>Ga0193719_10000752_pt1 | contig 12402 bp, 11 predicted proteins | sample U2a2metaG_FD_160103 | JGI IMG/M metagenome (GOLD analysis project Ga0193719, IMG submission 160103) | Soil microbial communities from a riparian zone of the East river system, Colorado, United States - U2a2 | ecosystem: Environmental > Terrestrial > Soil > Riparian zone | place: USA: East... | reverse complement strand
ATCGGCGCGAGCAAACCCAGATCGCGGGCTAACGCACTTGCAATCGAGCCAGCTGCTGGAGTGAGGAGCGGCCCGCTGCTCATCAGCAACCGTTCGCTCTGCGCATAGATAACCGTTTCGCGACGGGGGAAGAGCTCGAGATGTTCGATTGTGTCGAGGGCTATGTGCGTCACTTTCCCGCTCAATCCAAAATTGGTGCGGGAATAAAAAGTCACGGTGACGAGCTTGTAGATCTCGGCATAGCCGTCGTTGTCCACGAACGCTACCCAGCTCCCGGTAACGATTTTCGGATAGGCGTTATCCAGATCCATCGGGCTGCCGTAACTGCCAAAGCCGCCCCATGTACCAACAGCGCCGTCGCCAGGAAGCGTAACGAGGCTCGGATCAGGCGCGTTGTGGCCGAAACGCGCAGCTAACTGGCGAAAGGCATACACCTTGACGTTTTTTGCCGCCGGCAAGATCGGAGCTTTGCCGAGACCCGTCTCCCACGTGACCTGTGTGCGGTTATTCTTTGGGTCTGGCGTGACACTCAGCAGCAAGCGGAAATCCCAACGTTCTTTATCGGGGTAATCGTTAGGGTGTTGGTCGCGCTCATCGCCAACAATTAAAATCGCGTCACCAACATTGAGATTGGTGGCCGTGCCTTTCAAATACAGGCTTTTAACACCAGGAGCGATTGCCGGTGGCGTGGTTAGTGCCGGCTTCAACGCGTTCCACTCCACGCGCGCCTCGATCTCTTCGACTGTTTCGAAAGTCTGCGGCTTTTCGTCGACGCCCGGAACACTTTGAACTTTCGTGCCGGTCTTGACCTTCACTGCAGTCGGCGCGCCGGGCGTGTCATCGAGGAGAAAAGACAGCGGCGTCTCCGCGGCTACGCCGGGTTTGAGGCGATACCCAATTAGCTGGGCGAGCCGCAAGATCGAGTCGCGCTCTGTTGCAGTGCGCAGCCAAAGCTCGTTTGCGATGCGCTCCTGATAAAAACTGAGGACATCCGCGACCGTCGCCCAACCGTCGAGGAGCGCGATGGTAAAATCGTCCGTGTCCCGCGTTGTCAGGTTCCGCAGCGCGGTGAATTCTGGATCGGAGAGAGCGGCGAGGGCGCTTCGCAGAAAATCGACCTGCGTACCAACTCGATATTCCACCTGCGACAGCCCCGGCCGATTGAAGATCGACTCGGGCACGATAACAGTGATTCCTTCGCAACAGCCGCAGTCGTTGAGCTTCGTCGGCATTATCTGCCACCTCCGAGTTTGAGAGTGAAAAGGCCGCGCTCAGGAAAGTTCGGATCGTTTTCCAGCCGCGCGATCTCGAGCCTTTCCATGTTGATAAAGCCTATCTTTATGCCGCTCGTCGCCGCCAAACCCTGGCGTTGAAAAACGGTGATCTCGACCGAAGACACGCCAGCGACGGGCTGAGCAGCGGCATACAGCCGACTTAGATAAACGGTCTGACCGAAAGTGAAGAAGTCAGGTTGGAAAAGACCTTTCCTGCCATCGGCTAAGGTTCGGTTACTGAAGATATCGAGGAGCGCGGCCTCGACATCGCTTCGGAAATAATCCGGCTTCACACAAACGAACATTTCGATCTCTAGTGGCACGTAGTGTGGTGTATTGATCTCCAAGTCATGGCCAGCCATGCGAAAGGGCTCGATCTCGCGCCGGAGTTGCGCCTCGAAGTCGTTCGTTAGCGGAAGACCATCGAAGCGGTCCACCGTGATAAAGACTGTGTGCCAGCTGCCCGTCCATCGGAAGGTCGCCGCCGCGCGCTGAATGGACGTGTCGAGCTCGGCGGTGCGCGCATAATCCGCTTCCGTCACCGCACGTTTCTGTGTGCGAAAAGCCTGCGGTGCGTCGCGACGAATATCCGCCATCGTTTCCGGATCGATTCCACCCGCGGCGGGCAAGGGATTACGCACCGCTATAATGGCCGGGTCATTGCTGACGATATGTGCGAGCGTCTCCGCGCCGATGTTGCCAGCGCTCCCATTGCCGATCCGATAAGTCCCCTCAAAAGTCGTGCCCGATTCCGGCAGCTGTCCGTATTCGTCATCACCGAAACGGAGGAACGCGACGCCGTCGTTCTCGATCTCAACTACGAACTCCGTCGCGTCCGGTGCGCTGCTCAACAAATCGCGTTGCGGCTTCCATTGGCTGGTGTCTGTTCCAAGCGTGCTCTCGAGCGTGACCTCCGGGAGCGCGGCTGCGGGATCGACGCTCAGACTTTTTGAGGCCGGCTGAGCTGAATCGTAAGCCGACACCTGCGTTAGCGGTTTACCCTGCAGCGAAGGTCGGAAACGCGGGCGGGCAAATTGTGGCGGCGGACGATGACAACGATCCGCGCCCGGATCAGGTGGGAGAAGGATCTGTGGCGGCGGAACTTCGCCTAATGATTCGCCAACAATTGTTAGTCCATGATCAGCAAGTACGATATTGCCGTGGGCGATACTTAGATCGTCTCGAAATTGCGCGCCGTGCTCTTCATCGGTGAAACCGGAAAGGCAGAAGGGAAAGGGCAACGCGTCCTCCGCCATCCACTCGATATTGGTGATTTGTGTGCCGGTAAGAGGATCAGTCAAAGGCTGACTAGCCGCGTCGAAAGGCTGCACACTCGTTAGGCGCACAGCCCAGCGCCGAGTGCGATCAGCGTCTTCCTCTTCGCCGGTGAGCGGCCCGCGTTGCTCTTCAAAGATGAGCACGGCATCGTTCGGCAAATCCGGAAGATGCCCCTGGAGCGTCGCAAAGGTCGCGCCCTTCGGGAGGCAACATTCTCGATCACTCCACGTGTAAAACTGCATTGCGTTATGGGCGGCGAAGAGCGTAACCGGATGAATGGTTTCAAAAACCATCGGATGCTGCCGCAGCGCGTCATCGAGCGCGCTGGATCCATGCGGGATTCGAATATTGGTCCTCTCAAGCCTGCTGAAAATCTGTGTCTTCGCTGGCACGTTGACCAGGTCCGCTTCCGAGATCAGCTGCACCCAGACGCGTGCATTTGTCCCGTTGTGGACAAAGTAATCGACGAGACGCGCGTGCCGCTGAAGCGAGACGCGTTTCCGAGCGGAGTTGAGATACGCCTCTGTCGCGATCGCGTCCTGCTGATAGCTCAATTGATCGCCGACGTACGCGAGCAGCTCCACGAGCGTCACGCCAAGATCAGCCGGATTGCGCTCGCGCCACTCGGGCAGAAGCAGTGACATCCGGTCGAGAATCAGTTTGCGGAAACTTGCATAATCCTTGGCCAGATAATTGATCTCTGGCTGAACACGAGGCTCGGGCGGACAAATGTGCTTCGGCGCGCAGTCGAAATCCGACGGACATTCGACTTTGAATGAAAAATCGACTGCGGCGAGGCGCGGATCGATTTCGTTCGGTGGATTCGGATCGTGCGGCCCGCGGACTAATGAAAGAGTGTAGATGGAGAAGTCGCCCGGCTCCTCGACCTCCACAGTAAGTACATCCGAATCATCGCCTGTGCCAATGCTGGCATCGAGGATCACGATTGGCCGGATGCGCTCGCCGCCGCTGATCGTGACGTTGACCCTGGCGAGAGAGTTGGCCGCAATGTCGTTCACGAAATGGACACGGAGGAAACGCTGACGATCGGCCTCGGTAGGCGCGTCGTGATCGACCACCTCCAGATAATCGATGCCGTTGAGAGCGCTGCCGCGTACGGCGTCGCGCCGGCGTTCGTCGCAACAGAAATAGAGAGGCCTGGTCGACTCGCTCATGCGGATGCGACTCCTTTCGTGAACTCAGCGGTCTCCAGGGTTTGCGTTCGCCTGACGAGATAGCGGACCGAGACACGCAAAGTGGAATCCTCACTTGTCACATCCACCGCATCGACCTGGATCAAATCACCGAGATATTGTTGGAGCGAACTCTGGACAAGGTACTGCGTCGTTGCAGCGAGCTCGCTGCTATTTGGCGCAAAAACCAAACGAAGCAGGCCGCTGCCGAAATCGGGACGATTAACCCGTTCCCCCGGCGCGGTGAAAAGCACCTGCTCAATCAGGTCGCGGATGTGCGCTTCGTAATCGACCTCAGCCGTGCGGCCTCGCGCATCGAAGTGATATGGAAAATCAATGTTCATTGGCCTTTCACTCGGGTCTGGGTCGTGACGATGTTCACACCGGTAGCGTTAGGAGCGCAGACCGCCTGGCTGTCTTGCAACAGCAGGGGTTGGCCACCGGATTTCAGCCGGGTGGCGGCAGTAGTCCACTGGGCAGTGATGCAGGGTTGGGGACCCGATGCAGTGGAGAACGGGCAACCAGAAACTGTCCACAGATTTGACTGCTGCACTGTTTGCTGGCTGGAGACCTTTACGCGTGGATTTGGGACGGTGGCTTGTGCCTGTCCACCATGAATGCAGAGGACCGTCGCGCCCTGATGAAGAAGGTAGCCTGGCATCACGTCACCTCCAGTGCTTGGTCGTTGATTTTCACCGTTGGCCCGGAAAGTTTGATCGTCGCTCCAGTCCCATTGTCGATCTCGATACCGGTTGAGGTGAGCTTGATTTTTTGTCCACCCGAAGTTTCCAAGGAAATGCCGCCCGCTCCCGCCGTGTCGTCTAAAATGATCTTGTTTCCGCCTTCGGTGACGAGCATCACCTTCTTGTAGGGCGGCGCGAGCAGGACCGGCGGTATTTCCGCCTGCGAACCCCACCAGCAACCGGACCAGATCGGGTAATCCGGGTCGCCTTGCTCGAATTCGATCCAGACGCCCGCGTTGACCGTGGGTAGCGCGAAAAAGCCGGTGCTCGATCCGCCAAAAGGCGCGCAGGGCATTGCCCAACTACTCTCTTGGTCGCCTAGGACATCGGGCACCTTGGCCTTGATGCGGCCGAGCATCATTAGATCATTGATGTCCGACACTGTGCCACGATATTTGCCGAAGAATTTTTTGTCGCTCATGCCGGGATTGTCGAAAATGTGGAGATGAGACCGTTGCGTGTGAGGGTGAAATTTTGCTTGAACTCGCCGCGCTTGATCATGCTCGTGACGCTCTTGACGTAGTACAGGCCGTCGAAGGCTTCGCCGACTCCGCGCAGACCAACGAGACGCCGCGCCTTCAAGAGTTGGCCGTAGCGTGCCACGTTCAGGCTGCCGGTCGCGGTCACGGCCTCGGCCGAGCGCGCCGCTTTCGTCAGGCCAATAACTGCAGCGCGGATCGGCGAATACTTGGCCGACTCGTTAACCGGCTCGGAGTTCAACGGAATCGGCGGGATCAACCCGAGCGGCGGATTAAGCGGCGTGATGTCCGGGATCGGGATCGGAATCGGAACGTGAGTTTGCTGATTCTGAATGTAAACGATGGGCAAGACTTTGCCCTGCGAGTTAAAGCTGCATGAGACGCTCTCAATATTGGTCGCCGCGTCCATGTTAATGCTGAGCGCCTTTTGCGGCTCACCCACTTTGATCTCTGGCCCCCAATACGCCACGCTCATGCCTGGTTCGGGACCGGGATCGACGTAAAAGACGTATCCGACTTCATCCGCCAGCGCGCGGATGTAGGCGAGATCTTTTCCCTGTTGCACTGGGATGCGATCGGTCGGGATCGGGATGTCGATCAGCACGCTCGGGATGACGAGCGGGATGATGCCGAGGAAAGCGTATTTCAGCAGGATGAGCGCCACTCGAGCTTCCGGCGGCATGGCAGGAAACGGAAAACCGCTGAAGTCGATGTAGTCCATCACCCGGCTCAAATCTTCGCCCGTGACGGTGAGGACTGAATGCGAGGCGTCGGCGCCGGGACGAATCTCGTGATTCGTCATTACACCGTCCATCAACACGTCGGCTTTGCCGTTGACGGTGACGATGATCAGCACCCTAACGAGTGGGATCGGCGCACCGCCCGCGAGAAGAAAAATCGTCTGGAGCGGCGAGCGATTGCTAAGCGTAAATTCGAGCTGAAACCCGCTCCCGCTGTCGCTGTTCACAGTCACACTTACAGAAGTCAGCGCGTCGAGCACCTCCAGCGGCACCGGCACTGGAACGACCGGCCCAATCATCAGTGTGAGATGAAATCCGCTATTCATTTTGTGGGCCGGGAATGTTCTCCGGCAGGGTGATGCGAATCCGGCGGCCAACCGGCTCGACCAGCTCGTTAGGCCGAATCGCGCCGTTTGCGTCGCACAGCCTCCAGAATTGTTCCGGATCGCCGAGATATTTAGCGGCGATGTGATCGAGCCGTTCGCCTTCGGTGACCGTGTGCTCCTGAAGCAACGCGAAATTTTCCGGCGGCGGAACGAAGCGCCGCCGCAGGTACTTGACCTCAGTCCCATCAGGCATGGTCAAGCTGGCGAGCGGCGTTTTGTTGTAACGGCTGTTGGCCGGAAACGCCGGAGTCGCGGCGCCGGTTTGCTGAAGAAGGGCCTGCAATTGATCGCTCATGAAATTCCTTTGATGCCGAGGTTCGCGAACGAACCAGCCGGCGCGAGGCTGGCGAGCCGCTCCTTTTGCTGCTGGTAAGTCATGTAAAGGCTGCCCGCTTTCGCATCGAACCCGACGTCATTCACGCTGAGCACGCGCATCCCAAGGCTCACCTTGGCGCGGATCGGGTTCAGATTTGGATCGAACGCTTCCTCCGTGATGCTGAAATCCGTCAGGCGCACCGGAATGATTCGGTTCTTGCTCCAGATAAACAGCGTTAGCGCCGACTGCATCGGGATGATTTCGAGCGTGCCTGATTTCGCCAGCGCGTTATTGGATTGCAGTTGGTCGCTACTTGGGTAAACGATCGCCTCGAGCGCGGCGAGCTGCGGATGAATTCCGACCTCGACCGCATTCGCATTTTGATCCGGAAACTCGAGCTGATCGGTCGCGTCAATCTCCGCATCGAGCTTGATCGTCTCGACGGGCGGACCTTTCAGTCGCAAAATCTCCGAGCGATCCCCGCCCGCCGCGCCGTCAGTGCTTATGCCCTGAATTTGCAGAGAGCGTGTGAGCGTATCGGGGTTGTATTGCAGCGAAATAATCCGCTGCACCGCCGCGGTGACCGGATCGACTAACACGATGCCGCCTTTAAGCAGTTTTGGAGAATTTGGAAACGTGCTCATGATTTTTCCGCGTTAGCTCTTGGTAACTGCCACCAGGGTCACGTCGCGCGAGCCAGATGTGCCTTTGGTAAATGTCCGCGTAATTGTGTGTGTGCCGATTACGCTTCCGCCGCAGGAATAATTCTGCTCGCACACAGCCTCGCACGAGGCGACATCTTTCGGGTTGCGGTCGTGCAGCAAACTGCCTTTGTTCCAGCGGGTGGTGTGATAATCGTAGAAGCGATTCTTGGTAGCTGGCATTTTGCCGAGAATGCTCGAATTGGATTCCAGGCCAACGGTGAATGTGTCGCTGCCGCTGCAAGGCGAGATGCCAAATTCGGTGGGACAAGTGTTTTTGGTTTGCTTATTCGACTCAACAATTTTGGTGCCGTCCCAATTTGTCGAATCGGGTTCGACGCGCATCACGGCGCACGCGCCATAACCAGTGCGATAACCTTTTTTGATTCCGTCGGGCGTCATGTCGACTGTCTTCTCAACAACTGTCTTCGTTGGGCAAGTGGCTTGAGTTGCACCTCCGGATTCCAACGGTTGCGGGACTTCACCCAATCCGCCCATGAGGAGTTGCTCGATTCGCGCTCCTTGCCCTCTCTCTTCGCTTAACGATTCTTCCGGTGCTCCCTCATCTTGCGCCGCGTTCAGAGCAACCGGTTCTGTTGTTCGTTCGCCCGTATGCACACGTACATTTCCAAAGTTGTAACGAAGGCGCGCCGGCATGAATCCGCGCGTGTTCGTGTCGAGTGGCGTGCCGACGCGGTGCAATTTTTTCTTACGGCACTCTTCACATTCGCCCATCGGTCCGGTCGTTCCGCCGCACGCGCACTTGCGCTGGAGCAACGCGCTTCGTGGTGGCGAGGAGCTGCCTGTCCACTGAGATGTTAGAAATTTATTCGTAATCGGGTTTTGAATTTGCTGGCGCATAGGGTTCACTTCCATTGCACGCCGATTCCGCCTGCCGTTGTAAAAGTGAGTGAGCCTGGCTGGAAGTCGCCGCCGCCCTCGCTTTTGCTGGTGTATTTCACACTGCCTTCCACGAAGAGAAAAACGGGGCCGCCTCCCGGATGAAATTTGCCCTCGCCCTTCAGTTCTCCGCCAACTTCAACAGTTCCCTGCGGCTTGCCGCCTTTTTTGAATTCGCCTTCCAGCTTGCCAATCGCGGACAAGCCAAGCCCTAAGGAGTTTTTGTTTTTTTCGATCTCCGCGACGATGATCGGGATCGTCATTTCGCTCGCGATCGTCGAGGCGTCCCGTCTCAGTCCCAGCTCGCCCTTGACGGCGATTTCTTTGAACACCGTGTAATTGGCGACTCCCTGCCTGAATTGGAGAGCTTCCACCGGGATTTTTCCCTCCAGGCTCAACTCGACCGAAGGCGTTCCTTTCGCCTCTCCGCGCTTGGTGGTTTCCTTGCCTGTTGCCCCAACCTCCAGCGCCCGGCCTTCTTTCTCGATCTCCGTTTTGACACCTCCCGAAAGCGCGGTTTCCTCACCGCTCACCTCCACCTCGGCGCCGACTTTTGTGCTGACTTCTGTCGCGGACTTTTCGGCGATTTTCTTTTCAGTAGCCGGCGGAACCGATACCGGCGGCGGTTGCACCTTGACCTCTTTTTTATCGCCAGTGGCTGGGGTGGTCTGCCGTTGCACTGTAGCGAAGGCCGCGTGGAATGCGCCGGGCGAATGCGCGCCTCCGGCGAGGATCGACCCAGCCGCCGAATCCGCCTCGCGTTCGTAAGTGTCATTGGCGGGACCAAGCGCCAGGCTCTGCGGAATGCCCTGAGCTTGGCCGGATTGCTGGACGGTATGCGCCAGTTCGTGGGCAAGAAGCTCCCGGCCTTGATGACTCAATGGTGCAAACTGGTTGGCGCCGAAAACGATTTGCTGTCCCACGGTGTAAGCCTGCGCATTCACCGCCTGCGCTGAGTCAGCGGACTTAGTGTCGTTATGCACACGAACATTTCCGAAGTTAAAGCCGAAGCGTGGTTCCATGAAGGCGCGTGTCTCTGAATCGAGCGGCTGACCGGGCGAGTGAATCACCTCGTGCACGACGGGTGGCACCACAGCGGTAGAGAGGTCTTGATTCGCGCGGTCTTGCCTAACGAAAGAAGCCGGTGGCGCTAACGAAGCAGCAACTTTTTCAGACAGAGCGAATTCTGATGTTCTCATGGGTCCTGCAGCCTGATGCTCTTTGTGTTTCCTTCTCGAACCTGAAGCGAGCGCGTCAGCGTATCGGGATTGTATTGCAGCGAAATAATTCGACGCACCGCCGCGGTGTCCGGATCGACCAACACGATGCCGCCTTTCAACAGACGAGGTGAACGTGCGAAGGTAGACATTAGCAAATTCTATTGAATTGAAATTCTTTGAAATTCATTTTCCGCGTACCTCATCTGGGAGGGCTGGATCATCGCGGGAAGTATAGGTAGTGCCAACCTTCCATCCTTCGACACGCTGAATCTCAAGCGCAAAATTCTTGATTTGGTCGTCGGTCATATTCTTTACCAAGGTGTTCACGGGAACATTGAGTTTTTTGGCAATCGCTTCAGCATATTTAGTCGGGTTATTTGCCAGATCTCCCATCGGAGCAAACATGTTCATCATAAGAATGATATCGCGCTCACGTTGATTTTTTCTCAGGTAAGCTCGAACAGCCAATAAGCCGGCTTCTTCGTCGGGAAAAATGGCAAAGCCATGTTGGCCCCATGGCAATTTCTTGCCTCTGAATGCCCCCCACTCATCGGTATCATCGGTGGCATCCAGATTGCCTGGGTTATTTGCCAGCCACGATGATGAGCCTTTGGTGCGGACTTCGTTTGGATATAACACATAGCTTTGATCGCCAACTGCAATGACTAGTACCGGTCTCTGTTTGGGTTCAAGCTCGGGACCCATCGCAGCTTGTACCGGTTGATCGGTTGGCCTATTTTCGGGTTGCCGAGCCAGCACAGCACTCGTTCGATTGACGGGAAGAGTTACCGGCACATTCGATGTAACTGCCTCGCTCGCTTTCGTTGCCTCGCGTTCATAGATTGAATCGGGCGCGCCTATGCCAGTTGGAGCTGTCCAGTCTTGCTGTTGCATCACATGCGTCAACTCGTGCGCGAGCAACTTTTGTCCTTCGCGCGAATGCGGCGCGAACTGCCCTGCGCTGAAAACCACATCGCGCCCAACCGTGTACGTCAAGGCATTCACCGCGCGCGCCGACTTAGCGGACTTAGTGTCGTTATGCACGCGCACGTTTCCGAAGTCGTGGCCGAAGCGCGGCTCCATGTAGGCGCGCGTCGAAGAATCCAGCGGCTGGCCCGGTGAGCGCAAGACTTCGTATACAATCGGAGGAATCTTTCGTCCGACCTGAGATGAAAACATGGTCTGAGCCGGTGGCGTGAGAGAAGTTTGGACTGCCGTTTTCATGGCGTTGCTGTCTCACTCTGTTTCTTGGCCGGTGCCGGCTCCTCGGCCACAACACTGCTGCACGGCTTGGTGTCAGGAGTCAGGTCCTTATTGCAAAGCGAGCCGCTTTGCCACTTGAAGTTATATTCAGGGCTCGCCCAAGCCGCAGTAAGATTGCCGTTGTGCGCGAAGTAGAGTTTCTTTAGCTTCGCGAAGTTAGCATCCGCCGTTTCGCCACGGGCGAGACCTTCAATGCAATTCTTGAGAGGGCGACCGTCCTCGCTTTTCAGATTGTTTAGCTGTGTTCTCAATGCGGCATTCACCGCTGCTTCATCGCCTTCCTTGATCTGGCTTTCCTTCGTCAGTGGCACTCCGCCGTACATGAATGGCTGCATGGTTTTCACCAGGGTCCAACAATTGCCGCTGCGCGCGCTCTTTGCTCCCACATCCTTGCGAAAGCTTTCCAGTTCCTGAGGCGCCTGGCCGAGCTGGCAGCCGCGAAAATCGACATCGGTGGGAGCTATGTTACCGGGCAGACCTTTTAGTTCCTTCCCGCAATCGGAAACTTTGACCATGAGTTTAGCGCCCGGCGAATCGATCTCGATTTTTCCTTCCTTGTTACCGTGGGAAACCATATAGACACGTCCGAGCGGTTTACCCAGACCGAGCAGCCTTTTCTTGGCATCCTCACAGCTAATCACTCGTATAACTGTTGCCGCGTAACCTTTGGCCTCATTCATGGCCGTCTCTTCATCGCCAAAGACGAGCGCAACATCGATCCTTGCGGGCACAGCGTCCTGGCGCTGGATAAGATGACCCCTGCCGGAGCTCTGTTGAACAACGTGAGTTAGCTCATGAGCGAGGAGTTTCCTTCCTTCGATGCTATTCGGTGAGTAACGTCCCGCATCGAAGACGACATGCTCGCCCACAGTATAAGCATGGGCGTTGACCGCTCGCGTGCTTTCACTCGCTTGCGCGTCGGCATGGACCCGGACGCGTCCAAAGTCGTAGCCGAAACGTTCTTCCATGAAAGCGTGCGTCACGCCATCGAGCGGCTGGCCCGGCGATTGTAGGACGTCGTCTACGATTGAAGGTGAGCCAACCGCCTCGGTATCAGTAGCCGCTTTGCCTTGCACAGCGCGATGCCTGCCTAACGAACTAACTGAAAGAGGACGCGATCTATTTTCCCGCATGATTTCCTCCGCTACCTGATCGGCCTCCTGCTCGTATTGATCGCCGGGCTGATTGAGCGCCAGCTTGGGCTGAAGCCAAAGCCGCTTGCGTTTGCACTCGACGCATTCGCCCGATGGACCCGGCGTTCCCCCGCAGGCGCATTTGCGTTGAAGGAATGGCCTCGTAACCGGCGACCACGTTGATTGCGGGCTTGATATTCTAGAATCTAATATCATAGCGGAGTGACGATCTTGCATTAGTAAGAGTTACCGGCCCCCACCGGCCGGTCGCCGCCGTCGTTCTTCTACTTCTTGTCGGGCACCCTCCACTTTCTCCCGAAGGCTGTAGGCCCCCGGAATTCGTGGACCTCCTAAAGAAAGATTATCCACCAAACTGGCAAACGAGTCCGAGCTAGTAATCGCAATATCCTTCGGCTGCATAACTGTCCTTGCAGCAATCGGGTCATAGGTATGAAAGGCGAACCCGGCCTGGTGCCCTGTCTCGTGGATCAGGATCATTGTTCCATAACCACCTCCATCACCGAAATCCGGAGGACAGAAGGTAACCGGAATGATCGGCGAGGCGCAGGCAAAGGGAACCTCTCCACATATCCTTTGACATTGAGTTGCATCCGCGCAGCGCCAATTCTGGGAGCCTTTCCGGAGGCGCACCAATATCTTGCCCAACCCTGTAATGATTCTTTTCACATAAGCTGGCTCACTGGTGCCAAAGTGTCTTAACAAGCCACTTTCTGTGCCTGTGATGATGCCGGCTCGTGATGGCTTTTCGGTGAGAA
>Ga0193719_10000751_pt1 | contig 12419 bp, 9 predicted proteins | sample U2a2metaG_FD_160103 | JGI IMG/M metagenome (GOLD analysis project Ga0193719, IMG submission 160103) | Soil microbial communities from a riparian zone of the East river system, Colorado, United States - U2a2 | ecosystem: Environmental > Terrestrial > Soil > Riparian zone | place: USA: East River... | reverse complement strand
TCCCTGGATCGTCAGTCCTGGAAGACCGCCTTTACCGATGGCGCTGCCTGCGCCCGCGCCGCTGGCCGATGTTGGTCCCGGGCCTGTGCCGATTCCTGCTCCTGTGCCCGAGCCGTGGGCTGGACCGGTGGCGGTGCCACCTTTGCCCGAACCCGTTTCCGCGCCCGTGCCCGTGCCAAGTCCGCCACCACCGCCGGTCGTTCCGCTCCCCGTCCCGGTTCCGGATCCCAGTGCCACCTGACCCGCGGCATTGCCGACAGCCGCTCCAGTTTGTCCGATCGCCGGAGCGGGTGCGGCGCCTTCGATTTTCGATCCAGGAGCTGGACTTGGCGTCAGACTTGCGCTGGGTGAGACGGCAAACTGCCCTCGCGCCTCGCCCTCTGGAATTTTCGGCGCCTGCTCTGGCAGGGTCGGCGTCGGACTCAGTGACACTAGAGCTTGCTCGTCGGCTCCGGGCGTTTGCAACGGCATCAATTTTGGCGGCGCGATCTCTTTTTCACCGGCGGCACGCTTCGGAGCCTCGGCCGCCGGACGGATGGGAGCAGGTGGAGGCGTTGTGGGCAGCGCGATGCGCGGCGGTTCCACCGGAGCTTGCACCGCAGGATGAAATTCCGGCAGCTCCGGCTTGCCGTTTACCAGATCCGAAGGCAAGGGAAGGCGCGGCTTCGCGACCTTCACCATATTGGGCAGGGGCACGAATTCCTGCAGAACCTTCGGCTTTTCCCTGGCTGGCTGAATGATTGTTTGCCGCTGGTTGGTCGGATCCGGTGGGTTAGAAAGAATCGGCTGGGGCCCGGGAAAAGCTATCCCCTTACTGCTACGCGACGGCGCCGGAGACGATTCCTTGCTCGAGACTCCAGTCGCCCCCCCCTTGTGGCCACTACCTTCCCCGCCGCCGCCCAGCACAGGAAGGTAAATCACTCCCTTGGCATCGCTCAGCTTAATCGTGCCGTTGAAAACACGCGACGCGGGCAGATGAGTGCGGCTCAGCGCAAAAGAGAAAAGAAAGATAACAACGATTACCAGCTCGTGCGCGACTGCCGACAGAAACAGGCCACGGGCGGGTAGGTAGCCATGACTGACCTCGGGAAAAGTAAGCGGAGGCGGCGCCGACTCCGCCTGCATCAGCTTGATGAGGGAAACTTCGATTGGATTTTCAACGTCCAGCGGTGTTGGCGTCATCCTTCAATTCCTTGGGCCGGGGGAAGCCATGCCAGCAGCAACTACGTGATAGAACAGCCCACCGATTTCCGCTGGGACATGTTTCGACTGGGACTCCATCACTTTCAAAAGTGTAGCTTTAATAATGCTGTATGAGGTGGCGGCATTTAAATCCTTAGTAATACCCGAGGGGTTACCGCAGGGGACTGTACTCCTGTGAAATCGGTTCGCTCACCTCAGCAATGTAGCTTTCAGCGTGCTGTACGCGGAATTGGGATTCAATGCCATATTGATCGTGGGACCCCCTGCCATGGCCAGGTTGTCGGTGATGATGTCACCGAGAACGTAGCTCGCAGAGCCGGAATTGCCTTGTAGCGTGAAGATCGAGTTGTAATACGTCGGATTCGCGCCGCAACTCACACCCGTGCCGGCGGCGTTGCAGTGATGGAAATACATGGAGCCTGCCAACAGGAAGCCGCCGCCGCCACCCCAGCCTCCGCCACCGCCACTCGCCCTGTCTTGAAAAAAAAGGATTCCGCGATACTTTCCTTGCGGGTCCCCGTAGGTTCCCGTGCATGGAGCCAGCAATACGTTTCCCGGCAGTGTAGCTGGTAGATTGAGCTGCGGATCGGGCGCGGTTCCGCCCGGGCACGTAACCGTGGAGGTGTTGAAAGGGTCGATGGCTTCGCTGCCTGAGTTCGACCCCACGCATATCAAACCAGGTTGACCGCTGCAAGTGGGCACTGTACCCGTCAGGTAAAAAACTGTTCCGCCAGTCCCATCCCCCACTCCGGTTCCGGGACGAACCATAGCTTTGGACATCAACTGCATTCCGCCGTTGACGTAGTAAATCCCGGGATCGAAGATGGCGGTGAGTTTGCTCGCCTTAGCTATTCCAGCACCACATCCTCCGTTTCCGATGCAGATGCCATTTGGATAATACCCAGCCGTGAACAGGGTGCAGCCCGCTGAGTCGGGACAGCCATGGGTTGCGTAGAGCACATTGCAGTTTCCGGCCTGGATGGTAGGGCCATTGCAGACTGGCGTTGCGGACGTCGGGTCCGCCGGTAGCGCCGGAGCGGGTATCTGGGCAAAGGGATCGGCGATCGGGCTCGTCGTCATCCATTTGCCGCCGTTCGCGGTAACAAACCCTCCCGGAGCGGCGGCTGGGCCACCATAGGTACCGAAATCGCTCCCGTCGAAATTGATGCCACCCTTGGTGAGATCGATCGTAGCGCTTCCGCCGACATTGACCGCAGTTCCGGCATCCGAGTTGACCTGAATGCTTTGCGTGGGACCGCCAACGATCTTGATGGTGGGACTTCCCTGAATGTCTAAGGCTTTCGACGAGGGACTGGTGACGGGGTTGTGGGGGTCGAGAACCAGAATCGGAATGGGCGCCTGTGCGAGAACTACCCCGCATACAGCAAAGGAGCGGACGGTTTGCGACCTCTGGCCACTCACCATCCCCGAAAAATAAGTCTGCACGTTATCCGTGACATCGACCCGCATGAAAGCAGTAGGAACGAGACTGGTCGGGGCAAGGGCACTTGTGGGCACTCCCGTCACGGTAGTTGGGAAGCTCACACTCACCAGGCTGCCGGGGGTGGCGTTATTGCTGGTGTAACCGTTCTTGGCCGCATACTGGCATGGGGCGGCGGTTGAGCCCACCGAGCAGTTGAAGGCGGTCCCATTCACAAAGCCCTGGTGGCCAGTGGCACCGCCCTGGGCATCCACCAGCAGATCCATGGCGCCCGCCGTGCAGGCCGCATCGGCCGCGTTCTGCGCCGCCTGACGATGGAACCATAGGTTACTCATGTCCACCGATAGCGCTCCCGCAGCTAGGAAAAAAATGCTAAGAGCAAGTACCAGGAAGACAAGCGCCTGGCCGGATTCGCTGCAGTGTCGTGCTGTTTTTCGCCGACGATAGGTCATCATATTCGCGCTCCCGCCACATCTGACATTTTTGATCGCTTCAATCTCAATCTCTAATCTCAATCCTCAAAACGCAATTCTTCCCTCGGAGGCTGCATTTACGGTAACCGTGGGCCAGCCCAGTCCAAAAAGGGGTTGATAGGGATAACTCACCACCACCCGAACCCGGCTGGAAGGCTTGCTGGTTCCGTCAGGGTAAGTCGGGGTGACGGTCATGCCTGCCGTGTTATTCAACGAACCGGTAGCATAGGTGGTCACGGCGGCTTTCACGCCCGCGGCCCCACCGTCACAAGGAACTCCAGCTACACCCGGACCGTTGCAAGTGGTACTCAGGGTGCCATGCACCACCCCGTAGCGCACTCCTTCCTTGGCGGAATCGGCCAGCACGCTGTAGGTGTAAAGCAGCGCCGTGATCTCAATGAAACCCAGCAGGAACATCATCAGAAACACGATGACGAGAGCAAACTCCGCGGCCGCCTGGCCAGCCTGGCGCTTCTTCGACGAGGTCTTCATCGCCGCGCTTCTCTTCGCCGATCTTTTCATGGACCACGGAAAAGTGTTCATTTTTAGTCTCACTCCCTGCTCAGTTCATCCCCCGCATAACGGACTGGCGGTGTAATACGCAAACTCCGCTCGCATCGCAGGTCGGGAAGCTCAGCAGGAGAATGTTGAATGGCGTGCCCGGAATCAAGGGCGTGAACTTGTAAGCCACATCCACCTGGTGCAGCACAAAAGCCGGCGCGGTGTTACCGGCGTTCAGCTCAGGATCGACTTGCGCCGCAGGGAAAGTAAATGTCACGCCCGTTCCAGGGTACGTCACGCAATTCGCGTGGGCTGTGGTCGTCCCAGCGTTCAGGATTCCCGCGGACTGTGAACAAACCTGGACGGATGCGTTGGCGGTGGGCGCGTTCAGCGCCCCTCTCATATCCTCATAGGTCAGAAAGCTGGACGACAGGGCATTGTTGGCGGGGCCGGTGGCCGGCAGTTTGATGGCCGATGGCGTGGCGCCTCCCAAGATGGAATACTCCACGCCCATGCGTGGCGCTGCCGCAAGATTGGTGATGGTAAGAAAGAAATATCCGAAGTTCACCGCGTTGAGCAGAAACAGCAAAAGCACAGGCATCATCAGGACGGTCTCCACGATGCTCTGACCCGCTTGGGCCCCTACCATGGCGTTTTTTCGAATGCTCATCATCATCACCCTTAAACCACCCGGGAAGCGATGCTCAGATCCCTCGATCTGGCTCGCGAAAGCGGAACTACCTGCGTCGCCGTCTCTTCCGAATCTTCTTCCACTGCAACTGGAGCGATGCTGAGTTGATTCAGCAGCCGATGCAGATAACACCGACTGATTCCCAACTTGCGCGCCGCCTGCAGCTTGTTCCCCGAATGCATGCGCAGGGCCGACCGCACCAATTCCCGCTTGAACGCTCGAACCGATTCATGGAAAGAGCCCTCCGCGAGTTCCTCCGGGATGGCAAAGTCCTGCAGTTCCTGGGGCAGATCCTTCACGCTGAGATGTTCGTCGTCATCCGCTAAGACCAGGCTGCGCTCGATCACGTTTTGCAGCTCACGAACGTTGCCCGGCCAGTGATGTTCGGCCAGTGCCTGCAGGAACCCCAAACTGAAACCATGAAGCCGTTTGTTGTGGGCCTGGGCAAATGTCTTCAGAAAGTACTCGGCCAGTAACGGAATGTCTTCCGTTCTCTCCCGCAGGGCCGGCATGTGGATGCGGACCACGGAAATGCGGAAATACAGATCTTCCCGGAAGGTGCCTTCCTGCACCATTTTTTCCAGGTTGCGGCTGGTGGCGCAAATGATCCGGACGTCGATGGGATGGGAAGCGTTCGAGCCCAGGCGTTCCAGACTGCGTTCTTGAAGTACGCGCAGGAGCTTGGCCTGCAGGGGCAGGGCCAGGTCGCCAATTTCGTCGAGAAAGATGGTCCCGCCCCGGGCCTCTTCGAAGCGTCCCCGGCGAGACTGGATAGCGCCGGTAAATGCGCCTTTTTCGTGGCCAAAGAGTTCGTCTTCAATCAAAGACTCGGGCAAGGCGCTGGCGGAGAACGCGACGAACGGTTGCTTGGCGCGCTGGCCCAGATCATGGATGGCGCGCGCCACAACTCCTTTTCCGGTCCCGCTCTCACCCGTGATGAGCACGCTGGTAAAAACCTCCGAAACCTTTTGGATGAGTTCATTCACCCGCGCCATCGGTTTGCTGTTTCCCAGCAGTCCCGCGACGCGATTGGAGGAGAGCATTCTCTGGGCAGCGCCCAGGTCACGGGTCAAGTCGGCACGCCGACAGGCGGAGTCCAACCGAGACTTCAAGGCCTGCACATCGAGCGGCTGTTCGAGGAAGTCGACGACGCCCTGGCGAAAACCCTCAATGGCCTTTTTCCGCCGAGTATCCCAGCTGTAGACGATCATGGGTGGAGCAAATTTCTGCTCCGAAGTGAGCCTCATCATCGCGAGAATATCTTCATTCGAAGCAACGCCGTTTTGCAGATCCAGATTTAGCAAAACGACGTCGATTTCAGCGCTGTCGAGCTGGCTGACCCCTGCCTTCGCCGTCGAGACGCGGCGCAGCTTGTAACCAGTCCCTAATACTTCCTGCAGAACCTGACAAAAGACCTCGTCGGGATCGATTAAGAGAATTTGTCTGCTACAGTTCTGTTCGCGCAACAGGGTCACCTCTTCCTTGCGTTTACAAGGCAAGCACTTCGCATTAACGGATGACAATTATTTAATAGTCGGGGGGGGAACTCGTATGAATGCGATTCTCAACGCATCCAACGAAACCGATCCGGCGTAAAACCCTTACCGGTGGCCCTAAGAGGAGGGGGTACTATGGTGCCACACGCATGTTCAGTATCGCAAATGCAGGGCCAACCGGTCAATGGCTAAGTTGAGCGGCTGGGGAATCCGGGAACCTCGGTTGGGGCCGGATTGTGAAAACTTATGCACTCCTGACCCAATCTGTTCTCCTCGCAGGCCACCCGCCGGGCATGATCTGGCAACAGTTGTTATCAGCCCGTCCTCGGGACACATCCCTTACGCACGAACCCTTCGCATTCCCCAACTTAACCCCGGTGTTCAAGACGCTTCCCTCCAATGACATGGGGCTAGCCTGGCTCGCGACGGTCAGCGCGAATGCGGCTTTGGACTATTGGCATCGCAATTGCGACTACGCGGTGGGCCCTTGGCGTGCGATCCACGAGGGTCGACAACGTCGAGAGCGCGGTCCCGGGGGCTGTCCGAAGCAACACCTCCGACACGGCGGAGCCTCGGGTAATGAGAGTCAATGCTATTCAAGAAGCAAAAATTCGATTGGATGATGGTTGCACTGCTCGCGCTTGGGCTGTTCCTGTACGGTTCGTACCAGCCCAGATTCAGGCTGAGCCCAGCAATGCCGGCGGATTTCGTCGATGAACCGCTGGCCCGCTCGCCCCTGAAGCCCGGTCCGGACGCGAAAATCGCTAGCGCCTACTGGAGCTGTCTGGCGAATAACATTCAGTGGCAATACGGCTACGGGCATACTCTGCCCGCCGATCCGCCCCCTGACTTCACCGCCATGCAGGCATCCGGCATAGCCGCGGAGGACACCGCCACCCGTATGCGTTACTGGCGCAGGGCGCAACACGCTTGGTCTCTGCCAACCGCATGGCAGAAAGACTACGAGTGGAATTTCAATTGGACGACAGCCTGGTTTAAAAACGGTGGTGAAGCTATGCGCCATCTGTTCGAACGCTTGGGCGGCTAGCGTCCGCCGACGGCTTTGCCACTCACCATGACCCACACCCGCAGGAATCCATCTCCCAGCGCAAACTCTAACCAGAAACGAGAACCATTGAGTAGCGCAGCATGCTTCTAGCCATCGAGATCTGCCTGACTGCGATCGCGATCGCCCTGGCGCACATCGCACCCGAGCTTGGAGCGAATTGGTTTGAGAAGTGGGAACGACGATTTGGAAACCTGGCCCGCCGCCGCGCCCTCGCGGTGTTTTCCGTCGGCCTTTTGGCGCTCGCTCTACGAGCAGCGCTGTTGCCCATCTTGCCGATTCCCGAACCTGCCATCCATGACGAGTTCAGCCACCTCCTCCTAGCGGACACCCTTGTTCATGGCCGCATGGCCAATCCCACCCACCCCATGTGGATTCATTTCGAGACTTTTCATGTCAATCAGAAGCCCACATACGCATCCATGTACTACCCCGGCCAGGGTCTATTTCTGGCTGCCGGTCAAGTGTTCGGAGGCCATCCCTTCTGGGGAGTATGGCTGAGTGTTGGACTGATGTGCGCCGCAATCTGCTGGATGCTGCAAGGCTGGTTGCCGCCGGGCTGGGCGCTGCTAGGAGGCTTTTTCGCGGTGACCCGACTTGCACTCTTCGGCTATTGGGCAAATACCTACTACGGAGGCGCAGTTGCCGCCATCGGCGGCGCTCTCGTGCTGGGAGCGCTGCCCAGAGTCAAACGGAAGCAGCGGGTGCGTGACGCTGTGGTGATGGCTATAGGTCTCGCGCTACTCGCCAACACCCGGCCTTATGAGAGTCTGTTTTTCTGCGTTCCCATCGCTGGGGCTCTGCTGGTGTGGATGATAGGGAAGAAGAACCGCCCAGCGCTCCAACGCTTCCTGCGACGCATCATATTGCCACTCGGCCTGACGTTAACCATCGCCTTCGTCGCCATGGGCTACTACTTTTGGCGCGTGACCGGCAGCCCCTTTCGCATTCCCTATCAGGTCAATATCGCGACCTACCATCTGATCTATTTTCCCTGGCAGAAGTTGGGCCCTCCGGCCGAATACCACCACGAGGTGATGCGCGAGTTTTATCAGGGCGCTCCAGTCGTCGGCCAATACACCTTGGCGCACCGTCATCCCTTCGGCACATTGCTCTTGAAGCCAATGCCCTTCTGGCTTTTTTATCTCGGCCCCCTGCTGACGCTTCCGTTTCTGGCATGGCTTGCCATCAAGTCGCGCGGCAGATTCCGCTGGCCAATAAGCCGCAAATCACGATTCCTGCTGATGGTCTGCAGTACAACTTTTATTGGACTGGCTCTGCCAATTTATCTCCCGCCGGCGCACTATTCTGCGGCCCTGACTGCGGCAGTCCTTGCCTTGGTATTGCAGGCGATGCGTTCTATGCGCCTGTGGCGTCCGGATGGACGGCCCGCGGGCAAGTTCCTGGTTCGCGCCGTGCCGGTGATCGGTTTCGCGCTCCTGCCGCTACGTGCGGCCGCCCCTCTGCTTCACATTCCTCTTCCTCCCACCGTCATCCATACCTGGTATTCCACGGACTTCCATAATCTCGATCGTGCCCGTGTACTGGCTCAATTGCGAGCAGAATCAGGACGCCATCTGGCCATCGTGCGCTACCGCCCTGACCACGAGATTCTCGAGGAGTGGGTGTATAACGAGGCCGACATTGATGGCTCCAAGGTGGTGTGGGCGCGCGATATGGGCGCCGCGAAGAATCAGGAACTGCTTGACTATTACAAGGACCGGCGCGTGTGGCTAATCGAGCCCGATGAGAAGCCGGTGCGAGTCACGCCGCTTGCGCCAAACCTGTCAAGTGCCGGGCCCGTTGGAGATCGTAATCTGTTTTTCAAAACAGGGGATTCTGCCCGCGCGGGATTCTTTTGCGGGCTACATGACTTGTCATCAAAGTTCCCGCTTTAGGTAAACAAGTAGAAGATAGCTAGACATGGTGGGAATTTCAGACACGGCCGGTGAATGCCTCCAAATATGAAATTTGAAGCTCTCGCAGTCGTGTCCGCTGTGGTGCTGACGGCGGTTTATTCGCAGCTTGGAGCAGCGCGGCTGGCGAGAGTGGAGGGTTGGCTCGCGGCAGTGGCGCGACGGCGCGCTTGAAGGTAATGAATCAATCGGTCCCTGTATTGCCCTCCGAGGGCGGGCGCACTTTTACCTCATACGACCATGTCGCGAGGAAAACCTTTTCCAGGGAGTCGGGCTAGCCGACGCCGCTAATCGCCACTCTGTTTGGCTCAACGCAAGCCTCCTTCGCGGGTCGCTGCTGCTTTGCAAGCACCCGGTCGCGGAATCGAAGACTGGGAACCTCAACCGCCTTGCCCATCACCATTCCGGTCGCGATAGAAGCGAACACGTAGGCCCAGAATCCGGTTCGGGTTACTCCGAGAGACCCTTCAACTATTTGCCACAGGGGCCAGTGCCAGAGATAAATCGAATAGCTGAAGGTTCCGATCATTGCAATCGGCTTCAGCCTGCCGAGCACTGGATGCTCGACGGCCCACATCACGACACAGGCGAAGCCCAGCAGGTTAGCCGTCAAGCCAACCGTGTAAATCCCAAATGAGGATTGGTCAACAAGGAAAGCTGAGCTACTGAGAACGATGCCGGTCGGAAGCAGATAGATTTTACGAGCCGCGCTTCGAAAGCGTTCTCTCTTGAAATGGTACAGCCAGCCGAGAGTCACGCCGGCGAAAAGGGCGTCGATGCGGAGATGTGTCGGATCGATCACTTGGCGGGTGTTCGCGCCAGGCCCGACGGCAGCCCTCATCGCTAGGCAGAGCGCCATTAGAACCGGCAGCGCATAAGGGATCCATCGAAACTCAGAGCGGGGGCACAGGAACAGGGACAGCATTAATGAGAGCGGCAGGATTATATAGAAGTGCTCTTCAACGGACAGCGACCAACCGTGACCCCAAAATCCAGTGAAGTAAGACTGCATGAAAGTGAGATCGGACCAGGTCAAGCGGCCGATGGTGAAGGGCAGCGTGAGTAAAAGGAACGAATAATAGGGCGGATAAATCCTGAAGCCACGGCGGACGAAGAACCGCTTGAAGCTGATCGCGCCGGTCGCCTTGTATTCCGAAAAGAGCAGCCCGGAAATCAGGAATCCAGAGATAACGAAAAACAGATCGACGCCGATCCAGCCGGCGCGAGTCCACACGCTGTAGTAGGGGAAATGGCGTCCGAGCACCAGCAGAATCGCCGCGCCACGCAGTACATCAAGAGATTGGTTGCGGCAAGATATAGCTCTACCTTCTGAGGCGGGGGAAGAATCATTAACTTTCCCAAGTTCATCTGCTTTAGCAATGCTAAACGGGTAAATCAACAGCAGTTGGGTTGCCACTCGCCGCGCCTTCGTTAACATTACATGGCCAGCTATCCCGTTTGTAGATATGGCTTTAAGAGAAACTGGGGCACGAGGCGGTGGTGGGTTCACATCCGTGTGTTAACGAGCGTATACAAACGCTGCACAAAAAAGGGCTCCGAAATGACCAGGCACGACTGTGCGCACCGAGGGCGAACGGTGGAATCAGCAGGCTAACCTCGGGCACTGCAATTCGGCGCACGCGACATAAAGATGAGGCAGAATGCAGGGGTGGATAAGGTTGCCGAAGACCGGATGGGGGCCAGGTTTGGACGGGCACGCGAGCAAAGCGGGGAAAGAGCTTCGTCCACGAGGCCGGTACGGGCGGAACATGAAGCCAACGAACCGTCGACTACCCAACCATGGATTGCCGAACCAGGGATTGCTGCTGCCATATTTGCGGTGACGCTGGCTTACCTTTGGATTTTCCGCCGCTACACCTCCATGGAGCCGGACGAAGGCATCGTCCTCGAAGGGGCGCAGCGCATCCTGCGCGGAGAGGTGCTGTACCGGGATTTCTTTTCTTATTTCACTCCCGGGTCCTATTATTTTTTGGCGCTGCTGTTCAAAATTTTCGGAAACTCGTTTCTGGTGGCGCGAACCGCACTGGCTTTCTTTGGCGGAGTCTATTCGGCTGTCGCTTACTTACTGGCACGCCGAGTGTGTTCGCGCGTGAGTGCGGTCTTTGTCGCCGCGCTGGTGACGCTCACCACCCTTCCCTATCGCTTTGAAGTCTTGCACAACTGGGACAGCACGCTGTGGGCGTGCCTGGCGGTCTACTGCGCCGTGCGATGGCTGGAGTCTCCTCGATGGACGTGGGCATTCGTCACCGGATCGCTGGCGTCTCTCACTTGCCTTTTTGAGCAGTCGAAAGGAGCCGGGCTGGTGCTGGGTCTGGGCGCGGGCCTGCTGGCGATTGCTTTGCTGGACCGGCAACGGAGCTTGTGGAAAGGGACGCTAAGTCTGGGGCTGGCCATGGGAATGGCCTGGCCTTTTCTGGGGACGGTGGCTTACTTCGGTGCGCAGCATAGTTTGTCGCTCATGCTGGCTGAGTGGTTCTGGCCGCTGCACCACTACACGCTGGCCAATCACGTTCCCTACGGTTATCAGAACTGGTCAGATGCTACGCGCCACCTTTTGTTTGGCAGCGGATCGCTGACGGAGCGGGCGATTACAGTGCTGGCGCTCAGCCCTTGCTTCCTGGTTCCTGCCCTGCCTCTCGCCGCTGTGTCTCTGCTGGTTTATTGGGTAGTTCAGATGTGGCGAGAAGGTGAGCCGCGGGCCATCGCCGCTCACTATGTCCTCGTTTGCTCCGCCTTGTCCGGGCTGCTGTTGTCAGTGGTCATCGGCAGAGCGGATATCATTCACTTCATGTACCTGATGCCACTCTTTGCCCTGGTGCTCGGGTGGATGATGGATGGGCGAGACATTCCCGGACGGCTGTTCTGGCAAGTAAGACCATTTTTCATCACCTATGTCCTAGTCGCCTTCCTGCTTTTCGCGGCGCCCATGCTCCTGCGCGCCCTGAACGCCCGCGACCAGGTCCAAACCCGGCGTGGTGTGGTCCACGTGCCGGCACGGGACACGGTGATCGAATATATCCAGGTACACGTGGCCGCCGGAGAAAACATTCTGGTCTATCCCTATCTGCCGCTCTATTACTACCTGACTGACACAGCCAGCCCGACGCGCTACGAATATTTTCAGCCCGGTATGCATACTCCGCAGCAGGCTGAGGAAATGCTCGCGGAGATAACGGCCGCACACCTGCCCTTGGTTGTGTTCGAGGGTTCATTCTGGGAGAAGATTCCGACTTCGTGGCCGGGAACACCGCTGAGTGCGATCGTCCGGGACCCGATCGCGGACTACATCCAGCACGAATATCGCGCGTGTAAGATTTTGAATTCGCCAGACGAGTGGAAGTTTCTTTTCATGGTCCGCAAGGATTTGGCATGCCCTTGAACTGGGGCTCCGGCCGCGCCACGGAATTCGTTCAAGCTTAATGATGCCGAAAACCACTGTGCAGTCCCGCGGCACGCGTATCCTCCCCGACCTTCTTCTGGGGCTATCGCCGCTTCTTGTCGGCATTCAGTTACTGGGATGCCTCACCTTTTTTCCTGGCGCGCTGCTGCATGGCCACGCCGACTTCAGACAACTCTATGCGGCAGGCTACATGGTCCGAACCGGCCACGCC
>Ga0193719_10000750_pt1 | contig 12446 bp, 12 predicted proteins | sample U2a2metaG_FD_160103 | JGI IMG/M metagenome (GOLD analysis project Ga0193719, IMG submission 160103) | Soil microbial communities from a riparian zone of the East river system, Colorado, United States - U2a2 | ecosystem: Environmental > Terrestrial > Soil > Riparian zone | place: USA: East... | reverse complement strand
AGGCCGGTCTCGTTGCGCGTGGAGTGTTGCGCGAGAAACGAAATGAGGTGGACGAATTCATGCGCCTCGTGGGCCTCGAAGCATTTGACGACGCTTACCCGCACCATCTTTCCGGAGGGATGGCCCAGCGCGTCGCTCTCGCGCGAGCGCTCATCAATCACCCGAAAGTTCTCCTACTCGACGAACCTCTCGGCGCGCTCGACGCGTTTACTCGCATGCGGATGCAGGATGAAGTCTTGCGGCTCTGGCAGACACGCCGCACGACCATACTCTTTGTTACCCATGACATCGACGAAGCCATTTACATGAGCGATCGCATCATGATCATGACTCAGCCTCCGGGCAGGATCGATCAGACCATTGCGAATACGCTGGCTCGACCGCGCGATCGCAGTAGCCCGGAATTTCTTCGCCTCCGCGGAAATATTCTCGAGCTCCTCCATTTCGCCGGCAACGCACCGGCTGCAAACGGCACTTGAAATTCAGAGCGAACGTCGATGGCGTTCGGCGGGCTTTCCCCGGCCGCGCGATCTCGATTCAGCCGGTTATCTGGAAAAAAGCGATCGGATCTTCCGCGTCATGGGCATGAGCCTGCGCCTAGGCGACACCGCTGCCGCCTGAACGGAACGTTCCCTGGTTAAAATCCGCTGGCCAGAACCAGATTTCCTGAAGGACCTCCCGTCGCCGTGAAGATATAGGTCTGCCCGCTTTGCACATTCAAAGGCAGTTGCCAGCGGGTCGGCGACCTCGGATTGGGACTCGCCAGCACCGCTAAAACGTGGCGGCCAGGTGTCAAGGTACCGTTATAAGTGTGGGCATATCCAAGCGATGCAGCTGGCTTGCCATCGATCCACAATTGGACGATTACGTTGAAGCCCAGATTTGGCATTCGCCTTATGACCAAACGGGCCGGGGCTTGGCTTGGCGCTGCGGCGTGAGGGGACCGTGGATCGGCGCCCATCGCCTGACCGGTCACGAACGCACTAAGGAACAGCGAGACCACGAGCAGAAGGATCGCGCTGCGGCTACTGTAATTGTGTGTCTTCATAGTTTGTTACCTCCATGGATGAATTTTCGTTATTGGTTAACTAATTTGAAATCATTGAACGCGTGGCGGGAAGCCAAACCGGCCGTCCAGAATCAAATTTCCTGATCCATCTGTCACTGCTGTGAAGCCGTAGGTCTGGCCGCTTCGCACAGCCAAAGGCAGTTGCCAGGGAACCGGCCACCGTGGACTGGGACTCGCCAGCACCGCTAAAACATGATGGCCCGGCGCCAGGAAACCTTCATAGGTGTGGCCATATCCAATAGATCCAGCCGGCTGGCCATCGATCCATAACCGGACGATTACGTTAAAGCCCAAATTTGGATTGCGCTTTATGATCAAACGGGCAGGTGCTTGGCTTGGCGCCGCGGCGTGAGGTGACCGTGGATCGGCGCCCACTGCCTGACCGGCGACAAATGCACTAAAGAATAGCGAGACCGCGAGCAGGAGGACCACGCTGCGGGTACTGTAGTTATGTGTCTTCATGGTTGTCACTCTCATTCGGCTCAAGCTTTACCATTCAATAGACGCGCGATTCAAGCTTTTATCGCATACAAAGATTCCACCGCGAAAATCGGAAATGGAGGGAGCCGGCAGTCGGATTCGAACCGACGACCTGCTGATTACAAATCAGCTGCTCTACCAGCTGAGCTATGCCGGCGAAGGAAGGTTACAAGCGTTACAACGTTATAACGGAAGGGCCAGAAAGCCATTGTAACTTTTGCAACCCTGCAATCTCTTATCGGCTTATTCGCGGACGCGGGAGTACGCTGAAAGGGGTCCCGCCGTTTCCAAATTCTTGATCACCGTGCTGAGATAGACCGACTCAGGATAGAGCGCTTTGTATTTTGTGATCTCCGCGCGATTCAACACCTTGAACCCATAGCGCTCGAACATTTTCTCTCCGCGCCGGCTTTCAAACGTGATGATCTGGCCGCAGACCCGTTTTTCACCGGAACGATAGAGATAACTCAAATACGCGCTCATCAGCGCACGCGTAGTGGATACTTTTCGCGCATCCGGCAAAAGGTTGATGTGAAAATGCGGTACACGCCGGGGCTGGGCGGGGACTTCGTGCCACCCGTACATGAGGACCCAGCGAACAAACCGCCGCGAGCGCTCGGTGTAGCGAAAATAGCGCGTCAGCGCGCGAAAAAAGAGCCAGACGTTTTGATACAGCGCGTAAAGCTGGTTTTGCAGCGGCTTGCGCGAGCCGAGCAGATAACCGCGAATTTCGCCGTCTACCTCCAGGAGAAAACACGATTCCGGCTCGTGATCGGTGTAATAAGTGGTGAGAAAATCGGCAAACAACTCGCGATCTTGGTACACCGGATCGATCGGGTCGCCGAGAAATCCGGTGTCGCAGCAGAGTTTCCTTACCGCTTCGCGGTCGGATCTGCGATAGCCGCGAATGAGGAATGGCTTGTGATCGTCGCTCTCCATTTAAGAACGGCGATATCTTGAGCGAACCTCGCGATAAATGCAAAAAAGTTCCTCAAACACGCGGGGCCAGCTATAAAGGTTCTCCGCGGTCTGCGCAGCGCTCATGCCAAGGGTAGCCAATTTTTTTGCGCTTGAACCTTCAATCGCGCCGGCCAGCGCTTCCGGAGTGTTCTCGCGTGCCCACGATCCCTGGTCATGACAAATAATCCGATCCATGTAACTGCCGCGAATTCCAACCACTGGCGTTCCGCACGCCTGACTTTCCAGCGCGACAAGGCCAAATGTTTCCTGGACACTCGGGTGAACAAACAGATCCGCCCCCCGATAGTAACGAGCGAGATCAGCAGAATCAGTGCAGTACGAAATCCATGAAATGTTTCCAACGCACTCCCGCAATTTTTGTACTCTTTGTCGCTGCGGTCCATCGCCGATAATCAGTAGATGAAATTTATTCCGGTCTCGCATGCGCAGAAGCTCGAATGCTCGAAACAACGTTTGGGTATTTTTTTCTTTAGCCAAACGCCCGACGTACAGCAGCAGTTTTTGGTTCGCCTCCACTCCTAACGACTGGCGTGTGGCTGGTGCATCATAGGATGCAGGGTTGAAAACTTCCGTGTTCACCCCAAGCCGTACCGGCCGGACATTGTGTACGCCCCATTCGGAAAGGAGATCTGCCAGTCTCTCCGACGGAACGAGCGTGGCCTGAAAGCGGTTATAGAGTTTACGCACATAGGCGCGCGTTAGTTTCATGGCCCGATGTGAGCCGCGTTTGCCCAAAAATCTCGCGGTGCCCTTCAAATACGCTTCGGGAAAATGCGAATGATAAAAACCAATGACCGGAACTTTCAGCGCACGCCCGACAGCGATTGCTTTCCATCCAATTTGATATGGGTCGCTCGATTCGATGAGATCGGGCCGCTCGCGTTCCAAAATTTCCTCGATCGCGCGCAGATTAAGCAGCGCGCGATAACGCGAGCTCCGTGACACTAATGGCGAGCGAATCGAATAGATTCGCGACCGACCGTTGCTCGTCACCTCAGTCTTTGAACCAGGGACAACGAGAACATGCTCGTCTTCGAGCGAGTAGTTCCTGATGTACGCGATTTTCTCGTGGAGATAACGCTTCACGCCGCCGCTGAACGGAGAATAAAACTGAGTCAGATCGGAGATCTTCATCGAATTTTCGAATTACGATTTGCAATTTGCGATTGCCACGCGGACCGCGAAGCAGTCTTTTTCGACGACGCCATGATCGCAACGATTTCGCTGGCCTCGTTAAGCAGGGGCCAAATTTTAGTCCCGCTCAACAGGCCGGCATCAATAATCAACTCGAGCCAGAATGCGCTTTCATCCGCTTCTTCCTCGACCGTGCCAAGCTTCGCAATGAACTCTGCTTTCGATCGAGCGCGACACGCCGCACGGTAATTCGCCGCCACTGATGTTCCACTCCGTATCAACTGACTCGCAATCGCTCTCCCTTCAATCGTGCGCGGGAGCGCCCCCACAAGCTTTATCACTCGCAGGGCGAACTGCTTTGTCCGCTCGATCAGTTCCCGTTCGGTCATTCTGTAAATCGCAATTCGCAACTCGCAAATTGCAAATCAAGATTCCAGCTCGCTCAGGTACTTCTCCGCATCCATCGCCGCCGCGCAGCCAGAACCGGCCGCCGTTACGGCCTGCTTGTAAACGCGATCGGCAACGTCGCCTGCCACGAACACCCCGGGATGCTTGCTCTCGACCAGCTTTTTCGTGATCAAGTAGCCGTCGCCATCCATGTCGAGTTTGCCCCGGTACGGTTGCGAGTTTGGGTCGTGGCCGATCGCCACGAAGACGCACGCCACCGGAAGTTCGCGTTCCTCGTTTGTTTTCACGTTGCGCAAACGCACCGCGCGCATCTCGCCTTTTTCATCAGCAACGTATTTCGTAACCACCGTGTTCCAGATCGGTTCGATCTTCTTGTTCGCAAATACGCGCTCCTGCATAATTATGGAAGCGCGCATTTTGTCGCGCCGATGAATCAGATAAACCTTTGAAGCAAACCGGGTGAGAAACAACGATTCCTCCGCCGCCGAATCGCCGCCCCCGACGACGCAGACCGGCACATTCTTGTAAAACGCGCCGTCGCATGTGGCGCAGGAAGTCAGCCCGTGACCGATCAATTTCTCTTCGTCTTCCAGTCCCAAATACCGCGCTGAAGCTCCGCTGGCGATGATCAACGCCTGCGTCTCCAGCCACTCATCGCCTGCTTTCACCCGGACATGTTTGTTGCTTCCATCGAAATCGGTTACCTCGGCGTAAGAAAACCGGGCGCCAAATTTCTCGGCTTGCCTGTGCATGTTAAGGATAAGCTCAGGTCCATCGATTCCATCTGGGAAACCGGGATAATTTTCCACTAATGTCGTCGTCGAGAGTTGTCCGCCTGGCTGCCGCCCTTCCAGCACCAGCGGGCTCAAATTAGCGCGGGCAGCGTAAATCGCCGCCGTCAACCCGGCGCAGCCGCTCCCGACAATAATGACTTTCTCCATCGATAGAATTTAGCACACGACGCAAGTTGCACAGGTTCCGGGGAGCACAGGCTGCCACCCTGTAGATCTCGGCAGCTTGCTAAGATCGGGAAATGGCACCACATCGAGTTGGCGTATTCAAAGATGTAGCCGGCAGGGTTGCCGCAACTATAGGCTGGCAGCCTGTGCTCCCTAGAAACAGCAACTCACGCCGTTATGCGCACGTGGATTTTGTGAAGACCCGTCGCACCGGAGAACCAACCGCGATCTTCTTCAAATTCCTGCACGTCGCCTTCGCCGTCGCTGGCGCGAACGACGAGGGTGTAATCACCCGCTGCGGCGGGCGCCCATTCCGTTTTCCAAAGAGACCACGAGAGATCGCCGCCGGCGTAATAAATCTCGGCCTCACGCCAGGTCTTGCCGTCATCAAAACTGAGTTCTACTCGTGAAATGCCGCGGTCGCCTCCGTAAGCGATGCCCTTGACTTCGATTGACGCGTTCAATTCGCCTAACGAAAACTGCGACTCATATTCGGGCACGTCGATTCTCGATCTTGTTGGCACGATGAAATCGGGGCCCCAGCCTTGCGTTTCGTAAAATCCTTTCGCATTAGCATCCGTTAGTTCGATGCGCGTAAGCCATTTCACATGTTTTTCGCCAAAGTAGCCCGGCACAATCACGCGCAGCGGGTAACCGTGCCGGTGAGGCAATTGGACACCGTTCATTTCGTAGGCGAGCAACGTGGTTGGCTCCATGGCTTTCTCCAGCGGGATGGTATCGGTATAATTATCAACGCCGTGAAAGCGCACCCTGGCGGCGTTCGAAAGCGGCACGGCTCGGTCAAGCAAATCGCGCAGTGGAACACCCTTCCAGAGTGCGTTGCTGATCAGGCCCGCGTCGAGCCCATTGCTAATGCACATTAAGGTCGTCTGCTGCTCGCGAGCTGGGAGGCTTACAAGATCCTGAAATCGCCATGTGGCGCGATTTTGCACGAGCCCGTTCACTTCAAGGTGCCAGAGGTCGGCGTTCACCCTGGGATCAACCACGTTCTTTGTCACGCAATAGAACAATTCGTTAGGCGTAATTGGCTCGACGATGCGGCCTTATATTGCGTGCCGTCGTAGCTGAATGTTGCAGTACGGTAAAGTTTGCGGATCAGCGCAACACCTCCGCCCGCCGCTGCGACTCCGATTGCGCTCAGGACAAACGCGCGCCGACCAATAGCGGGAGTAAACTCGTAGTCGTCCTTCCCGATTTTTCGCGTTGCCAGAAATTGAAAGCCAAGGACGAGGGTTCGCTCGAACAAAAAAACGCACAACGCGAAGCCTACAAGTGTGACCAAGCGCGCGACGTCGATCGGCAGGCCGACGTAGCTTGTGCCAAGGATTGGCCACAACGCGATTGCAGACACAACGATCGGCAGCAAAACAAAGACCGATATCGTCCACATCGCGGACACGCGCGCGGGATTGCGTCGCGCGAGAAAGCCGAAAGCCATTCCCCCAATCGCAGCGACCAGGAGTAGGCCGATGATTGTCGATCCAACGCCAAGTTGCTTCAAATGATTGTAACCGCCGACCTTGCCCATCAGGGAAAGAAACGGACCTGGCGGGATGAAAACCGAAAGGCGATCGCCGATGATCAGGAGGGGTGTCGCCACACCGAGCGCAGCGAGCAATAGCATTACCGTTGTCATCACCGTTCCGCCGAGGAACCCGGCGAGCAGTCCAGCGAAGATCGCTTTCGTCTTACTCATTCGGCGCGAATATGAGTTGTAGAGGCGCTTGTGCCAAGCGCCTGATGATTCGCTTCGGGCGTTCGTCGCAGCGAATGGCGCTACAACAATTCAGCGTGACTCTTTGCGGTCCCAAGAATTTTCCGTATCCGCTCCACGACCATCGCAGACGCCAGCTGTTTCATGCAGGCGTGGTCAAACGGGCATTGGCTCAGCCGGCGGTAATTACATGGCGAACATGGTAAGTCCAAGCGCACGACCGATTCCGGTCGCTGATAAGGGCCGATGCGAACCGGATTCGTCGGGCCGAACACGCTGACCATCGGCTTGCCGAGCGACGCAGCGACATGCATCGCGCCAGAATCATTCGTCACGCAAATCTGGGAATGCTCAATAAGCGCTGCCAATTCTGCGGGCGTCGTTTTGCCGGAAAGATCACATGCGCCGGGTGCGGCGGCTGCGATTTGCCGGCATCTCGCCTCATCGCGTTTCGTGCCCGCCAGAGCGACAGCAAATCCGTCGTGAAGAAAGTGCCGCGCGACAGCTGCGAATCCTTCAATGTTCCAGTGCTTGGTCTCCCATGTGGTTCCGGGCGCCAGAACGGCGAGCGCTTTGGACGCGGGCACGGCCTGCTCCTCCAAGAGGCGCTGCACATTACGCGCGGTTTGCGATGAGAGGTGAATAGTGAGGTCTGGTGGGTTGTCGTCGAGGCCCAGCAACGGCCCGAGCCAAAGGTAGCGATCGATTGCGTGAACATCGAGCGTCGGAATAGGAATGCGGTGCGTGTAAGCTATCCATGAGCCTTCGCGCGCGCCCCGCCAACCGTGTCTGGATATGTTCTTGACGGGCTGATCAAATCCGATGCGCACACGCGCTCCGCTTACCAAGGCGAAAAAGGCCGAGCGCGCCTGACCGTGCAGATCGATTACTAAATCGTACTTTGCACGGCGGATTTGCTTCAGCAGATCAAGGAACGCCAGCACCGCATGCCATCTCCGGCCGCGCTTCGAGAAATCGCCCCGCTCAAAAAGAACGACATTCGAGAGCGCCGGATGGCAGCGCACGATCTCCGCGTTCTCAGGCGTGATCAGCCAGTCGATCCGCGCCGTCGGATAACGCGTGCGCAGCTTCACAAGCACTGGCAGCGTATGCACCACGTCGCCCAAGCCCGAAAGTTTGATCAACAAAATGCGCGGGAAGTCAGCGGATTGCAGTCCCAAGGCGTCTGCATTCTTTATGCGTGCGTTTTCGGTGTGGCCGTTCAATTGGCAAAAGTAACTCAAACCCGCCACGGCGGGCAAGCCGGCAAGCTATTCCAACGCTACGCGCACCAGCGTTGCGAGGATGCGAGCGCCGGCGATAAACGTGCCACGCAACGTGCCTGAGACTTTCGATTCTCCACCGGCGCGCCGGCGATGGTTTACCGTGATCTCAAGAATGCGCAGCCCGGCGCGCGCGGCTTTCATCTGCATCTCCAAATTCCAACCATAAGTGTGCTCGCGCATGTTGAGTTTGGCGAGCGCGTCGCGGCGAATTGCGCGAAAGGGAGACATGTCGGTGTAACGAACTCCGTAAAGCAGTCGTAGAAGCGCGCCGACGATTCGCCCGGACAAAACCTGCTGCAAATTCATGCTGCCGGGTTCACGTTGCCCTCGCGTGCGTGAGCCGATGACGAAATCGAATTTTCCAGCTGCGATTGGATCGACGAGCTGCGGCATAAACTCGGGACAGTCGCTGCCGTCGCCATCCAGAAATACGACGATGTCACATTCGGGCGAAAGTGCTTGAATGCCAGCCGCGCATGCACGGCCGTAGCCGCGCGGCGCGGTTGTCACGCGCGCGCCCGTTTCACGCGCGCGGTCGGCCGTGCGATCGGTGCTGCCGTTATCGACCACGATTACTTCTTCAGGGACTCCGGTCGTAAAACATTCGCGCACCACTCCGGCGATTGGTTCCTCCTCGTTCAGCGCCGGGATAATGACCGAGACGAACATAGTGGCGTATGCGCTAGTTTAGCACCAACCCGCGCTCATTGACCGTCCTAACGCGTAATCTCCTAACCGAGAGCGACCATCGCCGCCATCACGTCTCCGCCTCCAAAATTTTTGTTCGACACCTGCGCGGATTTTTGCCAAGACATCAGGTCATGAAAAGAAAATACTTAGCAATTCCTTTCGTCCTCACATTCGCATCGTTCGCGGTTCTCCCAGATATGCACGCCGGCGGTTTTGGAGTTCCGCCGCCCGATGGATGCTATCCCGGATTCACCACCGCGGAGGGCTGCAATGCTCTTCATAGCCTGGCCGGGGGCGCTGGAAACACTGGTTTGGGTTGGTATTCGCTCTTCTTCGATACTACCGGAAACTACAACACCGGCGTCGGCGCTGGAACGCTGGTGTTGAATAACGCCGACTCAAATACGGCGGTTGGCGCCGCAGCGCTTCTGCTCAACACGGCTGGCACTGGAAATACCGCCACTGGCACAGACGCGATGGTGTACAACGATTCCGGCAACAGCAACACTGCCAATGGTGCGTTCGCGCTCTTCTACAACTTTGCTGGCGGCGACAACACCGCTGCGGGTTATCAGGCGCTCTATTACAATGATTTTAGCGGAAGCGGAATGGGAGAGCAAAACACCGCTTTCGGAAGTTACGCGTTGTGGTTCAACGGCGATGGCCAGTGGAATTGCGCCTTCGGGTATAATGCGCTGACGAACAATGATACCGGCACCGTCAACACGGCCTTCGGCCACGAGGCGCTGTTCTCGAATGTGGACGGCTTTTACAACACCGCTGTGGGCCGGAACGCACTCGGCAGCGTCGACAACGACGACAACACAGCCATCGGCTTTTGGGCAGGATCGGACCTCGACGGCGCCGGCAATATCTGTATCGGCTCGAGCGTGTACGGTCTGGCCGGCGAAAACGGCGTTACCCGAATTGGCGACGGGAAGTTTTCGGGATACAACGCCTGTTATATCACCGGTATCTTCGAGGCAGAGGTTAACGTGGAGACCGCTGTGGCAGTGTATGTCGATGACACGGGAAAATTGGGCACGATGCCAGTGTCTGCCCCTGGAAAAAAGATGGCTGTACCTCTTCTCCGAGGTGCACACCCCCAAGCCATGCTCAATAAATCGGAGAATCGCAAGATCGCCCAATTGCAGGCAACAATTACCGAACTAAAAGCAACGGTGGCACGGCAACAGAAGGAAACGCAAACTCTCGCGGCGCAGGTCAAAGAGCAGGCAGCGCAAATCCAGAAGGTAAGTGCGCAACTTGAGATGAGCCAACCGGCGACGACGGTGGTCGCGAACAAACCCTGATGGTTCCGTACTAACTCTGCTAGCAAAGAAGGTTGCGTCTGTTGACGCCTGCGATTGGTTCCTCCTCGTTCAGCGCCGGGATAATGACCGAGACGAACACGATAGCGTAAGCGTCTGGTTTGCCCTTACCATTTGGCAAGCTGCAAATGACGCGAGCGTCCCCAATTTCTCTTACTGCAAGCCTTAGCCGAGAGCGACCAACACCGCCACCCTGTGTCCGTCTGGAAATTTTACTCGACAGTGCATCGGCTTTTTCTCAAAACCTCAGGTCATGAAAACAAAATATTCAGTGATCTGTCTCGTAATCACGTTTGGATTCCTCGCGTTTTTCCCGAATACGCAGGCAGTAACTCCGCCGCCCGATGGATGCTATCCCGGATTCACCACTGCGGAAGGCTGCAATGCCCTTCTTAGTCTGAGCAGCGGCGCCGGAAACACAGGCTTGGGTTGGTATTCGCTCTATACTAATACCACAGGCAGCTACAACACCGGCGTCGGTGCGGGAACGCTGCTGTTGAATAACGCCGACTCAAATACGGCCGTTGGCGCCGCAGCGCTCCTGCTCAACACCACCGGCACCGGCAATACCGCCACTGGCACAGACGCGCTGGTGTACAACGATTCCGGCAGCAGCAACACCGCCAACGGTGCATTCGCGCTCTTTAACAACATCGATGGTAATGAGAACAGCGCGTTCGGCAGAAGCGCGCTCTATTCGCATGTCTCTGGCGATGGCAACAGCGCGTTCGGCGACCAGGCGCTCTTTTACGACAGCTCTGGCGACAGCAATACCGCCACCGGGAGTGGTTGTCTTTATTATAACTATACGGCCGCCCACAACACCGCTGTTGGTTATCAAGCGCTTTATAACAATGATTTTAGCAGAACCGGCATGGGAGAGAAGAACTCTGCTTTCGGGTTTAATGCGCTGTGGTCCAACGACGAAGGGTCCCGCAACAATGCGTTCGGCTCCACTGCGCTTTATAATCACATGACCGGAAATTATAACAATGCCGTCGGGAACGCCGCGCTTTACGCGGACCAGCGTGGAGAGTCCAATAACGTCCATGGTGATAGCGCGCTTTCGAGCAATGTTTCCGGGTCCTATAACACCGCGATGGGCGATCTGGCGCTTTTCATTAGCACCGGCGACGACAACACAGCCATCGGCTGGTCGGCAGGCTCGAATGTAGATGGCGAAGGCAACATCTGTATCGGCTCGGGTTCGTACGGAGTTAGCGGTGAGTCCTTCACGATCCGGATCGGCGGTGATTTTTCGGGGTACAACGCCTGTTATATCAGCGGCATCTCCGGAGCAGACGTCAATATGAGCACAGCCGCATTAGTGTATGTCGATGACACTGGAAAATTGGGCACGATGCCGATGGCTGCCCTTGGAAAAAAGATGGCTGTACCTGTTCCCCGAGGTGCACACCCCCAAGCCATGCTCAATAAATCGGAGAATCGCAAGATCGCCCAATTGCAGGCAACAATTGCCGAGCTAAAGGCAACGGTGGCACGGGAGCGAAAGGACTTCGAGGCGATCGTTACACGGCAGCAGAAAGAAACCGAAGCTCTCGCGGCGCAGGTCAAAGACCAGGCAGCGCAAATCCAGAAGGTGAGTGCGCAACTTGAGATGAGCCAACCGGCGACGACAGTGGTTACGAACAAACCCTGACGGTCCCTACTAGCTCTGCTGGCAAACAACTCGCGTTTCCCAAAAGCGACCTGAGGACAAAGAAACTAGCGGATACGTCTCACTGCGGGTAACGATTTCGCAAGCTCGCAGCGGGACCAAGCCAGAGGCATGCGCTACTTCAAAACCAGCCATGCGCTGGTGAAGTAAATTACCAGCGCAACAAAATCGGCCACGGCGAGCGTGACCGGGCCGGCCGCAATTTTTGGGTCGAGCTTGAATCGATGAAGAAGTGACGGCACGCCCAACCCGAGCACGCACGCGCTCACTAGCGAAACCGCGATGCTGCCGCCGATGACAAATCCGCCGGCAAGATCGTTGCGCCACATGAACACAATCGCGCTGACAACCAGGCCGCACGCCACGCCGAGCAACGACGCAGTCATCACTTCGCGCCGAAACGCCGTCGCCAGCCATCGCCAGGTGACGCGAACCGAGCGCAGCGCGTGGATCGTCATGCTCATCGATTGCATACTGACGCTTTCGTTTAACCCCAGCACCATGGTGAGAAAAAACGCCAGCACCAGACTGCGCGCCAGCGTCGCCTCAAAAAAGCGAGCCAGAATCGCTGAGAGCGTTCCGCCGCTCACCGTCACCAGGAGCCAGGGGAAACGAAACCGGAAACCGCGCCACGGCGATGCGCCCCGGATTTGTTCAATGTGAAAACCAAGCGCCTCGAAAAACTCCGCACCGAT
>Ga0193719_10000749_pt1 | contig 12449 bp, 7 predicted proteins | sample U2a2metaG_FD_160103 | JGI IMG/M metagenome (GOLD analysis project Ga0193719, IMG submission 160103) | Soil microbial communities from a riparian zone of the East river system, Colorado, United States - U2a2 | ecosystem: Environmental > Terrestrial > Soil > Riparian zone | place: USA: East River... | reverse complement strand
GAACAAACAGATCGAATTTCTCGCGCAGCCGGTGACAAAATTAAACAGCGAAGAGCTCGCTTTGCTGCGACAGCCCGTGGTCTCAGTTTCAGACCAGCGCGCCGGTTTATTTAAAGCGAGCTTTGTTTTTGAAAAAAAATCGGCGACGAATTCGATCGGCACCGCAAAAGTAGACGCAAACGCAAGATCGGGCGGCGAGAGCGACGCGGGAACGAACCAGCCCGGTCCGTCCAAAACCGATCTATCGTCGAGAGGGCGGGGTCTCGTCCGCGCGGCCGGAAAGAATTTTCAGCAGGGCAACTATAGAGCAGCCGGAAAGCAATATCAGCAAGTCCTGGCCGAAGATCCGAACAACCTTGAGGCGCTCTCCAACCTCGGGGTCGTTTATGTTCGCAGCGGCGACCTGCGTTCCGCCGAATCAACGCTGGAAAAAGCCGTGGCCATTGCGCCGGACAACGATTTTCTGCTCACCACGCTGGGTATTGTTCAGTATCGGCAATCGAAATTTGACGAGGCGATTGTGCAGTTAACGAAGGCAATTGCGATCAACCCGAAAAGCGCGACCGCTCACAATTACCTCGGTATCGCCGCCAGCCAGAAAGGCCGACAGAAAGAGGCAGAGACGGAGATCCTTCAGGCGCTCGCCAACAACCCTGATGACGCCGATGCGCACTTTAATCTCGCGGTTATTCTCATCACCACGCAGCCGCGCTCAAAAGAGCTCGCCAGAGAGCATTATGCCCGGGCCACTGCGCTCGGCATAGAACCGAGCCCGTCCCTCGAAAAATTATTGCAGTGAGTCCAAGATCGACAATCGATCTTGTGTTGCTCAAAAGGAACGCAATCTCTCGACCCGCATGCGTTTTCTCCGTGCTTTCCTCGTTGCGCTTTTGACCGCGTTCGTAGGCTGCGTTCTTGCATTCTTTGTCGGCGATTATTTAACGAGGCTCGCGCATGTGCCCGAGATGGAAGGTCAGCGGGGAATGACGGTCGTTTTTTTGTGTGCGCCTCTTGGGATTCTGGCGGGTTTGGTAATTGGAATCGTTTCAGCCATCTTGGTCCGCCGCCCAGGATTTTCCGGATTTCTCATTGCACAGAGTTGGTCGCTCCTAATTGTGTGTGGCATTGCCGGTTTGCTAGCCGGAATTTCATATCTGGTATCGGACAAACCTCCGAGGATTGACGGCAAGCGAGTAGAGTTGCAGTTCGAGATTCGTGTGCCGGCGACATTCAAAGTTCCAGAGCAGCCCGATGGTTACGGCATTCGCGTCAGTCTTTACACTGATAATCAGGAAAGTCGGGTTGCCTTCATCGACTGGCAATCAATCACAAAAGATGCCGAACACGCCACCATCCCAGGAAATGTGCCGCTGCTTACACACAGCAAGACCAGATCGCTTTTTGCCTCCATCGGTAATCAACCAGGCGCTGGGCAATTCATCGAACTGAAGATTTTACCTGCGCCACGCAAAGAAGATGAAGCGTGGTCCGACTGGATTTTCGCCACGCAACGGACTGACCTCAGTCCCGTTCCCGAACAAGAGCGGTTTGCCGCCCGGTATCGCGTGAGTCCTGTTGATCAATTCTTTAACGGCGATCTCTGACCACCGAAAGCGGCGTGCAACCCTTTCTCACTGCCAACTGGCGCTATCTGGCCATGCTGAATTACACCGTCGATCCTCGCCTGCTCGCGCCATTGGTTCCGCTCGGTACAGAGATCGACTTCGAAAATGGTGAGACCTTCCTGAGCGTGGTTGGATTTCTGTTTCTCGACACGCGCCTCCTCGGTCTTCCCATTCCACTCCACCGCGACTTCGAGGAAGTGAATTTGCGTTTTTACGTGCGGAGAAAATCGGCGGACACGTGGCGGCGCGGTGTAGTTTTCATTCGCGAACTTGTCCCGCGCCGCGCGATCGCGCTCGTCGCGCGCGCATTGTACGGAGAAAATTATCTCGCCCTGCCGATGAAACACGAAATCGAACATGTCGCCGCACCCGCCTCAGGCGGGCAGCTACTTCACTCGACCGGCGACGTCGCAAGCAAAGATAAGGGCAGAAGTAGCTGGGCGACCCAGCCCGTTGATGCAACTGGCTGCCCTTTTGGCGCGACACGGGTCGATTCCAATTTGGCAGTGGAATACTCATGGCGACGCGGCCGCAAATGGGAATCACTCAAGATGAGCGCCACCGGCGAGCCGCAAACAATTCCAGCGGGAACTCACGCCGAATTTATCACTGAACATTACTGGGGTTACACTTCTCTTCGTAGCGGCTGCGGCGAATATCGCGTCGAACATCCCCGATGGAAAATCTGGAACGCGACCAGCTTCGAATTCAACGCAGACGTTGCAACTCTTTACGGCCAACAATTCGCTGAGACATTAAACCAGCCACCGCGCTCCGCGTTCATTGCGGACGGTTCGCCGGTGACAATTCACACGCGCCAAATATTGTAGGGCGTCTGTGTCAGACGCCCCCCAAAGACTCGAACAAAGTGACGCCAATTGTTTCATCTCGTGGTGAAACAAAAAAGTCGCCACGCCAATAAAGGCGCGGCGACTGTTTGTGAATCCGTTACTCGTGTGGCCTTCAGCGTGATCGGACTCGCTGGAAGTAGTCTTATTCGACAGGTTGGAAGGCGTGCTTGAGGTCGAACTTCGCGACCTGGCGTCCCAGGGCGATCCCGGTGACGGTCGAGAGCCGGTAGTGCAGCCCTGCCCAGAGTCGAGCGTTGATGATCTCGCGGCGAAGGTCGCTCGTCTTCTCGAAGTGCCGTACCGCGTTTAGATTCCCAGCTGGCCCCGCAGGGTCGAATCCATGGATATCGAGGTCGATGCGGTTCGTGCCGAGGACCGCCCTGAACACCTCGGCCATTGCCGAAGTGAGCGTGCCGTGCGCGGAGGGGTATTCTGGATGGTTGGGCGTGGTCAGCAGCGGTCGCCAACCTGCCTGCTCGACGGTAGCCGGGTTACCGTCGTTGTAGCCAGGTACGGGGCCGAAGCCGTCGTTTGTGACTGCGGTGGCGTCAAGCGATCCGTTGATCGCAGTGACCGGCCGCCAGAACAAGTAATGGTACTTGGCGTGCAAGTTGGACATCTGAGCATCGGCGCCCACGAGGTTGATCATCGCCGCTAACCGCGCAGTCTCGAGCAGGCTTAGGCCGCGCGCGTCGACGAGGTCGCGCCCCGCTCGGTTGTACTGGCGGATAACGTTCGCGGACCAGAACTTTGCGATGAAAGTCTGCTCATCGGTCCGCGTGCTGCCGGTCATGGGGCCGTAGGCCTTGACCTCGTTGAAGGCCTCGACCCACTCGTGGCTGTGAAGCGAAGGCGGCGGGTCCGGCAGAAACTGGTCCACGCTCTGCAGGATAAATCTGCGAACGTTCCCCACCCACGGCGTCTGCGGCGACTGGAACGGCGGTGTGAGGCGCCACACGCCCGGGCCGGGTGGCAGCGTGGGGAAAGACGACGTCGTGCCGATCGGGATCATCCGCCCATCGCCCGTGCGTAAGGTGATAATGTTCGTCGCGGCTGTCTGGCCGACAAGCGTGCCCCCACCGCCATCGCCGGTGCAACCGCCGAAGTTCGAGAGCGCCTCCGCGTAGAGCGCGCCGAGAGTTCCCGCCTGTAACGGGAAATAGTTGACGAGCGTCCGATAGGCGGCCTCGATGACTGCGCAATCGACCGAGGCCCCTGGCGGCGCTGTGATCAGTGGACCATACGGCTCGAAATCGCCGTCGATCGCCACTGCGGCGTCATACACGGCAGCCGAGGTGTAAGACATGTAAATTAAGCCCTCCGTTTGGAACGCGCCCGAGCCCACGACTGTGTCCTCGGCGATCTTGTTCCACTGCTGAACGGTGTTCCCTGGCGGCAACGTAGCCGACGCAGGCGCCGCGAGCGCGACGAGCGTCAGTGCGATGAGAATTGGCAGAATTAGTATTTTTTTTAACTGAGTTAGTGGATTCATTGTTCTTCCTTTCTTTTTCTTTTGTTTGGGTTTCGGGGTTTGCCTTTCATTGCGATAAAAAAAGTGGACTGCGATGGGCTAGTGTTATCGTGGGGGCCCGAAGGTGAGGAATTCCGGGAGGTCGATCCCGGCGGCGAACAGAGTCGGCGCGCCTCCTCCAGGGGCGAACTCTAGAATGTCGCCGTCCGGAGCCGGGTTGCTCTCAGCCACAAAGAGATTGCCAGATCCGTCAAAGGCCAGACCGCGCGGATTGTTTAGACCGGTAGCGAAGGTGCTCTCCATGCCGTCGGGGGTGAACTCGAGAATAGTGTCGTTTCCCGGATCGCCTTCGGTGGACACAAAGAGATTGCCCGCGCTGTCGAAGGCCAAGCCTATGGGACCAGTGCCGTCGGCGAAGGCACTTGGCCCGACGAAAACTGTGCGCATCCCATCGGGAGCAAATTTGTAGATAGTTTGGTCGTCAGCGGCCGCTGCATATAGGTTGCCCACGCTGTCCAAAGCCAGGCCAAAGCCGCCCGCGGTTACAAAGCCGCCAGGAACGGAGCCGAACAAGATGCGCGTTCCATCAGGCGCAAATTTGTAGATGTTGCTTATATCACCAATGGTACTTGAGGCGCTATCCGCCACAGCAAAGACGTTGCCCCCGCTGTCGGTGACCAACCCTTCCACAATACTCAGGGCGACGTTGCCAAGGACGCTCTGGTGTCCGCGCGGAGGGAATTTCAAGATCCTGCCCTGGAACTGAGGTCTAGGAGGAGCGTGGAGGCTAACTGCGGCAAAAAGGTTGCCGCTGCTGTCAAAGGCCAATCCCCGTGGGCGGGACAGACCAGATGCGAAAGTGCTCTGCATTCCATCCGGCGTGTATTCGGAGATTGAACCGCTGACGTCAGTGCACTTAAACCCGCAAATTGGACCGCTAACCGAGACGTAGAGGTTTTGGGCGTGAGCGGTTATTGCTAGCGCGAAGATCGCGCCAAGACTGAGGAGTGGCAGGATTCGTATTTTTCTGAAGTGAGTCAGTGGATTCATTGTTTTTCCTTTCTTTTTTGGTTTCGTGGTTTGGCTTTCATTAGGATAAAACGCAAAGGGGTGTTCAAAGTGATCATCTGAATTGAGATTTTTTTTGAAGACGCTTTTGAGACACCCGCCTTCGCCTGCTTCGGCGTGGCAGGCGAATTTGAAACTCGCTCCCTGCCCTGCTCGCTCGGTCGCCGCGGCGACCTTTGCCTTCTATCTCGCTGATCCCATCAGCTCGGTTCACGAATTGACACCAATTGATTTGATGAGGTCCGTGAGAACACGCTTCCGCGTGCAGAAACTGTGTCGGGTGGTAGGCTAAAAAGAGGTTATGGATGCGCCCTCGGTTTCTCAGCAAAGGGTGACCGATCTTTTGGTGCGCTGGAGTCAGGGGGACGATCATGCTCTCGCGGAATTGACTCCGCTGGTCTATCAGGAGCTACGACGCCTCGCCCATCATCACATGGGCGGACAACGTCCTAACCACACACTGCAAACCACGGCGCTGATTAATGAGGTTTATCTGCGCCTGGCCGACCAAACCAATTCACGCTGGCAGAATCGGGCCCATTTCTTCGCCGTGGCCGCCCGAGCGATGCGCCAGATCCTGGTTAGCTACGCCAGGAATCAGGGATCGCAAAAGCGCGGTGGCGGCGCGGTCAAGGTAGAATTGGACGAAGCAGCGCTCGTCTCTCCGGAGGAGTCAAAGGAAATTGTCGATCTACACGAGGCACTGGAACAACTGTCGGCACTCGACTCGAGAAAAGCTCAAGTAGTCGAGCTAAAATATTTTGGCGGGCTGAACTATGATGAGATGGCAGAAGTGCTCAAGGTTTCACCTGTGACAGTGAGGCGCGACTGGAGATTTGCCAAGGCATGGCTGTACACGGAATTGCGCGGCGCGGCGTAGCAGACACGAATTTCACTAATTCAGACTAATTTTAAAACGGCTGAGTCAGAATTTCTGAACATTCGTGATGATTCGTGTAATTCGTGTCCCAGCCTCTACCTAAATTGGTGTAATTCGTGTCTATGACGCCGGCGCGGTTCCAAACGATTGAGCAAATCTTTCTTGCAGCGGTGGAACAAGGGCCGGACCAAGTTAGCGCGTTCCTCGACACCGCCTGCCGCGGCGATGAGGTTTTGCGACGCGAAGTTGAAGCGCTTTTGGCTTCAGATCAACGAGCAGGCCGGTTCATAGAGGGGTCACGTGTTGGTCTCGCGACCAAGATTATTCAAAAGGGGCAAGCTGATTCGCTCGTCGGTCAGACGATCGGCCACTACAGAATTTCTGAATCGATCGGTACCGGCGGGATGGGTGAAGTTTATCTGGCTACCGACATTGTCGCGGGCCGGAAGGCCGCGCTCAAACTGTTGCCCTTGCGCTTTACCGGCGACGCCGAGCGCCTCGCGCGGTTTCAACAGGAAGCGCGCGCTGTAGTCGGACTCAATCATCCAAATATCCTGACCGTTTACGAAATTGGCGAGGATCACTCAATTCACTACATCGCCAGCGAACTGATCGAAGGCGAGACACTAGGTGAACGGCTGACGCGGGGATCGATCCAGTTGAGTGAAGCCGTTGACATCGCGATCCAAGTGGCGAGTGCGCTCGCTGCCGCACACCAGGCAGGAATTGTCCATCGCGATATCAAGCCGGAGAACATCATGCTCCGGCCGGACGGATACGCGAAAGTGCTCGACTTTGGGATTGCAAAGCTTGCCGAGCAGGAACTGCCGGCGACGATCCCGCGAGACGAAGCGCTGTTGCTCGTTGAGACCAATCTTGGGGCCGTAATGGGAACCGTTCGTTACATGTCGCCCGAGCAGGCGTGCGGCGAGCAAATTGATAACACTACCGATATCTGGAGTCTCGGCGTGGTCCTTTACGAAATGGTAACCGGGCAGACGCCATTCACCGGCGACACACCACAACAGGCGATGTTTGCGATTCTTGAGAAAGAGCCGCTGCCGTTGACGAATTATATCGCGCACGCTCGCGTTGAGCTTCAGCAGATTATCAACAAAACGCTGCACAAAGATCCACAAGAACGGTATCACAGCGCACACGACCTGCTTCAGGCGCTCAAAAATTTTCGTCGGAGATTGGAAACCGAATTGGAACGCGCCGCTGTTCCTTTATGGCTGCGTTGGACACGATCGCGCACCGCTCTTGCGCTCGGATTGTTAGTAGCTGCCATAGCGGTTGCGGTTCCGTTCTACTGGCATCGGAACCTGACCACTTCGCCACCCGAGAAAAGCATCGCCGTGCTGCCATTCCTCGATCTTAGCCAGACAAAGGACCAGGAGTATTTCTGCGACGGGATGAGCGAGGAGATCATCAACGCCCTGGCTAAAGTCGAGGCGCTGCGTGTCGTTTCGCGCACTTCGTCTTTTTCGCTTAAAGGGAAGAACGTGAACGCGAGTGAGGCAGGGAGAAAGCTAAACGTCGCGAATGTGCTTGAAGGAAGTTTGCGACGCGACGGTAACCGCGTTCGTGTTACCGCCGAATTAATTGATACGCGAAATGGTTTTCATCTTTGGACAGAAAGTTATGACCGCGAACTAAAGGACGTCTTTGCCCTGCAAGATGAAATCACTCGCGCAATTGTTGACGCGCTGAAGATCAAGCTCGCCGTTGCGCTTTCCGCCCATGAACAACGTAATACAGAGGTATACGATCTTTATCTGCAAGGCCTTTATTTTTCCAACAAGAGCAGCGAAGAGGATTTGCGGAGGGCGCTCAGTTTCTTTCAGCACGCCGTAGAGAAAGATCCTACTTTTTCGCGTGCCTGGACCGGAATCGCGAAGGTCTGGTATTTTCTTGCCGACGTTTACGTAAGACCGCTCGATGCTTACCCGGTGTCGAAAGAAGCAGCTTTAAAGGCGATCGTGCTCGACGACAAAGATGCGGAGGCCCATTGCTATCTTAGCGAAGCGAAACGTGTCCTTGACTGGGACCTCGCTGGCGCGGATGCGGAGCTAAAGCGCGCTCTCCAGCTCGATCCTAACTCTGCAGCAGCTCACTTGTTCTCGGGGCTGCACCCTCTCTTCCGCGGCGAGTTAAAGGATGGTCTTCAACGTATCCTGGAAGCTGAGAAATTGGATCCGGTATCGCCAATCACCAGCTACGTCGCCACCGCCGCTTACCTGGCTAACGACCGCATTGATGATGCAATTACGGAAGGTCAGCGAACGCTCCAGCTCGATCCGAATTACTTTTATCTGGATTCGGTTCTGGCCGCCGCTTATCGCGAGAAGGGTAATTTCGACGACGCAATCGCGCTTTACACAAGAGCCCAGGACACAACGAATTTGCCGAGTAGCGGCCTTGCTATCACCTACTCGCGCATGGGCCGGCAAACGCAGCCGCGAAACATTCTTACTCAGCTTGTTCAAGCAAGAGAGAAGCGATACATATCTGCACCTTTGATTGCTGCAGTGTGGACTGCCTTAGGCGACAAAGAAGAAGCTTTCCGCTGGCTCGAGCGGGCCTACGAGGAACACTCGGGGGTATTGCAGTGGATCGCGTTTCTTCCTGAGTTTCGTGCGCTGCATTCCGACGCGCGTTTCCCTCATCTTCTGCGGCGAATCAATGCTTCGCAGGACACAATTTTAAAGATCACCGAGACAACTCTATCGGAGATTGCCGATCCGAATGCAGAGAGTCATTTCACTCTCAAAATTGGGGTGAAGCCGCGACCAGGTACGGAAAATGGCCACGTGGTGAGGATTGTCGTCTCCTTCTACGACCGGGCGAAAGATGGCAAAATGAAGCCGACTGACGCGCGAACAAGTTATAGTTGGCTTACTGCTTCGGGAGACTGGACGGATCCAACCCCGAAATTTCTGGCAGCGACGTATGTGCGTCCAAAGACCCAATCGCCCTCGGCTGACGGACGCAAGTACGGGGGATTCACTGTCCGCGTGTATTTCGACGGCCAATTACAAGACGCGCAAGCGACCCCGCCGGAATTACTAACATCCTTTCCCGCTCCAGATCAGCTCGCCCCTTAGCCTGAGTGTGGCACCACAAATTCGTTATGCTGCTGTAGCTGCGGCTTGCGATCGCCAATCGAATTGCGATCGAAAGGGCGATGTTTTCCTTCGCGCCGGCGCTGGGGCAGATGCTCAGCTCGGTCCAAAACGAAACTTGTTATTTGTCTGGTTTTTCCCTATACCAAGGCAAGTTGGCGAGAGGAGCTTGTGATTAAGCGACCATCCTTCCGGTGTCCGGCGCTGGGTATGGTAGGAATTGCTTTGCTTCTAGCCGCGATCTCATTCGGTCAGGAAACCGGATCCACATCTCAGCAGGCTGATCGCGGCGTTGCTACAGTAGTGCAGGTTATCGTGACGGGTTCGCTCATTCCGACCGCGGAAGAGGTCAGCCCGAACCCGGTATTCAGTATCAACCGCGACCTGATCAACAAGTCGGGTGCAGGCACTACCACTGAGCAGTTGCTCCAGCGGCAGCCGGTGATGAATGGGGCCAATATTCCTGTTCAGAATAATGCAACCGGTCAGGGCGGTCCGACCGGTACTGCTGCGGTGGCCCTGCGCGGTTTGGATCCTGGCGCGACACTGGTGCTGATTGATCATCGCCGCGTAGCGCCGTTTCCGGGATCCGCCAACTCCGGGTACGGTTACGTTGACCTAACGACCATTCCGATCACTACGGTCCAAAGCATTGACATTTTGAAGGACGGCGCCTCGACCACCTACGGGTCGGATGCGGTTGCGGGCGTGGTGAACTTTAATCTTTATCAAGATTATCGCGGCGCACAGGTGACCATTCAGTATGGAGACACTCTTGATAAAGACGCTGCCGAGTATCGGGGGGACATTCTGTTCGGAGCGGGCGACGACAAGACCAGTATTACTGGTGACATTTTCTATTACAAACATCACGACATGTTCAATCGTGACCGGGGGAACTCGAATAAGCCGCGGTTTTTGAGCCCGAACGCTGTGCCGTGGAATCTTCAGCTGCAAGCGGAGGCCGTTTTACACCCGTTTGATGTCCATGGTAACCCGGAGCCAGCACCCGTCTTGCCTCCTGATGTGATCGGGTTGGACGAGTTCTTTGGCACGCCGCCAGATAATGCCAACGGATTGGTCCCGGCAGCCGACTATGTCTTCCACGACACTTTTCCGAGGTCCTCTTTCGGTATTCTTCCTGGATTTAACTACAACGCGTATACGGGCTCATATCCGAAGCAGGAGCGCTGGGGCGGGTATGCAGCGTTCGAGCACAAAATCTGCGATGATCAGTTGCGGATCTTTGGCGACTTTTACTACGTGGATGCAAAGACGCACGATGAACTTGCGCCAACCGCGACGGGCGGTTTCGAGCAACCTGGAAGGCTGGCGCTCTTCGTCCCGCCGAATCATCCGTTCCCCGGTGCCGTTCCGCCATTTGGCGGGCCGACCCCTGCGGAAGTGGGGATGAGTCCGACCGCTTTCAACCCGTTCAATCCATTTGAGCAAATCATCTCAGGCGGCACTTGGGCGCGCATTTTCGATTTCGGTGACCGCTTCGTTGACAACGAGAACATCGCCGAGCGTTTCACGGCCGGTGCAAGAGGCGACAAGCTGTTTAACGGGACTTGGGGCTACGATGGCGCGTTCATGTACAGCCAAGTCGACCAGATTTCCCGTCTCCAAGGCATCAACCCTCTGCGGTTCGACAGGATTCTGAACGCGGCGGACCCGCTGTTTGATCCCACATCGAGTGAGTTTATCGGGCAGACGATTCCATTTGATCCGATGGTCGATAGCCAGCATGTCACGTTTCCGAGCAACCTTCCGCTGATTGACTTCGCGAGGCTGAACAGCAGGGATATTTTTACATCAAAGCTTGCCACACTGGACCTGAACATTTACACCACAGACCTGTTTGATTTGCCCGGCGGCAGCGTTGGGCTCGCCCTTGGTGGAGTGTTTAGCCGGGAGAGTTACAGGATCGACCCGGACGACCAGAACCGTCTCGGAGAGAACACCGACGCCAGCTCTTTCGGCCCAATCAAGGCAGTTAAGGCGGGGCGCAAATCGTGGGGTATTTATGCGGAAACACTCATCCCAGTTTTCAGCCCCAAGTGGCACATACCCGGATTTTACTCATTGGAGTTTTCAGCCGGGATACGGTACGACGAATGGCTGAATAATGATACGAATGCCGCCGTCCCCAAGGTGGGTGTTCGCTGGCAGCCCTTTGACGAGAGCCTGACTATTCGCAGCACTTGGGGCGAAGGCTTCCTCGAGCCGTCCATGATCCAGTTGTACGGACCTCGGAGGCTCCTTGTGGAGCCGGCGCAGTTCGTTGGTTGTGCGCCTGTGGCAATCTTTGGTCCTTGCGGGAGCGACAGCAACCCTGTCCAAGACGTAGCCAATCCGCAAACGACTATCGAGCAGGTCCCCAATAGAAAGCTCAATCCCGAACATGACCGTAATTGGACTGGCGGCTTGGTTTATACGCCCAAGTGGATTCCGCCGAAGTACGGGCAGCTAACGTTGACGGTCGATTTCTGGGATGTGGAGCGCACCGGGGTCGGCATGTTCTTCCCTCTCAATGTAATCAATAACGGGTATAACGCGGGCATTTTCCCAGGCGTGGTGAGTCCTGCACAGCCGATCGCCACCCAACCGGCGGTCCTATTTGATTCGCTAGGCAATTACGCCGGAGTCGCAAGCCCCTATCAAAACGGCGGGCGTACGCGCACGAACGGGGTTGATCTCAGTCTCCAGTATCAGGTCGAGAGTGGGATTGGCACATTCTCGCTCTTAAGCCGATGGAGTTATCTGAACGAGATGGTCGTCAATTTTCCTGGTGAGAGGCCGCGACAAGTAGCTGGTAGCTCCAATACTGAGTGGTTTGTTGGCAATTTCTTCGGGGACCCAAGCAATCCACAGGCCTGGCTCAAATGGAAGGGGGACACGACCCTCGACTGGACTTGGAACAACTGGGACTTCAACACGACTGTGCATTTCCTGGATGGCTACTGGGAACAGATCGCCGCAGTGCAGTTTGAAGGCTTCTACAAGCGCCACTGGGTGCATCCTACTTGGTTCACGGATGCACAGCTTTCTTACAGCCTGGTCTTTACGCCGCCAGTTGAAGCGCCGCCGGTGCCGGGGTATTCCAAGGGTAGCAAGGAAGTGGTGGGCAAGGAGAAGGAAACGTCGCCCACTCCTTACACCATGCCGTACTGGAAGAACATCCTGAACAACACCAGTCTCACTGTGGGTGTGACAGATATCTTCGGTGAAGATCCGCCACACTCGTTCGGATACGAGTCTGGCACCTTATTTTTTTACCCGGGCAGCTTGTATGATAATCTGGGGCGATTCTGGTACGTGAGGATGATCAAGAAGTTCTGAAATTCCAGCTGCGCTTGAACGAGCGTTGCGCTACTTCGAGACAACTCACTTCGGCGCGAAGGGAGGCGACGATTTTTTTAAAGCGTG
>Ga0193719_10000746_pt1 | contig 12466 bp, 9 predicted proteins | sample U2a2metaG_FD_160103 | JGI IMG/M metagenome (GOLD analysis project Ga0193719, IMG submission 160103) | Soil microbial communities from a riparian zone of the East river system, Colorado, United States - U2a2 | ecosystem: Environmental > Terrestrial > Soil > Riparian zone | place: USA: East River... | reverse complement strand
GCTTGTTGTTCAGCCCGGAGACATAGCCGACACCTGTTCGGGGACATGACCGACACTTTTTCCACCCGTCAAGTCGATGGTAGCAACTTGGTGGGCGGCGAAGAAAACGCCATATCTGGCATTGCTTGACGTGGGCCGGATAGCGAGACGTTCGCCGCAGAATGCCGCGGGTACCTTCCAGAGCCGGCCCTTGAAACTGACATAAGCCTTGGTGGCGGATACTGTCCGCACGATTTCGTGGCTGTCGTATTCTGGCGCCGGCAAGCGATCGGGCATCGGTCGTTGGCTCGGTCGGTAGCGGCTTGCCGGCACCTGCTGTCCGAGCGCTTCATGCGGCCGCTCGAAATTGTAGACTTCGCGCCAGGCATCGAAGGCCCGCTGCGTCTCCGCGAGATCGCGAAAGCGGTGCAGCGCGAACACCTCGGCGTCCAGCGTGCGGTGGAAACGTTCGTTCTTGCCGCGGCTCTGCGGGTGGTACGGACGACTGTGAATGACGGCGATGCCGAGCTTGAGAAGCCATACCGCAAACCGTGTCCATCGTTCACCCGAGGGGTCTCCCCAAGGCGTGCCATTGTCGACGAAAAACGCCTCCGGCAGGCCGTAGTGGCGGAAGGTTTGTTCCAGGCGGCCACGCACCGTGTCGCCGCGCTGATCGGCGCAAGCCTGCAGGCACAGGTCATAGCGCGAGTGATCGTCTACTACCGTCAGTGGATGGCATTGCGCCTCATTGCCAAGCCGCACCCAACCCTTGAAGTCCATCTGCCACAACAGATTAGGTGCCGGCATCTCAAAGCGCTGGCTCGCCACAGGGCCTCCAGCAGGCGATTGGATACGGCCAGATCGGCGCAGGATCTCATGCACCGTCGAAACCGCCGGCGAGCCGACACATTCGCGGTCCAGACACCGCGCAATTTTGCGAGCTCCCCACGCCGGATGGGCATCGCGTACCGCAACAATGCGCCCTTCAAGTTCGTTGGCGGTGCGCTGTGGGCTCCTGTGCGGACGACGCGATCGATCCTCCAGTCCCTGATCTGCCTGCCATCGACTGAGCCACTTATAACCCGTGTCCGGGTGGATACCGAACCGCCGGCAAAGCTCCCGCCGGTTCGCTCCCTCCTGCATCGCCAGCCGCACAAACTCACGCCGCTGTTCCATTACCGACACCTCGCGCCATGGCATGGACTTGGCCTCCCGAATCGCCAAATCCATGCACTATGATGTGTCGGCTATGTCCCCGAACACCCGTCGGTGATCTCTCCGGTCTGAACAACAAGCCCGGGCATGACGGCTACATTGCTCCTTCTCAAGCCGCGGCCTCGAGGTTCACGGAAGCTTCCGCGAGCGACGTCAGAGCCTCGTCCGTCTTCTTCTCCTCCTGCAGGGTCTGATCCAGCAGGCGAACCGCGTCCTTGATGCCGAGCTGCTGGGCCCATTGCTTCAGCGTGCCGTATCGCGCGATTTCGTAATGCTCGACGGCCTGCGCCGCGGCAACCATGCCGGCGTCGAGCGCCTCGGTACCCTTGTACTCTTCCATGATCTCCTTGCCCTCATCGAGGAGGCCCTGGATCGCCTCGCAGGTCTTGCCGCGCGCCGGTTTGTCGATCAATTCGAAAACCCGCTCAAGGCGCTCGACCTGACCTTCGGTCTCGCCGTGATGCTTTTCGAATGCCGCGCGCAGCTGGTCGGAGTGGGCGGCCTTCGCCATCTTCGGCAGCGCCTTTAAAACCTGCTTTTCAGCGTAATAGATGTCCTTCAGCGTATCGAGGAAGAGGTCGTTGAGGTTCTTGTCTTTCGCGGACATGTCGCACTCCGTTTGGCGAGAGCAGATAAGGGACGTTTCCCGCGTCTCAACGCCACCTGACGTGCAATGTTCCGGCCTGGCAAAAGGACGCACGCTAGCGGCTGCTTTGGATCACCCATAACCAGCCTGCGGGGCATCGAAACCGTTGCCTGCTCAGGGTTGGCGTGATACCGCACGGATATCCGGGCCATCGGCAACCGCCCGGTCAGCTGTCATGCAGCCAAGCGTTGTCTCGCTCCGTTTGCGGAGGTGAGACATGTCCTGCGATAGCTTTTTGATCCGCATGACCTCGTGGCGGATCTGTCGATGACGCTTTGCTCCCCGACCAAGACTCCGCCCGATATTCTTGTCTGTATGCCGCACGGGCGCTGCGCGGTTTCGGCGATGGTTTCGCGATCATCATTCTCCCGGTCTACCTCTCGGCCATCGGCTTCAGCCCGGAACTGATCGGAATTGTCGCCAGTGCCTCGCTGCTTGGAACGGCGGCGCTGACCTTGATCACCGGCTTCATTGCACCGCGTTTTGAGCTGAGAAGTCTCTTTCTCGCCGGTGCCGGATTGATCGCTTTCACCGGCCTCCTGTTCCCGGCGGCGGAGACCATCGCGCCGGTTCTGCTCGTCGCCTTCATCGGAAGCATCAATCCGTCGGGAGGCGATCTGGGCATGCTGGTTCCGCTGGAGCATGCGCTGTTGACGAAGGAAACCGCCGACCGGGACCGCACCGCGGTTTTTGCAAGGTACAGCCTGATCGGTTCGCTCACCGCTGCCGTCGGGTCGTTGGCTGCGGCATTGCCGGAGATACTCGCCTCCAGCGGCTGGCCGAAGCTCGGCGCCATCAAATTCTACAAGCTTGCGGCTCTGTTCAGTCTGGATGCCTTTGCCGGCGGCTTTGTCGTGCAGTCGCTGTTGGCGCTCTGGCTGTTCCAACGATTTGATCTCTCGCTCGAAGCGGCAAGCGTCTATTTCTTCTGCTCGAACCTGTTGGGGGCATTTTCATTTCCAGTTGCAGCCTGGCTCGCCAGGCGCATCGGCCTTATCAACACGATGGTGTTCACGCATATCCCGTCCAGCCTCTGCCTGATCGCCGCGGCGTTTTCTTCAAGCCTCACCACCGTGCTGTCGCTGCTGCTGGTTCGCTCGGCGCTGTCGCAGATGGACGTGCCGACGCGATCCTCCTATGTGATGGCCGTGGTGACACCGGCCGAACGTACCGCGGCCGCGAGCGTGACTGCAGTGCCGCGCAGCCTCGCATCGTCCATCAGTCCGGCCATCGCCGGGTTCATGTTGGCCGGACCGTTTTCCGGCCTGCCGCTCGTGGTCTGCGGATGCCTGAAGATCGGCTACGACCTGGCGCTGCTCAGGATGTTCCAGCACACGAAACCGCCGGAAGAGATCCGGTAACGGCGGTCGGCCAGCCTCACGCCGCCAGCGTGTTTTCGACCAGCTTGATCCAGTATGACGTGCCGTAAACGATCGCCTCGTCGTTGAAATTGTAGGCGGGATGATGCAGTCCGGCGCTGTTGCCGTTGCCGCAAAAAATGAATGCTCCCGGCCGCTGCTCCAGCATATAGGCGAAATCCTCGGCGCCCATCAGGGGCGGTATTTCGTGCACGTTGGCCGCGCCGGCAATTTCCTTCGCCACCTGCGTCGCAACCTCGGTCTGCGAGGCATGGTTGACCACGACGGGATAGCCGCGCTCGTATTCCAGATCGATCCTGGCGCCCGTCATCTGCGCCACGCCTGCGACGACCTCGTGCACCCGCTTCTCGACGAGCTTCCGTACTTCCTCCGTCAGCGTACGCACGGTGCCCCTGAGTTCCGCGGTTTGCGGGATCACGTTGCGGGCGTTGCCGGCGTGGAATTCGCACATCGAAATAACCGCAGATTCCAGGGGATCTATGTTGCGCGACACGATGGACTGCAAGGCGGTGATCAGTTGCGCGCCGACCAGAACGGAATCGATGCATTTGTGCGGACGCGCCGCATGTCCGCCAAGGCCTTCGATCCGGATGTCGATGGAATCGGTCGCGGCCATGATCGGGCCGGAGCGGATCGCGAACGAGCCGACCGGAATTCCCGGATAATTATGCATGCCGTAGACCTGGTCGACGGCAAAGCGGTCCATCAGCCCGTCCTTGATCATCGCCGCTGCGCCAGCGCCGCCCTCTTCCGCCGGCTGAAAGATCACAACCGCGTCGCCCGCGAAATTCCGCGTCTCGGCGAGATAACGGGCTGCGCCGAGCAGCATCGCCGTGTGCCCGTCATGGCCGCAGGCGTGCATCTTGCCCGGCGTTTTGGAGGCGTAAGCGAGATTTGTTGCCTCCTCGATCGGCAGCGCGTCCATATCGGCGCGCAGCCCGATCACCTTGATGTCGCCTTTGGGCGCAGGCTGGCGGCCCTTGATGACGCCGACGACGCCGGTACGGCCGAGACCCGTCGTGACTTCGTCGCAGCCGAATTCCCGCAACCGCTCCGCCACGAATGCCGCAGTGCGGTGCACGTCGTACAGCAATTCGGGATGTTGGTGGATATCCCGGCGCCAAGCCTGGATATCGGGTTGCAGATCGGCGACGCGGTTAACGATGGGCATGGCAATTCTCGGTTACGGGTTTGAGAGCTTGCAGCTTGTCTAGCATGCGGCCGCGATCCGCCCAACACTCTCCGACGATCGATAAAAGCGTCATGGCCGGGCTTGTCCCGGCCATCCACGTCTGACTGAATAAAAATCAAAGAAAGACGTGGATGCCCGGCATAAAGCCGGGCATGACGACCACCTTGGATTAGGCGGACATTCAAAGATGCCGAAGCGGCTAGAGGGTGATTTCGACTATATCGTCGTCGGCGCGGGCACGGCGGGCTGCATTGTCGCCAACCGCCTCTCGGCCGATCCCAAGAACCGCGTGCTGATCCTGGAGGCCGGCGGCAGCGACAACTGGATCTGGTTCCACATCCCGGTCGGCTATCTGTTCGCGATCGGCAATCCGCGTTCGGACTGGATGTTCAGGACCGAGCCGGAAGCCGGTCTCAACGGCCGCTCGCTGGCCTATCCCCGCGGCAAGGTGATCGGCGGCTCCTCCGCCATCAACGCCATGATCTCGATGCGCGGACAAGCCGCCGATTACGACCACTGGCGCCAGCTCGGCCTTGGCGGCTGGGGCTGGGACGACGTCAAGCCGGCGTTCCGGCGGCTGGAGGATCATTTCCTCGGCGAAAGCGAGCATCATGGCACCGGCGGCGGCTGGCGCATCGAAGCCCCGCGGCTGTCCTGGAAAATTCTGGATGCGGTCGCCGATGCGGCCGAAGAAATGGGGATGCGAAAGATTCCGGATTTCAATACCGGCGACAATGAGGGCATCGGCTATTTCCACGTCAACCAGAAGCGTGGACGCCGCTGGTCTTCCGCGCGAGGTTTTTTGAAACCCGCGCTGAAGCGCCCCAATCTTCGCCTCGAGAAAGACGTGCTGGTGGATCGCCTGATCATCGAGAACGGTCGCGCCGCCGGCGTGCGCTTCATTCAGACGGGCGTAGTCACCGAGGCCCGTGCCAGGGGCGAAGTGATCCTGTGTGCCGGCTCGATCGGATCGATACAGGTGCTGCACCGATCAGGCATCGGTCCGGCCGACTGGCTCGCGCCGCTTGGGATCGAGACGGTGCTCGACCGCCAAGGCGTGGGGCGCAATCTGCAGGACCATCTGCAGCAGCGCGCGATCTACAAGGTCACGGGCGTGCGTACGCTCAACGAGACCTATTATTCGCTGGTGCGGCGCGGCCTGATGGGCCTCGACTATGCATTCCGCCGCCGTGGGCCGCTGACCATGGCGCCGTCCCAGCTCGGCATTTTCACCCGCACTGATCCGCATCGCGAGCGCGCCAATATCCAGTTCCACGTGCAGCCGCTGTCGCTGGACAAGTTCGGCGATCCCCTGCACCGCTTTCCGGCGATCACGGTGAGCGCCTGCAATCTGCAGCCGGCCTCGCGCGGGACGGTGCGCATTCGCTCGGCGCGGGCCGACGAAGCACCTTCGATCGCGCCGAATTATCTATCGACCGCCGAGGATCGCCAGGTTGCCGCCGATGCCATCCGCACCACGCGGCGGCTGATGAAGCAGCCGGCGCTGGCGCGCTATCGCCCCGAAGAATTTCTGCCGGGCTCCTCGGTTGGCGACGACGATGCGTCGCTGGCGAAAGCCGCCGGCGATATCGGCACCACGATCTTTCATCCCGTGGGCACGGCCAGGATGGGCACCGCCAACGATCCGATGGCGGTCGTCGATGAACGGCTGCGTCTTTATGGCATTGCCGGACTTCGCGTGGTCGACGCCTCGGTGATGCCGACGATAACTTCCGGGAATACCAATACGCCGACCGCGATGATCGCCGAAAAAGGCGCCGCGATGATCCTCGAAGATTCGCGATAGAGCGCGGTCGCCGGACAAAAAAAGCCGCTTGTCCGTTAAGCCGATTTGCGGATGGCGTTGTCGACCAGCGTCTTGCCCAGCGACCAGATCGCGCCGGGAACCTTGTGGCTGGAGGCGATGACGGAGTCGAACGCCGTCTCGATCCAGCTGCAATCCTCTTCCGTGATAGTCAGCGGCGGCAACAGCTTGATGGTGTGGCTGCCGTGGCCGGAGACCTGGGTCAGGATCTTGTGGTCCTTGAACAGCGGTACCGTGATGAGCTGGCAGAACAGCCCCTTGTTGGCGGTTTCAAGCACGTTCCACGACGCCTTGAGCCGCAGCGATTTTGGCGGGCCGAACTCGACGCCGATCATCAGCCCCTTGCCGCGAACCTCCTTGAGCAATTCATAGCCGGGGACCATTCGGGTCAGCGCGAGCCGAAGCTCGGCGCCGCGCTTGGCGGCCGCTTCGACCAGTTTTTCGGACTCGAGCACCTCAAGCGTTGCAATGCCGGCGGCCATCGCGAGATCGTTTTTCGCAAACGTCGAGCCATGCACAACGGCGCGATCCATTTGATTGAAGATCTTGTCGAAAACGTTCTTGCGGGTGAGCAGCGCACCGACCGGAACGTGTCCGCCTGACAGTGCCTTGGCGAGCAGGACCATGTCGGGTTCGACGTTCCAGTGTTCGACCGCGAGAAACCGGCCGGTTCGTCCCATGCCGGTCTGAATTTCGTCGGCGATCATCAAGGTGCCGTATTTACGGCAGAGCGCCGCCGCGCCCGGCAGGAACTCATCGGTGGGCATATTGACGCCCTTGCCCTGGATCGGCTCGACAATAAAGGCGGCAACCTGGCGCGACGACAGGGCCTGCTCCAGCGCGGCCAGGTCGTTGAAGGGAATCGATGTGCACCCGGGCAACAGCGGTTCGAATCCGCCGCGGAAATTCGGATCATCGGTGAGCGAAAGCGCGCCATAGGACAATCCGTGGAACGCATGCGCGCAATACACGATGCCGGGCCGGCCGGTGGCGCCGCGTGCGAATTTGATCGCCGCTTCGACACATTCTGCCCCAGAATTCGCAAAAAAGACCTTGTCCAGGTGGGGGACGTATTTCAACAGACGTTCGGCCAATACGCCCGCCAGCGTGGACACATCGAGTTGCACGAGATTGGGCAGGTCGCTATCGAGGACGCTCTTCAACGCCTGGCGTAGCGCCGGATGGTTCCGGCCTATCGCAAAAACGCCAAAACCGCTCAGTAGATCGAGATAGCGCACGCCGTCGCGATCGAACAGGTACTGACCTTGACCCTTCTGAAAGCCGACATCGTAACCAATCGTCTTCAGAACCCGTACAAGTTGCTCATTCAAGTGCCGTACATGCATGGAACTGCGCTGCGACTGGCGGTCCACAAACATCTCGGAAACGTCTAGATTGGAATATAGCATCAGCTACATACTTCGGTTGATGGCCATTTCGTCAACTGAAAACACTCAACGCGGCGGCGTTTTGTCCTCGATCGATCATCTACTTAAGCATAGGTTTGACCCATGTTGCACTGCCCACGAAATGTCATGCGCACAGTAGCATATTCCGGATTGTTTTTGGCGACAGGCTTTGCGTCGGCCCTGGCGGCGGATCCGACGGGCGATTGGAGGGTGGCGGACGGCGTCGCCAATATTCGGGTTGCAGAATGCAACGGTAGCATGTGGGGCGCGGTTGCATGGGAGAAAACGCCCGGCGGCCGCGACAAGAATAATCCGGATGCCTCAAAACAGAACAGACCGACCATGGGAATGCCCATCCTGATCGATATGAAGAAGAAGCCTGGCGCCGATCAATGGCAGGGCCAAGTCTATAACGCCAAGGACGGACAGTTCTACAGCTCAACGATCAGGCCGATCGGGTCCGATCAACTGGAAATACAGGGCTGCGTATTGGGCTTTCTCTGCGGCGGTGAAACCTGGACCCGTGTCGCCGGTCCGATTCCCTCCAGTCCCGCCAACAGCATGGCCAAGGGCGCGCCAAAGACCACCGGGGCGCTACCCCGGACCGCCACACCAACGACGGGCGCCGCCGCGCCGAAGACCACCGGCTCCGTCAACCCGGCTCCCAAGACATCGGGTCAAAAATCCGCCTCGGCCGATCCGGTCGGCGACATCTGCCTACTCCCGGATATCGCGCGGTTTTCCCATTAGCGCCGGCTGGAACAACAGTACCGCGGCGAGCGTCGTGACGAGCGAGAGCGCCAAAAGCTTGCCCATGCTCGAAGTACCGGGATGACTCGATAGCCACAGGCTTCCGAACGCCGTCGCTGTCGTCAGCGCGCTGAAAAATATCGCTCGCGTCAGGCTCGACTGCAGCAGATTCGTTCTGCCCGACCGCCAAGCCGTTACATAATAAATCTTGAATGCGACGCCGACGCCAAGCAGCAGCGGCAGTGCGACGATATTGGCAAAATTGAGCGGCAACTCGATCAGCACGCAGATTTCCAGCGTCACCGCCCCCGCCACCAACAGCGGGACAAGCGTCAGCAGCACGTCGGTTATCCGCCGCAATGTCAGCCAGAGCAGCAGACTGATAACGACCAGCGCCCAAACGCCGGCCTCGATGAAGGCCCTCACAACGAGCTCGCCGGATTTCAGAATCGATACCGGTCCCCCGATCGCGGTCGGCTCGGCAGCCAGAACCGCCGTGGCAAACCTGCGCAGCGTCTCGTTGTCGTTGGGATCGCCGCGCGGCAGTGCCTCGACCCGCATCAGGCCATCCTTGGTTTTCCAGGAACTCACCTGATCGGGCGGCAGGTTTTGTAGACTGACCGGCTGTGCCTGCAGCGAGTTCTTGAGTTGATCGAGCACCACCTTCAACGGCGCAACGAAGATCGCCTGGGTCTTGTCTCGCGTGGCTTGATCGGACTGGGCAAGCTTTGACAAGGCATCGGCCAGCCGCCGCGATGCGACCGCCCCCCGACCCTTGGCCTCGCCGGCGGTCTTGCGCAGGCTGTCCGCCGATGACTTCAACGCCTCGACATTCTCTTCGTCGGAGGGCGCGGCATCGACAGATTCCGGATTGAGCGCGAGATTAAGGATTTTGGCGCCCTGGGCGATAAGCCTCAATTTTGCCGGCTGGTCTGCGGGCACAAAACTGTCCAGCGACCTGACGCTGAGGACCTCCGGCAGCTTGGCCAGCCTGGCTTCAATTTTTTTCGCCTCCGATTCCGATTTCGTCATCACATTGACGGCGTTGGCGCCGGTGTTCGGATCCTTCCTCAAGTCGAGAAATGTGGCGATCGATTCGACCTTTGGGCTTCGCAAGTTGATCGGGTTGAAGTCGAACCGGAGGAAATAAAGCAGCGGCAGACCGGCGACCGCGACCAGAAGCGTGCCGACGACAATGATGACGCGATGCTTTTCGAGGAAATGATCGACCGGCGCCAGGAATGCGTAGCCGACCGGCTCCTTTTCGCCCGGCGGGTTGAGCAAGTTCAGCAACGCCGGAAGCACAGTGATGCTCGAGGTAAAGGCGACGAGCATGCCCACCCCGGCGATCGCGCCGAGTTCCGAAATGCCCTTGTAGTCGGTCGGCAGGAAGGAAAGGAATCCCGCTGCTGTCGCCATCGCGGCCAGTGAAAGCGGGACTGCAGAACGCTCGGCCGCCCTCTCTAGCGCTTCCCGCAGGTTTTCACTCTTGAAGCGCTCCGACCTATAGCGAACGCTGTACTGAATGCCGAAGTCCACGCCCAATCCAACAAACAGAACGGCGAACGCGATCGACAGCAAGTTCAGCGAACCTACCATCATGAGGCCCAGCGCCGTGGTGATGGAAAGGCCGATGAAAAGATTGATGAATACGGCGAAGATGATCTTCGGCGAATGCAGCGCCATCCAGAGGATGACCAACACCACGAGCACCGTGCCGATCCCGTTGACGACAGCGCCATCCTGAACGGTCGCGAATTCTTCGTTGGCGATCGGAACCGGTCCGGTCAGCCTGACCCGCGCGCCATATTCGCCTGCGAGATTGAGATCATGGGCCGCCTGTCTGATGGCGTCGGTCGCTTCCTTGCCCGGCTCCAGGGCATTGTAGTCGAGGATCGGCTTGAACTCGATGAAGGCGCGTCGGTCGGAGTCGGTCAAAGGTTTGTCGCTGACCAGTTCGCGCCAGGAGAAGGTTGCCGTTCCCGTGTTCAACACCTTCTCCACGGTCTGGGTGATCAGGTTGAAGGGCCGCTCTGTGCTGTCGAGTTTGACTTGCCCGCGCTTGATGCCGGCGAGGCCGGTTTCCAGCGCGCCGGTCAGTCCCCGTATGCTGGGATCGCCGGCCATGATTTCGATCAGGGGCGCTGCGGATTCGAACTGCCCAACCAGTCGGCCGAGGTCGGCCACCGGAAGGAACAATAGCCCGTTTTTTTCAAAGAATTCTCCGGAACCCAGAGGCTGAAGGGATTCGAAATTCTTGGTATCGCCGGACAATTTCTGTGCGAGCGCTTTGGTCGCAACATTGGTCAATTCCGGCGTCGGAGCATCCACCACGGCAAGGATCGTTCTTTCCCGATCGAATGCCTCCCCGAATTGATTATCGCGCTGGCGCCAATCAAGATTCTGCGAAATCAGCGTGTTGATGTCGGTGTTGATTTTGAAGTGACGGGCTGAATAGAAGCCCGCCCCTATCGCAAGGACAAGGCCGACCAGGAGAATGAGAGGGGCAAACCGCGTGCAAGCCTTGACAATCGATACGACAATACTTGTCAGCACAACTTTTCTCTCTGGCTGGCGTTATGGGCTTGCCTCGAACGCCCGCTGTCTACCGGAGTTCCACGAGCCGATCTAATGTTGTTTTGGGTTGTTTTCTGGAGCACGCGAAGACGCGGCGCAAGGATGCCGACACCGCGATGGAGGCTGATACAGCGGGGATTGCCGGCGGTAAAGTGACGAACCAGTGAGGGATCAAAGGCTTTCCTGCCGCAGTCGTGCAGATACGGTATCTAGCTACCGGATTTACCGCTGCTCTGGCCGGGCAGCTTGCGATCTGCCTTTTCGACCCGATCTTTTTTTGACACAAAGCCCGGTATCCCTCGCTTTGGAACCTACGGGTGTGGAACCGGATCGTGGTGCGGATATTGCAGATATCCGAGCCACCACGGAGGGGCAGAAATGAGTTTGGTGCAACTTGCGTAACGGCCGTCCCATGGAAGTGTATCTTGCGCAGCCCCGCGGATTTTGTGCGGGGGTCGTGCGTGCAATCGAAATCGTCGAGCGCGCCCTCGAAAAGTACGGCCCGCCGGTCTATGTGCGCCACGAGATCGTGCATAATAAATACGTGGTAGAAAGCCTGAAAAATAAGGGTGCGATCTTCGTCGAGGATTTGTCGGAAGTCCCCCCGCTCGCCGTCACCGTATTCAGCGCCCATGGCGTGGCGAGGAGCGTGGAGGAGGAAGCCGCCGCACGCGGCCTGCCGGTCCTCAATGCCACCTGCCCTCTGGTGACCAAGGTCCACAATCAGGGCAAGCGCTACATGTCGAAAGGACGGGCGCTGATCCTGATCGGCCATGCCGGGCACCCCGAGGTCGAGGGAACCATGGGTCAGGTTCCCGGACCGGTTCTGCTGGTCCAGAACGTCGACGACGTGGCGGCTTTGACCCTCCCTGCGGACACCCCGGTGGCCTATATTACCCAAACCACGCTCAGCATGGATGACACAAAAGACATAATTGCCGCCCTTCACCAGCGTTTTACGGATATTCAAGGCCCGGACATTCGGGATATCTGTTATGCCACACAGAACCGCCAATCTGCGGTAAGGGACCTCAGCAAGCTCGTGGACGTCATTTTGGTGGTGGGGGCCACCAATAGTTCCAACTCAAACAGGCTGCGCGAGATCGGCACCGAAGCCGGGGTCGCGAGTTATCTTATTGCCGATGGCAGCGGGCTGAACCCGGATTGGCTCAGGCACGCGAAGGCCGTCGGCATCACCGCCGGCGCCTCGGCGCCCGAGATTCTAGTCGATGACGTGATTGAGGCCCTGAGGCGAATCGGGCCGGTCACGGTGTCGGTACTGCCCGGCCGGGAAGAGAATATCGAATTCCGGCTTCCGGCCGAACTCGCGGCGGGCTGATCCACTTCTCTATCGAGTCCAGAAAGAAAACCTGTAATGGCAATACCGTTCTTCAAGGAACTGCGAATAGCTGGGTACGTGGTCAAGCAGAAATTGCTGGGCCGAAAGCGCTATCCGCTGGTGCTGATGCTCGAGCCGCTGTTTCGCTGCAATCT
>Ga0193719_10000744_pt1 | contig 12484 bp, 13 predicted proteins | sample U2a2metaG_FD_160103 | JGI IMG/M metagenome (GOLD analysis project Ga0193719, IMG submission 160103) | Soil microbial communities from a riparian zone of the East river system, Colorado, United States - U2a2 | ecosystem: Environmental > Terrestrial > Soil > Riparian zone | place: USA: East... | reverse complement strand
AAGGTCATGGAATACATGGCATATTCAAAGCCGATCGTCGCTTTCGATCTGAAAGAAACACGCTTTTCTGCGGGAGATGCTGCCGTTTATGTCCGACCAAACAAAGAAGCCGAGTTTGCGGAAGCCATCGCTCAACTCATGGCGCAACCGGAGCTTCGGAAAGAGATGGGGACGTTCGGTCGTCGGCGGGTTGAGCACGAGCTGCAGTGGAACACGGTTGGCAAAAATCTTCTGGCTGCATATGAGACGCTTCTGGCTGCCGAGAAATGAACGACTTCTATGAAGCTCGTCCCGGGAAGAAATCCATACAGAGCCGTTTCTCACCGACTCAGCCATCTGCTGGACAAACGTCGCCGTGTTCGTTCTTGAGCGCACCCGCCCCCTTCAAGCCCGGCCATTAAGCAACCCCGTCGTGACGAAGCCAGAAACTCGGTACTCAGGGGTTGTTGGTGTTGAGTTTGGTAAGGACGTCACCATCGTCGAGCCAGTAAACCTCTATGGGTGCTCGATTGGAGATGGTAGTTTCGTCGGGCCGTTCGTTGAGATACAAAAGGGAGCCAAAATTGGTAAGCGCTGCCGTGTTCAGTCACACTCATTTATCTGCGACCTGGTCACGATCGGAGACGACTGCTTCATTTCTCATGGGGCGATGTTTATTAATGATCGCTTCGTTGATGGTAGACCGGCAAAGGAACGGAGTCTTTGGGGCCAAACCAAGCTCGGCAATTTTGTGAGTGTCGGAACAAATGCTACTATTCTCCCGGTTACGATTTGTGATCATGTCGTCATCGGCGCGGGCGCCGTTGTGACCAAGGACATCACCGTTCCCGGCATTTACGCGGGCAACCCCGCCCGTCTCCTTCGCACCTATAGCTGATCTCACGAGTCACGATGTAATAGGTCTTTGTCCGTCCTTCCTGTGTTAACATTTAATTCCCAGCCTTTGATCTCTGCCACGTGCTGATCATTAACGCGGACGACTGGGGCCGCTCCGTGGCTGAAACGGATAGCGCCTTAAAATGCTATCGAGCGGGGAGGATCACGTCAGTTAGTGCCATGGTTTTCATGGGCGATTCGAAGCGCGCCGCGAAACTGGCGAAAGACTACCAGGTAGACGATGTCGGGCTGCATCTCAATTTTTCTGAAGAGTTCACCGATCCGATCTGTCCCGAAAATCTTAAAGAGCACCATAGGCAAATAGTCAAATTCCTAAGACGCAACAAATATGCACAGCTTTTATATAACCCGTTTCTTCGAAAAGCTTTCGCCTGTTGCTGCCACGCACAGGTTGAGGAGTTCATGCAGTTATTTGAGAAATCGCCGTCCCACATCGACGGACATCATCACATGCATCTTTGTGCTAACGTTCTTTTCAGCAGCATGATTCCAGGCGGTACGAAGCTGCGCCGCAACTTTTCTTTCTGGCCTGGCGAGAAAAGCATGTTGAACCGAACCTACCGCTGGCTGGTCGATCGCTGGCTCGCTCGTCGACATCGTCTCGTGGATTATTTTTTCGATCTGACTCAGTGCATTGAGGGAAAGAAACTGGATAGAGTCGCGGCCTTGGCGAAGTCAAGCAATGTGGAACTCATGACACACCCGATCGTTAACTGGGAACAGGAATATCTTATGAGCGATGAATTCCAGGTAATATTACAACGCCTCGAGATCGGCGGTTATGCGCTTGTTTGACGTCGCTCCTCGCTTTATTGCTGGGCTTTAAATATGGTAGTCCCGAGGCAATTCAAGAATTCGTAATCCGTGAATGTAGTCGAACCCCACATCGCCAGTTTGTTCGGCCTTCATCTGCCGCCACTCCTAGCCGCTTTTCTCACAGTTGCCTTCATTATCTTCCTTTTCCGGCGAGATATTCGGGAAAAGCCCGATGTCAGCGGCGCGCTTTGGCTTCCACTTATTTGGATGGTGCTCATTTGCTCAAAAAATGTCTCTGGATGGCTCAATATCTTCGGCTTGAACGTGAGCGTCGCTGCTTCAGCGGCAGAGGGGAATCCGGTGGATGCGTGTTTTTACGTCGCACTGACTACAGCGGCCATTTGTGTCCTTAACAAGAGGCAAGTCTATCTTTCAGAAATTGTTCTGAACAACGGTTGGCTCATCGCTTTTTTACTCTATCTTTCCATTTCCATCACCTGGTCCGATTTTCCTCTCATAGCTCTCAGGCGGTGGACCAAAGTTTTTGGTCATCCGATGATGGCGCTCATCGTCCTTACGGAACCGGATTTCGAAGAAGCGCTGAAACGGTTGATGAAGCGATGCGCTTATGTGGTCATTCCGGTTTCCATTCTCTTCATCAGATACTATCCTGGATTGGGACTGAGTTACGACGAGTGGAGTGGCATGCAGATAATCACCGGCATCGCGGGAGGCAAAAACTCCCTGGGTGAAGATCTTCTGATCCTGGGTTTCTTTTTCTTTTGGCATTTGCTGCAAACCTGGCAAACCGAGCGGAGTAGAGAAAGGCGAAACGAGCTCTTTTTAATCACCGGTTTTTTGCTTATGATCTTCTACCTTCTTCGGCTGGCGCACAGTGCCACAGCTACCATATCTTTATTTGTAGCGATACTGATAGTCCTGTTTGTTGGCATTCGTTCTATAAAAAATTTTATTGGAACGTACGCGTTAGCGGCACTAGTTCTCCTTGCCGCAGCAGAACTGGCATTTGGGATTTCAGGGCGTTTGTCAGAGAGTTTGGGTAGGGGCTCGAATCTGACTGGCAGAACAGAGCTCTGGGCACACTGTCTAGAATTTCAGTCGAATCCGATTTTTGGGGCAGGATTTGAGAGCTTCTGGTTGGGAGAAAGGCGAGAGCGGATAGCAGAGTTTTACAACCATTGGAGCCCCGGTGGGTCCCATAATGGCTATTTGGAAACCTATTTGAACTTGGGGTTAATCGGGCTATGCATTCTAATTGGATTGATTATTGTGACATTCTGGAAAATACGCCTTGGGCTTTTTCGAAATTTTGAATGGGGGCGATATCGATTGGGCTTCTTCGTGGCAGTAGTACTGCACGCCTGGACGGAAGGAGCCTTCGGACCGTATAGTACTACCTGGTTTGTTTTCTATCTCATTGCTATGGAGTATCCACGAACTTACCTCACGACTGTGCAACCATCTGTCTGGGCTGCGAGATCACACGAGAGCAGGGAATTCGCCTATGCCGAAGGAGAACCCTAACGCGAGACCGTTCCAGTGGATCGAATAGTACCCTCGTGGATAGGACGAAGAATTGACAACCAACCAAGTGAGCTACTTCAACGGCTAAAAGGCTCCAGAATAATCAAGTCGCCTTTATTGCTCCAAACACAAGCAACACGCTAACTGTAGGATATTGTACGGATTCGCGCGCGGGGTGCCGTTTAAAGCAGGGACCAATAGAACCGAAAGGCTGAAGTCGGCTAGGGATGAATTCTGAATATATCGCCTTGACTGATGATCGCATCCTGGTCACAGGGTCCAACGGTTTTATCGGCTCAAAGGTGGTCGAGGAGCTTCTCGAATACGGCTTTGCCAATCTCCGCTGCTTTGTTCGACCCTCGAGTAACCTTGGCCGCCTTCACAACGCGCTTGCCAGGTTCAATGCCGGAAGAAATGTTGAGCTTTTTACAGGGGACCTTCTTTCGCCAGAGGACTGCGCGAACGCTGCGGAAGGTGTTTCGGTGATTTATCATCTTGCCGCCGGCATGGAAAAATCATTCGCAGGCGCGTTTATGAATTCGGCGCTAACCAGTCGTAACCTGATGGACGCATTTCTCCGGTATGGTCATCCCAAGCGCTTTGTGAATGTCAGCTCCTTTGCTGTTTATTCGACCTTAAGTTTAAAACGCGGCGATCTGCTTGATGAAAGTTGTCCTTTAGAAGATGCCCCTCAGGAACGGTTTGATGCCTATGGCTTTGGCAAACTCAAACAGGAGGAACTAGTCAAAGATTACGGCAGGAAATATGAGCTCCCCTATGTGATCGTCCGCCCTGGGTACGTGTTCGGACCCGGCAAGCCAGAGTTGAGCGGCCGCGTTGGCATTGGCACGTTTGGGTTCTTTATCCAGGTAAACGGCTCAAATTTCCTGCCACTGACCTTCGTCGATAACTGTGCCGAAGCTATCGTTCTGGCTGGTCTCAAAGCCAATGTTGATCGTCAGGTTTTCAACGTTGTGGATGACGAACTGCTGACTGGCCGCCAATTTCTAAAAGCCTACAAGAAAAAGGTGAGATCCTTCCGATCAATCAGGATTCCTTACTTCGCTGGGTATGGCCTCTGTTGTCTCTGGGAGAAATACTCGAAATGGTCCAAGAACCAGCTTCCCCCGGCGTTCAACCGGCGCCGCTGTGACGCTGAGTGGAAAGGAAATCGCTATTCGAATCGGAAGCTTCGGGAGCAGGTGGGTTGGAAACCAAGGGTACCAATGCAGCAGGCGATGGTTGCGTTCCTTGATCAGTTTGAGGCGAATGGTGAGACTGCGCCCGTTAAAGCGTTAAAGCGTTGAAGCGTTACACCGGGAATCGCGGATCCAGAATCCCGTATCGAGTATACCGTCTTCAATGATTGTTTCTTAGTGCTCCGTCCTAATCCCTCAACCGCTTAACTAGTCAAAAGGCTCTCAACCATTAACACTCAACCATCAACCTCGCGCACCCTGCGGGTCGCGCTCGTCGGTTGCGGCAAGGTCGCGGACCAGCATTTCCAAGCTATCCGTCGCATTCCTGATTGTGAAATTATCGCTCTTTGCGATCGCGAACCGCTCATGGCCAAGCAACTGGGTGAACGCTTCGGCATTTCCGCATGTTTTGCCGACGTGAATGAGATGCTGCGCGCTGTTTCCCCCGATGTCGTTCATATTACGACTCCACCACAAAGCCATTATTCGCTTGCGAGACAGTGTCTTGAGTCAGGCAGCCATGTTTATCTGGAAAAACCTTTCACTATCACGGCCGATCAGGCGGAATCATTGATACAACTGGCCGAAAGTTGCGGCTTAAAAATAACAGTTGGCCACAACTACCTGTTCACGCTCGAGATGCTGGAAATGCGCTGGCTTGTGAATAAGGGTTTCCTTGGTGGAAAACCTGTCCACTTGGAGAGCTACTGGTCGTATGATCTGAGAGACTTAAGTTACGCATGTGCGTTCCTCCGCAGTCGCACCCATTGGCTGCGCCAGTTACCGGGGCAGTTGTTTCACAACATCATCAGCCACGGGATTGCTAAACTGGCGGAATTTCTTGATGACGAACTGACTGAAATTAGTGCTACGGCTCAGCAAAGCGACCAACTCCGAAACCTTGGCGCACCGGAGCTTCTGGATGAGTTAAGAGTGCTGATTCGGGACAAAATGGGCACGACGGCTCTTTTCTGTTTCTCAACTCAGATCCAAGGGCTTAATCAATTGCGCATTTACGGTCCGACCAATTCAATTACTGCGGATGTTATTACCGGAAGCCTCGTTCGAAACACAAACCGCTCGTATAAGAGTTATCTCACCTATTTTGTCCCACCATTGAGGACGGCCTGCGAGCATTTTCGAAATGCCCGAGTGAACGTGGTAAACTTTCTGCGACGGCGGCTCTATCAGGACTTTGGCATGAAAGAACTGATCGAGCGCTTTTACGATAGCATTCGCTTGGGCAAGCCGCTTCCAATCCCTTACCGTGAAATCATGCTTACCGCTCGAATCATGGACGAAATCTTTGCCCAAATCTATCCCAATCGGTCGCTGACAGCCAAAGAAGGCGGCCAAGTGGATGGCCAGTTGCTCTCTGCCGTTCACTGACCACTGCTCACTGACACATTTCGTCTTAATGCCTTATCTCGCTTTGCTTCTGACTTCGGACCTCTGACTCGGTCCTCTATGCTCGAGCCAACAATCCTCACTCGTCACTATTGTAACTCTTTCAAGGGCGCGAAGCCTTGGCTGTAGCATGAAATACGTTCTCATTACTCCCGCACATAACGAAGAGAGGTTTATCACGAAAACTCTCGATTCTATGGTGACGCAGACCCTTTTGCCAGAGCGATGGGTAATCGTCGATGATGGTTCCACCGATCGGACGGCGGAGATCGTCGAAGGGTACGCGAGCAGTTATCCGTGGATCGAGTTCTTCAGACGGCCGGAGCGGACTGACCGCAGTTTTGCCAGCAAGGTGCACGCGTTTAACGCTGGATTAGAGCGAGTACAGGGATCACTTGAGTTTGAACTAGTCGGAAACCTGGATGCCGACCTTTCGTTCGATCCGGAATACTTGGAGTTTTTGATTGGAAAGTTTGCGGAAGATCCACGGCTAGGCGTCGCCGGAACCCCGTTCGCCGAGGATGGTGGTTACGACACTGCCCGGGACAGTTTTGAGGGTGAGAACCATGTAGCTGGCGGATGCCAGCTTTTTCGGAGAGAATGTTTCCTTGAGGTTGGTGGCTATGTCCCTAACCGAGGGGGAGGAGTTGACTGGATTGCCGTGACGACGGCACGGATGAAAGGATGGAAAACACGATCCTTTCCTGAGAAGCGGTTTCATCACTACCGAACGCTGGGGACGGCGGGAAGGAGCAGTGTGGCGGCAAGCTTTTCTTACGGAGAAAAGGATTATTATCTAGGCGGTTCGCCCATCTGGGAGTTGTTTCGGGTGATTTATCGAATGACAAAGCAACCGATTGACGGATTGGCCTTGCTGTCTGGTTACTGCTGGGCCGCCATACGGCGCACCAAACGACCCATAACCTTGGAATTGATGCGCTTTCACCGCCGGGAACAGCGGAAAAAACTGAGAGCCATTTTTCGCACTCTTCTAAGATTCAAGAAGGTAGACAGTTTTTGCCTGGCGAATGAACAGCGTTAACCAAGACGGAAGTTTTCGCGTGGCGAACTGAGGAAGAGCAATAGCGTTCATGCAATCGACAAAGACTGCGAGCTCGTTAGCGGACACGGTGTCGGACGTCTTAGCCAACTTTAGCAGATGGCTCGGCGGATTTGGTGAGACTTCATTTGATCACCAAAGTTTTTACTCAGGTTGGTACGGTGGCCGCGCCAAGTCGTTCTATTACCGCCGTCCAATTCTAGGAGTCGCTGCAGTGGCTCCCATGGTTTTCTTTGAAGCGTTCTTTCCAGAGGCGCGACGATTGTTTTATCATCGGCTAAGATTTCCGATCGCTGACGCGCATTATGCGATGGGCTTCGCATTTCTTTACGAGACCACTGCAGACTCCTCCTACTTGGAAAAGGCAGTTCATTTCCTGAACGTACTTAAAGAGACCCGTTGCAGCCAGTTCAAAGAGTATTGCTGGGGCTATCCGTTTGACTGGGTTTGGCGCGGAGGCGTCGCCAAACGGCAAACCCCTTTGATCACAACAACGCCCTATGTTTATGAGGCTTTTCTTCAAGTTTTTGAATTCGACCGGCGAGAGGAGTGGATAGCGATACTTGAATCAATTGCACGACACGCTCGTTCTGACATTAAAGATTTCAGGACCTCACAAGCCGCCAGCAGTTGTTCTTATAATCCTTTCGGCGAGGGCGGGGTCATTAACGCCGCGGCTTACCGCGCATTTCTCCTGACGAGCGCTTCTCAAATTTTCTCGAAGGATGATTATTGGAACATTGCCGAACGAAATCTGAATTTCGTTTTAGAAGCTCAGAATCCTGATGGCTCGTGGTGTTACGCAGTGGATGGGGTGCGTGACTTTATTGACCACTTTCACACGTGTTTCATCATGAAGGCCCTTGCCAAGATTCACACTCTGACAGGACACGACGCTTGCCTGAAAGCTCTTTCCAGAGGAGTTCAGTATTATCTTGAAAACCTCTTCGACGAAGATGGCCTACCACGTCCTTTTTCCAGGGCGCCGCGTCTTACCGTTTACAGGCGTGAGCTTTATGACTGCGCCGAATGCATCAATTTATGCCTATTGCTTCAAGATCGTTTTCCCTTATTGCGGACAACGCTGGAACGTGTGATCAAGGGAATCTTGAGAGATTGGATCAAGCCAGATGGCTCGTTTCGCTCTCGACGGCTGCATTTAGGTTGGGACAATGTTCCCATGCACCGCTGGGGGCAGTCGCAAATGTTTCGCGGCTTGGCCTCCTATCTCCGTGAAACAAAGGCCTCAGATTTGAAACTGCTATAGCCAAACGACGATGCGCCGGAATGATAAAGACGCGGATAGTAGGCCGGAGAATTTCTTATCCGCAATTAAGAATCGACTGCTACAGCACCTGGCAATGTTCCTCCCCGGCGGCGCCGGTCTACGCGTGGCCCTGCACCGTCTAAGGGGCGTGCGGATCGGAAAAGATGTGTGGATTGGCTATCAAGCTCTTATCGAAACCGGCTATCCGGGGCTTGTAACAATTGGAGACCGCGTGATTATCGGGATCCGCTCCACAATCATTGGCCATTTTCAGGAGATGAGGGGCGTGAGGATCAAGGATGACGTTTATATAGGGGCTTGTGCGGTGATTTTGCCAGGCGTGACACTTGGAGAGGGTGCGATAGTCGCTGCGGGAAGCGTCGTCGCTGCCTCCGTGCCTGCGATGACAGTCGTTCGAGGCAATCCGGCTAAACGTGTGGCTAGGTGCGAGATCCCGCTTGGTTCGAAAACGTCGAGGCGGGAGTTTATCAAAAACTTGAAAAAATTAGAGATTATTGATGATATTGAGCAGGAGGAGGGAGTTAAAAGCTGGAAGGCTCGTTAGGCCAGAGTGCAATCTGCGAGCGCTTCTCATTCAGCGCAGGAAACGGTTAGCACGAAGATATGGTCCTGATTTCAAACCTCAGCAAACGCGCGTAGACCTGAAAGCGGCCATGAAGTAACCTTTGAAACCCTTAATAGAATAACTGCCAGACCGATGGAGACTCACGAGATAACGTCTCAGCTACGCCAATTTATCCGACAACAGTTTGGCGTTCCCGAAAATGATCCCGATTTTAACGACGATGTTGACCTATTCAACTATGGATATATTGATTCTTTCGGTGCCGTCGAATTAACCAACTTTATGGAAAGTAACTTCTCAATGCGAGTCGCTGAATCAGATTGGGCCGCCTTTTCTCTGAACACCGTCCAAGAGATATCAACCTTTATTTCAAAGCGCCAGAAAGGCGAGATATAGCATGCCTTCAATCGCTGTACCTATAACGGGAGTTGATGCGGATTGCCGCTCACAACTTGAATATGCTTTGACATTTGTCTCGGAAGACATCCTGTCATACAGGATCAACGGCGCGAACTCGATCATTGAAGTTGAAGTGTCCACGGAAGCTGCGTGTGAACCGGTGTCGCACAGAATTCGGGAGCTGGTGCGCCGCTATGAGAAGCGGGAGTTCGGTTTGCCGAAGGCAGTCGAGTTTAAACAGGAACGCGACCTGCCGATGATTGAAACTTGGTCGGGTTTGCTGGAGCGCAGGTGGGTAACTTCTGTTGGTCAAGGGCACGTAGTCCTTCGCGGTATGGCAGCTGAGTTACTGAGCTTGATTGATGCAAAGGTCGACAGCGTTTTTGCCCGTTTCTTTCAAGCAGAACGTGAGTTCTATCCAGCGACTATTCTGTGCAGGACCCTCGACCGAATACACCACTTTACCTCTTTTCCAGAACACGTCGACTTCGTCGCGCATCTTAAAAGCGATCTAACTGTGCTGAACAAGTTTTCTGCCGACTGCCGCGAGCAGGGCTGGTCTCCGTCTCTTAATGAAGGCCGCATGGGAGAAAACGATTTCGCCATTTGCCCTTCCTGTTGTTATCACTGCTATGAGGCAATGGAGGACTGGCGGCTCAAGTCTCCCGGAAGATGTACGACAATGGCGATACCATGCCACCGATATGAGGGGGCGAATCACCGTACCATGAGTCGGCTCAGATCGTTTACTCAGCGCGATGTTGTGTGGGTCGGCCACCCCCGTTTTGTTGTTGAAGGTCGCGCCAAAGCGGAAGAACTGATCGTGAAGTGGGCCAAGGACTGGGAATTGGTCGGTAGCTTTGAAACTTCGAATGACATGTTTTTCACTCAGGATTATGCGGTTAAAGCTTCTTTCCAGCGGCAGCAGCAGGCGAAAAAGGAACTGAGGCTCCTTATTCCTGTCGAGAAGCAGTCTATTAGTGTTTTCTCATCCAATTTTCACGGCGTGACCTTCGGTAAAGCATTTAATATCACAGTGGGTGGACGTCCCGCGACCAGTGCTTGCGTAGGCTGGGGGTATGAGCGCTGGGTTTACGCGATTTTCAGTCAGTTTGGGTTTGATATTAACCAATGGCCGGTCCGGCTAAGAGAGGAGTTTGAGAGCCATAGAACGGGCAAACGTCATTGGGAATGATTACAATCCAAGAGTTGACTCCTGAGCATTTTGGGCTTGTTGCTCGATGGCTTTCGAAACCTGAAATCAATCGCTGGCTGACAGCGGAGTGGCGCAACCAGGCGGTCAGTTCCACTCTTATTGCAATTGCGGTCCGAAACCGAAGGAATCGGCTGTTTCTTGTGCGTTGCGGTGGCGAGCCGTGCGGCCTGGTTGCCTTATCGAATACTAACGCGGCTGATAACACAGCGATGGTGTGGTATGTGCTGGGCGAACAAAAGCTCGCGGGACGCGGGATCACTTCGGAGGCAGTGACACAATTGACGCGTCTTTGTTTTTGCCAAATGGGACTTGCGTCTATCTATGCATGGATTATGGAGGACAACACAGCTTCGCATAGAGTGTTGCAGAAAGCTGGTTTACGTGAGGCCGGCCGAATCCGTCGCGCGGCGTCTTCCGGTGGACGCCAAGTCGATCGTATCTATTTTGATTTGATCGCTAGTGAAGTGCGCTGATGCCATCAAACCTAGTTACCGGAAAGTTGTTAGAATTGGGCTGCAACGGAGCCGATTTCGTTATGAAGAACCAACAAGCAGTGCTGTTGAGTCAGCGTGATTTGTCGCTAGGAGATAAGAGGATCGGCAAGTTGCTGAGCTTCTTTGGAGTGCCTTTGCGAACTTTGAGCATAGGAGAATTTTTAGCCGATTCTACTGCAAGCCGCAGCACCAGCACCGCACCAAATTCTAGAATCTTTTGTTCTGCGGAAGTCTTACTGCAAAGTGGATAGTTTTCACCTCGCTCAATCAGAGAGCCGTATACAGCTCTAAGTGTATCTTTGCAGTAGTCGGGATGGCTGGATTCCGGCTCGTTATTAAAAAGTGATTCCTTCAAGCATCGACAGCTCTGTGCAGGCGGACGCATTCTTCCGTCAATATACTTCGCACGGCGAGATCTTAAAGTACACGAAAGCCACGGCCGGCTTCGGGATCAATTACCTTCTCGAACTCGACTATAAGACGGTCTACCTCAATGCGCTCAATTTCTTGCCTCGGCAAACTAGGGAACATGGAATTCGTATCCTGGAATTCGGTTGCGGAGGAGGGATGAATCTTCTGCATCTGATTTCAATGCTGAACAGTGAAGGGATTAGCGTTGCCAACGCCCTTGGCACCGACTTCTCACCGGCGATGATTGAAACGGCTAGGCGCGAGGCCAAGAATTATCTTCGGGAACAGGATCTGCAAAACCTCGAATTTCACGTCGCCAAGAATGAGAGGCTGATTAGCGACCTTTCAGTGTTTACGACACCGGAGGAATCAACGCTGAAAAACTCGTTTCATTTCGTTCTAGGGGTGAACACAATCCGGTACTGCCATGACGCAAAGAGGCAGCGGGATTGTGTCCGAGACATTTTCAACCTACTCGTGCCTGGGGGAGTCTGTGTTGTGATTGATATGAACAATCGATTTCCACTTTTCCGCAGCGATTTGACAAATCACTTTCGGAGGCAAAAGGAGAAACAATGCTATGTTCCTTCGTTAGAGGAGTACACGGAGCCATTTGTCCAAGAAGGCTTCGAAGTATTGCGAAGCGAACACTTTTGCTGGGTGCCTCACTCGGCGGGAGAATTGATGACCGGACTTCTCACTCGGATGTCACCAGTCTTAAACACAATCGCAAGGTCCCGCGCCATGAGGTCACTTGTAGTGTCGCGAAAGCCAGAAGCAGTTGCGTGACATCAGCCGCAGCAGGAATCTCGGGATGAGAGAATCAGCTTTATTATTCATAGATCGTTACGCATCGCCACAAGATTGCTGCGTTGCCAAAGTACTTGAATTTTTTGGTGTTCCTTCGCGCAATCTGAAAGCGGCAGATTTTCCGTTTGCGAATGACGCGGGCAGTTCAACCTCCCAGAAAATACGGCTTCTATCATCAGCAGGAGCCTTGCTTCAAACCATCGAAGCTTGGGAACAAAAGCCTGACTATAAGGGGTGGTGGACCAAATCTGTTCATTCTGCATTTGTTTATCCAAGCGATGACCCCGGCGCTTTGCAAAAGTTAGCAAGGATACTCAGTGGCGATGATTTGGCCGTACTCGACAGGATCAATCCTGGCGCCGAAGATTTCGCGTTGTCGGATGAACTGAACGATTTCTGTGGTGTAATGGCCGGCGTGCGGATTACCGCTTCCAATG
>Ga0193719_10000743_pt1 | contig 12487 bp, 18 predicted proteins | sample U2a2metaG_FD_160103 | JGI IMG/M metagenome (GOLD analysis project Ga0193719, IMG submission 160103) | Soil microbial communities from a riparian zone of the East river system, Colorado, United States - U2a2 | ecosystem: Environmental > Terrestrial > Soil > Riparian zone | place: USA: East... | reverse complement strand
TCAGCCCGCGCGATGGCAATGAGATGTCAGCAACCGAGACGGTTTCGAGCGACAAGAATCAGGCTGTCATCTTTGCCTTCACGCATTCCACACAGGAGGGCCGCGGGTTCCCCTTGCTGCAACTGCAAGGCCTCGATCAGGATGCCGACTACAATCTCAGCTGGATCGAAGGCAAGGCCCGGCCGGGGACCCCGGCAAGCGCCTCGGGCGCGTGGTGGATGCGCCACGGCCTGCAGCTAGAGTTGCGCGGAGATTTTCAGGCTGCCGCCTTCCGACTGGATCGCCAGCGCTAGTCCTGTGCACTGAGGCAGGATTGATAAAAATGACCTTGTGCCGCTCCGTAACCATCTCGCACTATGGTTTAGGACTCCAGAAAGGCTCGCGCGCGGCAATGAATTGGATCGGAACCTCTGTCAGGAAGCTCCTCAACCATCGCGTACACTCTTCCATGCCTGCCTGTTCGGAGGGGATGTGGCCGAGGATAATCAGCGACTTTGCTCTGCCCTCGCTAACCGCGTCCGCGACATATTCGACCGTTTCCCATTCCCGGGCTTCGCCGATTACAAGAGCCTGCACTCCATTCATCTCCAGTCCTTTGGCGTGGTTGGCAAATCCAGCGGCGCCAGGATCGAGCGCGAGTTTGGTTATCCGTAAACCAGGATCTCCGACCACCCGGACGACCCGTATCCCAAGCCGGCGCTTGATATCGGACGCCAGTCTTTCCAGCGACGTTTCCGGAATATCGAACAAATACTGACTGTGTACATCCTGAAACTTCTCCCATCCCAACGCGTGCGCCATGCCGGCCGCGATGCCGTCCGGATTGCGAGCGTGCCAGTGGTCGTGGAAGCGCCAGATCACCAGACCATGGTTGGCAATGAACCGTCGCTTCTCCGCCAGCACCGGGTCGTTGTCCTTCTCCGGTAACTGGTCGGCTTTGTCCAGGTGATCGTAGAAGGTTGGTTCGTGAGTGATGATCAGGTTGTTGCCGGCAGCAGCGGCACGCTGAAGCACATCGAGGGTGGCCATCATGGTCACGGCAATGCCCGTTACCGGGGCGTCGGGACTACCCGCCTTGAAGGTATCCACCGTATCGCTCTGCCACGGAACTCCGACCTGCTGCTGAATGCGCGCAATTACCTCACCAGCAGTCAAATGTTGATCCCGAGCCAACGCGGTACTGGCGAGCAGAGCGAGCGCTGTCAATGCGATTGTGGTCGATCTGATCCGTCTGTTCGTGGCGGGCATCTGGCCTCCCCGGCCGAGACAATGCCGTGATGGTTCGCATTAGACCACAGGTTCGCGAGGTTTGGCGTTCCCTCCAAGTTTTGGGTAGTGGGTTTCTATGATCTCCACAGGTCAACGTTTGACCTTCTTCAGCTCGATTTTCAGGTCTTTCCATGCTTCTGAGGAGTATGGATATAGGAATGCCCAGAGAACGCACGCCAGCAACATAGCACCCAAAATAATCCATGCAGTCTCTTGGTCCTTTGCTTCTGGCAGGGGTACGTCCTGGCTAAGGTCCAGCATCGGGCTAGGCTCCGAGAGCCTTCAGGACAAGCCCCTTGTCAATGCGCTTTGCGGAGCAAGGTGCAGCCGAGCGACCTTTGTCACAATGTTGCCAACCGGCGGGCTAAGTGTATGATCAGTGCCGTTTTTTGAAAGTCAAAAGGAGATTCCGGATGCGTCGACCCACGAGCACCTATTGGCTCCGATTCGTGCTCCCCCTCCTCGGCCTCCTTATCAGTTCCTCGCTTCGCGGCGCCGACAATCCCGGCTGGAACAACCTTAAGCAACTCAGCCCCGGCCAGCAGATCCGCGTCGTGCTTGACGGAAAAAAATCCTACAAAGGCCAATTCCAGTCCGTCACCGCCGATGCCATCATCATCCACGCCAACGGAACAGACCAGACTCTGGCGCGCCCCAACATCCAGGAGGTCTCCTCACGCCGCTCGGGGCATCGGGGGCGTCACGTGCTCATTGGCGCGGCTATCGGAGCCGGCGCTGGCCTCGGAACCGGCGCGGCCATCGATAACGACTGTTCTTCGCAGTCGATCATCTGCACCGGAAACAAGGGAAAGGCCATACTTACGCCAGTCTTCGGACTCATCGGCGCTGGTCTCGGCGCTCTTCTCCCCGCTGAAGGCTGGCAGGAAGTTTATCGTTCCAACTAGACAACCACTCTCGGGCGCCAAAAACAGGGCTCTCGTCACCTAGGCTAGGGCGATTTGGGGTGCGGATGCCGCGCGATGTAGGTCGCGATTTCGCTGTCGTAACTCAGCTTTACGAACAAACGGTGCTTGTCGGTGCGCACGGCAAGTGGTCGATTGACTTCCCATTCGCTCGGCAGCGGCCAATTCGGTTGGATGTCTGGGGTGTAGTCACTGAAGTAAATCTCGCTCCCCACCCGGACCTGCAGTTCGTAGGTGACGGTCTCGTAGTAAGTCGCCACGACGTTGAAGACATAGGTCATCGGAGTAATTTTCACTTTACGCTCAATACCCAGCAACGTGCCCGTCTGATAGGCGGGTTGGGCAAACAGGGTGGCTGGCAGCAGGGTCATGAACCACACCGCGCAGATAACGAATCGTGATTTGAGCCTGAACACGCTACCCCCCGCTTTGTATCCAGCCACCGGAGAGCCTTCGGTATTCCAAAATCATTTCCGGCGCCATATAACGCCGTGTTGCCGATAGACATATAACGCCGTGTTGCCGATAGAAAAGGGTGCACCGTGGGATAGCCCCATTGCTCCGGACCTACTTCTTCCTCGGTTGCCACAAGGCAACCCAGCGGGGATCAACGGAGTTATAGCCCCACAGTCGTCCCAGCTGCGGGCGATCAAAATACCAAAGACCTGCAGGAACCGGGGCGATATGGTGACCACAAGGCAGGAGTCCTGTCCAATGCATCAGGTCGAGCTTGGTCTGCAATTCAGAGGCTAGGTAATTATTGGCGGCCTGGTTCAGCAGCACGTGAAATTCTGCGGGCGTGTTGCAGCCTTCCGAACCACATAACAGCGCGACGCGAATCCAAACTTTGCCTGCATGGCCTATCGACCGGTGGTCTTCCGGGAAGTCACGTAGATCGGCTTGGCAGTGAACAGACACGCGCCGGCATGCAGGACATGCAAGATAGAGCTCTGTTCCATCCTCCGGCCACCCTGCTAAACCGTCGTCTGCCTCCCCGGGGTTGGCAAAAAGGAGGCGGATGGGCTCTCGGTGAAACTGGCACCCCTGATCCGAGCAGTTCACGCAAAGGTCCAGGGGCATTGAGCGCTCTCTAGTGACGAAGGCGGCAATTCTAACCCCGCCCCAGCAGTCCAGCAACCGTCCAGGTTGTTAGCTTCTAGGGTTCTGTGCGGGATTTCTTCCCAGAACGATCTTTCCTTTTTGGCAGATCACTGGCGTCTGCCTGTAGCCGCTCCAGGGATCGCTCGATGGACAGCAACTCTTCTCGCATACCGCTGAGCTTATCGAGAAGGTTCTCGATGCTGTCCTCATGAATGCCGCGTCGTCGTTCGGCCATAAACTGGAGCCACTGTAGCAAAGGCGCCGTACCGGAGTCGGCGCGCTAGCGCACAGTCGATTGTTCGCTGGGGTTCTTATGGAAAGCGAAAAGGAGCGGGTGATTGGCCTGGGGCAAAGCAAAGGGTACAGCCTTTTTGGACCTTCGCGCGCAACGTCGCTACTTTTGGTCGGGAGCAGTCCCGCGCTCCACTTTCGTTGCCTTCCGAGTTTCGGACGTGCAGCGATCCGCGACCATATCTATCTGTTTCACATGAAAGTCAGAGCTCTGCCCAGCGGAAGATGTTTCCGTCGACGGGAGAAAACTGCCGTGAACCGTTACGGCGTGCCCCAGGTGCGGAGCGAAGTCCTCGGAACCCGTCAGCCAGATGGTTTTGCGGTGTTTGCTTTCCAGCGTGTACTTGCCATTATTGAACCGAATGCAGCCCTTGATTGTCTTGTCGCCTTGGTTCGCTGAACTCGCCATTGAGCTTGCCTGCGAGTCTTGCTGTACCGAAGGTGCCGAGGGCTCCGAAGGATTCGTGGAGGTAGAAGGCGCCGGCTGCTGCGTGCCTTGTGCCATCGACTCTGCGGTGAAGGCCAGGCAAATTACCAGCGTCCGTAGAAATTTCTTCACTTCTGTTTTCCTGTGTTTAATGGTTGTGGCTCTGCCGCCCATGGCAACGATCCCAGCTACTGTTGGTGGCTTTCGTTCTCGGCCTGGAGTTTCTGCTCGGGATCGTCCGGAACGGCTTTAGGACCGGCAGCGGTCTTGACCGCCTTCCGTTGCCGCTTGCTGATTGGTCCTGCACCCTTAGCCCATTTTATGCATGGCGACGGTTTGTCTTTTATGGCGTCGGGATCCGTCTCCGGGCCACCCTGTCCGAGCGCTGGGCCGGATGGATCGATCGATTTACCCATGCTATTAGACCCACCGGGAGACTTTGTGGATGCCCGTGAGCAGCTCACAAGACTTGCAACGGCTAGCCCCGCGACCAATAACCACTGCTCACGCTTTTTCATATTTTCTTTCAGACATAGAAGCCAGTCCAAAAATGGGGCCTGCCTGCCTAAGCTCAGGTCTCCAAGCAAGGCTGGTTTGCCGATTAAGGTGCGATATCAGCCGGCGAGGTTGCCGCGCCCGACAACTATTTTATTTTGAAATCCAAATAGCCGGTTCCAACGTTCCAGCGAATCACGCATTGCAGGTTGGGCCGACAGGGTTGACCAGAAAAGTTCTTTTAACCAAATTCGACGCGGGAGAACGTTGGACGTTCCACAAAGACGAAGACGGATAGGGTTTAACACACGCATCTTGAGACTCCATCTTCGGCTTAGCCTAGCAGGGAACAATTTCAGACATGGCCCGGACAGGGTGTATCAGGAAATGGATGCCACGGCGGAGCAATGGCGAGTGGCAAACTCGGAAAGCAGATGAAGACTCCCGTCAAGTGAATCGATCTCCAATTCTCCGGTCTCCGGGTCAGCTCTAAATCGCGCGTCTCGCAAATTGAAACGGATTTCTGCTCGCGTGTTATCAAGCCAGACCATTTCCCGCGCCAGTGAAACATCGCGTATTAGAACGGATGGGCCCGAGGCCATTGAAATTGTCTTGCCCTGCATTTCTGCTGGTTTCACTTCCAGCCAAAGCAGCAAGCAGGGCGGGTCGTGCTCTTGCCACGTTTTCATTTTGCGAAATGCCTCTTCCCTGGACAGTTTCTTCATTCTCTAGGCTCGACGAGGGAATACATACCCTACGTAAGGTTCAAAAAAAAGGCCAGAAGGTGGTGGCGTCTTGGCCTCAGGCTCACAACCAGGCTGATGCAGTGCGGGCTCATGGACGAAGCTCATCACCCTCTCCCAGTCCATTTCCTCACTGGCTGGTTCGGGAACAAATTGCCAATCACTACGCCATGGCATGGTCATATTCAACAACCTAACCTATTGTTCGGTCTCAAGTCTGAGCAATAAGGGGCACTCTGGCCGGGTGGGCAGAATAGCGCTCCCCTGCGAGAATCTCCCCTGCCAAGCTGAAGGGTTTGGCGACGTTATCGTGACGTAGGCCCCCAGGTTTCAGCAAAAGCCCGCTTGCGTAAATTTGCTTGACGTGACCATATAGTCACGTTACAGTATGGTCACATGATAATTAACCTAAGGAGAGAACTGCGATGACATTGGAAGACCTGACGCTCGACCTTGAGCAGCACATAGACATCCAGGCCACGCCGGAAAAAGCATTCGCGGCGGTTGTGCACCGCTTGGGAAAAGGCAACACCAGGCCGGATGGCCAATCACTGCAATTGCTGCTCGAGCCAAAACCGGGGGGACGATGGTACCGGGACCGAGGGAACGGGATCGGACACCTGTGGGGCTTCGTCCAGGTCATCAAGCCGCCAAATCTTTTGGAGCTAAGCGGGCCGATGTTCATGTCCTATCCGGCCAACAACCACGTGGAGGTCAAGATCGAACCGGTTGCTGGAGGCTGCAGAGTGGCCCTTCGGCACCGTGCCCTGGGCATGATCGACCCCGAGCATCGCAAGGGCGTTGGCACCGGCTGGCAGCACATGCTGGCCGAGATGCGAAAGGACTGCGAGTAGCGGCGTGCCAGGACTCGCTGCCGGTAGAGCGGACGAACTAGACCCGGTATGGAAGGCGCTGTCGGATCCGACGCGGCGAGCGATTCTGGATTTTCTGCGAGATCGCTCCCGCACAACCACCGAAATTGTGGAGTCATTTCCGGGCTTGAGCCGCTTTGGTGTGATGAAGCACCTCGACGTGCTGCGCCAATCCCGCCTGGTCCAAACCCGCGAATCGGGGCGGCACCGGGTGAACTCGCTCAACGTCGTACCTATCCGGCAGATCTACGAGAGGTGGGTCGGTCCGTTCCAGGAGCTTTGGTCGGGCGATCTGCTTCGGATAAAGGAGATGGCTGAGGAAGCAAGTCCGGGCGGAGGGCAACGGAGATCACGCAGGCGAAAAAAGCACTAGGCCGCCAGCTGCGGTCTACAACCAAACAGGACCACTGCGACAACCTTTAGGAGAATGCCAATGACTACCTTGCTCACCAGCACTGGGGCTCGAGAGCACCAAGTTGTTTCCCCAAAAGAATGGATTGCGAGTCGAAAAGAACTGCTCCGAAAAGAAAAAGAGTTCACCAAATTGCGCGATGAACTAAGTCGACAACGACGCGAACTGCCCTGGGAGGAGGTTGAAAAGAAATATGTCTTCGAGGGGCCGAACGGCAAGCAGACGCTTGCCGACCTGTTCGACGGCAGAAGCCAGCTGATTGTCTACCACTTCATGTTCGGTCCGGGGTGGGAGGCGGGCTGCCCGAGCTGCTCGCTCTTGTCCGATCATATCGACGGCAGCCTGGCTCACCTGGCGAATCGCGATGTGACGCTGGTCGTGGTTTCGCGGGCGCCCCGGGCCCAGATCGAGGCGTTCAAGAAACGCATGGGCTGGCGCTTCCAATGGTTGTCGTCGTTCGGAAACGACTTTAACCGGGATTATCATGTGTCGTTCACCAAAGAGGAAATGGCGCAAGGTAAGGTCTACTACAACTACGACATGACTGAGTTTCCCAGCGAGGAAGCCCCCGGCGCAAGTGTCTTCTACAAGAACAGTACGGGCAATATCTTCCACACCTATTCAGCCTACCAGCGCGGCCTCGACATGATGATTGGCGCTTATAACTATCTCGACATTGCGCCGAAAGGTCGCGACGAAGACGCTTTGGCCTTCACCATGTCGTGGGTCCGACATCACGATCGATACACCGAGGGCTACTTCGTCGATCCAAAGGCCGAGTATGCACCCCCCAAAGGCTCAGGATCCTCGTGCTGTTCAGGGGAGGATCACTCGTGAACACTTCTCATTGCTGCGCAGTTGGGGAAGCGGGAACAGCCCCACCGCAGGCCGCCATCGGCAGTCCGCGGAGGGCAGCGCAGCGCTGTTTCGACCTCGCTGGATGGATAGTGCCGAGCGCCATTCTGGCACTGTTGCCGAAGTGTCCAGCATGTCTGGCCGCCTACTTCGCGATTGGAACCGGGATCGGAATCTCAATGTCAACCGCGATGTACTTTCGGTTGATGCTGGCGATGTTCTGCGCGGCGTCGCTGTCATATCTCGCAGCAAGCCGTGGGCGCCGGTTGATGGCGCAGCGGGCGGCATTGCGTTGATCGAATCAGTGGCTGGATCATTGCGAGGAGTCGACGTCGACGACAGAGCGAGCCCTGTGGGTCCGTCGTTCGGCCAACCATCAGATGCAGTTCTAGCAGACCTGCGGGTGAGCCTGCCCGGCAGCCAAAATAGTTTAGCCAAGAATGAGGAGACACTGAAATGATCGAAATGCTCGAACCGATGCTGAGAGAGTTCCGCGTGGAAGCGGCCATTACGAAGCGAGTCCTCGAACGAGTTCCGGCAGACAAACTGTCGTGGAGGCCCCATCCGAAATCAATGTCCCTCGGCCAACTAGCCTTTCACCTAGCAAGCATTCCGGGGAACGTGGCAAAGCTCGCGCAACTCGACGAGTTTGATGCCTCTCAGGCCAATTTCGAGCCTCCCACTCCTAGCGACCTGAACCAGATTCATTCCACTCTTGAGCAAAGTCTTCGATCCGCGGAGGAGTGCCTGTGTGGCATGACCGAACCCAGGGCTTCGGGGACCTGGCGTCTGATGATTCGAGGGAAAGAGGCCTTCAGCGGGCCGCGGGTCGGAGTGCTCCGGTCAATCATGTTGAACCACTGGTATCATCATCGCGGTCAGTTGTCAGTCTACCTCCGGTTGCTTCAAGTCCCGGTTCCCGCCATCTACGGCCGCAGCGCGGATGAAAATCCTTTTGCTTGAGATCGGGAAAAGCTGGGATGACTAACCCTGCTTCGGCGTGAGTTGGATTCCTGGCCGATTTTAGACAGCAATGAGGCAGAAATAAGCCAATGATGCCGGTAAGACCTTGTCGTAGACGAAGGGTTACCTACACAAAGGTGAGGCGAGCATGAGGGAGATATGGGGATGAACCACATCCGCAAAGCGAGATGCTGGTAGTGTTCCGCGGGGCTGCACGCCCGGACTCACCCGGACAAATCAGAGTCAGCATTTTTCAACTCGGCGTCCTCGTCACGGTGCCCCAATTGACCGCGCAGGCTGGTATTGCCACCCTGATTCTGCTGGTCCTGCTCCATTGCGCCCTTGCCCCGATCTTGATCCCTCGATTGGTCCATAGATGTATTCTCCGGCTCAACGATAGCACCCTCGACCCGGTTCGGCGCTGAGTGGAGTCGCAGCCCTTTTGCGCTCTGCAGCACTGTCGCTGGAATCCGCAGTACGCGAATGCTTGAGTCTTTCTTTGTGGTCACCTGGACGGCAATCCCGTCTCCTTCAGGGAATGGGTCTGAAAGCACTTCAAACTCGTCGCCATAGAGGCGAATGCGCTTCGAAGGCGCATAGCCAAGATGCTTGAGGTGCGCGCAAATCTCTGAAACGGAGCGAAAGTAACCACTATGGCCGGTCATGATGCCTTTGGGCTGCTGGGGATACCGTACCCGCTCTAAGGATGAGCGTCTGAGCTATAAGGCTCATTATCGCGAGCCACACCCATTCCAAATGCCGGTTCAACGTTACTAAAGGCTCAGTCAGCGATAGCCGGCGGAAAACGATCAGCCTGTCTAAGGTGGCGACCAAAAATGCCGTTTATCCGAAAAGGCTTCGGGCCCGCCCGGTTTTTTGGGGAATAGGCCTTCCCGGACTAGGCACCCACTTGAACGGAAACTAGCTGCGGGTTGCAGCGGGAGTTTTGGATGGATTTTACAGCGTCTTCGGCAGTGAATCTCCCCATAATCAGAGCCAGCTTGCGGTTGGGTGTGGTTTGGATGGGAGTCAGATCAATGCGCTGCACGTATTCAGGAGCGCGAGTGCCGCCACGATCTACCTTCACAATAAACTTGGTGTTTTTCATAGTTGTCTAGTTCCTCCACTGGGAAACGATTAGGCGAACGGTTCATTTCACTAGAATCGAATCACACGAAGCGTTGTAGAGACTCGCCACACTCCAAGCAACATGTCTTTAGTCGAGAAGTGATTAACCCGCAAGACGGGCACATTCTTTGGGACCCGAACACGGCAATCTGTGCTTTCGGCTTGCGCATCCGGTAGAGCAGCAGGATCGTGAACAGTGCGATCAGCAGACCGGAAAAAATACTAATTGCGCTCATAAAAATGCTCCTGCTCGGCGATTTCCGCATCCCGCGCTTTGCGTCTGATGGGGATGCGGCGTTCGACCCCGGCGAAGACAGGCGGGGACAAACCCAGAACTACAGCGCCCCGCAAAAATTGCCTGTGGACAATAAAGGGTGGGTTCCATAGAGTGAACCCCCATTTCTATCGGTTACGCAACCAAGACCGTCCGGAAGGATTAGGTGACCGGAAACGCGACGGAGAGATGCGAAAGGGACTCCTTAAGGCTAGTCCCCGGCGTCAGCAAAAGCAATGAGATTCGGCAGCGAACCGCTGATGGCTGTGGCAAACAGCAGGCCCTGCACTACTCGGGGAAAAGCAGCGCTGGGCGCGGGCACGCTAAGACGCTGGCTGAGGCGATTCTAATCGTCGCAAACTGCCAGAAAAGCTAGAGAAAAGGCGAGGATGTGGACCGCCCCATGCTCAATCTGACTCTAGATCCTAATATTACTTGAGTTTCTGGTCGCCACCCATAACTGGCCTGCAATGCCGAGCATCTGAACCAATAGGAGCGGTGGCCCATTTCGGGCTGATCGTCGTGTGTCAATTGAGCAATCTTGCACATATTCGCTGCCGCTGATGTGTCACTGTGCCTGTTGCGATCTTCGAATGCCTGCCCATCGGGCGGCACTTGGGGGAAGGGAATGACTTGCACCCGAATCGGGAGGGGCTGATAGAAGGTCCGCTCCCAGCCGCTGCGGTGCCTCCCCGAGCGACACCATTTTTGCGCAGGCTACCGCGAAGCATCGGCGCGACTGGTTGACGAATTAGATTTTCGGCACCGCGCAAATCGGCGGAGGAGACAAACATGCTTTGGACGATTTTTGTTGTCATCCTGGTTCTGTGGCTCCTCGGTTTCAGCTTCCATGTGGCGGCGGTCTGATCCATTTGCTGCTGGTAGTCGCGGTGGTAGTTTTGGTCGTTAACCTGTTGAGCGGCCGCAGCGCGGTGTGAAGGCCTCTGACAGGTTGAGTTGAGCATTTCGTTTTTTAACCGCGAGCGTTCGATGTCTGCTACGGTAGCTGGATGCCGACGGACGTTTTGAACGCTGCCAGGCACAGGACCCATGAAATCTTTGTTTTGGCTTTTCCAATTTGCCTTTGGTTGCCGTCACAAACAGATGAGCCGCGTATTCACGATCAAAGGGCGGACCTACCAAATCTGCTTCAAATGTAGCCGGGAATTTGAGCTTCCTCGAGCTTGATGGCCCGGTAGGTTCGAGCGAACCGCTTGGCTGTAGAGTGGCCCAGCACGGATCAAGAATTTGGTGACGGCACAAGGCGCGGTAGCCTTAAAACGAAAACGCCCCAGACTCGGTTAAGTCGTGGGACGTTCGTCGAACAGCCCTCCCCCGAAGTCTGCTCACAACCAGCCTAACCGTGGAACAGTGGCATGTATATGGCTCGGATGGGCTATTGTGGAAAAAGGGTACGGGACGACTTTATCGGCCCCACTACCGCGTTATCTCCAGGCGTTCGCCCGACAGGACTAGTTTCTCGCCTTCTCGCGTGATGATTCCCGAGTCCCCGAGCCCGTCGCTGCAGTGGCTCAGATGCTTGTCATAGACGGCTGGGTCAACCTTTGTCGATTCTCTTCGGGTATTCGGAATAACCGTCGACTCGAAGAAAACAACTGAAGCCCTGACGGTATCTTCCTGAAAACCTGGGTCCCGCGAAATTCCTCCCGGTACGCCTGGTTCCGAAAATGACCCTCTCCCTATGCTATGGCCCTGATCCGGCGGCTTTGGCTGCGTGGCGGTATTGCACCCGGGCGCAGACCGGCGTTGCGCCGGCGTAAGGAGTGCAGAGTTAGCTTTCGCGAGTCTTAAACTGGTTAATGGCCCCCGTGGAGTAGTAGGCTAATCGATAAAGTTATCGTTTATTGGTACCTATTTACGAAACTTCCCAAAATTTTAATGAAATGATTGCTCGGATTCTGCCCTACAATTGCGGCGTTAAGGCTGGAAGTCTACACGCGGGATACCGGGACACGCCTCGACGGGGTCTCGTATTCGTATCTCTTCCCCGCCTTCCTACCCGAATTCGTATTGGCAGTTGCTGACGCATTTTGTCAATCGAACTTCCGCAGTGCCTTTGGGCTTGCCCCAAGTCGGCTGACACCAAGGATGCATGGATCAGTTTTCGGCATCTCGCACCATCCCGCCGCAAGTGCCTGAGCGCGTCTGCGCCGAACACATCGCCCAGTTTTGGTCCGACGACGAGGTCCTTCTCGATAGGTTGGAAGGTTCGATCAGCAGTGCAATCGAAGCCGGTGACGCTGCCATCTATGTCGCGACCAAGATACACACCGAGGGCATGGCAAAGCGGTTCAAGCTGCACGGCCGTGATATGACGGCCGCCATTGAACAAGGACGCTACCTCACGCTCGATGCTGCGCACGCCTTGTCGACCGTGATATCCGACGGAAAGTTCGAGGAAGGTCGTTTCTCCGAGTTTTTCAGAAACGTACTGGTGAAAGCCCGAAACGCGATCGAGCACAAAGGTTCCCACGTTGCCGTCTTCGGTGAGGCGGTCGCTCTGTTGTGGTCGCGGGGAAATCATGACGATGTGATTCGGTGGGAGCGATCTTGGAACGTGCTCGCTCAGAGAACTGCGGTCTCGGTGTCCTGTAGCTATGCGATTCGAGGCTTCGACCTGCAGCGAGACAATGATTATTTTCAGATGATCTGCGCCGAACACGCCGCCGTGATTCTGCCCGCCGGCCTTCCAGCCTTGTCTGACAAAGACCGC
>Ga0193719_10000742_pt1 | contig 12487 bp, 15 predicted proteins | sample U2a2metaG_FD_160103 | JGI IMG/M metagenome (GOLD analysis project Ga0193719, IMG submission 160103) | Soil microbial communities from a riparian zone of the East river system, Colorado, United States - U2a2 | ecosystem: Environmental > Terrestrial > Soil > Riparian zone | place: USA: East... | reverse complement strand
GTAGTTCTGGCGGAGGGTAAGTGAGCCATCGGAAAACCTGGACGCTGTTGATGTGGTGGCGATAGACAAAGAACGCCACAGAACGATCAATCCAAAAGTAACAGATCAACACCGCAGCAATGCATAGAGCCGTTATGACTAATGTGCGGCGCAGCAGGCTGCAATATTCGTCTTTGTGCGTTGTGATCACACAGGCACTTCGAACTGGCTCATGAGCTTGAATGTCTCGTAGCGCTTCGCGATTTCCTCCATCGACAGATTGCGCAAACGCGCAAGGCTAAATGCTTCCACGCAAAAACTGGCCAGCACGCTTCCGTAAATCATTGCCTTGCGCAGATCGTTGAAGTGCACCTTTTTCACTGTGCCGGCGAGATAACCGGCCATGCCACCAGCAAATGTGTCCCCTGCCCCGGTTGGATCGTGAATGTCTTCGAGCGGATAAGCGCCACAACTGAAGAACTGGTCTCCCTCGCCAAAGAGCATGGCGCCGTGCTCGCCTTTTTTTATCGCCACGTACTCCGGTCCCATCTTTCGAATGCGACGCCCGGCCTTGATGAGACTTGTCTCTTTTGTTATTTCGCGCGCTTCGCTGTCGTTCAAGATAAGAAGATCCACACGCTCAAGGAGCGCATCCAGGTCCGGTCTGGCTGTCTCGATCCACAGGTCCATCGTGTCCGCGACGACGAATCGCGGTCGTTTCATCTGGTCGAGTACGTGCGCTTGCAGCGACGGCGCGATGTTGGCCAGCAAAACGAAATCGGTCTGACGATACGTCTCCGGCAACACCGGTTTGAAATTTTCGAAGACATTGAGCGCGATTGAGCGCGTCTCGCGCGTGTTCAGGTCCCACGAATATTCGCCGGACCAGCGGAACGTCTTCCCGTTCGCTCGCTGCACGCCTTCGGTATCGATCTTGCGCGACTTCCAAAACTGAAATTCCGATTCTGGAAAATCGTCGCCTACGACACCGACCAGCCGAACCGGCGAAAAGAAACTCGCGCCGAGCGCGGCATAGGAAGCCGAACCGCCTAACAAATCGGAATGTTCTTCCACCGGCGTCTTAACCGTGTCGATCGCGATGGAGCCAACAACGAGAAGGGACATCTGGAAAAGGTTAAATTGTTACAAGCGTTACAACGTTAAAAAAGGCAGATGTCAGCAATCCTGCTAGCTGAGCATATCGGTGGCGCAGCGCGCGTAATCAACGATGCTGTGCGCCTTGAGCAAAGCCGAAACCATGACTACGCGCTTGGCCCCTGCGTCGATCACACTTTGTAGGTTGTCGACGTTAATTCCGCCAATGCAGAAAATCGGCAGACTCACTTCTGCATGAACCCGTCTGATGTCCGCAAGGCCGATCGGTGGATAGTCAGGCTTTGTCGGCGTGGCAAAGATCGGACCGAAGCCGATATAGTCCGCGCCTGCGCGCTGCGCTGCGAGCGCTTGCTCGAGGCTGTGCGTGGATTCTCCGATTAAAACACTGCGGCCTGCTTTGCGTCGCGCGACTTCGATCAGGTCGTCATCCTGACCGACGTGCACGCCTTCCACCGGGACCCGCCTGGCGATCTCGGCATGATCGTTCACGATCAGCGGCGTGGAAGATCGAGACGTCAATTCATGCAGCCGGGCAGCGTAACCGGCAAGTTCATCGAGCGATTTGCCTTTTCCGCGAAGCTGAATCAGACCGACACCGCCTTCGATCATTTCCCCGGCGACGCGAACGATTTCGGATGCTTCGACGTAGGCAAGATCGATAATGCCGTAGAGGCGGCATTCGTCGAGCGCTCTCATAACGCGCTGTAGTGTCCGCTGTCCTCAGCGGAGTTCAGCGGGCTTGATCCAATGCGCTGAGGACAGCCCCGAACGCTTTCGGGGCTACAGCACACACGTCGTCGCATCGAAGCTTCACTCACGTAACCGAATCGGTGGCGAGGCCAGATCGAGTTTGCCAGCCGAAATGAGGCGGTCCATCAATCCAGTGTCGTAGTTTCCATCGCGAAAATCTCCGTTTCGCATCATCGCGGCGTGAAACGGCACGGTAGTCTTGATGCCGGTAATGTAGTACTCGTCCAATGCACGGCGCATTCGATCAATGGCATTGATCCGCGTGGCGCCGACCGTAATTATTTTCGCAATCAGCGAGTCGTAATACGACGGCACGGTGTAGCCGGTATAAACGTGCGAGTCGATTCGCACGCCGCGACCGCCTGGCGCATAATAAAAATCAATCCGGCCAGGTGTCGCCTGAAAATCGCGCGCTGGGTCTTCGGCATTAATCCGGCATTCGATGGCATGCAATCGCGGGACCGCGTGCGCGACGTGAGGTGAAAGAGGCTGGCCGGCGGCGATGCGGATTTGCTCCTTCACAAGATCGCACGCGTACACTTCTTCGGTGATCGTGTGTTCCACCTGGATCCGGGTGTTCATTTCCATGAAATAAAAACGCCTCTCTTGATCGACTAAGAATTCAATCGTGCCTACATTTTCGTACCCGACTGACTTGGCCAACTTCACGGCGGCATTTCCCATTTTTTTTCGAAGACTCGGCGTCATCAGCGGCGACGGACATTCTTCAATCACTTTCTGGTTGCGCCGCTGAATGGAGCAATCGCGTTCGCCGAGATGCACGACGCGGCCATGGCTGTCGGCGACGATTTGAAATTCAATGTGGTGAGGATTGACGATAAGCTTCTCCAGATAGACCTGTTCATTTCCAAATGCTTTCTGCGCCTCGTGTCGCGCGCTGTGAAAAGCCGATTTAAGACTGGGCTCGTTATGTGCGGTGCGCATCCCGCGCCCGCCACCGCCGGCAGACGCCTTGATCATCACCGGGTAACCGATTTTCTTCGCGATCCTAATCGCCTCGTCTTCTGTCTCGACGATTCCATCGCTCCCTGGCGTCACTGGCACGCCCGCTTTGCGCGCAAAAGCGCGAGCAGCGTTTTTATCTCCCATGGCTTGCATCGCACGTGATGACGGCCCGATGAATTTGATATTGCAGCTTTCGCACACCTCCGCGAAATGCGGGTTCTCGGCCAGAAATCCATAGCCGGGATGAATCGCATCGACGTCACCGATCTCGGCGGCGCTCATGATCCGATCGATCTTTAAATAACTTTCCAGGCTTGGCGCCGCACCAATGCAGATGGATTCATCAGCGAGCTGGACGTGCAGCGAATCGACGTCCGCCTCTGAATAGACGGCCAGAGTGCGAATGCCAAGCTCCTTGCAGGCGCGAATCACGCGCAGCGCGATCTCACCACGATTAGCAATGAGTACTTTCTCGAACATGAATTGGCAATTGTAGGGCGAGCGCTTCGCTTGCCCGGCTAGTGACGCGCTTTGGCAGGCGATGCGCCTGCCCTACCATTGAAATTCGCGCGATGCATTACCGGACTCTGAACAATACCTGTCCAAACTGCACGGGTTTGCCGTTCTCAGCCATCACTTCGGCGATGATACCGCTTGTTTCCGCCTTGATTTCGTTCATCACTTTCATTGCTTCGATAATGCAAACCACCGTGTCTTCGGTGACGGATTTTCCAACATCAACAAAAGCCGGAGCGTCCGGCGACGGACCTCGATAGAATGTGCCCACCATGGGAGAAACAATTTCCTTCAACGGAACGCTTTCGATCGCTTTTGGCGCGGCAGGCGTGGTTTCAGGCGCGGCAGGCACGGCCTTGGGCGGTCCTGCCGCCGCAGATGGCACAGCCGCGGCTGCCTGAGCGGAAGCCCCTTTTTCAAGCTTGAGACGGAACCCTTCCTTTTCGATCTCGAAGACCGAAAGGTCATGCTTCTCCATCAGATCGATGATGGTTTTAATTTCTTTGAGGTCTTTAGGATCCAAACGCTGTTCCTCTGGTTAAGGCTGAGCGTTTAGGTAAAGCAGCTTTAGGGAGCAAGGTCAAGCACTGGAATGGAGTGTTGGAGCAATGAGTCTTTGAACTGGCGCGTCCTTCTTTACTCCATTAATCCAATACTCCATTACTCCCTCACTCCAATTCAAAATCGTCGATGAAACCGACGATTACGTCGTCGTCGATAAACCGCCGTTTCTTCTCGTTCACCCGACAAAGCCGAATGAGGCGCGAAATCTGTGGAAAGAATTGCGCGAGCTTCTTGCATTCGAAATCGCCGGCGGTGGCCAAGTCTCTATTGTGAACAGGCTCGACCGCGAGACGAGCGGCTTGGTTCTGGTCGCAAAAACCGCCGCGGCCGCGCGCCGGTTCGGACTGCTGATGCAGAAGCAACTGTTGTGCAAAGAGTACCTCGCCATTGTTTGGGGCTGGCCGGAATGGGAAGCCCAAATCGTCGATGCACCGTTGGATCGACAGAGTAAACACCAGCAATCAGCGATCTGGCTGAAACAAATGATTCATCCTGCTGGTGTGCCAGCGCAGACTGAGTTTCGTGTTAAACGGCGCTTTGTTAGATCGACAACGGCCGACGATAGATTCACCCTCATCCGCGCAATTCCGCGCACCGGCCGCACACACCAGATTCGCGTGCACCTGAGCTCAGTCGGTCATCCAATTGTGGGCGACAAAATTTATGGCCCGGACGAGCGACTCTACCTTCGATTCATCGAGACCGGATGGACTTCTGAACTCGAACAACGCTTACTTTTGCCGCGGCATGCGCTGCATTCAGCCAAACTAGCGATCGAGGGCGAATGCGAATGGAACAGCCCCTTGCCTGCCGATCTCGCGGAATTCTCTAGCGGCGGTCTATGACCTCCGACGCGTATTGCAATTTTCGTCACTTCAATTTCGGCGCTCACAGAGCGCCACTACAGGCACGCTGTCCCTACCAATTGCAATCCGATCAACTGCTCCTATGGTAGGCGCGCCGAATGAAAACGCTTCGCGCTTCCGTGGTTTTCGCGTTTTTTCTCGCGTGCTTGCAAGCCTTCAGCGGAACGGAACGACCAAGCGCAGAACTTCCTCCGACTGAATTTAATCCACGGAGCTTCGAACTCGCAGTCGAGTCGGGATATTTATTTGGGGCCATCAATCCGCCGACTGATTATCAGATCGGCGCGGAGTTTCTGACAGCGCGCGTTCGATGGGGCGTGGTGCGGAGCGACACCTGGCTGCGCGGCTACCACCAATTTTACGTCAGCGCCATCGCCGAGCCGATTTTTCGCGGAATTGAGAACCATTACTTCGGATTCAACCTCGGCATGCGCTACAACTTTGTTCGGCCCGGTAGCAGGCTGGTCCCCTATATTTCGGGTGGAGTTGGCGCAGGCTGGATCGACAGTCATCCGGAAGTTTCCGGCGGACAGGGGCAGGATTTTACATTCAATATTTTATCGGCTGCCGGAATTTCCTACAGCGTAAATGATCACTGGAAGATAAACGTTGGAGCGCTTTATCAGCATCTCTCCAACGGCGGACAGACCGACCCGAATCCAAGCCTGAATCTGTTCGGGCCGCAGGTGGGCGTGACTTATTCGTTTTAGCGTGCCGTTGTCATGTTGAACGAAGCGAAACATCTCTGGACAACGCTTGTGAGCACCGAACGAATAATCAGAGATTCTTCTCCCGCGACTGCGGGATCAGAATTACAGCGCGTGTAAGTTTGTGATGAACCCGCCTAACGAGAACGTCCTGGTAATCAGGCGCAGTTTGTTGGATCAGCTCGGGAGTTTCCAGGGCCTCAACTTCGAGCCGCAGAAGTATCTCGATGCGTTTCTGTCGCGCGGAAACAACTTCTTCCTCCCGCGTCCTGAAGCTGAGATTAATCCCGCCTACAAACAAATCATTCCCTACGCGCTGATCGCGTTTGAGAATAAGGTGGCCTATTACGTCCGCGGGAAAAAAGCGGGCGAACAACGTCTGGTCGCAAAAGGCTCGATCGGCATTGGCGGTCACATGAACGAGACCGACGAATCGCTTTTCGCGTTGGATGAGGCGGCCTATCGCGCCGGCGTTGAGCGCGAAGTGAACGAAGAAATCAAAATCGACAGTCCGTTCGAGGACCGGATTGTTGCCCTGCTAAATGACGACACAACGGAGGTGGGACGCGTGCATCTTGGCATCGTGCACGTTTTCAAACTGGCCGAGCCAAAGATAGAAAAGCGTGAAGCGATGATCACGGGGCTAACCTTTCTTCGAAAAGAAGAGTTGCTCGCGCGTCGCGAAACGATGGAAAGCTGGTCGCAAATTTGCCTTGATTCGCTCGAGCGCCTATTGCTGTAGCCGCTTCCCTGTAGGGAGCGCCGCGCTTGATTGCTTAGTACGCCAAGAATCCCGCTCTCCAGAGAACGACGTTCCGCGCCCTACCGCTCCCTTTGAGGCAAAAACGTGACCTCGTCGATCTGCCAGCGGCCAACCGGATGCGAAATGAGGAGGTTCATATCGGCGTATCTCGCCGGATAATTTATGCGCCCGTGGAAGTTCCCGTGCGGCTCGAAAAACTGGGAGTTAAATTCGATGTCGCCCTTGACGTCTATCGCGCCAGCAGGCGGTCCGAGCTTGGCAATCTCGGCAAAAAAATCCTGCTGCGCTGATGCCGGGAAATTCATGTGCGCTGCCGGGCTTAACCGCGAGTTGAAAAAGTTAATATCACGCTGGACAACAATTCGCTGGATCGCGTCCTTGGCGAATTGTTTTCCTTCCCTGGCTATCTCCTGTTTGTTGGAGAAAAGCCACCAAAAACCTACGCCAACCAGTCCCAGCACAATGATGAGCACGACAATTACTTGCCCGGATGATTTCGAACGAGAATGCATTTTCAATTTCTTCATAATTAGTTAGTAGCCGAACCCGAGGCCCTTGATTACTTCGCCATTTCGGATGAGAACGGCATGTTTTTGATTGCCCGTGTAACCGCCGAAGCGATTCCGGGCGTTCACGGTGAAATTGACCAGATAACCGTAGAGGTGTTTGCCGTTGTCGCCCAGATCTGCTGGCTTAGGTTCCCCATTCCATTCAATGCGCGCGCTTTCCGGCTCGATCAATTGTTTGCTGAGCCACTGCATCACTATCTCCTTGTAATTGGCCGGGTATGCTCCGTAACGCGCCATGTCCGTCTGTGTTTCTGCAATTGCTTGCAGCGTCAGCGTAACGCCCATAGTAAACGCGAGAATGAATGGCCGAGCCGTTTTTATGGAAGCCATTCTGTGCCGCCAGAATTTTTTGTCCAGCCTAATGCGAGCCAGTCGATTCCTTCGTAAGTCGCTAGGAGGGCCTTAGGACTTGTCACGCTGCTTTCCTTTTAAACGCCGGTTCATTATCAATGCAGACATGAGCAAGCATTTGCTTCTGCTACCGATAACCGTCTGCTTCGTTTTTGCGCTCATTCCGGTATCGGCCGAAGAGACTGCCATACCCGCCGCCTCGGCCGAAACCCAACAAAATGTACAGGCGCTCGATCCCGCCGCCGCCACGCAAGCGTGGTTGGCTACTGTGCCGAGAAACGAGCGAGAAAAATCAGATGCCTATTTCGAGGGCGGTTACTGGCTGATTCTGTGGAATTTTCTCCTGGCTGCAGCGATCTCGATTCTTCTGCTGGCTTCCCGAATCTCGGCGCGGCTGCGCGATTTTTCGCAACGACTAACCAGGTTCAAGACGCTGCAAATAGCCTGCTACGCGGTGCCATATCTGATCATTGTTTGCATCTTAAGTTTCCTTCTGAATCTGTATGAAAACTTTTTTCGCGAACATCAGTACGGCCTCGCGACCCAGAGCTTCCTGCCATGGTTTCGGGAGCAGTTGATCGGTCTCGGCATCGCAATCATTGGCGGCACGGTATTGTTGATTGTGCTCTACGCTGTTTTCCGGCGAGCACCGCGAACATGGTGGATCTGGGGAACGGTCGTGGCAGTTGTGTTCATGTTCGCCGTTACGTTTATCGCGCCTGTGTTCATCGAGCCGCTTTTTAATACTTACAAACCGCTGACGAACCCCGAGATTAGAGATCCGATTCTCGCAATGGCGCGAGCAAATCAAATTCCTGTAAAACAAGTTTTCGAGGTGGACGCTTCGCGTCAGACCACGCGGGTAAGCGCAAATGTCGCAGGAGTACTAGGCACGACGCGGATCGCGCTAAATGACAATCTGCTCAAGCAATGCACCCTCCCGGAAATCCGCGAAGTAATGGCGCACGAGATGGGCCATTACGTGCTCAACCACGGCGCAAAACTGCTTACTTATTTTGGAATTTTCGTCCTCATAGGATTCGCGCTTACTCGCACGCTGTTCGACGCGGCGGTCAGTCGCTGGGGCGACAAATGGGGCGTGCGCGGCATTGCCGATGCTGCCGGGCTTCCGTTGCTCGTCTTGATCCTGAGCACGCTGGTTTTCGTCGCCACGCCGTTTCTCAATAGCGTGGTACGCGTCACAGAACGGGAAGCAGATGCTTTCGGAATCAACACTTCGCGTGAGCCCGACGGTATGGCGAAAGTCGCGCTCAAACTTGGCGCTTACCGCAAACTCGATCCGACGCCATTGGAGGAATTCATCTTTTTCGATCATCCCAGCGGCCGCTCCCGGATTCGTATGGCGATGGAATGGAAAGCTGCAAATTTGCCGGCTGGCGAATCGGCAAAGCCGTAGTCGTTTGCCAACGCGCCCGAATGTCCGTTCACCAAGTCGCTTCGTTCGACAGTCAGCCCAGCTTGTGTCCACAGTGTGGACAATACCCTGTTTCGCGCGGTTTTTGAGAAGGCGCCGCAGCGGTTGGAGCAGGTCGGCCTTTCTGGATCAGCATTAGATTGCGAATGTAAATCAGTGAGTTTGGAAGATACGCTAGAATACCGACGGGGTCTCGTCTGAAAATAAAGTACAAGCACATGATCACACTGCCGGCGATGCTCCAATACCAGAACGATATCGGGATGACGCTTTCGCCCTGCCGCTCGGAGGCAAGCCATTGGACAAAAAAACGCATCGAGAAAAGAGCGTTCCCGACAAAGCCAAGGATCATGAGGTAACTCCAATCGAGACCGAGGAATCGATATTCTTTCCCGATCCACGTAATAGCGATAAGTGCGAGTATGTTCATAGGCGGTTAATTTGATTCGGCGATTAGGTATCGGATTCTTCTCGATTTCATCCAGCGCACCGCGAGCAAGTCTCGGAAGGATTTAAATAAACGATTCCAGACGCCGTAGTGACTGGTGCCCGAGAATCGCGGATTTGTCGAGACTGATGATTTGCACCCCAGCGACCGATACCGATGAGAAGAATCGGTTTCATCTGTCCTTCAGCTCAAACTGCCAAACACTAACCCCGCGAACTACGAGCGGGCTTTCAATTGAGCAATCAACGTTTCGGCGATCGTGGCTGGCGTGTCGGCAATTGCGATTCCCGCAGCCTTTAGCGCTTCAATTTTTCCCGCCGCAGTCCCCTTCCCTCCAGAAACTATCGCGCCGGCGTGACCCATGCGTCGTCCCGGTGGGGCTGTCATGCCCGCGATAAAAGCTGCTACCGGTTTTTTGCCATTGGTTCTGATCCATGCGGCGGCTTCTTCTTCTGCCGATCCGCCGATTTCGCCGATTAGAATCATGGCATCTGTGCCAGGATCTCCGTTGAAAAGCTTTACGCAATCGAGATGCGACAAGCCGTGAATCGGGTCGCCGCCGATGCCGATGCATGTCGATTGTCCATAGCCACGCGACGTCAATTGCCACACTGCTTCATACGTAAGCGTCCCGGAGCGCGAGATCACCCCGACATTGCCCGGCTTGTGGATGTAGCCTGGCATGATGCCAATCTTGCACGCACCGGGCGTAATGATCCCCGGGCAATTCGGACCGATCAGTCGCGATTGCTTTCCGCGGATTAGCGCTTTCACGCGCATCATGTCCATCACCGGAATTCCTTCCGTGATGCACACCACCAGCTCGACTCCGGCATCGACTGCTTCCAGAATTGAATCCGCAGCCGCAGGAGCCGGCACGAAAACCATCGAAGCGTTGCAGCCAGTTTTCTGTCGTGCTTCCCAGACGGTGTCGAATACCGGCACCGTGCCATCGAACATTTGGCCGCCTTTCCCCGGCGTCACGCCGGCGACCACGTTCGTGCCGTAGTCAATGCATTGCCGCGTGTGAAATGCCCCCGCGCTGCCGGTGATGCCCTGCACCACGAGTCGCGTGTTCTTGCCAATCAGAACAGACATACAAATCAAGAAAGCAGGAACGCAGGAAAAGAAGATGACTGCGAAAGCGTTCCTGTTTTCCTGCTTTCCTCATTCATTTTGGTTTGCGTTTGTGAATGACGAGTTTATTCCCATCGGGATCACGAAACTGCGCCATCCAACAAACTGGCGTCTCGGTTTTTTCAATGTCGAACGTGACTTCGCGTTCTTTCAGCTTCGCGATGGCCGCGTCAATGTCATCGACTTCGAAAGCAACCGTTGTCCCATCACGCGACGGTTTCCAAGCCGGATGGCAACCAACTCCGATTGTCGTAGGACCGAGATCATACTCAACCCATGCGCCGTCCATCTGAGTGGAACTGGGCTTCAGTTCAAGGATCTCCTGATAAAATTTTCGCGCGCGTTCCTTATCAGACACCGCGATAGCAATGAAGGCTACTTCATTTGTGATCATTTGCAGACTCCTTTCTCGTTTTCAGGTTTAAGTTTGTGAATCATCAGTTTGTTGCCGTCCGGATCTTGCACAACGGCCATATGACAGCACGGTGTCTCAAAGGGCTCGGCCGCGAAACGCACATGCCGGTCTTTCAATCGCTGGATTGCCTCATCAAAATCCTCCACTTCAAAAGCTGCGCCTGTTCCCTGATCAGACGGTCTCCACATGTCGCTCACATTTGCGATCGCCAGCGTATCCTCGCCAACCCCGTATTCAATCCACTTACCGCCCATCATTTCATCTGACACCGTCAATCCAATTACCTCTTCGTAAAACTTTCTCGCTCGCGGGATATCCGTGACCGGAATAGCCACAAATCCGATTTTCTCAATCTTCATGAGTCACTCCTTCCTTCATCAGCCAGTCAGTTAGCAACTGGATTACTTTTGAATCGAACGGCGCTTCCTTGCCTTTGAAAGCGTCGGCCAGATTCAAATAATGCTGAAACGTGTGACCCATCTTTGGCACCTCGTACGCGTACGCGTCTCCGCCATTTGCTGAAACATACGCGGCGATCAATTGGTGATCTTCGCGGCTCATGATCCAATCGAACTCGCCACGCAACGCATATGTGGGCGCCGTCACGCGCGACCACGCTGCGGCGAGATTCAGTTTTTGTAACTGCTGATAAAACGCGAGCGGACGTCCATACAAATGCGCGTGATCTTTTCCTTCTGGCCAAAGATCCGCCAGCTGCGGTTGCTCTTTGAGAATGTCGCCGACCGGGCGGCCTTTGATCAACCATTCGTAGTAAAGTGTTGCTGCTCGTTTCATCATCTCAGTGACTTCCGCGGGCGTTTTCCCCATCAACGTGAAGCGACGCCGTTCGATCTCGAGCATGTGCTCGAACCATGTCTTGGCCCAGCCGCCAACCGAAATGTAGCCGCGCACGTGTGCCTGTTCCGCGTCCAACTCCGGCACAAGTGGCGCAAACCCACCGCCGTTGCTGATTCCAAGAATGAAAACGCGGTTGCTGTTGATAAAGTCGTAATCTTTCAGCGCGCGAAAGGCAGCCCGATAACCGCCAAGCTCTGAGTCAAAATCTGTTTCCGCGCAAACGCCTTCGCTGTCGCCAACGCCGTGCTTATCGACACGAAACAGCGAGAATTGTGGCAATCGCACGAGGCCTTGAAAAACAAGGCCGCTGGCGTCTTTCGTGCCCGTCGGCGCTTCAACCGAATCACAGCTCAACCAACCCGCCACGAAAATGACCGGCAGTTTTCCTTTCGCATTGCGCGGTTTGGTAATGATCGTGCGCAAGCGTTTGCCGTCGGGCGCCGTCACCGAGTCGTAGATCACATCGACGTCCGGATAACTTTCGCGAGGCGTCTTCGCTTTGCGCGGAAGTTCCTCCGCGCAAAGCGTCGCGGAGAACGCGAAAAAAAAGATCGTCGATCTTATTGTCATTTGCGCTTTGCCGCGCTCACTGCTTTTTGCGCCGCATCGGCAAGATCATCCGCGGCGATCAGCGCGAGGCCGCTTTCTTTCAACAACTGCTTCCCTCGCTCGACATTCGTCCCTTCCAGACGCACAACCAGCGGCACAGATAGTTTCAATGTTTTCGCTGCGTTGATGATGCCGTGCGCGATGATGTCGCCTTTCATGATACCGCCGAAAATGTTCACGAGGATCGCTTTCACTTTCTTGTCCGCGATCAAAATTTTGAACGCTTCGGTCACCTGCTCTTCAGTCGCGCCGCCGCCTACGTCGAGGAAGTTGGCCGGCTCGCCGCCATAAAATTTGATGATGTCCATCGTAGCCATGGCCAGGCCAGCGCCGTTCACGAGGCACGCGATGTTGCCGTCCAGCCCGATATAGCTCAGCCCATGCTTTGATGCTTCCACTTCGCGTGGATCTTCCTCCGCTACGTCGCGCAATGCCGCG
>Ga0193719_10000741_pt1 | contig 12497 bp, 12 predicted proteins | sample U2a2metaG_FD_160103 | JGI IMG/M metagenome (GOLD analysis project Ga0193719, IMG submission 160103) | Soil microbial communities from a riparian zone of the East river system, Colorado, United States - U2a2 | ecosystem: Environmental > Terrestrial > Soil > Riparian zone | place: USA: East... | reverse complement strand
CTCCGAAATGCTTCGCGCGGAAATTGATTCCGCGATTTTGCGCGAGGGCGGCATCCCGACCGGCACAATTGTCGCCGGTGGCGACCAGGCGTGCGACCCGCATGAGCGCGGCTTCGGTCCGCTTTACGCCGATTCACTGATTATCCTGGATGTTTTTCCGCGGGACGCGAAGACCGGATATTTCGGCGACATGACCCGCACGGTTTTGCGCGGACGCGCGAGCGATGCGCAGCGAAAACTTTGGAACACGGTGAAAGCCGGACAAGCACTGGCTCTGAAAAGGGTCAAAGCCGGTGTGGACGGGATGACGATCCACAAGGCGATCCAGGAATTTTTCGCCAGGCGCTGTTTTCCGACCGGGATTCGCAAGGGCAGACGAGTGGGATTTTTTCACGGGACTGGTCATGGACTGGGGTTGGAAATTCACGAGCATCCGCGTTTGCAAAAAGTCACGTTGAAAGATCGACAAGTGCTCACGGTTGAGCCGGGGCTGTATTATCCCGGGCTGGGCGGAGTGCGCTTGGAAGACGTAGTTTTGGTCACGAAAACGGGTTGCAGGATTCTCTCACGGTTCCCGAAGCAGTTGGAGATTTAGGTGGAACGCGTTGTCCTCAACGCGTTGGGAAGCGAATGTGCCTTCGGCGCAAGCTTTTGCATCGTCTTCGGAAAAGCCGATCCACCGAATGAACGCGCAACGCGGCGGAGCGTCTAATTTTCGAGCGGCAAAGTGACAAGTCACTTTGCCTCGCTAAATTAAGATCGACATGTTTTATCCGTACGGTTTTGGTTTGGGGTCTCACTGGCTCCTCTACATCGGCGTGCCGTTGATCCTCGGAATTTGGGCGCAGATTCGTGTCACCGGCGCATTCCGGAAATGGGGCGAGGTGCGGGCAAGCTCGAACATTACCGGCTCAGAGTGCGCGCGCGAAATTCTGCAGGCGGCCCAAATTCAGGATGTGGATGTTGTGGAGACAAACGATTTTCTCGGGGACCATTACGATCCGAGGGACAAGAAACTGCACCTGTCGAGCAACGTTTATCACACACCTTCAGTAGCGGCGCTGGGCATTGCTGCGCACGAGACTGGGCACGCGATTCAACACGCCAGAGCGTACGCGCCACTGAAGGCGCGCATGGCGATTGTGCCAGTGACGATGGTCGCATCGCGGATGTTGCCGTTCATCATTATCGGCGGCCTGTTTTTCGGGATCACCGGTCTGATTACGCTCGGGATTTATTGTTACCTGATCCTGGTGGTTTTCCAATTGATCACGTTACCGGTGGAATTCGATGCTTCACGCAGAGCGAAAATTATTTTGCGTGAAATGGGAATCGTGCAGCCAGGAGAGGAAGCTGCCGGTGTAAACAGCGTCTTGAACGCGGCCGCGCTTACTTATGTGGCGGGATTTATCGCTGCGCTGGGGAATTTGCTCTGGTTGATGTCGCTCCGCGATCGGCGGTGATCGACCGCAGGATTCAAGAAAATGGATCGAGTTCTCGCCTTACCTGCTCGCCGGATTTCCGATTTGTTATCGTCGGGTTTGCAGGCTCGTGCTAAATCTAAGCGCGAAGCAATGGACCAGCCACGAACCGACCCAGATCAGGAGTTGGTCAAGCGCACGCAAGCGGGCGATGCGGCCGCTTTTGATGAGCTGGTCATCAAATACACGCCGCGCCTCTACGGTCTCGTCTATAACATGACCTCGAACCACGAGGATACGAACGATCTTTTGCAGGACATTTTCGCCAAAGCTTACAAAGCGATCCGCGGTTTTCGGGGGAAATCGTCATTCTACACCTGGGTCCACTCCATCGCGGTAAATATGACGCTCAATTTTCTCAAGAAACGCGGACGGCGATTTCAATTGAGCTTGGACGATGTGGACGCGAGCATTCAAAACGACAGGGAATTCATGGAAGCGACGGCCACCAGCAGTCCGGTGCGTGAAGCGGACCTCTCCGAGCTACAGCGAAGATTGAACGAGGCCATGATGAAATTGTCTGATGATCACAGAGCCGTGGTCACCATGTTTCATATCCAGGGGATGCCCCACGCGGAAATCAGTAAAATCTTGCGCGTTTCGGAAGGAACGGTACGTTCGAGGCTCTTTTACGCGAATCGGCAACTGCAAAATTATCTGGACGAATTTCGGAAAAATCCTGTTTCGTAAGGGGCGCAAAAAAATGGACGAATTTGACGATAGCGAAATCGCGAGGCTGCTTCGGTTGAAGCGCTACGAGCAACCGCCGCCAGGCTATTTTGAGAATTTCCTGCACGAATTTCATCGCCGGCAGCGCGATGAATTGCTTCGCCAGCCGCTTTGGCGAATTTGCTTGGAACGCGCTCACAATTTCATGTTGCAGTTGAATGTTCGTTCGTTGACGTCATATCCTGCCGCCGTCACGGCGGTCCTGCTTTGTGCCGCTATAATTTCACTAAAGATTTATCAGCAACCTGAGACGGCTCGTGTCGCTCTCCAGAGTCCGCCGGCCTTATCGCTGCCGGTGAATGCCGAAGGAGAAGAATTGAACCTTGCGTCTCCGGTCAGTGCGCGAATTCTCAGGACGCAGCCGGTTCGCACTTTTCATGAAAGCGCCCAGACTCACCGAGCCGCCCCCCCGCGTTACGTGCTCGATAGCGTCCCCGTGAGTTATGAGCCCACTTTCAGGTTTTAAGCACAGGATAATTGCACTCGCGCTGACTTTCCTCTCGGGCGGGAGCCTGCTCCTTGCACAAGAGCAGTCGGCTACGGCAATCAGCCAGCAAGTTAAAGAAATCTTTCAGCGTGCCGCCAAAGCGGTGGTGAAGATTCATGGCGTTGATGAACACAGCGAAATTTGCGGTACGGGATTTTTCATCGATCCCACAGGCACGCTTTACACTGCATATACAGTCGGAGGTGAAGCGGGCAATTTCACCATCGAATTTCAGGGTAAGAAATATCCGGCGCGCCAACTTCTGGCAGACATCCGTAGCGGGACGGCCATGTTGAAGGTGGATGAGGCCACGCCGGCCCTGCCGATTGGCAAATCAGAAGAACTGGAAGTGGCGACTCCTGTCGTGGCTGTCGGTTATCCTTTGGATTTGCGGGAAACGCCGAGCTTCGGAATGGTCGCAGGATTCGATCAGAAATGTCTCGGCCGTTATTTTTCCACGACCCATCTGCGCGTCAATCTCCCGACACAACGTGGAGAAGCAGGGGCACCGCTGTTGAACATGAAGGGAGAGGTCGTTGGTATTGTGGTCAGCAGTCTGGAAAACAATTCAGTGTGTTACGCCGTCCCGATCGAAGCTGCGGAGAAAATCCGCAGCGATTTTGTCCGTTTCGGCGAGGCCAGGCATGGCTGGGTGGGGATCAATGTTTCGGAGGCCCCTGAACCGGTGGAAGGTTCGCGCGCGGAAATGACGCAGATCATGGAGGACACACCGGCCGCCCGTTCCGGAATCAAACCCGGAGACACTCTCTTACAAGTGGGCCGGAAAAAAGTGACTCGACCAGAAGATGTGCTGGACGCGTCCTTTTTCATCACCGCAGGTGACAACGTTCCGATCACGGTGATGCGAGGAAATCAGAAACTGACTTTTCATGTGCAGGCCGAACTTCATCCGGCCAGCAAAAACGTGCCGATGCTTTCCGACGGCACGCGTGTTCCCGCGGCAGCCGACGCGAACCGTTCGATTCCTCTAAGGCTCGAGTCCGCAGCGCAAACCACGCCATAGCGGGCGGGAGCAACGCTTCGTATAGCGAGGCGGCTACAGCATTTTTCGAAACGCTGCTTCATCGATGATTTGAACGCCGAGTTCCTTTGCTTTATCAAATTTACTGCCTGGCTCGGCGCCGGCGAGGACGTAATCGGTTTTCTTGCTTACACTGCCGGTGACGTGCCCGCCGAGCGCTTCGATTTTTTCGGTTGCTTCTTCCCGTTTGAACGAGGGCAGTGTCCCAGTGAGGACAAAAGTCTTGCCCGCCAACGGCAATTCGGCTGCTTTCTTCCGTGAAACTTTTTCCCTCTTCGGCTTGATTCCGAGTTCCTTCATTCGCCGCAGAACTCTTTGCCCGGCCGAGAATTCAAAGAAATCAAGCACGCTCTGTGCGACCACCGGTCCGACTTCGGCCACGATACCACGGTCTTTGTCAGCTTTACTCTTCGAAGGTTTAGCGAAACCGGATTTGATAAGCCGTTCAGCAATTTCTCCACGTTCGTTCTTTTCTTTGTCGTGATATTCGAGAACGTCGCGGAGCAATTGCGAGGTAGCGACATCTTCGATCGTTTCGTGAAAGCGGGCGAGCTGTGTTGCGGTGGTCTTGCCGACATCGGGAATGGCGAGAGCGAAAAGCCAGCGCGACAGCGGCAATATTCTGGCGCGCTCGATTGCGTTGATTGCTTTAGTGGCATTTTTTTCGCCGAAAACACGCGGGGCTTCCTCTGTGCCGAGATTCAATTTGGCGAGTTGCTCGACCTTGAGCTCGAAGAGATCGAGCGGCTCGCGCACCAACCCACGCTCGACCAGCTTGTCTGCCACAATTCCGCCCACCCTTTCGATGTCGAGCGCGCCGCGCGCGGCGAAAAATTCTACGCGCCGCGTGGTTTGCGCTGGGCAATGCAGATTCTCGCAACGCCATGCGACAAATTCCGGATCGCGTCGAATGGGGCTGCCGCACACCGGGCACTTGCCGTGAATGTGCTTGGAGAAACGGAACGGCGCGGTGCCGCGCGGCCGATTCGATTTGACCACCTCGACCACGGCCGGAATCACTTCGCCGGCTTTCTCAATCACAACCGTGTCGCCGATTCGGATGTCCTTGCGCTTGATTTCGTCTTCGTTGTGCAACGTGGCGCGGCCGACAGTGCTGCCGCTCACAAGCACAGGTTCGAGCACGGCGACCGGTGTGAGAATTCCAGTACGCCCGACTTGAATGATGATGTCGTCCAAACGGGTCTCGACGCGTTCCGCTGCGTACTTGTAAGCGATTGCCCAGCGCGGCGATTTGGCCGTGAATCCGAGACGTTCACGCTGCTCGAGCGCATCGACTTTGATCACTGCGCCATCGGTTTGGTACGGAAAATCACGCCGGATTTGGTCAAGACCCCGGATTCTTTTCAGAATTTCGTCAACCGACTTGGCCAGCCACCAATCCTCGTGTGTTGGCAGGCCGAGTTTTTTGAAAAGCTGAAAAATGTTCGAGTGAAGATCGACCTCCGCGCCTTCGACTGCGCCCGTCCCGTAAAAAACGATTCCGAGTGGCCGTTGCGCAACCGTTTTTGGATCCAGATGCTTCAGCGAACCGGCTGCGGCATTGCGTGGATTCGCAAAGAGCGGAAGACCCGCCGCCTTGCGTTCATTATTGAGTTTCTCGAATCCAGGCTTGTCGAGATAGGCTTCGCCGCGCACTTCGAAAACGTCTGGCGCCGCGCCGCGCAACTGGTGTGGCACCGAGCGAATTGTTTTGATGTTTTGCGTGATGTCGTCGCCGACAAAACCGTCGCCACGAGTTGCGGCATATTTCAGCCGCCCCTTTTCATACATCACTGACACCGCAACTCCGTCCACTTTTGGCTCGACCACGACCGGAATTTTCTCGTCTGGCAAGAGTCGGGTGATTCGCTTGTAGAAATTAGCCACCTCTTCTTCCGAATAAGTGTTGTCGAGGCTGAGCATCGGCGCGAGGTGCTGGATTTGCGCGAACGCTTCGAGCGGTTTGCCGCCTACGCGCTGCGTGGGTGAATCCGTGGTGACGAGATCTGGGAACTGCGTCTCCAGATCGACCAACTCCTTGTAGAGCCGATCGTATTCGCGGTCGCTGATTATCGGCGCGGCTTCTTCGTAGTAGAGCCGGTCGTGTTTGCGGATTTCTTCCCGCAGCTGCTCGATACGCTTCGCGGCCTGCGCCTCGTCGTTAGCCATGAAACACGATACAAACAGGCAAAAACTCGGCAATGGTAGGGTCGGCGTGCCGCGTCGACCGGACACCGCAGCGCGGCGTCCCTACCAGCCAACCAAGACTTTCAAATTCCCTGAAAACCAGCTAAGCATATTGGATCGTGAAACCCGGCGAGCGCATCATCGGCGTCGAAGGCGGTGGCACAAAAACCGCTTGGGTGCTGGTGGAGACTTTAACCGGAGCAGATGCGCCCGGCTGTGAATTTCGCGTTATCGACCAGGGAAAACTGCCTCCGTCGAATTTCCGGCTCACTACGTCGGAGCGCCTGCGCCTAATTCTCGCTGAACTGCCAAAGCAAATCGATCGCGCGGGAGTTTTTCTTGCCGGTTGCGCCACAGAGGAAGATCGCCGCTTACTCGAGCAAATCTGTCTCGAGGTCTGGCCAAACGCCAAAATTGTCACAGGCAGTGATCGCGACTCCGGGCTGGCAGCGGCGCTCGATCATGGTGACGGCATCGTCGTCAACGCCGGAAGCGGTTCCTCTGTAACTGGACGCCGCGGCGACCGGATCGAGAGAGCGGGCGGGTGGGGGCACATCTTGGGCGATGCCGGAGGCGGTTATTTTCTTTCCATCCAGGCGCTTCGCTTGATCCTACGCGAACACGATTTGCATCGAAGCGAGATGCAGTTCACCGCGAAAATTCTGCACGCGCTTTCATTGAACAATTTTGATGAACTGGTTCGCTGGGTGCAAACAGCGGACAAAATGGACATCGCAATGCTGGCGCCGGTCGTGTTTGAAGCCGCAACTGAGGGTGACGCGCGTATGATGGAGATCATCGAAGAAGGCGCGCGCGTCCTCTGCGAATACACCGAGGCGGTCGCATCCCGGCTGCACCTGCTCGCGCCAAAAGTGGTGTTGATGGGCGGCCTTTTCTACCGTGACTCCCTCTACACGCATACGTTCCGGCGCAGACTAAAAAAGAATCTTCCCGATGCGCGCGTGGCAACCGCGGCGCGAGCTCCTGAGCTAGGCGCCGCGTGGCTGGCAACAGAAGCGGGCGATCACGCCGCGTTTCATCCGAAGCCATCCCAAAGCGAAATCGACAGTTTGGCTGCCGGGCTTACCGAGCAGCGCAATCCGCGCTCAGAGAACCTGGAAAAAATGAGCGCGCAAGAGATCGTCGAAGTGTTTGTGGAGGAAGAAAAACTGGTTCAAGACGCCTTGCGCAACGCGACGGCAGCTCTTGTCGGCGCGATTCAAATCGTGACTGAATCGCTGCGAAATGGTGGCCGCCTGTTTTATGTCGGTGCTGGGAGCAGCGGACGCATTGGCGTACTGGATGCGAGTGAAATCCCGCCCACTTTTGGCGCGCCGCCTGATCTTGTGCAAGGAGTGATCGCCGGCGGCGTGACGGCGCTTTACCGAAGCGCGGAAGGCGCGGAAGACGAGGAAAGTGCCGGCGCATTGGCTTTGGATGAGCGCCGAATAAAAAGCCCCGATGTTGTGATTGGAATTACGGCCAGTGGCAGGACGCCTTTTGTGCTTGGCGCGCTTGCCCGTGCGAGGTCGTTAGGCGCAAAAACGGTTTTGCTCACCTGCAATCCAACTGTAGCCGGAGGCGGTGACGCTGGTCGGCCGGGGTCACCGACCCCGGCTACAATGAATGTCGATCTAGTGATCACGCTCGCCGTTGGGCCAGAACTCTTGACTGGATCAACCAGATTGAAGGCTGGCACAGCGACCAAGGTTGCCCTCAATATCATCGGCACCGGTGCCATGGTCGCGCTGGGTAAAGTGCGCGGCAATCTGATGATCGATCTGCACGCCTCCAGCACGAAATTGCGCGATCGCGCGGTGCGCGTTCTCGCCGAACTGGCGCAATGCGACTACGAGTCAGCCCGCAATTTGCTGGAAGCGAACGACTGGGACTTGCGCGCGGCGCTGGAGAAACTGTAGAAATTTTTGTTCGTCATAAGCGCAACAGAAGTGGCTCGTGCGAAGCTAGGTATGACTTAACCGAAAGGAACAACCCTATGCTCTGGACAATATTTGTGATTCTGCTGGTCCTATGGCTGCTTGGATTAGTCAGTTCGTACACGCTGGGCGGGTTTATTCACATCCTGCTCGTCATTGCGATTGTGGTGCTGATTATCAATTTGATCCAAGGCCGGCGGCCGTTGTAAGCTCGCGCCAATGAAACCAGCCGTGGTCGTCGGCATTATTCTCATTATTGTCGGCCTCATCGGATTTGCCTGGGGTGGACTGGGTTGGACGACACAAAAGAAAGACGCTCAGCTAGGCCCGCTTGAAATTACGCACAAGGAAAGTCACGGGATCGCTTTTCCCCCGATCGCAAGCGGCATTTGCTTGGCCGGCGGGATCGTCCTTTTAATCGTCGGCAGCCGAAAAAGCTAGCCGCTGGCTTTTAGCACCGCGAAGGTCTTAGTGCCTTTGCGATCGAGGTACAGAAGGACGCCGCGCTTCGGATCGGCTTTGTTCAGGGCCTCACGGAATGATTGCAGGTTCGTGACTGGTTTGCCGTCGACTTCCGTGATGACATCTTCGCGCTGAATGTCCTGGGCCGCGGCGATGCTGTTGTCCTCCACGTCCGTTACAACCACACCTTGCTCAACCGGGACGTGCAGACGTTCCGCAACTTCCTTCGTCAATTCCTGCACCTGCAATCCAAATTTGCCGATCCCGCCGTCGCGGGCCTGGCCGGGCTGAACTGGCCGGGCCGGTTCATTTGATGCTCGCGTGATCTCGTTAGGCAATTCACCGGTCTTGATGGGCACTCTAATAGTTTGGCCTTTGCGCCAGACAGTCAGCTGGACATTTTGGCCGATCTTTTTTTTCAAAATCTCACGCTGAAGCTCTGAGTCGGTTTCGATAGGCGTTCCATCGACCTGCGTAATCAGATCGAACGGTCGCAGATCGCTCTTGGAAGCAGGGGCATCGGCTTCAATTGTGCGCACCACCACACCTTTGTCAGCGCCTTTGAACAAATCGCGGGTCGTCGGGTCGTCGCCCAGCGTCTCGATTCGAATGCCCAGCCATGGGCGCATGATCTTGTGGCCGGCCACGAGCTCGGCGCCGATTTCTTTTGCCATGTTAATTGGAATGGCGAAGCCCAGCCCGCGGTTCATCCCGTTGATCAGCGTATTCATTCCAATCACTTTGCCGTCGATATCGCAAAGGGGACCGCCGCTGTTACCGGGATTAATTGAGGCATCGGTCTGCAAATAATCCGAGATGGAGTAGCCGCCGGTCTGAAACAATTTGCTCCGGCCTTTGCCGCTGATCACGCCGTAGGTAAATGTGTAATCGAGCCTGAACGGCGCCCCGATCGCAAACGCAAACTGCCCAACCCGCACAGCGTCGCTGTCGCCGAGCTGGACGACCGGCAGATCTTTGGCGTCGATCTTGATGACGGCGATATCGGTTTTCTCATCGGTGCCCACCATCCGCGCAGGAAAATTCCGTCCGTCTCGCAACTTCACATCGATTTTGTCTGCGTCTTCGACCACGTGAAAGTTTGTGAAGATGTAGCCATCGGGCCGCACGATAAAACCAGAGCCTTCGCTTTGGACCGGACGAGCCGCGCCCCCGCTGGGATTGTGCCGCGGATTGTTTTCATCGGGCGGCCCTTGAAAAAACAGGTCGTCGAGCGGCGAGCTTTCGCTGATTTCGTTTTTCTTGGAAATCTCAATAATGACAACACTGGGCGCCACGGTTTCGAAGACTTTTGCAAAGGCATTGTTCAATTGATGAACCACGTCCTTCCCTGCTTCCGCCCCGAAAGCATTCGGGGGAACACTGGACGTTGGGACGGCCTCTGGTATCGCCGCAAACGATGTACTGAGTGCAACGCACAGGGTCAAAATGGATAAACGCATCGGTTGGAATTTGGACAGCACTCAAGATGCAACGTTCAACTGGATACGTCCAATCCCAGCTTACTCAAAGGCGCGCTGGCAGTTCAGTCGCAGAAGTACTACATTCCTTGACGAAACTCGTATAATCTCTGGTCCAACCCTGTTTATGCGCGCGTTTAAGAAGCGATTCGTCTTTGCGGCAGGCGTCGTGCTTTTGGTATTGTTTTGGGCGATCGCCGTTGGCCCCGAGCCGCCTGCGCGAATCTCGATCTCGCCCGAGGAACTGGTTCGGGCTGTCACCATTCAGCGCGATTCGCTGATCGACTTGTGCCTGATCGAGCACGTCGATCCAAACGGGCGCGACGCGCAAGGGCGCACGCCGCTACTGATCGCAACGTCACAACAGGATTGGAAAACGGCGCGCCGGCTCGTGGATGCCGGTGCAAAGGTTGATCTTGCCGATAAGAACGGTTTTACGCCGCTTATGGCGGCAGCGATGCACGGCAATGTTGCGATGTTCCAGTTGGTCCTGGAGCGCTCAACCCATCTTCATGCCGAAGCCACATCCGCGGATGGGCGGGATCTGTTGGGATTGGCGCTCGACGGCGAAAATCCGGAGATCATCAAGACCGTCACTGATCGCTTACCGCAGATGCCACAGTGGCAAACCAGTACGCGGCGAGCGCTGAATGCAGCGCTGCAAGTTGGGAACAAGGACCAAATCCGATCGCTCCTTCGCAAACATTCAACGCCTCCGACGCCTGAAGGCAGGAACGTGCCGTTTCTTGCTTATTCCATCGCGGGAAACAACACCTCACTTTTGAGCACATTGCTCGAATGCGGAGCAGATCCCAATACCGTTCTGCCGTCGCGTTGCGATAAGGATTTTCTCGCGTTGTTGCCGTCGAAATCGCTGCGTAGTTACGTTGAGGAAGACCGGAATCTTACCGTCGTGATGCTTGCCGCGGGGCTTGGACAGGACGATTACCTGCGCGCGCTGCTCGATGCGGGAGCCAACCGGAACCGGCTGACGAGCCGGGATAAGATGTCTGCGTTGGATATTGCCGCAGAGACGGGTCACTGGCGCGCCGCACAAATTCTTCTTGGCGGCGGGCCATCGCCGGATCGGTTGCGACTCGAAATTTCTCTCGCTTTGCAACGGGTCGCCCTCGTTAAGGATGGTGTGCCGGTGTATCGCACGCAATGTTCGACTGGCCGACCAGGTTATTCGACGAAGAGGGGCGAATTTGTGATTACCAACAAGGAGCGCAACCATCGTTCCACGATCTACCACGTCGAGATGCCATATTTCATGCGACTAAGTTGTCTCGATTTTGGAATGCACGCCGGCTACGTGGCGGATCATCCAGTATCACATGGCTGCATCCGGTTGCCGGAGGAAGCTGCGCGCAAATTTTTCTCTGAAATTCCGGTCGGCACGGTTGTGACGGTTCAATAGGTGCCGGGCGATTGCCTGCCGTTCTCCGCATTGCGAAGAGGACGGCTTTGATTTCTTGAATCCAAACTGTGCCTTGCGGCATCTTAATGGAATCGATGGAAACAGAGAATCTCGGCGCATCTTTTGCTCTCAAGCCCAACCGGTTGTTCGTTCCCACGAAAACTTCGCGCGCTACGTGGGCTGGACTCTTCGTCTCGCTTTTTGCGATGGTCGTGATTCGCCAGGTGTTCGTTTTCTTCGTACCCGAAATCACGTTTGCCTCGGCAGTTCTAAAAGAAGCGCTGATCTGGGTTAGCGCAGTTACGCTTCTTGTGATCATCCGGCGCGGCGAACGTTTGCCCATGCGCTCCATCGGCCTCGGCACCGCGCGCTGGTGGATGTCGATCCTCTGGGGCTTTGTCATCGCGATTGTATCGGCAACGGCCGTTGGCATCCTGGCTTATCTCACCGGCTACGGCCACGGTCCCGGCTCCGCCGCGTTTGAGAAACTGCCGCTCTGGTTGATTACACTCGTTGTTTTCCGTGCCGGAGTGGTAGAAGAATTCTTTTATCGCGGTTACGCCATCGAACGTTTGCAGATGGTCGGCCTCGGGCGCTTTTGGTCGGTCACGATTCCGCTTATTATTTTCTCGCTTGGCCATTGGTCAGGAGGCGCGGCCAATATTCTTATCGCATTCGCCGCGGGCGCAATCTTGACCGGATTCTATTTGTGGCGTCGCGACCTCGCCGCCAACATGATCGGCCACGGCTTGGTGGACTTTGTTGCCAACGTCTTGCCAAGGCTCTTTTCCTGACCGCTTGCTGAGTGCTAGGTTGACAGGCAGTCTGGCGCGGCGGACGCCCGCCTCCCACAGATGAAACCCTTGATCTTGTTTGCTCCCGGCGCAGGGGCGCCTTCGTCGCATCCCTGGATGGAAAACTGGAAAGAGCGTTTGTCCGAGATCGGGCACGTCGAGACCTTCGAATATGACTACATGCGGCAAGGTCGAAAGCGGCCGGATCCTTTGCCCAAACTTATCGCAGTCCATCGCGAAGCCCTTGTCAAAGCGCGCAAGAAACATCGCAGCGCAAGAACATTCTTGATTGGCAAAAGCATGGGTGGGCGCGTCGGATGCCATGTGTCGCTCGAAGAAAAAGTGGACGGACTAATTTGTCTCGGATACCCGCTCTGCGCCATGGGCAATAGGTCAAAGCTTCGCGAAGAAGTTCTGCGCACCTTGACTACACCGGTCCTGTTTGTGCAAGGCACGCGCGACTCGCTTTGCCCGCTGGAC
>Ga0193719_10000740_pt1 | contig 12501 bp, 11 predicted proteins | sample U2a2metaG_FD_160103 | JGI IMG/M metagenome (GOLD analysis project Ga0193719, IMG submission 160103) | Soil microbial communities from a riparian zone of the East river system, Colorado, United States - U2a2 | ecosystem: Environmental > Terrestrial > Soil > Riparian zone | place: USA: East... | reverse complement strand
GAAGGTCATGTCTGGCGCGCCGATTTGCAGTGGCACGACGAAGTTTCCAAACGCAGCGAACGCCAACGGCACCACGCCGAGAAAAATCATGATTGTGCCGTGCATGGCACCGAGCGAGTTGTAAAAATCGGGCGTCATTTTTCCGTCGGGCATTGAGCCCGGCCCGAAAATGTGCGGGAGAAATTTGCCAATCACCGGCAGCGCCTGGCCCGGATAAGCCAATTGCCAGCGCATCAACATCATCAAGCAAAAGCCTAAGAACAGGAACGAGAGACCACAAAGCCCGTACTGAATCCCGATCACCTTATGGTCGGTGGAGAAAATATATTTGCGCCACCAACCAAGCTCGTGGTGTTCATGTTCGCCAGCGTGCGCGTGTGGGTCGTGATGCGTTTCGACGGAAGCAGAAGAATCCATTTCAGGAAAAAGTTATCATTTAAATATCTAGAGGGAAGCGCGGTTTGCAAAGCCGAAAAACGTTTTCGTAGACCAAAAAACGGCACGCCAGCGGTTCTGCTCGCGAACACTTTCAAAGTCGCTCCCCACCGACTGGGAACGGTCGCTGCTAGGCACCTGTGTTCCACCATTTCGACAAGCTGGCTTTCGGAATTTCCGGAATCGCAGCCTTGTCATAATGCGAGGTGTCGTTGAAAAGGGTCAATCGCGCGCGTGTGGGGTCTCGAAAATCGACAATATTTAGCGCAGCCGGTTTTTGGTCGAGATTATCGCGGTATCGCCGCGGATCGAACCCGAGCAATGAGCTGAGTAAAAGCCGGATCGTCGCCTTGTGAGATACAATCAGAATGTTTTCGCCGGGATGCTCGCGCACTAAATCGATCAATGCTGGCAAAGCGCGCGCCGTTACGGCAAGTCCACTCTCCCCACCCGCTGGGGCAAATGTGTACGGGTCCTTCTCCCATTCGGCCATTTCCTTCGGAAATTTTTCTTCCACTTCGCGGCGCCTCATCCCTTCCCAGTGACCGTGCGAGATTTCCCGGAAACCGTCGCATGTTTGAACCGGGAGATCGTGTGGCGCAGCGAGAATTCGCGCGGTCTCGACTGTCCGACCAAGAGGTGATGCGTAAACGGCGGAAATTTTTTCATCACTTAATCTCTCGGCCAAGCGTCGGGCTTGTTCACGGCCCTCTTCGGACAACTCGACATCGGTCACACCCGCGAAACGGTCCTCAGCGCTCAATACGGTGGCGCCATGTCTCACCATGAAAACGCGGGTTGCGGGTGCCGTCATAAGACCGCCTTGTCATGACGCAAATTTCCTAAAAAGGCAATCGTGATTCCGAGTGCGGCGGAGGAACCCTGCGTCGCAACTCACAGGTAACTTCACGGGATGTCCGGACGCCGCTCGACGTGACGAAGCAATCTTTGGCGCTACATATTGCGATGTGGAAGATTCGCCACGCTCCATCATTCACCTCGACATGGACTGCTTCTACGCGGCGATCGAGGTTCGAGACAGACCTTCATTGCGCGGCAAGCCTGTAGCGGTGGGGGGCGCGCGCGATCGACGCGGCGTGCTGACCACGTGCAATTATGAGGCGCGCAAATTTGGAGTGCGTTCGGCGATGCCGACGTTTATGGCACTGCAACGCTGCCCGAATTTGATCGTGCTACCGACGCGGTTCGATGTCTATCGGCGCGAAGCTGCAGCGATTCGCGGAATCCTGTATCGGTTTACGTCCCTGATCGAGCCGTTGTCACTCGACGAAGCTTATCTCGATGTTAGCGCTCATCCCGGAGCACCGGGGCCGCTCGCACAGGTGATGCGCGGGACAATCTTTCTAGAAACGAAGCTCACTTCATCAGCCGGAATTGGTCCCAACAAATTGGTCGCGAAAATCGCCAGCGAAATGAATAAACCAAACGGCCAATTCGAAGTGAAACCGAAAGAAGTCCCCGGTTTCATGCAAGAATTGCCGGTTCGCAAGATCTGGGGAATCGGCGAGAAGACCGAGCGAAAGCTGGAAGAACTCGGGGTAAAAACATGCGGCGAGTTACAGCGTTTCTCGCGCCCGGACCTTATCAATCTTTTCGGTAAATTCGGCCTGGATCTCTACGATCTTTGCCGCGGCATCGATGACCGGCCGGTCGAACCGGATCGCCCACGGAAATCGCTAAGCACTGAGGAAACGTTTGCTGTCGATCTCACCACGCTCGAACAATGCGAAGAAAAGCTGGAGGAGCTCTTTCAGGATTTGATGGCCGATCTGGCGCAAAAGGAATCAACCCGCGAGATCACAAAAATATTCGTAAAGCTAAAGTTCAGCGATTTCACGCGAACTACTGCTGAGCGCGCCGGCCTTGCGCCTACATTACCAGACTTCCGCGCTCTTCTCGATGAAGCGTTTGGTCGTACCGGAAAGCCGGTGCGTCTCATCGGCGCTGGTGTACGCTTCGCCGAAACGACACCGGAAAATGCACAACTGGACCTGTTGTAGTGGCGGCTGTGTCAGCCGCGAAGCCAGCTTGTTTGTTCGCGACGGCGGAGAGTTCTGCAGTTTCTAAATCGCTTCGCGCGTGTGATATTTGTCTGGGTCGAAATGACTTCCGCGCAGGAAAGGAAAATCAGGCAAACCGGTTGTGATGTTCGCTTTGATAACCTGACGCGACAGCTGTACGCGACTGATGCTTCGATTTATCAGATCGAACCGATCGGCGTGGCGTTTCCGAAAGACCCACAGCAGGCGAGCGCAGTCATCCGGGCAGCTGCTGACTCCGGCGTTTCAGTCACCCCGCGTGGGGCCGGCACGAGTCTGGTGGGAAACGCGATCGGCGAAGGTTTGATTGTCGAGTTCTCACGGTACAACCGCCAGATCACTGACCTTGACCTCGAAAAACGCAGCGTATGTGTCGGGGCAGGTGTTGTTCTCGATCAGCTCAACGATTTTCTAAGGCCTCATGGATTTTGTTTTGGTCCGGACGTAGCAACGAGCTCACGAGCGACGCTAGGCGGAATGATCGCGAACAATTCCTCCGGTGCGCGTTGTCCGGTCTACGGGACAACTGCTGATCACGTGATCTCCTTGGAAGTCGTGATGGCCGATGGTCGCATCGAAACGATTGGTCGAATGCACGAGTCGTTGTGCACGGAGCGAGCTGAAATCGAGAATCTCATTCGGGCACGAAGCGCGGAAATGGTCGAGCGCTGGCCGCCGGGCTTGATAAAACGCTGGCCCGGTTACGGCATTGAAAGGTTCCTGCGTGCACCCAATGACCTCACGAATATTTTCGCAGGCAGCGAAGGAACGCTCGCTGCGATTTTCTCCGCCGAACTCAAAATTTCGCCGCTGCCCAATGAAAAAGGCCTGGGCCTGATCTTTTTTTCCTCGGTGAATGAAGCGATGCAGGCCACTGTTGAGCTTCTCGATCTTAAACCGGCCGCCATTGAGCACATCGATCGTCCGTTACTCGATCAAACCAAAGGCCAGCTCCACTTTCAGGCGGCGCGCGACTTGCTCGAGCTCGACACGCAGCCTTGCGAATCGATTTTGATCGTTGAGTTCTACGATGACGTCGCCGAACGATTGTCGATTTTACGATCGAGAAAAATCGGCCTGCGCACCAAAATTCTCACCGAGCCAGCCCAAATGAATCTGGTCTGGTCGGTGCGCAAATCCGGCCTTTCACTTTTGACCGGCTGCATCGGGCCTGCAAAGCCGGTCGCGTTTATCGAAGATGCTGCTGTTCGCCCGGCGCAGTTGCCGGAATACGTGCGCGGATTGCGATCGATCATGCAACCGCTTGGACTGGAGGCGAGTTACTATGGTCACGCTGCCAGCGGACTTTTGCACGTCCGTCCCGTGCTCGATCTGCACAATACAAACGACCTCAAAAAGTTTCGGCTAGTCGCAGATCAAACCTCCGCGCTGGTGCGGCAATTCAAAGGCTCGCTTTCTGCAGAGCACGGTGTTGGCATCGCGCGCACGGAATACATGCGGGAGCAACTTGGCGATGAGCTGCTCGGAGTAATGCGCGAGATCAAGCGAATGTTCGATCCGAAAAACATTTTCAACCCGGGAAAAATTTTCGAAGTAGGGACCTCGCAGTTGAGGGAGACTGTCCGTCACAGAATCGACAATCATCTGCGCGAAAACTTCACGCGACCGCTGGAGCTCCCATTCGAGCCCGTGCTCGCCTTCGCATTCAAAGACCGTTCGTTCGTCGGCAATCTGGAACAATGCAACGGCTGCGGCGGCTGCCTAAAAGGAACTGGCATCATGTGTCCAACGTTTATGGCCACCCACGAGGAAATCATGTCTACGCGGGGCCGCGCCAACATAATCCGCGCGGCGCTGGAACTGCGCGTCAATCGACACGATCCATTGCGTTCGGCGGAATTGGACGCCGCACTGAGCAATTGTCTCTCTTGCAAAGGGTGCACACCCGAATGCCCATCCAACGTGAATCTCGCGCTGCTCAAAGCGGAATTAATGCATGCGCGATATCAGCGCGACGGTTTGCCGTTGCGTGAAAGTATTCTCAGCAACGTCGATTTGTTAGGCAAGATTGGCTGCGCGATCCCAGCGCTCGCAAACCGCGTTCTCGATTACAGGTCAGTCCGTGTCGCGATGGAAAAGACAATTGGACTCTCTGCGAGACGTTCCCTGCCACACTACACAAAGGAGCGATTCGACCGCTGGTTTGTGAAGCATTGTAGGGCGTCTGTGTCAGACGCCACTGTAGCCGGCCTCGCTGACGCCGGCGCCGCGGTCAGCGCCCGCGGCTACAAGCGAGGCCCCGTGATTCTTTGGGACGACACGTTTGTACGCTATCACGAAACACACATCGGAATTGCCGCAGTCAAAGTGCTGGAGGCGCTCGGGTTCGAAGTTTTGCTCATAGAGAACCGGCGCTGCTGCGGACGACCTGCGTTTAGTCAGGGAAATCTCGACGCCGCGGTGAAAGTCGGAAAACACAACGTCAATCTTCTCTTATCACTCCATAATGCCAGTCCGGCTCGGACCTCCAGCACTCCAATCCTGTTTCTCGAGCCATCGTGCTGGTCGATGTTCGTGGAAGACTATCGCGAGCTCAGGATCGAGCACGCGGAGAAGATAGCGAACCGCTGTTTTTTGTTTGAAAAATTTGTAGACGAGTTACTCGAGCACGAACCGGGCGCCCTGCACTTCGAGCATTCACCGGTGAACGTTGCAATTCATCCGCATTGCCACGCCAAATCGATCATGAATCCTGCGTTCATGCGAAGACTCGCGGAACGTTTGCCCGGGAGGAAAGCGACGGTGCTCGATACCGCATGCTGCGGAATGGCGGGCGCGTTCGGAGCGCTCGCCGAGAAATATGACCTGTCGGTCCAAGTCGCCCGGGATTTGATCGACAAGCTCGAGAATCAAGGCCGCGAGACACAGATCATCGCCTCAGGGACAAGTTGCCGGCATCAAATCAGCGATCTCACAAATATCCAACCAAAACATATGGCCGAAGTGTTCGCAGAAGCCCTTCCGTAGTCGTCGTAGGTCAGCTGCAATGTGCCAGAAGCGCTTCTGTTATTGACTATAGGAAGCCACACCCTAGCCTCGGCTTCATGAATCCAGTCGTTGCATCTGATAAACTTAAGCGCGCTGAAGTCTGGGCCGAGGACGATGAGTCAGTTCATTGGGCTGGCGCTTTCGCCGTGTTTGGCGGCCACGGCGCGACCGCGTCTTCCACGATCGTTTATGAGATCGAGCCGGGGAAACGGCTCGGCTGGCATACCGATGCCACCGAGGAGACGCAGTACATTATCGCCGGCAGCGGGGAATTACACATGGAAGACGGCAATACCTACCCCGTCGGTCCGGGCAGTGTTTTTGCCATTCCAACGCCCGTAAAGCACGACCTCGTTAATGTTGGCAAGGAAACATTGCGCGCCGTCGCGTTCTTCGCGGCTGCGATGTTCACCCAAAACTTCGACAACGTGATGATGCCGCCGAAAAGTCACATCCTCGGCACTCCGAACCGAGAAGGCTAGGCGCTTACTAAGCGCGACGCGGAAATCAAAGACCCGGGACGCCCGCTCTCGCGGCCAAACTGCACGCTACCCTTTCGGCTTTGGTGGTTCGCCCGGCTTTGCGGCTTCGCCTGGTTTGGGAGGTGCACCACCCGGTGTGCCCCCGGGAAGATCTTCGTCGGGAGCCGTAAGTATTTCCGGTTCAGTAAACGAATTGGAATGGCTGGCAAGCTCCTTGCGCAACGCGGCAATCTGTTCAGGTGTCACCGGGCTAGCGTTGTTCCCCCACTCACTTCGCTCGTATGTGAGAACGTCGGCAATTTTTTGGTCAGTCAATGTTTTGTCCCATGGTTGCATCACGGCCGCGCCAAACTGTTGTCCTTTCACCTTAACTGGACCTGTCAAACCTTTGAGAACAATCATCGCCGGACGACGCGAGCCGCCCGTTGTAAATTCTGAACCAGCCAACGGCGGGTACTGCCCTGCCACTCCGAGACCGTTCGCTTGATGACATGTCTGGCAATTGGCCGCGAAAACCTTCTTCCCGCGATCGTGCGGCGAAAGCTCCGCTGCTTGTTGGGCGCCCTGCGGTCCGGTAACTTTTTTCATCGTGGGTATTTCGCCGCCGTATGGATCAAGCGCTTCACCGCTAAAATTTCCCGAGTAACGGCCGAGATAAGCGCCACCAAAAAATACTGCCAGTCCGTACACTGCGATCAACCAGATGGAAAGCGGTTCGCGACCCACACGCGGCTCGCGTTTCTCGCGCTGCACCGCGGCATGGACTTCATGAACATCAGCGATTTCGCTGTAATCCATACCCTGGCCGGAAGGCGGCTCCGGTGGTGGAGTGTTCTCGTTCATTTAGCTGGTTGTCCTCCAGGCGCAGGTGAAGGTGAAGCCGCTGGTGATGCAGCTGCTGGCGCACCGGCCGATCTAACCTCTTTCAATGGATGCGATTGATTAAGCGCCATCATGTAGGCCACAAGACATTTCGCATCGTAAGTGGGAACAATTTCCCAACCCTCAGGCGAGGCGTCGGACCCGGTAAGTTGCAAAGCGTCTGATGAACGCGCGTCACTGATTCGGCGAGTTTCATAAAGAAAACGATAGGACGGCATGTTCGAGTCAAGATTGATACTGCGCGGCGAATAAAGATGCACGTGATGCCAGGCAGCGGAATACATTGGCGGCAATCCCGCCGTTTGCTCGGGCCACGGTGGTCCTGCCGCAGGCGGTGATGCAGCTGCAGCTGGACTTGTGCCCCCAGCCGCTGCTGTTGCAGGAGACTTTGAAGGTGGAGGACTCGCCAGACCGGGGCTGGTTGGCGGTTTCGATGCAACAGCACCAGGTGACTTTGCGGGCCCTGTTGCGGGCGAAGGCGAAGTTCCTGGCGGCGGACTGGCCGCCTTCGCCGAGGCTACGCTGCCCGGGGAGGCCGCCGCTCCTTGTGGTGCGGGACTTGCCCCGCCGGTGGGCGAAGGGCTTTCCTCTTCCTTTGGCGCCCGTGCGCCGATGTTCGCGAGGTCCTGGCCCATGCGCATCTTCCCAAGTAAAACAGGTCGCTCGAAAATGTAGTCCCGTGGCGCGCTGCGGCGGTCACCCCATTTTCGCTCGATATCGGCGCCCGAATACTCGGCGCGGACCTGTTCACTGTGACAATAGTTGCAGCCGTTGGCAGCGTAAACGCGCGCTCCGCGCGTGACCATTCCCGATTGCGGCATCGGATAGACGTCTGTGCCTTCCTCGTCAGATTGAGGATTGAGATGTCCGATTTGCCAATTTGGGATCACCGTCAATCCCAGCCAGGAGAACGCAAACGTCCCGAAGATTCCGAGGAAAAGAGGGGCGAGTCCTTTCATCAGTGCGGTTCAGCCCCCTCCGATTCAACTGGGTTAAGAAATGTGGGCACAGTCGATTTGCGGCCCAGGCCGAAAAGCATCAATCCAAAGTGATACGCAAAGATGAAGTGCGACACCGTGAGCAAAATGCCGGATAAGCTGCGTCCGCGCAGGTAAGGCAACACCGATTCGACGCTCTCGCTGAAAGCGAGCGAAGGATTTTCCATGCTCGCGCCTTGCGTAAGACCGCCGGCGAGAAGCATCAGCGTCATCAGCCCGATGCCGTAGGCCGATGCCCAGAAATGCAGTTTGATCAACGACCCGTAGCGCCACTCCCGTCCAATCAGTCGCGGCACGATGTAGTACATTGAGCCGAAAATCACCATCGTGAAAAATGCATAAAGGCCGAGATGTGAATACGCGATGCTCGCCTGCGTAAAGTTCACGTAGCTGGCAACGGAGCGCAGCGAAATCAAAACACCTACCAGACTAAAAACGGTGTAAGACATCGCACCGAACACCGTAAAACGAAGTGTCGGACTGTAGCGCATCAGCGGGAAATAGCCTTGCATCGTCATGTGATGATTGAGCCCAACGGTCGCGACGGGAATTAGCGTGAGGATTGTGGCCGCGATACTTGCAGTGACCATCCAGGCTGGGAACGGTCCATCGACAAGGCGCTGCATCCCGGTCCAGCTGGAGAACAACGCGTAGCTCCAGAAGCCGATCGTTGCCAAATGATAACTGTACACCGGGCGACCGATCACTTTCGGAATCATGTAATAAGCAGTGCCGAGACCAATCGCGCCGAACCAGAGAAAGAGCAGATTATTCGCGTACCACCAGCCGACAGCAGCCTGCAACACTCCCTGCACTGGCACGACGAAGAGCATTAATTGGCCAGCCGCGTAAAGCCAAGGGAACCAGAGGAAGGCAGCGAGTAAGTACCATTGCGTAATGTAAATTTGTTCGCCGCGCCGAAACCGAAACATCAGCACGGCCCAGGAGGCAACGAGCGTGTAAGCGACGAAAAGAATGATGGCAGCGTAGCTGGGAAACTCGAGCCATTGGTAGCCAGTGCTATCGCCGAGGAGAATTCCGCCCACGCCCAGCAGAACTCCCAAGTTCCAAAATCCAGCACCCGCAACCAAGAGCAGCGGATAACGCAGGACTGTGCGGCACAATCGGGCCATTAGCCAAATTGCCGTGCCCATGCCAGCCATGGACGCCCAGCCGTACACCATCACGTTCATGTGGGCGGGGCGCACGCGTCCCCAAGTGAGGAAACTGATGTCAGAAAGCAAATCCGGTGTGTGCAGCTTGAATGAAACAAATCCAGCTAGCAGCGTACCGAGGATCAGCCACGCCACCGCCGAAGTGTAAAAGATCAACACCGGCACGCGTGTTGAGGCGTCGATCAGGGCGCGTTCCAATTGCTCCGTGTCACCCGCGGCAGCGGAAATAGCCGGTTCTTTTAGTGGAATTCCGGTGGCGTTCATGGGCTTTTGGCAGGGCTTGGTGAAGTTGGCGCCTGGGAAGCGCCCGGAGATGCCGATGCCTGGGCTGCGGGAGAAGGCTGCGTACTAGAGACCGCCGCTCCTTGAGGTGCAGCAGGCGCAACCGCTTGGGGTGATGCTTGTGCGCCGCTGGGTTTCGGAGACGTAGCAGGGGCCGGGGAAGTGGCGCTCGCTGGAGCGCTTGCGGTTGCTTGCGCCTCGGGCGTAGCGATCGGACCTGCCGCCGCCGGCTTTTGCTTCGCCAGCTCGGCAACTGTCAATTCCATGGCACGCTCGATCGGGATGCGAGCGACGCCTTTGCTTTTGTCGATCCAACCATAAGTGGTCAAAGCCTTGTCGGCTTCCTCGCGCACAGTCTTCAAATTCTCCACGCGCTTTTTCGCCCGGGCTTCTTCGTAATCGCTTCCGCGCGGCGCCGGCCCAATGATCGCGAGCACGATCACCCCAAAAAGCGCAAAGAGAAGCACGATCCCGAACCACACGGACCATGAAGCACGCGCATGGGCAACTTGACGAAGTGATTCGGTACCGGCCATATCAGTTCACCAAGTTCAAAGATTCAATCAGGCGCGGATCGCGGACTGGAAAGAGAGACGTCCGGGGCACAATTCGCAGATAAACAAAACCGAGCGTTGCGCCGATGGCGATGAGGGAAAGCAAATCCCAGATGCTGAGGTGCACGCCTGTCCCGTGTAACGCGGGCAGGACGATGATGTACATGTCCAGCATTTGCATGCAGAGAATCCATCCTGCGACCCAGCAAAGGTGCCACGGTTCCTTTTTAATCGAGCGCAAGAGGAGAATCCCAAAACAGACAAAGAAGCGTCCTACTACGAGCAGCATGCTCAGCACCCACCACGATTCAGTGTTTCGGGTAATAAAGAATTGAGTCTCCTCCGGGATGTTCGCATACCAGATGAGCATGTACTGGCCGAAGCCGATGTATGCCCAGAAAACGCAGAAGGCCAGCATCCATTTTCCCATGATGTGGTAGTGCTCGACGGTGATGATGTCCTTCAAATATCCAGCCCGTCGCAAGGCTGTGATGACTAGAACGAGCAGTGACATCGAGCTCCCCGCTGCGCCCGCGAAGATGTACACGCCAAACATGGTGGAGAACCAGTGATAGTTCAGGCTCATCAGCCAATCGAACGCGCCAAAGGTGAGACAAAGCGCGAACATTGGCAGGCTGATAAACGCGACCTTGCGCATTAAGATGGTGAACCGTGGACTTCCATCCTTGTCCTGATTCACCGATAAGCGGCGCAAAACGAGCGATGCGCAAAGGAAAAAACCGAGAAACACGACCGCGCGGATTAGAAAGAAAGGCCAATTGAGATAGGCGCGCTTCGCATCAAGCGCATGTTCGACACCGGGCGGGATATCCATCCAGGAATACAGATGGCGTCGAAGGAGAAGGATCGGCACAAACAGAACCGCCAGCACCCCCAGTAACACCGCAATGTTTTCCAACTGGCGTCGCACCACCACCGACCAGTCAGCGTCCGTGGCGTGATGCACAATCGTCCAGAAAAAGCACCCGGCGCAAAGCGTGAAGAAAAATGCAAAGGCAAAGAGCCACGAATAGCTGAATTGGTGCGGATTCAGAAACGCGCCCACGACGCAAAGCGCCAGCGCCACAATGGCAGTCAATCCCAGGAGCGATGAGAGGCCTGCAAAGCGGTTGCTCTCGAAATATTCGCCTTCGGGTGTTGGAACAGTATGGGAACGCTCGCTCATTGTTTCTCCAGTTCGGCGCGCCGGTCCTCAGGAACATCGGCAGTCGTTGCATTTTGGCTGCGCTGTACCGCGCGCAGGTACGCGATGATCGCCCAGCGATCGGGCACGATGATGTTTGGCCCGTAGGCCATCATTGTGTTTTTGCCATTGGTAATGGTGTTGAAAATCTCGCCATCGGACATCTTGCGGATTCGTTCATCCTGAAGCGTAACCACAGTCGCCAGGCCGTACTGCTTTGTGATTCCGTTACCCGCTGCGATAGCGCCGTGACACATCGCGCAAGTGATGCTGAAACGCTGTTGCCCGCGCTCCATCAACTCGGGCGTCACCGGAACTGGAATGCCTGTTCCCCAGTGATCGCCCATTTTGCCAGTGTTGTAGTAATCAGTGCCGGCACTGAAACTGGCCTGCGGATGCGACCAGATTACTGAAGCCGGGGTCGCTGACGCCGGCAGACCGGCATTACCGATACCGGCTACAGCGTTCGGCTTTGGCATCTCATAGCCAATCGGCACGGTGCCTGCCACTGGGAGACGTGGTCCGCGCCCGTCTGCAAAGAGACCGAGCGGAGCCTGTGCACGAACCTTCATCTGTCGCACCATATCGGGGAAAATCTCAGTTGGAGGGGCGGTGCTCTTCTGTCCACGAAATCCAAAGACTGCGAGGATCGCGATCCCGCACAGAATAAAAATCACCAGAAAGCCGCGCAACATATTCAGTCCTCGTGCACAATGGTGATGTGTTCGCCGCCGGTTCCTTCCAATAATTCGCGCACACCGTTTTCGGTGAACCGTGGATCGCGGGATTCGATCGCGAGGAAAAATCCGTCGTTGCTAACACGGATAAACCGTTCCCAATTGAACATCGGGTGGTACCAGCGGGGCAATGCGTTCATGCCAAGCATCGAGAAGAATGCAGCGAACGCCCCGAAAAGGACCGTCAGTTCAAACATGATCGGGAAAAACGCCGGAACCGTCCAAAAGTTCCAAGGCTTACCATGCACATCGAGCTGGTAGAGAATCGATGACGGCCCAAATTCGACGACAGCGGCAGTAAGCAAACCGGTGACGCCGCCGAACAAAACCCAACCGCTCAACCAGGATTTTCCCAGCCCCATCGCCTCGTCCATTCCATGGATCGGAAACGGCGAATAAACGTCCCAGCGTTTGAAGCCAGCATCACGGACATGTTTGGCTGCCTCGTAAAGGGCTGCCGCGCTGGGATATTCCGCAGCCATGGCGTACACCTTGTGACCGGCAGGAGTCCTCATCATCGTGTGTGCTCCTTTCCTGTAGCGCGCGCGCCGTAATGCGGATCCGCCTCAGGCACCGCCGTTTTCACCTCTGACATGGCAATCATCGGCAGAAAACGGATGAAAATCAGAAACAGAGAAGTGAAAATCCCAATGGTGCCAGTGTAGGTCCAGATATCCACCCAA
>Ga0193719_10000738_pt1 | contig 12532 bp, 11 predicted proteins | sample U2a2metaG_FD_160103 | JGI IMG/M metagenome (GOLD analysis project Ga0193719, IMG submission 160103) | Soil microbial communities from a riparian zone of the East river system, Colorado, United States - U2a2 | ecosystem: Environmental > Terrestrial > Soil > Riparian zone | place: USA: East... | reverse complement strand
CCGCGGGATCACAGTTATCTCCATGCAGGATTTGCTCGCATGGAAGCGCGGCGAAAAAAACATACCTCCGCGATGCGCGGTCATTAGCTTCGATGATGGCTGGAAATCGCAATACGAAGTCGCGTGGCCGATCATGAAGAAATTCGGGTATCCATTCACCATGTTCATTTACACGGAAGGCGTGCGCGGCGGTTCATTGGGCGGCGGGGAAGCGATCACATGGGAACAACTCGCCGACCTGCGCGACAACGGAGTTGATATTCAGGCGCACACCGCGACGCACCAGGACTTGCGCGAAGGGCATACCATCACGCTGGTTCCCCCCGGCGGGAAGAGAACGAGGACGAAACTTACCGGACCGCAATATGAGCAATGGGTGCAAAGCGAAGTGGTTGGCTCCAAGGAACTGCTTGAGCAGCGGCTCGGCATTAAAGTGAACTGTTTTGCCGTGCCGTTCGGAAATTACAACGAGCACGTCAAAGAACTCGCGCGGAACGCGCGTTACGAAGCGATGTTTACGGTTTACGGTCAGCCGATCACCTTTACCTCGTCGCTCGATTCGCTCGGCCGTTATGCGATTGAAGCGAACAAGCCCAAAGTATTCGAGGATGCTGTAAAGATGATCGGCACGTCAACCGGGGGCGCGGCAGCCGTTGCCGAAGTGGGCGCAAAAGATCTCGCAACTCAACCAGCAGACGGCGAAACGGTGCGGACTGCGCTCCCTCTCATCAAAGCCAACCTCAGCGGCATCGGCCAAATCGAACCTGGCAGTGTCCAAATGCGCGTGAGCGGCCTTGGCGTTGTGCCAGCCAGCTACGATCCCAAAACGGGCACCGTGTCATATCAAGTGACGCAAAAGCTGCGCGAGAAATCGTGCAGCGTATTTGTCAGCGCGAAATCTGCGGGCAAGAAGGTCGAGGCGCACTGGACGTTCGGAATCGAAGAAGGCGCGGCCGGAGGGACAACATCGCCGGCGCCAACAGCAAAAAAATAATTCTGGGGAGCGTACGCGCCTCGCGTGCTGGCGATCGCGTCCTTGCGATCGCGTTATCAAATTATGTTTCCACAACTTAGCGACAAGCTTCAGGAGATTTTCAAAGAGCTCCGGGGACATGGCGTTATCAGCGAGTCGAACATCGACGCTGCTCTGCGTCAGGTACGCCTGGCGTTGCTCGAAGCGGATGTCGATTTTCAGGTCGCCAGGAAATTTATTGCCAGCATCAAGGAGAAAGCGTTGGGGGAAACAGTTGTTCGCAGCATCACGCCTGGGCAGCAGATCGTAAAAATTTTCCACGACGAATTGACTGCGTTGCTCGGAGGCGATTCCGCGCCGCTTCATCTGGAGGACCAGGGCCGTATTTTGATAATCGGTCTCAACGGTTCAGGTAAGACGACTTCCTCGGCCAAGCTGGCGCTCTTTTTACAGAAACAGGATTATTCAACAGTGCTCGTGCCATGCGATCTGCAACGTCCGGCAGCCATTGAGCAACTCGTGACGCTCGGCAACCAAATTGGCGCGGCGGTTGTCGCTCCTGATCCGGGCGAGAAAAATGTTCAACGCGCCGCGGCGGCAGCAGTTCGTCGGACGCGCCCGTCGGACGCGCCGAGCATTTACATCTTCGACACGGCGGGTCGCCAGGAAATCGATGAAGCGTTGATACAGGAGTTGAAAGAGCTGAAGGAATTTTTGCAGCCGCAGGAAACTTTGCTCGTCGTGGATGCGGCAACGGGCCAGCAAGCGGTCAGCGTGGCGACCCATTTCAACGAGGCTTTATCGATCACCGGGATCATTCTGACGAAGCTCGATGGGGACGCGCGAGGCGGCGCGGCTTTGTCGATGCGCGAAGTAACGCGTCAGCCGATCAAATTCGTCGGCACCGGCGAAAAGCTCGATCAATTCGAGCTTTTCATTCCGGAGCGGCTCGCTGGCCGGATTCTGGGAATGGGCGACGTGGTTGGGCTTGTCGAGAAAGCCGCCGAAGCGGTGGAAGCCGAAGACGCTGCCCGGCTTGAGCGCAAATTGCGCACGGCTTCATTCGACTTCAATGATTTCCTGGCGCAGTTCAAGATGATGCGAAAGATGGGACCGCTGGAGAATATTCTTGGCATGTTGCCCGGCATGAGTAATGTGCAGGGCCTCTCGATTGACGAGAAGCAGCTTAAGCGCACGGAAGCCATCGTGCTTTCGATGACGAACGAAGAGCGGGCGCGCCCCGACATTCTGAATGCGCGGCGTCGACAACGCATCGCGCGCGGTAGCGGCTGCACTGTCACGGAGGTGAATGATTTGCTGAGGCGCTTTGATCAGATGCGCAAGATGATGAAAAGCGCGGGCAAAATGAAAAAAATGATGGCGCAATTGGCGCGAATGAAAAGGTAACATGTCCGTTTCAATCAGATTACGTAGAGAGGGCGCAAAAAATCGCCCGTATTATAAGGTAGTAGTGGCCGACAGTCACAGCCCGCGCGACGGAAAATTTATCGAGGTGATCGGCACGTACGATCCGAAGAGACCTGGTCACAACAGCTCGTTAAATGTGGAACGTGCCGAATACTGGATCAGCAAAGGCGCCCAACCTTCGGACACGGTGCGTAGCTTGATCAAAAAGAACAAGAAAACGGTAATGGCCGCCGAGGCGTCATCGCAACCAGAGCAAGAGACCGCGGAATCGACGCAAGAGGAAGTTGGACCTCCGTCGGCTCCGACTGAGAGTTCCAACTAACGGCTGGGCTTCATTTTCACTCGGCTGCTGTAGAGTGCACTGTCCTCAGCGCAGATGCAGAGACCTGATCCGCTGAGGACAGCGGACCCTGCAGCGTTGCTTCAACTCCTCAAAAATTCGTGTTTATTCGTGTTCATTCGTGGTTAGTTTTTTACGAATGAGAGAATTCCTCGAGTTCGTCATTCGGCAGCTGGTTGAATTTCCTGACGATATGGCGTTGACAGAAATTCCAAGCGGCAGGACGACTATCTTTAAATTGCAACTTCGACACGGGGATGTTGGCCGTGTCATTGGCCGAGGCGGTCAAACCATTCAGGCTATTCGCGCGTTGCTTGCCAGTTCTGCCGCGCGCCACGGCCAGCGGGCTATCCTCGAGATTGTAGAATAATTTTGTAGGGCGTTCGCCGCGGCGAACGCCTCCCTCGAAACGGCGTCTCGCAGAGCCGCCCTACAATAATTGAGCGTTGGACGTTGGGCGTTGGGCGTTCGACGTTTTCTTCTAAATGAAGATCGACATCGTCACGTTGTTTCCTGAAATCTGCCGTGCGCCATTGAGCGAGAGCATCATGAAGCGCGCGCAGGAAAAAGGAATCGTGGAGCTCCATATTCATAATCTGCGCGATTGGACGACGGACAAACATCACGTGGTGGATGACGTGCCGTTTGGCGGAGGGCAGGGGATGGTGATGAAACCTGAGCCGATTTTTGCGGCTGTGGAAGATCTTTGCACCGTAAAACAGAAAACGTCCAATGCTCAACGTCCAACGTCCAACGTCCAACAATCGAAAATCGGAAATCGAAAATCGGAAATTATTCTGATGTCGCCAGCAGGGCGACGTCTAGACCAAAAGCTGGCGGCGGAGCTTTCGCAGGAATCGCATCTCGTCGTTCTCTGCGGCCATTACGAAGGAGTCGATCACCGCGTGATCGAACATCTGGTCGATCTCGAGATTTCGATTGGCGACTATGTGCTGACCAACGGCGCGATCGCCGCAGTTGTTCTAGTTGATGCAATTGTTCGTTTGCTGCCGGGCGCGCTCGGTCACGAGCAATCCGCGGCGGACGATAGCTTTAGCGGAGGCCTCCTCGAGGCGCCGCAGTACACGCGCCCTGCCGAGTTTCGCGGCTGGCAAGTCCCGGAAGTCTTGCTCTCGGGAAATCACGCAGAGATCGCAAAGTGGCGGAGAGAACAGTCGCTCAACCGCACGAAAAAAAATCGTCCGGATTTGCTGAAGTAGCCTCATGAAGAGAATTATTTTAACGCCCAATGGGGGACTCGGAATTTCTATCCACGTGTTCTGCAATTCACAGATAATCCACCACATTTATCTGCACCGCAGATGTTTGTGGCAATTAAAGATGGAATTCGCTACTCCGGGATGGGCGCATGGGATGGAATGATGTCCGACGAAGAGATTTGAAAGGTGGCAACGTTTCTCGAACACATCGGATCGCTCCCGTCCGAAGTCGAGGCGAATTGGAAAGCGACTCAATGAACTTTGCCAAGCACGATGGAGCCGTTGATCCCACCGAAACCGAATGAATTGCTCATGACGTAATTCAACTCTCCGGCGCGACCATGATTCGGCACGATGTCGAGATCGCATGCAGGATCGGGGTTTCCATAGTTGATCGTCGGCGGAATCCATTGTCGGTCCAACGCAAGCGCGCAAAGGGCCGCCTCGATGGCGCCGGTCGCGCCCAGCGGATGCGCGTAATAACCTTTCGTTCCGCTGACAGCGATTCGCTGGGCATGTTCTCCAAACATTTGTTTGATCGACGCCGTCTCCGCGCTGTCATTGAGCTGCGTCGAGCTGGCGTGTGCATTGACGTAATCGATCTGTTCGGGCGCCAGTTGTGCGTCTGCGAGTGCTTCGCGCATCGCGCGAATGCACGATTCGCCGTTCGGCAGGGGCGAGGTCATGTGGAACGCGTCATTGTTTAAACTGTAGCCGAGCACTTCTGCATAAATACGAGCCCCACGAGCTCGCGCGTGCTCAAGTTCCTCGACGATCAGCGAAGCGCCGCCCTCGCCCATGACAAATCCGTCTCGTAACAGGTCGAATGGACGACAAGCCAGAGCTGGGTCACCCGTCCATCTGCTCATCGTCTTTATGATGTCGAACGCGCCAATGGTAATTGCGGTCAGTGGTGCTTCTGCTCCTCCGGCAACGATCACATCCGCAAAATCATCTCGAATGTAGCGGAGCGCTTCGCCGACCGACACTGTACCACTGGCGCAGCTGTTTGAATTTGTGGTGCCCACACCGCGAAACCCGAATTCGATCGCAATATTCGAGTGCGCAGAACCACCGAACACCTGAACAGCGAGGGTGGGTTGAACGCCGCGCGCACCTTTTTTTAAGTACCTGATGTATTGCTCTTCGGCTTTGCAGACGCCGCCTAGCGCGGTGCCAAAGCTGACCCCGATGCGATCTTGTGGTTTTTCGCGGGCATACTCGATATGCGCATCGTCCAGCGCTAGCTCTGCTGATACGACTGCGAACTGCGCGTAGCGGTCGAGCCGCTTCAAACGATGTGGTGAGAAAAACTTTTCTGGATCCCAATCGCGAATCTCGCCGGCGCAACGCACGCGGAAAACACTAGGATCGAAGCTTGTGATGCTGTTGATGCCGCTTCTCTCTGCGAGGATTGCGCTCCAAAAATCATCGACCCCGGTGCCGATGCAGGTGATGGGACCGATACCGGTGATGACCGCACGTCTTCGACTCATGCAGTCACCGTGTTTGCCCTTGCTTCCACATAAGCCTTCATACAGCGCAATGTTTTATTGGCAACGTTACGAATGAAAAAGTCGCCGATGATTGGATCAACAATTGGCGCCAGGATGGGAATGCGAAATTGCAGTTCGTGTGAGATCGTTACCAGCACGCCGCCGCTGGTCTCAGAAAATGTCCAGACCACGCGCATCCCTTTTGTCCAGGCTTTCAAATGATGAAAGTGAATCTCGAATCGATCACGATCGATGATTTGCTCGGAGGTCCATAAGACCGGAATTCCGGAACGCTGCGCTGCCATCACCACAACGTTGCGATCGGTACCGCGCTCCAGAAAGCGGATGTAGCGATAATGCGGAAGAATTTTTGGCCACAGCTCCAGATTTGCCGCTGTTTCAAAGATCACCATCTTCGGCGCGCGTATGGCAATGGAATTGGTTCTGTGCATGGAGAAATGATGGCCAGCGTAAGATGGGAAACCCGCCTGGCCAGCGATGTTGCGCAACTTCCGCGGAACAACGGACAGTTCCCCAAAAAGCGTTTTCGTGAAAGCTAAAAAATCGGGGGTCTTACAATCCTCTCTGCGCCGCGTCGGCATCACTGGACAGTCGAGTGAGCATGTGGATGAATGCCTGCGACTGACCGAAAAAGTTGCCTGAGGCGCTAAAAGCGTGAAAAGCGTGTGACGCTCCGGCATTTTTAATCAACGACGGCCGGATAACAGAGCAACGCGGCAAGGCTGGATCGATGAAGGCACACGGCTCAGGCATGATGAGGTTGTGCTGCTTTCTCTCATCGCCTTCGAAGTCTTCCATGTCCGGAAAATGGACTCCGCCTGGCCCTGGTATAGTTACTTCCGGCGCATTTCCCGCTTTATCATGCCAGATCGCGAAGTGATTCACTTCTGCGCCACCTATACTCACCACAATCCTCAACACTGTAGGATTGGTAACTCTCAACGCGAGTGCTGTGTAGAGGCTTGAGCCTCCCTGTTCAATAGCCGCAAAGTGGAATGCAGCAGTGTTCGCAATGGCTTGAATCTCATCCGAGCCAGAGGGCAAATCCATCGGAGGAATCCCCGGCCGATTCGAGATGTTGATGAATTGCGGAAACACAAAGCTAAAGTCCGGATTGTGTGAGCTGCGATAGCGGAGGTACCAACTCGTATCGACGTTCAGATGCAGGAGACTCGTGAGGCGTCCGATTTGCTGGGCACCAGTCGCCTGGCTGCTCGGAAGCGTCCGGAACATATCGAAATTCACGGGCGGTGCGCCAACGGAAACAAGAAAGCCATTTAGGAAAGCAACATGACTGATTTCATCGTCGGTATTGTCATGAACGTATTGAGGCATGTCCTCATCAAGGACTTCAAGAGCTTCGGTGAAAGCGTCGTTCCCGCTTCCACCGGGCACCTCACTGTCTTGAATCCCGCCCAGTTCATTGTATTGCTGCCACATATCCGTTTCGATGATCTCAGCAGCGGCCAGCCACCGCAGGATTGCGATATCGCCGCTTGTGACCACGCCACTCGCTTTCGCAGCATCCGCCCATAATCCAACTCCCATGGTACCCGCCCCGAGCGCCAAAGATCTACCTAGGAACGAACGGCGGCTAATACCGTTTTTCAGAGATCTGCCTTTCGCTACTGGCTTTGATAACTGATCATCTTGATGTGCAGTGAAATTATTCCCGGTTGCTTCATTCATCGTTTTCATGCCCGTAGAATCGCAGAGATTCACGTTGCGGGCTGCATGGGAAAAGTAACGCGCTTGTTACCTCCCTGAATTCGGCGCCAGCGCATTGTCTAATTCCGAGATGGCATCCTGAATCCATGGCGACCATCGCTATCACCAAGGTGAAAGTGGAGCCTACGGGATTCGAACCCGTGACCTCCTCAATGCCATTGAGGCGCTCTACCAACTGAGCTAAGACCCCCAAGCCAGAATCCCGGATTCTAAGTTTCAGATTGCGGATTGCAACCCGCGTACCGGATTTTTGCGACAGACAATTCAGCCCCAGATCCGAAACTGATTCGTGCCGAGCGAATAATAGTCCAGTGCCTGAATAACTTTGAACGCGTTTCAGTCAAAGCTTGCAACAAAGAAACTTTTGTGATGTTCAATAGGCGGAGCGATTTATGAAACAATTTAGATTTTCGGCCCTCTGCTTGATCGCGGTGCTCGCAGTAAGCATTCACACAGCTGCTGGACAGGTAACCAATGCACCCGTGCAAAATGTTTCTTCGCGCCCGGTCCCCAGCCGCGCCGCGCCAGCGGCCAGGCCGATTGCGAATACGGCAAGTGCGCCGCGTGTCGCTCCCAGGCCAACGAGCGTCGTCCCTCGAACCGTCGGCTCATACGTACCTCGCACTGTCGGCCAATCTGCTCCGAATCTTCTGCCGAATTATCCAGTCGTTACGCGGCCATCGAGTCCTACTGTCGCATCGATTAGCGCGCAGCGGATCCGACGCATTGACGGGCAGGAACCGATCACGATTGATCCAGCGACGCGTCAAAGGGAATTGCGCACTTTGGTAGCAATGCGTGAACGGCGCGATTTCGGAAATGAGAATCGGACGCTCGCAGCGATAAACGCCAAACCTCACGTCATAACCCATGACCCGGCTGCGCGACCTCAGTTGGAGACACGCGAATCACCAGGAGACTTGGCGAGAACAAAATGGCACAACAGGAATGATCGGCCCAACTATTCCGACGCGTTGCGCCGTCATCGGCACGAGTGGCATGATCGGAACTGGTGGCACGATCATTGTGATACAATCATTTTCGTTATCGGCGGATACTATTTTCTGGACGGGAGCTATTGGTACCCGGCCTGGGGTTACGATCCATTGCAGAGCTACTACGACTACGATGGGCCGATTTATACCTACAGTAACCTGCTCCCAGACGAAGTCATCGCGAACGTTCAAGTCGCCCTGCAAGATGCAGGCTACTATTTAGGAGCAATCAGTGGCTCGCTAAATTATGAAATGCGGGCGGCTCTTGCGAACTTCCAGCGCGATTACGGCTTGCCCATCACCGGAGCGATTGACGAAGCGACAGTCCAGACGCTGGGGCTGGGTCAGTCTGAGGTGTACCAGTCTGGCGACGTGTCGAATTCAAGTTACTAGCGTCCCGCGCTCGCGTTTTGGAATGCGAGCCGCGCTCCGCCGAAAATCATTCGCTTGATTGTCGGGTATCGGACGCGGTAAGAACATTCGATTATGAGCGATTTGACTCGACGAGGTTTTTTCGGAACGACTGCGGTAGCAGCAGGCGCGTTTGCGGTGCCAAAAAATCGAAGGCCGCCGACGTTAGTTTTTAAAAAAAATCTGCCGGGTCTTCATCTCGCCAAATGAATAGCGCTTGAGAAGCGAGGAAAGGATGATGGACGAAACTTCGACGAAGTTCATCGGCGGCAAAATTGTGCGCGACGAAAGCCCGCTGAACCTCGAGATGCCTTTTGAAACGCTCGAGGGCTTTCTCACGCCGACTGAAGCATTTTACGTTCGCACGCATTTTCCGATTCCATCAATCGATAGGAATGCGTGGTGGCTGCATGTTGAAGGCGAGGTCGATAATCCATTCGCTATCAATTACGAGCAGTTGCTCGAATTAGAATCGATAACGATTCCCGTGACGCTGGAATGCGCGGGTAATAGCCGTAATTTTCTCGACCCAAAAGTCAAAGGCGTGCAGTGGCACCTTGGCGCGGTCGGCACGGCGGAATGGACCGGGACGCCATTATCAACCCTTCTTGAGCGAGCTGGTGTGAAAGCAAACGCGCGTGAAGTCATTTTGGAGGGAACGGATGGCGGCGCGCTCGAAGATCCGAAAAGTCCACCAGGCCAGTTGCACTTTGCCCGGAGCATTCCTGTTGAGAAAGCGCGCGCTGACGTTTTGCTCGCCTATAAAATGAATGGCAGCGATCTTCCGCCAGAACACGGCTTTCCTGTGCGTGCGATTGTGCCGGGCTGGTACGCGATGGCGTCGATCAAGTGGTTGCAGCGCATCATCATCACCGACCAACGGTTTACCGGCTACTATCAAACGATTGATTACGCCTACTGGAAGAGGCGAGCGGGAGTCGCTGAACTCACGCCGCTGACCGAAATGCAAATCAAAGCAGAAATCGCAAAGCCGGCTGAAGGCGAAACTGTTCTAGCAAATTCCAGCGTGCGTGTTCACGGCGCGGCATGGACGAGCGATGGCCAAATTACAAAGGTGGAACTGAGCACAGATCGCGGGGCGACTTGGAACGAGACGAGTTTGCTTGGAACAGCGAAGGCAAGCGCGTGGCGGCTTTGGGAATTCAATTGGCAAACGCCCGCAGCGGCGGGAAGCCAAACGCTAATGGCTCGCGCGACCGATTCACTCGGTCACACCCAACCAGTCGAACGCGATCCCGATCGCGGCACCTATATCATCAACCATCTGCTGCCGATCATGGTCGAGGTGCGCTGATCGGGATTCAAATTTCGAAATCCTGCTCACGAGCGTGCGAATCCAGAACGAGGTCATCCTGCGCGAAGCGAAGGACCTCACCCATACGGGGAATGTTACACAAACGGGCTAGCATGATCCACCAGTCATCGTGAGATTCCTCGCTTCGCTCGGAATGAGAAACTGTTGAACTTCGTCGCGGGTTCGCGTTAAATCCTGACGATGTCGCTAGTTTTTAAAACCATCCAGACAGAAGGCATCGCTGAGCTTTCTTATCTCGTCGGCGATGATGACGAAGGGATCGCGGCGGTGTTTGACCCTCGCGCAGACTGCGACGTTTACATCGACGCAGCTCGTGAAGCCGGCGTGGCGATCACACACATTTTCGAGACGCACATTCACGCCGATTTGGTGAGTGGTTCGCGCGAGCTGTGCGCGCGCTTGGAGTCGGCCAAGATTTACGCGAGCGGGGAAGGCGGCGCAGAGTATGGTTTTGAGCCTGAGAAGATCAAAGACGGCGACCGCTTCACATTCGGTGAAGTGCTCGTGACTGCGCGGCATACTCCCGGGCATACGCCGGAGCACATGTCCTACTTGCTGTCCGAAGCAGAGCATCCGGACGAGCCATGGGCCGTGCTCACCGGCGATTCCCTCTTTGTGTCTTCGGCCGGTCGTCCAGACTTGTTAGGCGAGAAACACACGAAGCAGCTCGCCGAACAACAATTCCACACACTCCACGATTTCTATCTCAAACTTCCGGATCATGTGATCATTTATCCGAATCATGGCGCGGGCTCGCCATGCGGCGCGGACATCGGCGCGCGCTTGAGCAGCACCATCGGTTACGAGCGGAAATTCAACAAATTTTTGCAATTCGCTGACGCGAAAAGTTTCAGCGACTTTGCGATCAAAACTGCGCCGCCGGTCCCGCACTACTATCCGGTCATGAAACGCGTGAACGCGGAGGGGCCCAAAGTGCTCGGAAACCTTCCGCGTGTTCCTGGTCTTGCTCCCAAAACGTTTAAAGAAGCAATCGAGAAAAAGGCCGGCGTCCTCGTCGATGTGCGCAACATGCTGGCATTTGGGGGCGGCCATATTGCAGGCGCACTCAACATCGCGGGTACACCCATTCTCTCCATCTGGGCGGGTTGGATGCTCGATCCGGAAGAGCCGATACTTCTAGTGATGGAAAGCGATGACGACGTTGAAAAAATCGTGCGTTTGTTCGTTCGGACCGGATACACGAAATTCGCCGGGTATTTGATGGGCGGAATGAAAGCGTGGCACGCGGCGGGGTTTCCGCTGGAAAGAATCGGGCAAATGAGCGTCCACGAGCTGAATGAGCGGAAGTCTTCGTTGCAAGTGATCGATGTGCGTTCGCCCGGTGAATGGAGAAGGGGTCGTGTGCCCGGTGCAGTCCACATTTACGTACCGGAGCTTGGCAGCCGAACGGGTGAGCTTGATCGGAATAAGCCGACGGCGGTTTACTGCGGGAGCGGCTATCGCGCGAGCATCGCCACAAGCATTTTAAAGCAGCAAGGATTTAACGAGATTTGGAATGTGCCCGGCAGTTGGGAAGCGTGGAAGAAGGCGAAACTGCCAGTGGAAGGAGCCGACGGCGAATGAACGGCGCGACAGCGTTGCAACGCCGATCATTCGGCGAAACGATGCGCGCCGATGTATGGTGGACTCAGCCGCTCTTGGTGTTTCTCGGATTGTCGACCTTTATCGTTTACTCGACTTGGGCGGCATTTCAGGGAACGCATTATTTTTTCGGCAACTATGTTTCTCCATTTTACTCACCGGAAATTTTCGGTGACTCGCCGCACAGTTGGTTTGGACCGAAACCAACTTGGTGGCCGGCCTGGTTATTGTTTTCTCCCGCGCTTCTGATCCTGTGGGCGCCGGGCGGGTTCCGGCTGACCTGCTATTACTATAGAGGCGCCTATTACAAAGCCTTTTGGGCCGACCCGCCCGCCTGTACCGTGGGCGAGCCGCGCAAAACCTATCTCGGCGAGCGTTCCTTTCCGCTCATCATGCAAAACGTGCACCGCTATTTTCTTTATCTCGCGCTCGCCTTCATCGTCATTCTCACGATCGATGTGTGGAAGGCGATGTGGTTTGCGGATGGATTCGGCATCGGGATCGGAACCATTGTACTGGCAATCAATGTGGTGCTGCTCGGCGGTTATACTTTCGGCTGTCATTCCTTGCGCCACTTGATCGGCGGATTTCGCGATGAGCTCGCAAAATCGACATCATCCTATCGCGCCTATGCCTGTGTGACCTGTCTCAACCAGCGCCACATGCTCTGGGCGTGGCTCAGTTTGTCTTGGGTCGGTTTCTCCGATCTGTACGTGCGGCTGTGTTCGATGGGCATCTGGCACGATTTCCGAATCTTGTAGTCCCATGGCGGACTACGAAACACAACAGCACGATGTTCTCGTGATCGGCAGCGGGGGCGCCGGCTTGCGCGCGGCGATCGAGGCATCCGCCGCGGGAGTTTCTGTCGGGATGGTTTGCAAATGCTTGCTCGGCAAAGCGCACACGGTCATGGCCGAAGGCGGGATCGCGGCCGCGCTGGCTAATGTTGATGATCGTGACAATTGGAAAGTGCATTTCGCGG
>Ga0193719_10000735_pt1 | contig 12553 bp, 9 predicted proteins | sample U2a2metaG_FD_160103 | JGI IMG/M metagenome (GOLD analysis project Ga0193719, IMG submission 160103) | Soil microbial communities from a riparian zone of the East river system, Colorado, United States - U2a2 | ecosystem: Environmental > Terrestrial > Soil > Riparian zone | place: USA: East River... | reverse complement strand
GAGGGGGAGGAGAAGGTCGCCAACGTCATCTTCTCCCCCATCCACGACCGGCGTGGCCGTAGCATCCTCTCGGTGCGCGACCAGAACACCTTTGCGGAGTCGCTGCGCAAGAAGCGCCTAATGACCCTCGTCCACCTTTTCCTGGTGCACCGCTTCAAGGCCGCCTCGGTGCACTACGTCACCCCCACCGAGGACAACCAATACCAGGTCGCAAAGATGAGGTCTCACGGCATCTTCAGCGAGGTCAACACCGAGGTCGGCCAAATCATCGTCGCCAACGTCAACCGCGAGCGGATCTCCGAGTTTTTGGCGCCGAATCGGGAGGCGTTGGGGAGGCTGATTCGGAAGGAGAGATAGCGGTTTCGGCGCTAGGCGATCCAGCACTTGGAGGAATTCGACAAACTCTGGGACTGGATGACTGATCAGTGGCGAGCTGGGCTTTCAGACGTCGAACAGGAGACTTTTGCGCTTCTTGGAACCGAGATGGAACGCGACCTCCTTAGGATACTGAGAAACTTTGCGCACGATGCACGTTCTTAAAAACTAAAGGACTTTCCGTTTCCGCTACAGCACGTTGTCGAGCGTCTCGGCGTTTCCTTTCAATACGTCAGCAAACTTCGGCAGCGATTAACTGATAGTTCCATTATTGCACAGACTGAACCGGCGATTGCCAACCCACCGTCTAGCTCACCCCATCAATTGCTCGTGGTTGTTCGAGCAACGGCTTGTCGGGAACGGACCGCAACACTTATGGATCGTTGTTGAACTTGAAGAACGCCTCCGCATCGTCTTCCACACATTCTTTCAGCAGCAGCCAATCGGTCTCGAGAATCACTTTCACGTCAAGTGCGCGCGCGCGTTATCCACGTTTCCAGGCCAGCATCATCCCGTCCCGTACGGTCAGGCAGACATTCTCAACGCGAGAGTCGGATTGGACGAGACGATCAAAGGCGACAATGGCGTCAGCATCTGCATCCTTGGGATCTACCACTTTGCCGCTCCACAGAACGTTGTCGGCCACGATCAACCCGCCCGGTTTGAGTAAGGGCAGGCACGCTTCGTAATAGTTTGAGTAGTTAGCCTTATCGGCGTCGATGAATATGAGATCCAGCGGGCCGGTCAGCGTCTTGATTGTGTCCAACGCAGGTCCCATTCGGATGGTAATTTTGTGTCCGTGAGGACTCTCAGCGAAGTAGCGTCGCGCGATCGCCTCGGCTTTCGGATCGATTTCGCACGTGATGAGGCAACCATCATCTGGCAAGGCTTCGGCCATCATGAGCGAACTGTATCCGGTGAACATTCCGAGCTCGAGAACGGTTCGGGCGCCGGTCAGCCGTACCAGCATCTTAAGAAAGCGACCCTCAATGGCATCGACCTGCATCTCCGGCCACTTCATCACTCGATAGGTTTCTTCCCGAAGACGGACATATAAGTCGGTTTCCGGCTCAGTGTGATCACGAGCGAATTGCTCGACTGCAACATCGATGAAGCGCTCCATATCGGTCATCAGGGTTGCGGTGTCGCGGCAAGCTTCCTGTCAAAAAAATCGGCCGTTGCTTTGTAGGACCGCACCCAATCACTCCAGCGCAGCAAGTCGTGAATTTCGTCGGGGATGATTAGCTCCTCGAACGCGACGTTTTGGGCGCGCAGTTTTTCGACCAGATCGGTGGTTTGCTGGAACGGCACGTTGCGATCGTCGTCGCCGTGAACAAAGAGCACGGGGGAGCGCCAGTTAGCGATGCCTGCGACCGGCGATGATTTAAACGCAAGCTCGCGCGCTTCTTTGATGTCGGGCGCGGCCTCAATGTTATCCGCCCACATTGGCAGGAAAATCGCCCAGTCATGCACGCCGTGGAAATCAACACCGGCTTTGAAAATATCGGAGTTGCGCGCCAGGCCCATGGCGGTCAGAAATCCGCCGTAGGATCCGCCCCAGAGACCGATCCGCTGCGGATCAACGTTGTCGAGTGTTTGCAAAAATTTCGCGCCTGCGACAACATCCTGGTACTCAGATGCGCCGCGCCACACCGATTTTGGCGGCTCACGAAAGGCGCGGCCGTACATGATGCCGAGCCGGTAATTCACCGAGAGCACGGTGTAACCTTTGCTCGCCAGGTATTGATTCATCGCATAGGCATTGTGGTAATACTCCATGTAATGAAACCCGAGCAGCATCTGCCGGATCGGTCCCCCGTGCGTGAAGATCAGAGCGGGGCCGCGTCCTTTCTGGTTTTTTGGCGTGAACAGCTGGCCGTGAATTTCCAAGCCATCCGCGCTTTTAAACACTACCTGTTTTGGTGCGACTAACTGCGCTTCCGGAAACTCAGCCGGAAGGACATTCTTCGCGATCAACTCACGTCCGCTGCTCGTTAGGCGATAAGGCATTGCTGGCGATGTCGCGGTTGAGCCGAGGCACAGCACGTTCTTTCCGTCGCTCGTTTCGATCGGGTTCCATTCGATGGTTTCGCCACTCGTTAGGGCCTTTGGCTCGCCGCCGGTCGCGCCGACACGCCAGATGTGCCGGCGATCGATGTCGTTCTGATTCGACGTGTAAAGAATGGTGCGCTTGTCTGCGCTCAGCGCTACCTCCTCGACATCAAAGTTGCCCGGCGTGAGAAGCTGCGGCGCGCCGCCTTCCACCGCGATGGAGTAGAGATGATTGCGGCCGTCTTTCTCGCTTGCGAAGATGATACGGTCTGCGTTCGTGAATTTCAGTGATTCAAACGCAAACAGCGGCAGCGAATCCTCCATCGCATTGCCGCTCTTAAAGAGCTCGCGGCCTTCGCCGCTTTGCGCGTCTGCAATCCAAAGCGCCCACGGTCGCGGGAATTCGGGAATGAGCGGCCGTTTGAATTCGACTCCGGGCTGGCGAACAAACGCGACCTGTTTGCTGTCCGGTGACCAAACTGGATCGGCGTCACGATTCGTCGTTGGCGCGAGATAAGTGATTTTCTTCGTCGCCAACTCGAGCACGGCGATGAACGAGTGGTCTTTGCGGTTCGAGCGAAACGCAATCCGCTTTCCGTCCGGCGACCAGCGCGGTGTGTCGCTTTCGCCTGCTAACTCATCGAGCTGTTCCGCCTTTTTCTTGCCGTCGATTGGCGCGATCCAAAGATGTTTTTTACCCGACCAAACAACATTTTTCCCGTCCGGCGAAACCTGCAGATCTTCGCAACCTTCCTCGTTGCAACCCACGTCGCCGAGCAATCGCGGGTCACCACCGCTCACGTTTACCGCCCACACCTGCTGCTTCGGCATTTTCGTTAGGCTTGTCGGATTCGCCGACGTGCCCTCTTTGTTCGTCTCGCTGCCGCGCGCATACACGACCGTCTTGCCATCTGGCGTCAAGCGCACGCTCGCGATCGCCTGGCCATCATCGCCTTTGTAGTGCGTTACCTGTCGCGGCATGAAACCCGGCCCGTCTGCCACCCAGATATTGCGCTCGCCTTTGTTGTCGAAGACCCAGGCCACACGCGGCGTATGCGCTGCGCTCGTTAGGCCGTACGGAAATGGTGCACTCAGCACCTGCTCGAGCGTGAAGCTTTCACCAAGACAGACGACTGGCAGCAACATGCTGCCGAGACTAACTACAAGAAAGTAGAATGATTTTTTCAACACGGTCGCGCATTATCATCGCCGAACAATCGCGCGTCGAATGGATTCGGGTCGCCGAGGATTTTTTGAGACAGTAGTGTTCGCTAATTGTCAGCCTTCAGGAGTTGAAGCTCGTTACGCTGATCTTTGTCGCCTCTCCCTTTGCCTGAGGGGAGAGGACTAAGGTGAGGGGTATCGGGGCCTTAAAAAGAACCCTCACTCTCCCCCTCTCCCTATAAGGGCGAGGCGACCCATTCGTGCGCAGTCTGTTCTACCTACTGCAGCATGCGAACATATTCCGGAGAAGCTACAGCGCCTGCTGTAGCCGCGTCCCTGCGGGACGCGCGCGCGTCGCTCACAGAGCGACGGCTACAAAAGATCGAGACGTGACAATCGCCAACGCCATCTTTGCAACCGCGGATCGACTTCCTGCTTGGCACTTAATCGTTATGCTGCTGAAATCTCTGTCCCTCACGCAGACGGAGCAATTGTTATGACTAGAAGCCATCGCATAAATATTGTAGCCACGCCCTTGTGGGGCGTCCGCATCATCGGAGTCGCACCTTCTGGACGGCACACAGCGCCGTGGCTACAGCGAGTGCGCATTCACAAGATGACTTGTAGCAAATTCATAAGTGTACTGACCGCAATAGCCGTCACCGGCACCGCGGCGACACTCTTTGCGCAAGAGGGGACCAAGCCAGCAAACGTCGGTCAGGGGACTTTGATGATTAAGGGGAAGAACTATCCGCTAAAGAACGCCGCGGCCTATGCGACCACGGTCGACGGCGAGGAAGGGATTGCGGTGGTCCTGAGCGGTCCAACGATTTCAAGTGAGAAGCTTAACGCGGCGAGGAAATCGGAAAAGGCGGGTGAGATTCCTGATTTTAGGAAGCCTTACGTCAAGCTGGAGTTCACGAAGGCAGGAGAATTCAAGGGCTGGGGCGCCGGCGCCGGTGACATATCGCTGGGCAAGCATACCAGTAATGCGACAGGGGAACTCAAGCTGCAGGACGACCGGGCCATTGGCAAAGCCAACCAGCCGAATGAAACCGAGGGAATGTTTCCCTCGGGCTTGGACGTTCGTTTCGATGTGCCGCTGCTCCGTGCTGGAGAATCGTTGCCGCCATCCAAAAAGCCGGGCCCCGCCGCCAATGTGAAACCGTCGGTGACGGGCGTCTTCAAGGGGAACGGCAAAGACGCAAAGCTCACTAATGTGTCGGCACATTGGCGCGAACCCTTTGGCGATAAGCCCTCCATCGTGCTCGTGTTCACTGAGAACGATCATTCCAAAGATAAGAAGCCGGACTTTAATGCTGGCTTCGGCAAGTTCGGTAGCGCATTGGTCGTCTCGCTTCACGAAGATGGTGACATCTTTGGGTGCGAGGTGGCGCACGGCGCGCTTAAGCACCAGAACTTTAGTTCGATCGGCAAAATCCAAACAAACAACTTCGAGTATGCTGACGGCAAGGTGCAGGGGGAACTGACTACGGATGGCCCCGCCGACGTATTCGGTGAGAGCTGGGAGGTGAACGTCAAGTTTGTCGCGCCGCTTGGAGAAATCCCAAAAGAGTTTCAGTCCGCAGCTGCAAAAGAGCCCGAACAAGACGCAACAGACAAACACGCAACATCCGAGTCAACGACTGAGCCAAGCGAAAAGGCCGCGCCCAAGCCGTCGAAGGATCAACTCAACGCGAAGGATTTGGCGCTAACAAAAGACGCATCCGACTTCGATTATAAAGCGCTCGTTGAGCAACTTTCCTTTAAGAGCAAGACGAATGTGAAAAGCGCTTGTGCCGAATTGGCCGCGAATCTCAAGGCCCAGGGCTGGACCAAGCAAGGTAGCGATCTAATCACGCCGGCCTCTGCAATACTGAAGCGCAAGCGAGGAGACGCCGAGCTCACAATCTTCGTGAAACCGGAGAGCGGCGGTAGCGAGGTGAAGATGATGACCGAAGGGCTTGCTTGGGACGAAAAATAAGGCCGGCCAGTTTTTCTAGTTTCAACACGACCCATCCCTCCATGAAGTGGTCGCTCGTCCCTATCGGAACGCGGCGGCAGCCGAATTGAAACGTCACTGCGTCGGGAAGGTAAGAACCTCGTTCTCGAGGGGAAGCTGGTTGCGGTGCGGACCAGCTCGCGCGGTTCCGATCTGCGCAGGCGCTCCGGCAGCGATGTCATCGAACGGGTTGATGACCGTACCTGTTATCGTGAACGACGAGAAAACGAACGGCAAGCTATCGGAGGCGTAGGGCAGGGGACCGTCCTGGATTCCGAAGTGCAGGTGGGGCGCGTCGGAGTTCCCGCTGTTACCCATGAGGGCGAGCACTTGACCGCGGCGGACCTTGTCGCCGACATGAACCTTCAAGGTGTTCGGCTGGAAATGGCAGTAATACGCGAAGTGGCCGTGACCGATGTCGACGATCACGAAGTTTCCGAGTTGCTGCAGCAGATCGTAGCCCTCGGGAAACTTGGGCGGCGTCTCGTTAGGTCGCCCGTCCTGGAGGTTAACGACCGTCCCGTCGGCGACCGCGAGAACCTTGGCCCCCACATACGCATAGCTCGACAGCTGGTCGCGTGGACCGGCATAGAGTTTGTTCTCGGGGTTCAACTGGGCGAAGTCGATCGCGAAGCGCTCGAAGGCATAGAACTTTCCGTTGATGGGCAGCGTGGCGGTCCGGTGAACGGACGGTGGAGAACAACAGCCGAGTGCGTCGACCCAGCGTGGCCCTTCGAGCGGCGGCCCGATGACTACTGCAGGAGTATTGGTCACCTCGGTGCGCCCGCTCACGATTGTTGACGAATTAAGCGGAGGTGTACCAGTGGCAGGCGCGAACGTGACTTGGAACCGGTGCTTCAACACCTTGGGCAGGGTGGCATTTTTGGCGAACGTCACGTCGAGAAAGATCCGGGTCAGCTGGAATGGTCCCACGGTCCTCGTGCTTCCGGTAGGAAACGCCCGGATCGTCGCTTCGAGGTCAGCGCCTTGGAGCGTCGCCACGATGGTATCTCCAGACTTTGTGTTAACGCCCGCATCGTCCTTGAACGCATCGAGCGCCTCGAGACGATCGAGCATCATGGCCGAAGACGAAACGTTCATAACGAGAAGCTCGTAGACCAGATGGATCTTGTCGTCGGTGCACAGCACCGGTTGGGGTGACGCGAGGGGCCAGGCCACGAGCGAAGTCCACGCGACGGGTGCGTCTGGCTGCTGAGGCTTGGATATCGCTTGTGCTGAGAAGAAACACGAGAGAATCACGGTCAGGGCGATGCAAGTCGTCGGAGATTTCATTCAAACGATCTTATGAATAGCGCGTCAAAGAAACCAGCTATTTGTAAGTCGTTTTCCGCTCGGGACGTGCAATAATTTTTTCGAAGCGCGGGCCCCGCAAAAAACTGGTTACCGAAAACCGACAAGCAGCTTAACAACTTCGACAACGGATTGAGATCATATGACGGCGACACACTCAGGCATCGATGGGTACGTTGGAAACACGCCATTGATTCGACTGCGACGTGCGTCCGAACTGACCGGTTGTGAGATTCTGGGCAAAGCGGAATTCATGAATCCCGCCGGCTCGGTGAAAGATCGCGCCGCTTACGGAATCATCACTGATGCTGAGAAAGCGGGTCGGCTTAAGCCAGGCGCAACAATCGTTGAGGGAACAGCTGGTAACACCGGGATCGGGCTTGTCGTGATCGGGCGGGCGAGGGGGTATGGCACGGTTATTGTGATTCCAAATAATCAGTCGCCGGAGAAAATGCATTTGCTACGCACGCTCGGCGCGGAAGTAAAAGCAGTTCCGGAAAAACCATACAAGGATCCGGAAAATTACAATCATATCGCGCGCCGCCTTGCAGAGGAACGCGGCTGGTTTTGGGCGAACCAGTTCGATAACACGGCAAATCGCGACGCGCATTATCGCAGCACCGGCCCTGAAATCTGGAAACAAACCGAAGGCAAAATCACTGCGTTTGTTGCAGCGGTCGGCACCGGCGGCACGCTTGCCGGGGTGAGCACGTACCTCAAGGAACAAAATCCGAAGATTAAAATTGTCTGCGCTGATCCGTACGGCGCAGCGATGTGGTCCTGGTTCACCAACGGCAATCTGGAAACGAACGATGGTGATTCGATTGCGGAAGGAATCGGTCAAGGCCGCGTCACGAAGAATGTCGAAGGCACTAAAGTTGATCGAGCTTATCGCATTCCAGATCAGACTGGCCTAACGATTGTTTACCAACTCATGCGTGAAGAAGGTTTGTTCCTCGGCTTATCAAGTGGCATCAACGTTGCCGGCGCCGTGCGCTTTGCCAGGGAATCTGGCCGCGGTCAAACGATCGTTACGATCCTTTGCGACTCGGGTCAGAAATATCAATCAACACTCTTCAATCGAGACTGGCTGGTTTCCAATCATCTCGATCCGGATCTTCCCTTGGACTCGGTTCTGGAGATCTAATCAGGAAAGCAGGAATTCTCTTTCCGGGAGAATGGGTTCCTCATTTGAAAGCCTGGCCGTTGCTTCGCATCCGTTGCAGCCTGATTCAAGAATTTCTCAAGAATCACGTTAGTTTGTTCGGTTGTTTTTGAATTTCCGAGGGCGGGAGTTTCCCGTTATGGACGAGGCGGTGGGGTCGGACGGGGCCTTGGTGTGGGCACACCTCTTGGAGTCGGTGTTGGCCTTGGAGTCGCCGTAGGTGTAGCTGTGGCGGTCGGTGTCGCTGTTGCGGTCGGTGTGGCCGTCGCAGTCGGGGTGGCCGTAGCCGTTGCCGTCGCGGTTGGAGTTGGACTTGCAGTTGGTGTTGGCGTCGGGGTGCCTCCTGTGAGCGTGAGTGGGTTCGCGTACAGGTCAAACTGGTGCAACGTGCCATTCGGGTTCGTGCCATCGCAGTTCGCGTTGTCTGCCCACATTGCGTAGAGCTTGCCCATGAACGCGCTCAGACCAACGTAGTCACCAAAGTCGATGCCGTTGGCCGCCGCCGCCGCGTTCGAGAACCCGCCGCTCAAGCGCCTGTTCGGCGCCCAAGTTGCGCCACCGTCGGTGGTGAAGGTACCGAAGTATTCCGCATCGTCGTTAGGGATCATGTTCGTCCCGCCCGGACCGGGCACGCCGTTATCATTGCGACAATCGTGAAAGCCCACTGCCACCGTGCCGGTTGTGGGATCGAGAGCAACATATGGCAAGAACTGGCTGTTCGTGGTCGCGTCGTCGTTCACCCGCACCGGTGCGGTCCACGTCGCGCCGTCATCAGTCGACGTGCGCATCTCAATATCCGTGTCGTTGTTCTCATTGACGGTCTCGTCTGTGTACACCAGGTAGATGCGGTTGTTGAACGACCCACCAGTGGCGTCCCACACGAGCCCGGCCTCAGCGTCGATCGATCGTCCATTCTGCGCCGGGATAAAATCGAAGCCGCCCACATTGGTTGGCGAAACGGTGATGCGCGCGCCGAAACCGCCCGCTCCCAAACCGTCCGCGTCTACGTTGGCGAAGATTGTTGCCGGACCCTGTCCACCAGTTGGGCTCTGATAAGTCACGATTACCTTGCCGCCGTTCGGACCAGGCCCGACGGCGATACCGCCGAAGCTGCCAGTTGCTGACGGGATCGCCTGTTGCGCGTTGAACGGCCCCCAAGTACCGAGACCCGTTACTGGCGCCCCGCGCGCGACCATACTTCCGCTCTGGTTCCAGTCGACCCACACGCTGCCGTTGCCCACGGCGATGGAGGGTTGGTCAATGCTGCCGGTGCCCGCGGTTACAGGTGCACTGAATGTGGCGCCGCCGTCGGTGCTCAAAATCACGTTGATTTGGTTAACGCTGTTGTTGATGTAGACGAAGAAAAGGTTGCCGAATGAGTCCCAGGCCGCCTGTCCGTCGCAGCACGCCACACCCGTGGCGATCGTGCCGCGCGTCCAGGTCGTACCGGCATCTGTTGAGTACGCGCGGAAGATGCTGTTTGAGTTAGTGTTCGAGGTGGCTACGAGGTTGTTGGGGTTGGTCGGGTTGACGTTCACGAAACTCTCAGCCTGGTTGCCGGTGGTGGCGCTGACGTTGACCACCGGCTCGAGGCAGGCCAGCGGTGTGAGCAGCAAATCGGTCGGTTTCGGTGCACGCTCTTTGGGCTTTATGCATTTGCGGGTACCGTCGGGCACATCGATGGCGTTGGTCTCCGTCAGCACCTGCGCGTGCAAGATGGATGTAGCAGGCGTGACGAACGCAAAAACGGCGGCAAGGACAGTCAGGTGGAGGCGTGTGTTCATAGCTGTGTTCTTATTGATGTGGCGAGTAAGAGTGGATTGAAGAGAACTCGCAAGCGACGCGATTGTTGAAGGATTTCCAAAGGAGTGTCGAGTCTTATTTTGAATACGAAGCTCTTTGCGCCAAGCCGGCGTGACGAACCACGAATCAATCAAGAGAGCTCTTGCGGCGCAAACTGTTATTGACAATCAACGCCTACTCCGATGGAGTGAAAAGAATGAAAACCCAACGATTAATTCTAGCACTGTTTGCGTTGACAGTTGCTTTGGCTCCACAATCGTCCAAAACTGCATTCGCGCAGCCGAGGCAAGGCGCCTACAGAGCCAAACTCATTTCGCCAAGAGCGGGACAGGTTTTGGTGCCTGGCCAAGTTGTGAGGGTTGCATGGACGGCGGACTTTCCAGAAGTGGACCTAACAATGTGTGAGATGGAAGTTCTCCTTTCGCTCGATGGCGGCAAGACGATTTACATGCGTCTTATAGAGTCGCGTAATCCGAAGATTCAATATTTCGATTGGACCGTCCCGAATGCGCCTACCAACGCAGCGGTGCTGAACATTCGTTTCGGTTGTCTGAATATCTACCCGGAAACGCCGAGCCTTCAGATTCAATCCGCTTTTGTGATCAGCCCGGCGGTCAATTGATTTTTATTTTCGTCGGTGTGTTACCGGGGAATAAGACTACAGCCGTTCGATTGATCCTCAGAACCTGAGACGGCACTTTATTAGCCTGTCACGCTATGAACCTCCGGCGCAGATGCATCCTATCTTTCATCCTTGCATCACTCGGCGTCATTGCTATTTCGCCCATGATGCCGGCGCAAGTGACTAGTGGAGAACAAAACCCTCAGTTCGCTGACGCCACCGCGCTTCAAAAAAAAGCCATTCAAGCGCAGGCTCGGATTCACGCCAACAAGGACGATCGCGATCAATTGATGATAGCGGTCAAGACGAACGAGGTAGCCATGGCCAAACAAGTCCTCCTTAGAAACGGATTCACCGCGGAAGATTTGGAAAACGCGAAGATTACTCTACGGACTGGCGGAGGAAAGGGAGGCGAGGACGAACTAGAGATCTCTGCCACCTGTTGTGATCCTAAGGAAATCACAATTCAACGATCACTGGAGTACTTCACGAAATAGCTGTTAGAGAAATAGAAACCAATCAACGTTCTTCAATCGCGACTGACTGGCTTCCAATCAATCTTGATCCAAATCTTCCGTTGGAATCGAATTCTCGATCGCTAACCTGAGAAATTTGCGAATCGGGAAATGAGGGACCCGCGTTCCCGGAAAGCTTTGAATCTGGAAGCCAGGAACCCTCACCACCTATTCAAAAGAATTCTGGTTCGTCGCTTTTCCTGCCTTCCTGCTTTCCTAATTAAATTTGAATCAGGAAATCAGGAACCCGTTTTCCCGGAAAAGAAATGCTTCCTGCGTTCCTAATTTGATTTTTTCTGAGCCGAATGTTTCACGTGACGAAAGTGGCGACGGTATTGGCCAGGTGCGATTTTTAGGGTCCGCTGAAAGACGTTGCGCATCGAGTTGACGTTCCCGAAGCCGCATTCGCCTGCGATCATTTCCATGCTGTTGTGACTTTCTTCCAACCGCCGGCGAGCTGCTTCGACGCGCAGGCGCTCCACAAATTTTGCGGGCGTGGTCTTCATCTCTTTTGTGAAGACGCGCGCGAAATTGCGCGGACTCATCGCGACGCGCTGCGCCAGCAGCGGGACGGTGACCGGTTTGTGCAGGTTATCGAGCACCCATGCTTCCAATTCGCGCAACGGTTTTCGATCGGTCAGTTGCAGTGATAACGCGGCGCTGAACTGCGATTGGCCGCCGGGTCGTCGCAAATAGAGTACAAGATTGCGAGCAACCTGCAGAGCGAGGCGCGAACCGTGATCTTCTTCGACCAACGCCAGTGCCAGATCCATTCCGGCTGTTACCCCGGCGGACGTATAAATATTTTCATCACGAACAAATATTGGATCGGCATCGACGCGCGTGCGCGGAGCACGTTTGATCAAGGTCTGACACCAGTTCCAATGAGTCGTGGCGCGACGACCATCGAGTAAGCCGGCGCGGGCCAGGAGCATTGCGCCAGTGCAAACCGAGCCGACTCGCCGGGTTCGTCCAGAGATTTTTTTCAACCAGCGCACCGCTTCCGGATCAATTTTGTTTTGCTCGATCGCGTCGCCGCCGGCCACGAGCAGCGTGTCGATCTTTCCGCGCACTTCGCGAAAGGTCCTGTCTGCGGTGATGCGTAGACCGCAGTTGGCAGTCAGCGAGCGACGGAAAGAAATGGTCACGACTTCGACCGAATAGATTGGAGGCGATCCGGGATTCGCCTGGCTGTGCATTTCCGACGCGCGGGCGAAAACTTGAAGCGGCCCTACCAGGTCAAGAATCTCGACGCCGGGCGCCGCCACGAACACGATCCGCCGTGTCCTCGGTTCGAATGACGGTTTGTGATTCCTAAGTACGCGTTTCGCTTTCAGTTGGAGGAGCCGGATACGGCCGATCGGCGCGCGTTCGCAGTGACAAATTTATCCGGCGCTGCGTCGAAAGTTTTCTTGTCGTCTTCCGAGCAGAAATAATACGTCGCGCCCTTAAACACAGATTTCGGCGCGATTTTTGGATCGACATCCATTCCGCACACCGTGCAAAGCGGGTGCTCGGGAGTTGAGACAGGTGAAGTGGCGTAG
>Ga0193719_10000733_pt1 | contig 12562 bp, 7 predicted proteins | sample U2a2metaG_FD_160103 | JGI IMG/M metagenome (GOLD analysis project Ga0193719, IMG submission 160103) | Soil microbial communities from a riparian zone of the East river system, Colorado, United States - U2a2 | ecosystem: Environmental > Terrestrial > Soil > Riparian zone | place: USA: East River... | reverse complement strand
ATGGGATCATATTTTCCGCCAGTATTCAAAGGGAGGAGATTCTCGTCGTTACCACCCCAAACGACCATTTCACTGCCCGTCCACACGGCTGTGTGTACGCGTCTGCCGTCAGGTGCGTCGGTCGTGCTGGTAGCTGTCCAGGTATCAGTTGCCGGACCATATTTCGCGCCGGTATTCAACGCGGGGAACTCTTCGCCGTCTCCGCCCCAGACAATCATTTCGCTGCCCGTCCAGACGGCGGTGTGATAGTTTCTGCCTGGTGGCGCGTTGTTGTTTCCGGTGTTCACCCAACTATTCTCGCCAGGATTGTATCTTCCGCCGGTATTGAAGACCACAGCATTAAAGAGGCCGGCGTTTCCGCCCCAGACAATCATTTCGCCGCCCGTCCACACTGCCGTGGGATAGTTCCGAGCAGCAGGTGCATTAACCGTAGTGGTAGGGGTCCAACTATTCGATATGGGATTATATCTTCCGCCGGTATTCAGCTCGCCGAAATTATCTTCACTGCTACCGCCCCAAACGATCATTTCACTGCCAGTCCATACTGCCGTGTGATTCTTTCGGCCATCAGGCACGTTGGCAGTGCTGGTTGCCGTCCAGCTATTTGTGCTTGGATTATATTTGGCACCGGTGCTCAAGTGGTTGCCATCGTATCCTCCCCAGATAATCATCGTAGTTCCCGTCCAGACCGCAGTATGCGAGTAACGGACACCAGGCGCATTGGTGGTGCTCGTCGCTGCCCAGCTGTTTGTAACCGGATTGTATCTCCCGCCGGTGTTAAACAATGCATTGCCATAGCCGCCCCAGACGATCATCTCACTGCCAGTCCAGACTGCCGTGTGGAGATTTCGGGCCGCCGGTACGTTAGTCGTGCTTGTAGCCGACCAGCTGTCAGTGTTGGGATTATATCTGCCCCCGGTGTTTAAATAGCCGCCGTCAGATCCGCCCCAGACGATCATCTGGCTACCAGTCCACACAGCCGTGTGAAAGTCTCGGACACCAGGTGCGTTGGTGGTAGTAGTAGGTATCCAACTGTCCGTAGTCGGACTGTATCTGCCGCCACTGTTCAAAAGGCTGTTATCATTCAATCCACCCCAGACAATCATCTCATTGCCCGTCCACACTGCCGTGTGAAAGCCTCTCGCTACAGCGTTGGTTGTGGTAGTCGCCACCCAGCTGTCCGTGCTGGGATTGTACCTACCGCCAGTATTCAGGTAGGCAAAATGACCGAGACCTCCCCAGACGATCATTTCACTGCCGGTCCAGACTGCAGTATGGTATGCTCGGCCATCGGGTGGGCCAGGCGTGGCCGTCCAAGTATCTTCGGTGCATCCGCCACCCAGTATTGTTGGAAGCCTATAGTTGCCGGCGGGAACCGCCATTGCAGTAGAAGATTGATTTTCTGTTCTTGTTAGCCACGACTGCAGAGGCTTCTTTAGCCACGAAACTGTAGCGAGCTTTAAATGGTCATTAGTCTTCTTGATTACTGCCATTACGTAGTAACGGCTTTCGTCTTCCTGTAATGAGCTCAGTTTCTTTATAGGTGAGGTTTGGTAGGGCGCGATTGCCGGGCGCGCCGATCGGGAAGGACGGCTCAGCGATCCGTCCCTACCATTTGAGGGTTGGCTTTCTGATTTATTAAAAGTGATAGCCAATTTTTGGACAATTTCGTCCCACTCGCTGCTGTTTAGCTTTACGCTGTGTTCAGCGTTGCGGTTGGTCTCTTTTCGCGCGCCGTCACTTTTGACGAATTCGATTTCGCTGTACTTACCGCTGAGCTGTTTCATTTGCTGCAGGCTGGCGCGCGTTTGCAGTTCGGTTTCGGCGAGCTGCTTTAACTCGCCATGAATTCTCTTATCGTAGGCATACCAGTTTGTTACTAAGCGGTCCGCGAGCGCGGGCCGGGCGAGGCACTCCGCGATGACAAAGGGGTCGTTGCCGAGTGCTTCGAAAAGTTCCTGCAACACCTCGGACTGTTTGGTGTGCGTTGCCATTCGATCCATTTCAGCTTGTAACTGCTGGCCGGTAATTGGTCGTTGCCAGTAATCCTCCAGCGCCTGTGATTTGCGCAGGTAATCCGTAACTTTCTTTTCCAGTTGCGACTGCGAGATCACCGCATCCAATGATGGCTTGGAACTAGGATTATCTTTGGGCCAGATGCGATGACGCCAATAAACTTCCTCAATTGCTCGCTGATAAGCTACGCGTTCTTCGAGCGTCAGTGTTCTTTTCGCATCTTTTGTCGCCACTTCAGGATAGAAAAACGCCAACAGTGTCCCGCTTAATATCGAAGAGCCACCGGCTGCGCAAAGAAGCAGAGCGATTAAGACGCGCGGACTAAAGAAGGGGGACCGAAAAGTGGATCTTTTCATGGATCGCAAAAACGTGAGCTTTGCGAGCAGCCTTTTTAATCAAAACGGCGGAAATGTCGAGTCCGAATTTGCCATAGGGAGTGAGCGTTGGATGTTGAAAGTCCTTCCAGCAAGACTTTCCACGCAATCAAAAACGATCTTTTGATGGCACCCAAGACACATGACCATCATTGATAGCCTGCAAAAAATTTCAGACACAGTTTGGGAATTACCAGCGAGCTACAAGCAAGGCATGCGCGTGCCAGCGCGGATCATCGCGACGGAAAAACTGGTGCGGGAAATGGACGAAGCAGTTTACCAGCAGATTAGTAACGTCGCCACTTTACCGGGAATCGCGCGCTACGCGCTTTGCATGCCCGATGGCCACAGCGGTTATGGATTTCCCATCGGCGGTGTCGCTGCCATGGATGTGCACGAAGGCGGCGTGATCTCGCCTGGCGGCATCGGGTTCGACATCAACTGCGGCATGCGCCTCATCACCACGAACCTGACACTGGAAGATGTGCAACCGCGCTTGAAAGAAATCGTCGATCGCCTTTTTCAACGCGTGCCGGCGGGCATTGGCACTCACGGATTCCTCAAACTATCGCATAACGAATTTCGAGACTTGGTGAAGCAAGGTGCGCGTTGGTGTGTCGAGCGCGATCTGGGGTGGCAGGAAGATCTCGAGTTTACCGAGGAGAACGGTTGCATCGCAGGCGCCGACGCATCGAAAATCAGCGAGCGCGCAGTCGAGCGCGGCTACAATCAGGTCGGCACGCTCGGCAGCGGCAATCATTATCTGGAGGTGCAGGTCGCACGGCCGGAGGACGTGCGCGACAAGGAGCTCGCGAAGAAATTCGGGGTCACTATTCCGAACCAGATCGTGGTGATGTTTCACTGTGGCAGCCGCGGCTTCGGACATCAGGTCGCCACGGATTATCTCCTGAAATTCTTGAAAGTGATGGAGCCGAAGTACGGCATCAAAATTTTGGATCGCGAACTAGCGTGCGCGCCGTTCGATTCACCGGAAGGCCGCGATTATTTCGCCGCGATGAAATGCGGATTGAACATGTCGTTCGCAAACCGGCAGATAATTCTTCACCGGATCCGCGAAGTTTTTTCCGAAATTTTCGGCCGCAGCGCTGAAGACCTCGAGATGCGCGTGGTTTACGACGTCTCACATAACACCGCAAAACTGGAACGGCACATGGTCGATGGAAGGGAAAAGACATTGCTTGTACATCGCAAAGGCTCGACGCGCGCGTTCGGTCCGGGGCACGACGAGTTGCCCGCGCGCTATCGCGACACAGGCCAGCCGGTGATCATCGGCGGCAGCATGGAGACTGGCTCCTATTTGCTCGTGGGCACAACTTCAGGCTCCGGAACTTTCTTTAGCACAGCGCACGGGAGCGGCCGCACGATGAGCCGCACCAAGGCGCGCAAACAATGGGACGGTAAACAACTTCAGCGCGATCTCGAAGCGCGCGGCATTTACGTTCGCAGCACCTCATGGGCAGGTCTTGCTGAGGAAGCAGGTGGCGCTTACAAAGATATTGACGAGGTAATTGCAGCGACCGAGTTGGCAGGAATCAGCAAGCCGGTCGCGCGATTCACGCCGATTGGAAATGTGAAAGGGTAAATCAAATGACGAAGCTCGAATGACGAATTAATGACGAAGCACGAATGACAAAGCCTTGCGCTAGACACGCCGAGCCATTTCGGCTTTCGTCATTCGGATTTCGTCATTTTAGACATGCTTCGCACTCCCATCACTCTCGTCACCGGTCCGCTCGGCAGCGGGAAGACGACCTTGCTCCGTCACATTCTCGCAACGCAACGCGGGAAAATCGCGATCGTGATGAATGAGTTCGGCGAGATCGCGATCGACACGAAAGTGATTGAAGGCAAAAATGTGCGAATCGCCGAGCTAGGTGGCGGCTGCGTTTGTTGCTCGTTGCTTGGGGAATTCGAAGCGGCGGTGAACGAGATCATCGAGAAGATCGCGCCCGAGAGGATTGTGGTCGAGACGACCGGACTCGCCGAACCTGAAGCGCTCGTGTTCAACATCCAGGAAGCGCTGCCGCAATGCCGGCTCGACGGCGTGGTTTCAGTCATCGACGCGGACATGCTTATTCGTTTCCCGGAACTGGGCCACACAATCCGTCTGCAAATCGAAGGCGCAGACATCTTGCTGCTGAACAAGATCGATCTCATCGAGCCGGGGCAGGTCAAGCCGCTTGAAACGAAACTGCGGGAAATCAATCCGACCGCCGCAATTGTTCGCACCGAGCGTTGCAGGATTGATCCGGAACTGTTGTTTGGGATTGGACGCGAGAGAAAAATCGCACCGCCGGAACACCGGCATCAGCCTGAATTCGAATCTTTCGCATTCACTTCCAGCAAATTTTTTTCGCGCGATTGTTTCGAAGGCTTTGCAAATGGCCTGCCGGCGATCGTGGTTCGCGCGAAGGGTTTCATCCGCTTCCCGGATGGCGCGCAGCTTTTCAATTTCGTGGCGGGCCGCTGGGAACTGGAGCCATTTGAATTCGATCGCACGGAACTGGTGTTTATCGGAAAGAACATCGCTGCGGAACGATCCGCGATTCTCGGTGCATTGGATGGATGCACGTTACCAAATGACGAAGCACGAATGTCGAATTCCGAAGGAATGACGAAGCACGAATGACGAAGGACTCGCGCTCCGATTCCGCCGCACGGTTTCGGAGTTCGTCATTCGGAGTTGATTCGTCATTCGTCATTCGGAGTTGATTCGTCATTCATCATTCGGATTTCGTCATTGTTTGCTCATGCCCTACGAATATCTCGAGGAAATCGGAACGGCTGATATCGCCTTTGAAGCGACCGGGCGCGATTTGGCGGAATTGTTTCGCGACGCTGCTGACGCGACTATGAACGTGATGATCGACAACATCGAGGCGATTCACCCGCGCGAGACACGCCAGATCGAGCTCTCGAATGACAAGCTCGACATGTTGCTGTTCGATCTCCTGCAGGAGCTGATCTTTCTCAAAGACGCCGAGCGTCTTTTGCTACGCATGCGCCAGCTGGAAATCGAAGAGAAAGACGAAGAACTTTTTCTGCACGGAATAGCCGAGGGCGAACCGCTCGATGCGGGACGGCATCATCAGCGCGCGGACGTGAAAGCGGTGACGCTTCACGATTTCTCTGTCGAGCAAACGGAAGGCGGCTGGAAAGCGAGAGTGCTTTTGGATATTTGAAGTGCTGTAGCGTGCGCTGTCTCAGCGCATGGGATTTCACAGCGAATGAGATCTCCGCTGAGGACAGCGGACGCTACAGCCATCCCGCTACTTCGGTTCCAGCGCGACGTAACCGCTGCGGCCCTGACTGTAAACGCGCATCAGAATTTTCTCGTTAGGCTTCAATTTCTTACTGATCGCAAGCAGATCTTTCGCGCTTTTCACGGGCTGCTTGTTCACTTCCTGGATCACGTCGCCTTCGCGAAGGCCGGATTTCGCAGCCGGCGACTCTGCATCGATGTCGGCAATCACCGCACCCTGAACATCCTTTGGAAGATTAAGCGCGGTACGGATGTCCTCCGTAATGGTCGTTACCGACACGCCGCCGAACACCGTCGTTTTTTCCGGCTGCGCGTTTTCTTCAGACGATGTCTCGGTGCCCTCGTCCGCAGCACCGGGAGGCATCTCGCCAAGCTGGACGTCGAACGTTTTGGTCTGACCTTCGCGATTGATCTCCATGTGCGCCTTGGTCCCCGGCGCCATCGAACCGATCATCAAACGCAACTCGCGCGGGTCATTGACTTTCTTCCCGTTCACCGCCGTGATCACGTCGCCGGTTTTAATCCCCGCTTTTGCCGCGGGAGCGTTCGGTTCAACCTCAGCCACAAGCGCCCCGGTTGGTTGCCCTTTGAGCTTCATCGCGTCCGCTATTTCCGGAGTGAGGCTTTGCACCGAGGTGCCGATGTACCCGCGCACGACGCGACCTTTGTCGCGTAAGCTCTGCATCACCTCACGCGCCAGATTTGCGGGAATAGCGAAGCCGATCCCCTGGTTTCCGCCGCTGCGGCTGAAGATCGCCGTGTTAATGCCGAGCAGCCGGCCCTCGATATCAACGAGCGCGCCGCCGGAGTTGCCCATGTTAATAGCTGCGTCGGTCTGGATAAAATTCTCGTAATCAACAATACCCATGCCGCCGCGGCCGACCGCGCTGATGATCCCCATCGTGACCGTTTGCCGTAGGCCGAATGGATTGCCAATCGCCAACACAATGTCGCCGGCGCGCGCTTTGTCGCTGTCGGCAAAATTCATCGAAGGCAAATTGTTCTCGTCGATTTTCAACAGCGCGACATCCGTGCCAGGATCAGTGCCGATTTTCTTCGCCCGGAATTTCCGAAGATCGTTGCCTAACCCGATCATGATTTCATCCGCGCCTGAAACGACATGGTTGGCCGTGAGGATGTATCCATCAGGACTGACAATCACGCCCGAGCCGAGGCCTTGCAGCGTCTGTTTGCCTTGTCTTTGCGGAGAGCGTCCCCCGAAAAACTGGCGGAGCGTATCATCGGAAAATGGATAGGCCGTCAGCCCGCGCGAGACCGTTTGCGTCGTAGACACTGTGACGACACTCGGCGCGACTTTTTCGACCAGCGGCGCGAAGCTTGTGATAATTCCCTCGGGCGTTTGCCGGGGTTGCTGCGCTGTAACGGGAGACAGACTCGTGTGAACACACAACACCGCGAGTATGAACAGCGCGCACGATCTCAGAATTCCTCTCTGCATAATGGCTTTGCCTGCAAAAGAGAATCGGACGCACAATCAGTATCGGCTCTTTTTTTGATTTGGTGAGCCGATGGGAATCTCAACCATTTCCTTTCGCAGCGGAGCGCTGGTTGAGCCATCAAATGGAATGCCGCTGTAGCCGCGTCTCTGTGAGACGCGTCAACCGCATCGCGAGCGAATCACTGTGTAGACCGAAGCCGGCCTACGGGCGAGGCACTGGCGTCGGCCGAGGGCGCGGTGTCGGCGTAGCGCGAGTTCCTGGTGGCGGTGTTGCTGTTGCAGATGCTGTGGCGGTGGCTGTCGCAGTTGCTGTCGCAGTTGCTGTGGCCGTCGCTGTTGCGGTCGGCGTCGCTGTTGGAGTGGGAGTTGGTGAGGCCCCGGCGGCGCAAAAGATTTCCGTCGAGTCTAGTGGATTGCCAGGCATGGTGTTATCGTAGCCGCCCGCCAACCAAATCCTAGTCGTGCCATCGGTGTCGGTCGGGAAGTTGCGCCGCGCGGTAGTAAACGCCGGGCCAATCCCCCAGCCTTGCCCCGGAATAAAGACGTCCACCTCATTTGAGGGATTGGGCGCGGTTCTGCCCCCGCCCATGACCCACATCTGGCCGTTGAAGGTAAGCGCTCTCGTCTCGCCCGTGGCCCTCGGTATTGGTTGTATCGTGCCGATCGTATTCGCCACCGGGTTATAAACAAAGGAGTTGGTCGTATCGGTAAGAGCACCAGCCGTAATATCGCTGCCCCCACCCGTATAGATGAGGCTGCCGATGGTCGTGGTGGGTATGTAACCCAGCGGAACAGGGAGAACAGTGGGCTTCTGCACCCAGCCCGCCGGCGACGGAGTAAACTCCCAGATCTGGTTTATCCCTTGCCCTCCGCCCGTGGCGGTGTCGAATCCGCCGAGAATGTACAGCTTGTTCTGAAACACGGTGAAGCCGCCTGGAATAACAGTTGTCCCAGCAGCCGGCCACGGAGCGGCCACTGGACTGATCGTATCCGTCACAGGATCATAGCGGAAGACGCGACCGGTCGTGACCGTGGGAGTGGAGATGACCGAGCCGCCCGCACAATAGATGTACGGCGTCCCGACGTCGGCGAGCACGCCGCAAGCTATGTTGTTCACCAGGTTGTCGGGATAGGTGGCTGCCTTGGTCGTCCAAGTATTGGTGTTCGGATCGTATTCAAACGGATGAGTGAACTCGTTGCCAGCTGTGTCGGAGGCGCGACCGCCCATGGCGTAAAACTTCCCGTTGGCCGGGAAATAAACGCCAGCCAGTCGGACACCCGGAGTTGGCAGGGGCGCTGCCGCTGACCAGCCCGACTGTGCGCAACTACCCGTCACATTGACCACGCCGGTCATGCCAAGAACACAATGCACGGAACAGTGGTAAGAATAAGTGCCAGCCTGCGAAAATGTATGCGTATAAACAAAGCCTTGGTTGTTAAGAATGAATGAGGCGCAGTTCATATCATCAGGGGAACAAAATTGTGAATCGGCCGCGCAAGGAGGGCCGCTGGTCACGCTGTGGCCGCTACTGCCCCAGGTCCACCGCACCGTGTCACCCACCGAGATGTTGACTGGGTCCGGGTCGAACGTAAACGATCCACCCGGCCCTACCGTCACATCGACAATCGTGCCAGTCCCCGATGGAACGCCGCTCACAGCCGGCTGGCCATTTTGATCGAGAATGCGGATGGGCGGCGCGTTCTTTGTGTTAGGCATACGTGCGCTCTTCTGGCCGGATTCAGCCCGCGCTAAAATTCCAATCGCAAAAATGGCCGCGACCCAAAAAATCAACCGTACTGCATTAGATATTTTCATACTATTGGTCCTCTTCTACGCGCCAGCGTCCGGGATTTCCTTGTGTCGAATCGCAGCTGACGCACTGCGGTTCAGTGCCCCGGATATTGCGCAGGCGCCTGCGAAGAAGGCAAGCAGAATATTTGGCCGAACGAAGAAACGTTCGATCTATCGGTAATCAGTGACTGATTTTTTCCGAGCGGCTCACTTTATGGTCGAGGCGCGGGTGTGGGACGCGGCCTGGGTGTCACCGTTGGCCGCGGCGTAGGACCCTGAGCCGCTGTCCTGAGAATGGCGCCAAATGCTCCTACTGCGTTTCCGGTGTTGGTTTCAGGGAAGGAAACTCCATAGAGGTCCTGGTTGGTGCCGCTTTCCTCACGAACCCAAGTCTGGCCGCCATCGGTTGTTCTTATGATTGTGCCTAGCTGACCAACAGCTGTTCCATTTGAAGGATCGCCAAAAGAGACGTTTAACAACGTCTCAGAGACGCCGCTGTCCTGAGGAACCCAGCTTTCACCACCGTCCGTCGTTCTAAGAATTGTCCCCTGGTCACCTGCAACAATCCCCGTGTCGCTGTCGGTAAACCAGACCGCTCGCAGCTGGTTCGCTGTGCCGCTTGTTTGCGGGATCCAGTTTTGCCCGCCGTCGGTGGTTCTTAGAATTACGCCGTCATTACCAACGGCTGTGCCGTTAATCGTGTCAGTGAAGTAAACTCCAAGCAAACCCGTGGCTTGACCAATGGACTGCGGAACCCAGCTCTGCCCACCGTCGGTCGTCCTCAGGATCGTGCCATTGAGGAAACCAACGACTGTTCCGTTATTTTCATCGGTAAAGTGAACTCCATACAGCCAATCAGTTGTGTCGCTCGTTTGTGGCACCCAGTTATTGCCACCGTCTGTTGTCCTTAGAATGATCCCCTCCTCGCCGACAACCGTCCCGACATTGGAGTTCACAAAATAAACTCCGAAAAAATTTATGCCATCAAACGGGTCGCTTAATCCGCTGGATTGCCGCAGCCAGGTGTTACCCCCGTCTGTCGTTCTAAGAATCGTGCCATCCGGATTTTCGTAGCCTACCGCGGTGCCGGTGTTCGCATCGGTAAACGAAACTCCATATAAATAATTGAAGGTGACGCTTGGCTGACTGCTCCATTGTTGGCCGCCGTTTGTGGTTTGAAGAATGATCCCGACCTCGCCAACAATCATGCCGGTGTTTGCGTCGCTGAAGGACACTGCAAAGAGACTGCTCGCACCTTGAGGAAGCGAGTACGATGTCTGTTCAACCCAATTTTTTCCTCCGTCTGTTGTCCTGAGGATGATACCGGTGCCGCCGAACTCGAACCCGACAACCGTTCCGTTGTTCTCGTCAGTGAATGAGACGCCATATAACGTTTTGGTTGTCCCGCTGGTTTGAGGTACCCAGCTGTTTCCGCCGTCGGTTGTTCTCAGAATTGTGCCCTGATCACCCACGGCCGTTCCGCTGTTCGTGTCGGTAAACGAGACATCGAAAAGGAACTCCGTCCCTGGATTTGCCTGAGGAATCCAATGTTCGCCACCATCCGTCGTCCTGAAGATTTCGCTCTGACCAAACGTTCCACCTACAGCAGTTCCTGTATTAGAATCGCTGAACGAGACGCCAAACAGCGTTTCCGCGGTGCCGCTTGACTGAGGCACCCACATGCTTCCACCGTTTGTGGTCCTAAGGATGACTCCGCCTTCGCCAACTGCAGTCCCACTGCTGCCGGTGAATGAAACCGCGCGCAAGTTCAGCACCGTTCCACTTGGCCGTGTCATCCAGTGACCGCCACCATCTGTGGTTCTGAGGATCGTGCCAACTTCGCCGACAGCCGTTCCATTACTTGAATCTGTGAACGAAACGGCCCACAAAGTTTGCGTCGTGCCGCTAGACTGAATGGTCCAGTTATTTCCCCCATCGGTAGTCCTGACGATTGTTCCGTAATCCCCAACCAGCGTTCCAGTATTTGCGTTCACAACCGAAACGCCGCGGAGGTTGTTCCCCTGTGGAAGAGGATTTTGCCAGCGCCACTGCGCGCCTGATGAGGACTCTCCACGATTGTTTGCGCTGAGTGCTGCTTTGCCGTGTTGTGTAGAATCAGCATATCTGCCGAATACCAGACCGCACACGGCCGTAATCACGAAAAAAAACAATACTGTCCTTGGTATTCTGGCGTTCATATCTCCCTCCTGACCCAAGCTACTTGTTAGACCGACGGAGTAGGACGCGCCCTTGGAGTGGGGCGCGGTCGTGGCGTGGCAGTAGGTCTCCCAGGACGTCGCTAATTCCTTCTCCCTGAATCGTCCAATGATTTCCGGCGTCTGTTGTTCTCAGAATGGCTCCAAAATTGCCTACAACGGTTCCGATATTTGAGTCAGTAAAGGAAACACCATAAAGGTCGTCCTCCGTTTCGCCTGCAAGGATCTCCCAGTTGTTGCCGCCATCTGTTGTTTTAAGGATGGTACCTCTAGCTCCAACGGCAAATCCAGTGTTTGTATCTACAAGCGAGAAATCCTGCAGTGTGTTGCCTTGAGGCAGTGGATTTTGCCAGACCCACTGCCGGCTTGATGAAGCCGTTACGATCGTGTTGGACGGGGTCGCTGCTAAGCGAGTTCCAGCGTATCCACTGTTCATCGCCAGTGCGAGTCCCAAGGTACCGGTAAAACTTAACGCAAATAGTGTATTCTTCAGACGTGTCTTCATATTGTTTGCTCCGAAGGCTAATCGAGCCTAGCTAGGGGCGAGGTCGCGGCGTTGGCCTGGCTCTAGGCGTTGGAGTAACTCTTGGCGTCGGGCTCGCAGTAGGCGTGGGAGTAGCACTCGGCGTAGGTGTCGGCGTAGGCGTAGGCGTAGGTCCCGCTATGTCTGTGGCATGACTGCCTTTGGCACTGGCCAGAAGTAACCTGGAATCGCCAGCAAAGGCCAACTCACGCGGAGCAACCACATTCTCAAGGCCGTTTGAGAAAGGTGAAAACGTTGCCCCACCATTCAGCGAACGAAGCACCGCGTCGCCGCTTAATTGAGTAACAAAGAGCATTTGATCGTCTACCGAATTACAGGCAACATCTCCGACCATATTAGTTCCCGTCCAGCCCGTGGAGGTCCATGTTGCGCCGCTGTCAGTCGTCCGGAAAAGCCCACCGGAATTGAAGCTGAGCGACGCCGAAACCACAAAGCTGTGCGGATCGGTGGGCGACGCACACAACCGCGGACCGCGGAAAAACGCAGGTAGGCCGGTAGACGAGTCGAACCAGGATGCCCCACCGTCCGTTGAGCGCAGTGCACCGCCTATGTTATCTCCCGATTCACTGTTCCAAACCGCCACCATATTCTGGTCAGTGCCGTCCTCTACGATTTCAATATCAGTTACCCGGTGGAAATTATTGCCGACCTCATAAACCTTCGTCCATGTTTGTCCGGCATCGGTGCTGCGCCAGATCGTTGCCTCAAAACCGGCAACTCCGAAATCGGATCCCCCTAGTAGAATCAGGTTCGCGTTATTATGGCTAAAACGAACGGTATTGAGATCGGACTCATACAAGGGACCTTGGTCAGGACCAAGCGGAGTCCAATCTCCGTTATTCTCACGGCGATACAATCCTTCCCGAGCTACGCTCGAT
>Ga0193719_10000729_pt1 | contig 12583 bp, 13 predicted proteins | sample U2a2metaG_FD_160103 | JGI IMG/M metagenome (GOLD analysis project Ga0193719, IMG submission 160103) | Soil microbial communities from a riparian zone of the East river system, Colorado, United States - U2a2 | ecosystem: Environmental > Terrestrial > Soil > Riparian zone | place: USA: East... | reverse complement strand
TGGGCTAGATCCAACATATCTCTTGCGACGAAATCATAGCGATCCGTCGGGGGAACTTCGGCGGCTTTTCCCGGTCCGCGCTCGAGAGGACGATGGACGAACGCGGTGCGCAGCCCATGCTTTTGCGCGGCTTGAAGATCATGCTCGTGCGCCGCGACCATCATCACTTGCCCGGGCTCGAGGTCGAAGAGGTGCGGAACGAGCAGATACACTTCCGGGTCCGGTTTATAATGACGGATGTTTTCGGCCGACAAGATGCAGTCCCACGGCAAGCCGGCGTGCTTGGCCATGTTCGTCAGTAGCGAGATATTGCCGTTCGATAGCGTCGTGATGACGAATCGCATTTTTAGTCGCTGCAAACCCGGCACCGAATCCGGCCAAGGCTTGAGCCGGTGCCATACCCGATTGAAGTTTTTCTTTTCATCTTCTGTAAGGTTTTGAATGCTGAATTTTACCAGCGTCTCTTCGAGCATCTGCCGATGTAAGTCATCGAGCTTGGTCCAGGGCAGTTTACCGGTGCCGACTCGATCCATATAGGGACGGTAGATGGAGCGCCATGCGTCGGCGAATGCCGTCCAGTCGACTTGCAATCCCTTGGCTTTGCCGAGCTGTTCGCCTTCGGCGATCACGCTCGACCGCCAGTCTACGACGGTGCCGAAGACGTCGAAGGCGAGAACTTTTATGTCTTGGGGCATGATCTGCATAGATTGAATCATGGTGCGGCGGTGATTTTTTTATTGTCAAAAAGGTCCATGATCCTTGCTTCGGGAACTTGGGCCACATAGGCGAAGGCGAGCAACACCGCAAGAATGATTTCTGCCAACGCGACTCCCATCACAACGGTCGCATGGCGCCACCAACGGATCGACCGACGGCCGAGGAAACCGAAAAGGAATGCCCCGAATGCGGCCGTCCATACGGCTTGGAGTCGTAACATTTCCGGGTCTGATAGAGATGGAGTAAAAAGACCTCGCAATCCTTGCTGGCTGACCACGATACCCGCGGCTGCCAGCTCCACCAATGCCCATAGCGCGCCGACAACTGAAAAGCCGACTATACCTCCGGAGATGCGGGCAAATGAGCTGCCGAAGAAAGGGCCGAAGACTTTCATAAAGCCCTTTTCGATGCGTGTCGCCTTGGCGGCGCCAAGGATCTCTCCGAGATGCTCGCTCACCGCCTGCAGGTCACGCTCAAATGACGTATGGCGCAGATCGATGGCGTTAAGTCTTGAAAGGCTCGCCAATGGCGCGGGCAACATCGATTCCGTCGGCATCGACGCGCCATCGATCAGGACGGGGACGATCGGCAGTTTGGACTCCATCGCGATACGGATTTCTTGAGTGATGACGTCTTTCGAGTCACCGAATGGCGGCATCGCTTGATCACGCTCAAGCCACCTTTTCCCGATCAATACGACGGCAGCGCCGCACTTTGAAAAAGTATCTTCGATGACTTCATGAAAATCGGCTCCCGGCTTAATGGAGTCCACGTCGAAAAATACCTGATCACTGAATCGAGATTTGAGTTGATCGACCAGACGCCCAGCGTGCCCCGCGCTATCGGCGCGGCGGTAGCTGACAAAAATCCCGGTCTTTTGGCGCGGGGAAAGGAAATTCATATCAGGGTCACCCGCATACCGGGAACTTGAACGGATAGTTATGCAGCGGCTCGCCGCCGCTCGGTTTAACGACGACGGCGGCGCCGAGTTGGAGTCCGGCTTTGAAGTCTTTGGTGATCGGATTCGGCTGGATGACGTGGACCATGTTTTCTTGCAACGTCCACGGTTCATGCGAATGCGCCGCGGACTTTGTGCCGATCTCCGGTGATTTGCCGGCTTCGCCGTGAAAGACGCTATCGTAGGAAGTAAAGCCGCTTTCCTCGATGATCGAAGACGCTGCGACGATCTCTTCGCTCGTCGTGCCGGGTTTGCAGACTTTACGGATGTTTTCATAACAGGCATAGGCGGCGTCGAACAATTTGCGGTAAGTCGGCGACGGTTCTTTTCCGATGGCGAAGGGGCGATGGATCTGCGTCGAGTAGCCCCAGTAGCTGACCGTCAACTCGGTGATGACGACGCTGCCTTTTTCGAGCACGCGTGAAGTTTGCTTCTGCCAGGGCACGAAGCGGTCGGGATTGTCCATGTTCGTTGTGGCGATGAAATGAATGCCCGGATCGCCGCCGTTCTTAATATACGCGCCATAGACGATCGCCAAGATGTCTTGTTCAGTCAAGCCGGGGCGCAGATTATTTTCCAACGCCTCGCACGCGAGATCGGTGAGATAGCCGCTCTTGCGAAGATAGACGAGCTCTTCTTCGCTCCGCACGCGCCGGATACGGCTGAATTGCGGTCCGAACTCGATCAACTCGGCATCGGGAAATTGGCGCTGCAGTTCAGTTACGTGGCCGTAGGCCATGGCGCGCATGCTCATCAGCCCGGTTTTGCTTTTGCTGAGTCCGCGTTTGCGAATTTCGTCGACGATCGTCGGCATCGGCGTCGGCCCGTACCAGCGCACGTCTTCAAGGATCGACTGGGCTTTGGCGCATGGCTGGTGATTAAAGAAATGAATGAAGACGGTAGGGTCTCCGCGCCGTGGGAACAGTAGCCAGCAAGGCGATTGTGCGAGGTAGTTCGACAGATAATGAACGTCCGACGAGCCGCGCGCGCCGGAGATGAGAATCGCATCGAGACCTGCCTTATCCATCGCTTCACGGATCGCGGTATACCGGCGCGTGTATTCGGTGTTGGAAAAACGCGGAAACATTTCTTCAGCGCTCATCGGGTTCACGGGTTCAGAATTTACCTGTCGTTTTCGAATCGGTTATTCGCCGTTAGGTTGTCTCGACCCAACTGCGGCGGTTCGAGTGGTGTGAAAATGGCGCGATTGGCCGGCATGGTTGTGAACCCTTCGCTGTAGAGCTGTGGGCCGCCCCATTGGAGCTGGTCGCCTTCCTTAGTCAATTTCTCGATCCCCTGGTAGATCGGCATGATGCGGCTCATCTCTTCGCGGATCGCTTGAGTGTCGTCGAACGGAAAAAGCTTATCGCCATTGGGCATCGACTTGCGGCCGATAAGAGTCGGAATTTCCCACTCGGGCAGGGTCTCGCCGATCTTGTGGCCCGAAATCTCCGGTGTGAATCGAATCCTTCTTTCTGTGCTTGTCGAGGTGCCGCCGGTGCGTTGTTCATAACGCGTTTGCCCGGGAAGGATGACGACGGCGTCTTCGGCGTCCGTCAGCATCGAAGTATTGAGCACGATGTCTTGATGCACGCGGACCGGGACCTGGCCCAACGCTTCGGCCACGTACTTCGGATCGGACATAATCTCCAGCAGATTGCCGCCGATCGAATAAAGAAATTTGATCTCGCCATTGTGCGCCGCCTCGATCATATGCGGTCCCTTGAGTCCCGGGTTGGACGGCACCGGGTGATGCCACAGATTGGAAAAGCGGCGCGCGGTATCGTCGTTGACGGCAAATCCGCCGGGAAATTTATCCGGCTCGGCGCCGCACTCGGCGCCGCCCTGCACGCCGCTGTTGCCGCGGATCGGCATGATGCCGCACTTTTCGCGGCCCAACATGCCGCGCGCCAAGGCGAGATTCACAACAGCTTTGACGTTGTCAACGCCGAACTCGTACTGCGTCAGGCCGATGCTATAAACGATTACGGCCGTGCGCGCTTGGCCGTATAGGGCTGCGAATCTTTGCATGTCGGCGCGCGACAGACCGGAGCGTTGTTCGAGCATTTCCCAGGTTTGTTGATCGAGAGCGGTTCTCAACTCGGCGAAGAGCGCGGTGTGTTTGTCGATGAACTTGCGATTCAACTGATCGTTAGCAATCAAAGTTTTGATCACGCCGTTGATAAACGCGATGTCGCCGCCGACCCCGACTCGGAAAAAATCGTCCAGCAGTTTTGTGCCGAACACCGCGCTGCTCGCGACGGACGGCACCCCGTAGCGCTCCGGGCCGTACTCGCGCATCGGATCCACCACGACGATGCGCGTGCCGGCCCTCTTGGCATAGTGCATGTATTTGGTCGTAACCGGCTGATTGGTGGCGAGGTCGGAGCCGAAGATGACGAGCAAGTCCGTGCCGATGAAATCGGAGAGAGAGCAGGTCGGCGCACCGTAGCCGAGGGTCGATTTCAGGCCGGAGACGCTAGCGGCGTGACTCAGACGCGAGCACAGGTCGACGTTGTTGGTGCCGAGCACGCGCGCGAGTTTTTGAAAGACGTAATAGACTTCGTTGGTGAGTCCGCGCGAAGTTGCGAAAAAGCTCATCTCGTGCGGCGCGGTGTTGTGGATCGATTTGCACACGACATCGAGCGCCTCGTCCCAAGTGATTCGCAGAAATCCCCGCTCGCCTTTTCGCCGCATCATCGGATGGGACAGGCGGCCGAGCGAGCGCAGCTGCTCCGGCTCCATCCCGCGCAGCCGATTGACGTCGTTCATGACCGACAATTCGAGCGCGGTCATCGTATTGAGCTTGAGCAGCTTGAGCCGCGACATGCACAGGTGCATGCCGTCGAGCACGTTATCTCGGAGGCCATAAGGCCCGAGCGAGCAGCCGTCGCAGACGCCATGATTCAGCACGTTCCAGGCGTAGGGGAGTTCTTTGCGGTTTTCCCAGAGGATGCCGAGCATCTCGCGGTAATGCTGCGGTTTGGTCTGGCCGAGCAGGCCGAAAGGCACGAGGCGGGAAAGCAAGGTGTCGTTGGATTTTACCGTGGGCATCGGTCGTTAGCTTCCGGTCGCAAGTTTTCTTAGCTCTCGCAGTTCATCGAGCACGCCGGCGAACGCCTCCGGTTGACTCTTCGAAACCGCCGTCTTGTACAAAGCATAACGCTGATGCGATTGCCAGCCAAGCCACTCGTCGGTAGTAATGACGACGCCGGACGCGGCGCTTTTTTCACGAACCGGGGCAGGCACGCGCGATCGCTCCCAAAGTGACCTGTCGATTGTCTCGGTTACCGCCACCGGCGCGCCGCGGTATTTTAGCGATAGAAAATCCAGGTAGGCTCGGAATGCGCTTTTCTCCTCGTCCGACGCGCAAGGCAGATGACACAAAACAGTTCGTTCCGCAAAACTAAAGGAGAGCCAATCGTCGAGGGAAATTTTCAGGCCGGTGACATCGAGCTTCATGCGCACATCGAGTGGCAGCCGGCTCAAGGTCGGATAATATTCGGCTTCGTAGCGGAAATGGTGAAACATAGTCGCGAGTGGTTTGCCTTTTGGCCCCGCGTGACGTTATTTTCCTTATGATGTGTGACAAGTCAACCGCGAGGAAAACGACATCTCAAAACAATACGCTAGGTTCGACGAATTAAACAATGGGGAGGATGAGATGGCCGCAAGGTATTCAAAGGCATTTATGCCTCTGAGCCAGGTGAAGGAAAAAGAATTTCTGTCACGCCCGATGGGCTGCAAGGGGATCGGTTTCAGCTTCGTGCGCTGCAAACCGGGACAAGGCGCGACCTACGTACATCGTCACAAGGTGCAAGAAGAGGTCTTTATCGCGCTCAAGGGAGAAGGTACGATCATTCTCGACGGCAAACGCATCAGGATGCCGGAGGGAACCATCGTTCGGGTTAGTCCCGCGGCGTGGCGTGCCCTGGGAAACGACTCAAACAAGGACGTTGTCTTTATGATCTTGGGAGCTATCCCGCCGAAGAAGTTTCCCTTGGGCGGGCGCACGTTGTTGGGCGATGGGATTCCCAATCGAAAGAAGGTGCCGCTGTGGAGGAAAGCATAAAAGGAAATGAAGCAGCTTGTGAACGAAGTCGAGTGGAAAAGTATGTCGTTTCGGTGGAACGTCAGGCTTGAGGATCTTAGATGACGCGAACATTTCGACTCCGTTCCAATAGAATCGGTCGAGCAACCAACGCCTTTAATGGCAGGCGCAGGTAAAAGGGCGCTGAATAAACGATGCAATACGAACCCCGACAATCGCCGTCACCGATTCAGCCGACGGGTTTCTTCAGCGGCATTCAATTTCGGCCGATTATTGGCGGCGTGGTCGTGGATACAATCGCGACTATAGCGCTGACGACCCTGTATTATTCATTTTTTGTCGCTAAGGACTTGGCCGCCCAGGGTGGAGCGACCGATGACGCTTTCACGCAATATTGGAACTCCAGCGACGGTTTGATTGCCAGTCTGCTGCTCGGCTCGCTCGGCACCGTGATCGGCGGATTCTTTGCCGCTTATAAAGCCGGCACACTGGAGATGAAACACGGCGCGTTCGTTGGTATGGGCTCGATCATCCTTGGACTCGTTCTGCAGGCGGGGGGACAACAAGAAACCGCGATGCCGGAATGGTTCATGGCATTGTCCTTTGCCGCAGCGATACCGGCTGGGGCAATCGGAGGATTTTTCGCGGAGATGGTGAAGAACGCTATGGGCGTTGGGCGTCCGGTAGGTGGTGGAGGCTGGCCGCCATCGAGGTAAAGGCTTGCAGACCGAAATAGAAGAGACTCCATCTCAGTTGCGTGTAGACATCACTGTGGCCTTGGCCTTATTGATAATCGCGAAGGCCGGTCGCCCGGCAAGACCCAATCCGGAGGTGTGTTTTTATTTGGGTGATCGTTATGTTCGTCTATCGGAATATCATCGGGTAACGGGCCGATCAAAAAAAGCAAAACGCCTGAGAGCTAAGGCTGAGTTCTACTTTCAAGGCAGCGGCCCATGGCGCGACCCGCCTTACGCCGCCGCGATGGCCATGCCGGCGCCCAAGCGACCGACATTCACGGCGGCCATCGGTTGGCGCCCGCGCCACGGTCCGCCGGACGATGCCGCATGATTCCGGATCACCCCCATGAGATCATACAAAGAGATTTTAAGTTTTCTGCTCATACGCGAGCAGCTATCTTCCGTATATGCGGGCGCTGCGTTTTATGTCCCTGCTGAACAAGTCGAATTGTGCTGCCAAATTCTGCAAGAAGCCGGATTGAGCGCAGGACTCATGGAGAAGCAGGGTCAGTGACGACGACAACATCTCGATATCGGCGCGCGACTCCTGCCGATTATGTTCAGATTCTTGCGCTTCAGTCTGCCAACTATATCCAAAATCTGTCAGAGGAAGAACGCAACGAAGGTTTTTTATCCGCGCAATTCACGCACCAACAGACGGCGGCGATCGCCGAAGATCTCGGCACAATGGTAGCTGTTATCAATGAGCAAGTCGCCGGGTTTCTGTGCGCGTTTCGAAAGGAGTTTGATACCGGTTCGCCGGTGATTGCGAAGATGCTTGAATCGTACGATCGATTCATGTTTGAAGGACAATCGCTGAGCACCTTTAAAAGCTACATCTATGGCCCTGTCTGCATCGGGCGTGAGTATCGTGGTCGTGGCTTGTTGCGCGGGCTTTACGAAGCGCAGAAGAAGGATCTGGCCGGGCAATTCGAAATCGGCGTTGCGTTCGTATCGCGCAGCAACCTGCATTCATTGAGCGCGCACGTCGCCGGACTTGGAATGATCGAAGCGGGTGACTTCGAGGTCAAGGACAACGTCTACGCGACTCTCGCGTTCCGCGTACCGCCGAAGTCACAGTAGTTGCAGTTTTGGTCAGGTTTAGGTGCTTGCAGATTCGGTTTGGGTTCCATAGAATCAAACTTCGTCAGAGTTCTCTGGCGGTATTTGCAAATCATCAATTCGAAAGGAATGATTAAACATGGATGCTGATGCAAAGAAAACCGCGTTGCGCATGATTCCGTACGGAATCTACGTGCTCACTTCCGAAGGCAAAGACGGCAAGGTCGCGGCCGCGACCGTGAACTGGGTGACGCAGACGGCGTTCCAGCCGCCGCTGGTGGTCGTGGGCGTGAAAGCCGATTCCGGCGCCCATGCGATTATCAAGGAATCGAAAACGTTCGCACTGAATATTCTCGGCAAGGATCAGAAAGGGCAGGCGTTTACTTTTTTCAAGCCGCTCGAACGAGAAGGCAACACGATCGGCGGCGAACCATTCCGAAAAGGTACTTTGGGCGCGCCGATCCTGGAAAGAGCCCCGGCGTTTGTTGAGTGCTCTCTGGTCAATACGGTTGAAATGGGTGACCACTCGATCTTCGTCGGTGAAGTGAAAGATGCCGGGGTTTCAGTGCAGCCGGCGGGCCGCCCCGATGATGCCATCTTGGCGATGCGGGATTTGGGCGATAAAGTTTTTTACGGGGGATGAGCGCGCTTCAGCGCGCCGTTCAAGGTTCAAGGGTTCAAAGTTCAACGTTGGCGGGGTCGACCTAGGAGGAAAACAATGGCAAAGATTCGGCATATCGCCTATAGAGCGACCGATGTGGATGCGATGGCGAAATTTTTCGTCGATGCTATGGGCATGAAGCTGATCCAGAAGCGCAAGAACAACGCCATCGATCTGAGCGATGGATCGGTGAATATCACCGTACTCCCACTACGCGCGGGCACACCGGATGGCGAGCGGACCAAGCAGCCGGGCATTGATCATATAGGTTTTACGGCTGAGAATGATCAGGAGCAGTTTCGCATGCTGGAAGCGGCCGGGGCTAAGAAAGCCGGGGCGATCAACCTGGGCACGGCTTATTATGAGGACAAGTTCGTTGGTCCTGAGGACATCATCGTCGACGTCGGTCATTGGCAGGGAGCGGCGCCGATCGATAAATAATATTGTTCAAGGTTCAAAGTTCCACGTTCAAGGTTAAGAAACGTTGCTCCCTTTTGCGTATCAACCTTGAACTTTGAACCTGCAACCTTGAACCTGCTTCATCGAATCATCAATCGCTCGGCCTTGCCTGAGTAGTTGATAAACACGGTCTTTAATTCGGTAAAGAAATTCAGTCCCTCTTCCGCCATTTCTCGCTCGCCGACTCCCGTCGCTTTGGTTCCACCGAATGGAAGCTGGGCTTCGCCGCCGATCGTGGGTTCGTTGACGTGAACCATGCCGGTCTCGACCTCTTCGACGAAGCGCATGATCGTGTCGATGTTTTCCGTAAAGATCGACGTCGTCAGTCCGTACTCGACGCCGTTGGCAAAAGCGAGAGCTTCGTCGATAGTTTTTGCCGTTGAAACCGCGAGGACGGGACCGAAGATCTCTTCTTTGAAAATGCGCATACCCGGCTCGACATTATCGAAAATCGTCGGCTCGACGAAATAACCTTTACCGAGATGGTCGGGCTTGTTGCCGCCGAGAACCAGACGCGCGCCTTCCTGGCGGCCGATGTTGATGTAGTCGAGGTCTGTTTTCCACTGCTTTTCGTCCACCGCCGGCCCCATATCGACCGTCTCGTCCAAGCCGGAGCCGATTTTAATTGTCCTCGCCGCGTCAACGAGCCGGTCGACGAGCGCGTCCTTAACCGACGGGGACGCGATCACGCGCGAAGTTGCGGTGCACCGCTGGCCGGTCGATCCGAAGGCACCGCCGTGGATCGCCACGGCGGCTTTGTCGAGATCGGCGTCGGCCATGACGATGACCGCGTTTTTGCCGCCCATCTCGCAAGTGACTTTCGCACCGCGCTGAGCGGCCTTGGCATAGAGCGCGCCGCCGATTTCATTCGAGCCGGTGAACGAGATCGCCCTAAGGACCGGCGAATGAACCATCGCTTCGCCAACGACCGAGCCGGAACCAACGAGCATGTTGAATACCCCTGGAGGAAGCCCCGCTTCCGCATAGATCTCCGTGAGCAACGTGGCCGTCGCCGGCGTTAGCTCGGCGGGTTTGAAGATAACGCAGTTGCCTGCCACCAGCGCAGGCGCGGATTTCCAGACGGGAATCGCCCAAGGAAAATTCCACGGCGCGATCAGGCCGACGACACCCAGCGGGCTACGAATCGTATAAGTGAAAGTGTCGCGCGCTTCGGAGGGCAAAGTTTTGCCGTGCATGCGGAAGCCCTCACCGGCGTAAAACTCCAAGAGCGAGATGCCTTTCATGACTTCACCCTTCGCCTCTTTGAGGATCTTGCCTTCTTCGCGGGTGAGGGTCCGTGCAATCTCGTCCGCGCGTCGGCGCGCGATATCGGCGGCGCGCCACAGAACCCGGCCGCGCTCGGGGCCGGGAGTCTTGCGCCAGCCGCGCGACGCGGCTTGCGCGCATTCAATCGCGCGCTGAACATCTTCGGCGATGGCCGCAGGAAACTCGGCGATCACGTCATCGGGGTCCGCGGGGTTGAGGTTGCGCACCAGACGAGTCGATTTGGGATGAAGCCAGTTACCATTCACATAGGAGCCAGTGTTCATAGCGACCTCGCGTACAGGTAGGATTGCTCTCTCTTATATCCCTAGGCATAAAAAAAACCAGAGCGCCGCAAGCAAGGCTCTGGTTTGCAAAAGTGGGAGATAAAGAAGGGTTAGAAAGATCGTTTGGTCAAATCCCGAAGAGTAGCTCGCCATCTTTCTTCGAGCTTGTCGATCTGCTCGGCGCTTAACCCTTGCTCGGGATACCAACGCTTGAAGCCGTAATCTTTTGTTGGATTACCGTACTCGTATTCTTCGAGCACTTTTTGGCCGCCGGCGCCGAGGATGAAATCGGCGAGCAACAGCGCCGCATGGGGGTGTGGCGCCTTCGCCGAAACCGCAGTGGAGCCGGAGTTGGACGGCACGACGTCCATCGGGATCCATTCGATCGGCGCGCCGACCTTCAGCGATACTTCGACGTGGTTGCGAAACGTCGTCGGCGAGACACCGACTTCTCCGGAAATGACCAGATCGAGCAATGCTCGCCCTGATACGTTATGAATCGCGGGATTTTGGCTCTTGAGTTTTTTGACGTATTCCTCGCCTTGAAACTTGAGCATCGCGCCGACAACGGTGACCCCCGTGTCGCTGCCGGCAAATCCGATCTTGTCCTTTAGTTCCGGGCGCAATAACCCTTGATAATTTTTCGGCGCGAGTTTCGCAGGTATGGCGTTTTTATTGTAGGCAAGACCGATGTGCGATTCACGGTCGATGGCCCAGAAGACTAAACCTTTGCCGGTTTTTTCTTTGACGTGGTCGGGAAATTTTCCTTGCGTCGGGAAATAGTAGGGGACCAGCATGCTGTTGTCTTTTAAGAGCTTCAACAATGGGATCGTGGTTTCAATGGTGTCGACGATGTAGCGCTGCGCTTGGGATTCCGCCATGATCCTTGCGCTCATTTCCTGGCGCGTCGCGCGATAGGATTCGACTTTGACACCGGGATATTTGGCTTCGAACGCGGCGGCGAGCTGTTTGTATGATTCTCCCGCGAGGGAAGTGTACCAGGTGATTTTACCTTCGCCTTTGGCACCCGCGTACAACATTTTTTCGCGGTCGGGCTTATTGTAGGCAGCTAGCTGTTCCATGGGTAGCGGCTTCCCAGTTTGCGCATACACCGTGGAAACCAAGCTCGCGCCGAATAGGAACGCGCCGATTAATGACTTCATTGTCTGCCTCCGTGGGTGGTTTCGACTCGCGCTAATAACCGGTTTCCATCAACTGGTTATAGAAAAGCTTGTAAAAAGATTTTAGCCGTTCGGGCCGGGTGTAGTGGGCAAATTCCTGCGGGATCTTAAATTCCTTCTCAATTTGTTCGAGATTCTTGCCGGCGGCAATCATCTTGGCGACCTCGTCTCGCATGACCACGAAATAGCGCTTTTGCTCCTCCAGATCTTTCACGCCGCGGCCGAGGTGCGCCGGTCCATGCCCGGGAACGTAGGTTTCAACCGCAAGATTCCGCGCCATGATGTTGTCGAGGATCTGAATCCAGCCTTTGACGTTGGAGTAAAAAACGCCGGCAGACTCGCCTTGGCCGGGATGAATTTCGGTATCGAGCAGATCCCCCATCAAATACACGCGTTTCTGCGGTATGTAGACCGTCAGATCGCCGGTGCTGTGGCCGCGGCCCTCCGCGGTGATCTGGAACGTGAGGCCGCCGAAGTACAGCGTCATGGTGCCATCGAATCCGATGTCGGGCGGGATCAATTCTTTTCCTTTGTAGCCGGCGTTGCGCGGGTCATTGGAATCTTTCCGCTCATTAAATTCTTGAAGTTCCTGCATGCGCAGATCGTGAACTTGATTCTTAGTCGCGATATAAATCGGTTTATCTTCGCGGAAATGCCATGCACCGGAGGCGTGATCGCCGGCGCTGTGCGAGGAGATTAGATATTTTACTTTCTTGTCCGTCTGCTTGCGGATAAAGGCGAGAGTCTGATCGGCGTTGTCGATGTGAAAGTCGAACACCAACACGCCGTCGTCGGTGAAAACGACCGTAGAATTGCCGGAGCCTTGGGAGTGCTGTAGCATGTAAACGTTGTCGGCAATCTTCACTGGAGTCATGCGCACCGGGGCGGCGGCGCCGATGCTCAAAAGCCAAATCAGTCCCAGCAGCAGGGTGAATCGTGTCCTCATCTGAACTTCCTTTGGTGTTTTGCCGAAGTTTACTGGATCATGCCCAGTGACTTCGCCATGTCGATGGTGCGCCGTGCGCGCTCGATGATCGGCCGGTCAATCAATTGACCGCCGAAGGCTATGGAGCCGTCGCCTCGAGCATTGGCTTCTTCGAAGGCTTGCAGAACTTTTTGGCAGTAGTCGATCTCCTCCGCTGTCGGACTGAAGGTCGTGTTGATAGCGTCGATTTGCGACGGATGAATGCACGACATACCGGTGAAA
>Ga0193719_10000728_pt1 | contig 12585 bp, 12 predicted proteins | sample U2a2metaG_FD_160103 | JGI IMG/M metagenome (GOLD analysis project Ga0193719, IMG submission 160103) | Soil microbial communities from a riparian zone of the East river system, Colorado, United States - U2a2 | ecosystem: Environmental > Terrestrial > Soil > Riparian zone | place: USA: East... | reverse complement strand
GCAAGATAAAAGTTGTGCCGGTTTTTACCGCCCATCCCACCGAAGTGGCTCGCCGCACGGTGTTGCTCAAGCGCCGGCGCATTGCAAAACAATTGGAGAAACTCGATCATCTGCCCCTGACCGACGCCGACGCCTGCCGGTTCGAATCGTTGACCTTTGCGGAAGTAACTGCGCTGTGGCAGACCGACGAAGTGCGGCTGGAAAAGCCATTGGTCACCGACGAGATCCGCATGGGACTGGACCACTATCCCATGTCGCTGTTTGCCGCTCTGCCCCGGGTCTACGATGAACTCGCCGACTCTTTTCGCCAGGTCTACGACTTCCATGTTGACGACCGGGACCTTCCTCAACTGCTCTCCTTCGGCTCCTGGATCGGAGGGGATCGCGATGGCAACCCGTTTGTTACTCCGGCCTCCACTCGCGAGGCGTTGCAGCGGGCTCGAAATACGATCATTGCCCACTACATGGAGGAATTGGAGCGGGGCAGGGATCAACTTAGCGCTTCTTCCCGCCAGGTAACAGTTTCCCAGGAGGTCCGTCAGCGGCTCGCGGATTACAGCATCCGGATTGGCGACGAATTCTCGCGCCAGTCCCGGATTTCAGCCTCCGAGCTTTATCGGCGCCTGCTGAAACTGATCGTGATCCGGTTGCGCCATACGCGCGAAGGACTCACCGACCCTGAGTCGTACCCATCGAGCAAAGAGTTCGAAAGTGATCTTTGGTTGATTCGTGAAAGCCTCGCCTCGAACCGTGGTCTGCGCTTGGCCGAGCTCATCATTGACCCTCTTTTGCGCAAACTGCGCACTTTTGGATTTCATCTCTCGACCCTTGACATTCGTCAGCACGCGCGCGTGCACGCTCAGGCGCTGGCGGAAATCGGATCAGAGATGGCGGCCGCGGCAACCAAGACCGGATCAGGGGGGCCCGTCACCCGGGTGGGCGCCACGCAGGCAGTTTCGTCCTCGACCCAGGATGTTCTCGACACCTTTCGCGAGATCGGAAAGTTGAAGAAGGAATTTCCCTGCGGCGCCATACGAAACTACATTATCAGCGGAGCGCAATCAGAAGACGACGTGCTCGCAGTAACGCGATTGGCAGCCATGAGCGATGTGCAAGTTGCCGCCTCAGGGGATGACCCCGGGCTGATGCCGGTGCCGCTGTTTGAATCCATCGAGGCCTTGCGGTCTTCTGCCGCAGTCATGGAACACATCTGGCGGGCGCCTGACTATCAACCCTTGCTGGACTCATGGGGACGCTGGCAGGAGGTCATGCTGGGCTATTCCGATTCCAACAAGGACGGCGGCATGCTCACCAGCATTTGGGAGTTATACAAAGCGCATCGCGAACTGCACCGTGCGGCACGCGAGTGCAAGGTAAAGCTGCGTCTCTTTCACGGTCGGGGCGGTACGGTGGGACGCGGCGGTGGTCCCACTCACGCCGCGATTCTTGCCCAGCCGGTGGGCGATTTCTCCGGCGAGATTCGCATCACCGAGCAGGGTGAGGTTCTCAACTGGAAATATGCGGATCCTGTGCTCGCCGAGTGGAATCTCGAGATCATGATCGCATCGTGTATGGAAGCCATCACCCGCACCCGGGGCCCGGCGCCCGGCGCCGACCAGCGCTGGGCGCCCGCGATGGAGCAAATGTCCACCGAGGCCTTCAGCGTCTATCGCCGTAACATCGCTGAGAATTCTGAAGTCATCGAATATTTCGAACAAGCCACACCAGTGAACGAACTGGAGCATGCGCGCATCGGCTCGCGCCCCCCCCGCCGCCAACAAGGCCGCCGCCTGGAAGATCTGCGTGCCATCCCATGGGTGTTTGGTTGGATGCAGAGCCGTCACGCCGTCCCCGCCTGGTTTGGCGTGGGACACGCGCTGGAGCATTTTGTGGCGCTAGACTCTGCTCATCAATCGCTGCTGTGCGAGATGATGCGAAGCTTCCCGCTGTTCTCCGACTTGATTCGCAACGTGGAACTGGCTATGTCCAAAGCCGACTTGACGATCGCGCGTCTCTACGCCGAACTGGTTCCCGACGCGAACTTGCGCGAGCGCGTCTGGCGGATGTTGGTCGAGGAATTCGAACGTACCCGCCGCATGATTTTGTCCATTACCGGACAAAAAGGGCTGCTCGAGGGCAATCAGGTTCTGACCCGCTCCATCCGCTTGCGCAACCCCTATGTCGATCCCATGAGCCTGGTGCAGGTCGAACTGCTCCGGCGCAAGCGTGCCGGGACGGGCGTGGACGGCGTGGACTATGCGCTGGGTGCAACGATCAACGGGATTGCTGCCGGGTTGCACAACACGGGGTAGGATTCGGGGACCATGTTCACGATCCCAGGCGGCGGGCGACCCATGATGGTATCCGCCGTCTTCAGCTGCCTTCAGGCCTGGCAGGATCTCGTGAGCTGGGATCCTGCGCTGGGGCGCGCCTCGGCAAAACAGGCGCGCTCGATCCTCGCTTGGGCTCGGAATCTCGGCACCTGGCTCCCGCTCCCCCCCGCGAAGCCCCGCGAAGCGCTCAACTTGCTAATCCGCGTAAATTCTGCAAAAATAATGGTTTGTCCGAGCCTGCCTGAAGCAATTAGAAAGGAACCTAAGCTCTGTGTTAATGATACGTCTGTCGCGCACCGGTGCGCGCAAGCAACCGCAGTATCGCGTGGTGGTGATCGAGAAGGAGCGCGCGCGCAATGGCCGTCCGGTGGAGGTCGTGGGTACTTACAATCCTCGCACCAGTCCCGCCAGCATTGAGCTCAAGCGCGAACGCATCGACTACTGGGTATCCAAGGGCGCCAGGATGTCGGATCGGGTCAGCAAGATTGTGTCCAAGCCCGTGCCGGCCAGTACGGCATCCGTGGCCTGACCTCAGGGTGTGCGTCTCGGAAATCTCATCCCACTTGGCAGAAACGCGGTTTGTGTGAGCCCCGTTTTTAGTGAGCCGGGTTCGAGCCAGTCACGAGCCGTGAGCCAATATTTTCGAGCCAACTTATGAGCGAACCAACTGGGGATATGCGGATCCTGATCGAGCAGGTCGCCAAAGCTCTGGTCGACGATCCCGCACAAGTATCAGTCAATCCGGTCGAAGAAGGCGGGGAGACGGTGCTTGAACTCACGGTTGCCCCGAACGACCTGGGCCGAGTGATCGGCAAGCAGGGACGCACCGCGCGTGCCATGCGCAATTTGCTGGGCGCGGCCAGCTTAAAGTTTAACAAGCGTTACACTCTGGAGATTCTGGAATAGCGGGCCAGTTCATTACCCTTGCACGCGTCCTGAAGACGCAGGGACGGCGCGGCGAAGTTGCAACCGAGCTGCACAGCCACATCCCGGACCGGTTTCACCGGGGTATGCGGCTGTGGGCCCTCGCCGGTGACGGATCGCGGCGTGAACTGGAAGTTGAAGAATCTTGGCCGCACAAGAGTTATCTGGTCCTTAAGTTCGCAGGTATTGAGTCGATTTCGGACGCCGATGCGCTGGTCACCTGCGAGTTGCAGGTTCCGGAGTCCGAGCGCGCACGGCTTGAACCGGGTTGGGCTTATGTCAGTGATTTGATTGGATGTGTGGTGTTCGACGGGCTTCGTGAGATTGGAAAGGTTCACGCCGTCCAGTTTGGAGCCGGTGAAGCACCGCTCCTGGTGGTTAGGTCAGGATCCAAAGAGTATGAGATCCCGTACGCGGAAGCGTACCTAGCCAGCAAGGATCTCGAGCACAAGATGATTGGGATGAAGCTTCCGGAGGGCATGCTGGAACTCAATGCCCCGCTGAGCGCGGAAGAGAAAGAGCAGCAGCGGAACAGCAGGAAATTGTCATCCTGATTGGAGTCGTTTGGTCGCTCAGCATGGACGGCGCAGCAGTCTCAGGGATCCGCGATGAAGATCGACATCTTAACGATCTTTCCTGATTTTTTTCGCGGACCACTGGATTACGGTATTGTGCGCAAGGCTCGGGAAGCCGGCCTGGCGGAAATCGAAGTCCACGACTTGCGGTCGTTTGCGCACGACCGGCACCGCACCGTGGATGACCGCCCGTTCGGCGGCGGCGAAGGCATGGTCCTGAAGCCGGAACCGATCTTTGAATGTATTGAGGAACTGCACCTCCAGAATCGCACCGAACGCGTTGCCGGGGCCGAAAGGCAAAGTGTGGTGCTGTTGTCGGCACAGGGCAGCCGGTTCGATCAGGGCGTCGCAACAAAACTCTCGACATTGGATCGGATGGTCCTGATCTGTGGGCGCTACGAAGGGGTGGATGAACGGGTCGGACAGCATCTGGCTGACCGCGAACTCTCCATCGGGGACTACGTGCTAAGCGGAGGCGAGTTGGGCGCGGCAGTAATTGTGGATGCGGTCACGCGGCTCATTCCTGGCGCGTTGGGTAACGAGGCCTCGACGCGACAGGAGTCTTTTACCGCGGAAACCGAAGTGTCGGCTGGCAATGGTCCCGACTCCACATGCGCATCGGGTGGATTGCTCGACTACCCGCACTACACGCGACCGGCGGATTTTCGGGGCTTACAGGTTCCCGAGGTGCTGGTTTCGGGCAATCATGAAGAAATACGGCGTTGGCGTCGGCGCACCGCGCTGGAGAAAACAATGCGCAATCGGCCCGATCTGTTGGATCGTAGCGGGTTGAGCGACGAAGACAGAAGACTGCTGGCCGAAGTGGCGAGCAAGCAAATTTAGACCGACTGTTCAGATATCCGAAACAAGGGAGCAAGATCATGACGAACCTGATCATCGAAAAACTTCTGGCCAAAACCAAGCGCACTGACATTCCTGAATTCGCGCCGGGCGACAGCGTGCGGGTGCAAGTGAAGATCAAAGAAGGCGACAAGGAACGGCTGCAGGCGTTTGAGGGTGTGGTGATTGCGCGCAGCCGCGGGCCGCAGGCCAGCTTTACCGTGCGAAAGATCAGCTTTGGTCACGGCGTCGAGCGTATCTTCCCGCTGCATTCCAAGGTCATCGACAAAGTGGAATTGCTGCGCTCCTCTAAGGTCCGCCGCGCCAAGCTGTACTATCTGCGCGGCCTCAAAGGCAAGGCCGCTCGCCTGAAGGATGTCGATCGTGAGCAGGCAGTAGCGGCAGTCGCCGTGAAGTAGCGCGCCTCCAGCACAGGGTGTAAGGGATGGGAATAATCAGGTCCGGACTACCGGTGGACTTCAAACTGCAAGGCCTCTTCGAACTGTTTTTCGGCCAACTTGCGCATTAGGAATTGCAGGATCTGGCGCTCTCCCTTGCGGATCTCCTGGAATTCGATTCCCAGCCCGTGCTGATCCCCGTGGCGAACCTGGCCCTTAAGCGCCATCTCATAATCGCCCACGTTGAGCACCAATTTCAACTCCGTTCCCGGAAGCAGGATCTCCGGAGTTGAAACCAGGCAACCGATTTCCGAAATGTTCTTTAAAGCCGCTTTGAAGGGGAGCCCCTTGACCCCTTGTTTCACCAGTTCGGCGAATCCCTCCAGGACGTAGCGCTCACGCCGGCGGCGGCGCTCGTGAGACGCATAAGTGGCGGTTTGCTTGAGCCCTCCATCGATCAGGATCGGGTCATAGGTTTCTTCCATGTCGCGCAGCTCGGTCTCCCACATGGTCCGATCGGACTCCACGGACTGGATCCCGATCTGACCATGCAACTCCGAATTTGCCGCACCCACCCAAACCACTCGACAAAACGCCTTGTTGCGGCCGCGCTCAACGGCGACGATTTCTCCCACTTCTGTGACGCAACGCAGTCCTGTGACCCGGGCGCCTTGCTGGGAAATGTCATAGGTGCAAGCCATTTCCAAGGCGGGCTTGCTTTCGCTGTCCCAGTACGTGATGCGAATGGGCAGGGCAACATGGATGCGCTTGGTTTGACGCTCCAGCGATGAATTGGAAGATTCTTCTATCAAATGGGACCGCCGCACAGACATCTCTCTGATTAAACCTATACAAGCTGGGCGGAGGCGGTCAATTTACGCCCGTAATAGCGCGTTCTGGTTACCTTCGGCCAATGAATACAAAGCAGTTGCCGGTCGCTTGCGGTTTTCCACATTGCGTCACAGCCCGCAGCCGGTTGAAGATGTTTCTAGCTTGTAGCGATCAGCTCCCGCTCCGTGTGGTCAAAACTCAAGGCCGTGTCCGAGAAACCGCTGTCCGCTTCTGCCGCCAAGCTGCGTCTGCTCAAGAAACTGCGCTGCACCCTCAGGTTTGAAAAACAAATATGGCAACTCGGCACGCGGCTTGTAGCGGGTGTGGATGAAGTGGGGCGCGGCTCTCTGTTTGGGCCGGTCGTGGCAGCGGCCGTTATTCTCAATCCCGAATACCGCATCCGAGGCCTGCGGGATTCCAAGCTGCTGCCCGCGGACCGCCGTGAAGTTCTGGCGGAACGTATTCGCGAGCATGCAGTCGCCTGGGCGGTTGCGGCCGTTGACGCCGCCCGCATTGATCAGATCAATATCTACCAGGCGTCGCGCCTGGCCATGCGTGAAGCGGTATTGCGGCTCAATCCTGGGCCTGATCACCTTTTGGTGGATGCGCTGCGGCTGGACTGCGAACTTCCCCAGCGGCCGATTATTCACGGTGACGCACTTTCCGCTTCCATCGCCGCGGCATCCATCATCGCGAAAGTTGCGCGCGATCGCATGATCGTCGAATGGGACCCGGTGTTTCCGGCATACGGATTGGCTTCGAACAAGGGCTACAGTACGCCTCGGCATCTGGCGGCTTTGCGGGAGCATGGGCCCTCTCCCCTTCATCGCCAGTCATTCGCGCCGGTGTGGAATGCCCCCGTGCCACAGGAGGTATTGGCGTTCATGCTCGAGGAAGACGAGGGGTTGGGAGACGCCAGCCTCCGGGCGGCCCGATAGATGGGCGGGACACCCGCCGCCAACGGCGGGACGCTGGCGCCACGTCGTCTTCGCGATACAATCCCCACATGTTGCGGATGATGGTAGTGACCGCGCATCCCGATGACGAAGCCAGCAGCTTCGGCGGGTCGCTGCGCCTCTATCAAGAACATGGTGCCGAAACCTGCGTCATTTGCTTAACCCCAGGCCAGGCCGCCACCTACCGCGGAGGGGCGCACAGCGATCAGGAACTGGCTGCCATGCGACGCAAAGAATTTGCCGCCGCGTGCGAAATACTGAAAGTCTCTCGCGGAATCGTGTTGGACTATCCCGACGGTCAGCTTCATCGCCTGGACCTATACCACGTGGTTTACGACCTCACGCTGCGCATTCGGGAATTCCGGCCTCAGGTCTTGCTCGCCTTTGACCCGGCAGGGGGTGTCACTGCCCACACTGACCATACTATGGCGTCGATCTTCGCCACGCTCGCCTTCCACTGGGCCGGGCGAAATAATCGCTTTCCTGACCAGTTCAATGCCTCCGTCAGCCCCTACCGGGTGCAGAAGCTGTACTACGCTACCGCCGATTTCATTCTTCCTGGGAGACAACCGGTGACTCTCGCTCCCACCACCACCGCGATCGAGATTGGTAACCACCTGGAAACCAAGATTGAGGCGTTTCGGGCGCACACCAGCCAGCAGCCGCTGTGGTCGTTGTTTGCAGACTATGCTTGGAAGCGAGGCCGGCGAGAGCTATTCCACCTGGTGGCGGCCGTGAAAACTGATCCCGTCGGTCAAGAGAGCGATCTGTTCGCAGGCGTCGCTGAGAACGGGGGGGCTTAACCGCAAAGGTCCAGAAACAAATTGCGAAGAACCGGAGGCGCGGCTTCGCAGTTTCTTGGGTGCACTTGCGGTTAAAGTCGTTTACCGCGGCTTGATAATGTCGCTCAGCAAGTCGGGCTTGCTTTCATCCCGCACCAGATGGGGATATTTCTCGCCACCGTGATAGTCGAGTTTGAAAGTCTTGTAGTACTCCGTATTCTCGGCCAGAAGTTCGATATTAGAAGAACCGGTCTTGCCTTCCCGCAGCGCCTCCCGCAGAATCTCCCCGGAAAACTTTCTTCCATTGACTGCAACCAGCTTCATGCCCGGACCGATTCCCGCCAGCGCCGCCGGCATGCCCTCGATCGTATCGGTGACGGACCCGTCTTCTTTGAGCCACAAGCCGATCGAATAGGCTGCATCCACAGCGCCTCTGTCGCTTTCATCGGCTCGCACCAATTCCGACCGGACTTCATCGTAGGCCAATTTCCAGCCACTCTCCTCGATCCCGTCCAGGGGCGCTGCCGGACCATGGGTGCGAAGCCGCTCGGTCCAGAAGCCGCGCCAGTCATAAGGCGCCACCTGGTTCAGCGTGCTCAGAATGTCTTCGAACGTGTAAGTTTTCACCTGCGGCGGCCCGCTCGGCGCTCCATGAAAACTCCGGCAAAAATCATCCAGAGATCTTTGGCCATGCGTCTGTCGCCGGATGATCGTGTCCACCCAAAGCCAGTTCAGCTCATCCTCGTCGTAGTAATCGAGTGGGCGACGCCACGACTCCCACTGGTGTGGCGCATCTTGCATAGAGGGAACACCGTCGGCGGTGTCCTGCAGGTTTCGCCAGGTGCGTCCGGGACGGTGATCGAGATCGGCAGCGGTAGAGGCCAGCGCATCGCGAAACTGTTCGGGGGTTCGCTCTCCATCGCGACCGGTCAGGATCTCGCCCAGATACTGGGTCAGCCCTTCGTACACCCAGAGCAAGTCGGTCTGCATCGCTTTTTGGTAATCGGGAGTAGCGAGGTCGGCAGGACGCCGGAACTTTCCGTTCCACGAGTGCACGTATTCATGAGACAACAGGCCCGCGCCAACAAGTCGCTTAGCCGAATCGACCAGAGAGCGCTCCCCCTGCCGGCTGTCATTGGATTCATGATGCTCCAGTCCGAAATGCGCCATGTGGTCGCTCAGACTGTAGAGGAAGTGATAATCGCGGTAGTGCTGTGCTCCAAATAGCACGCCGGCCTGCGCGACTAGGTTCTTGTAATGTTCCCAGACATCAGCCGGTGCGAGGAGCGCGGCGGCGCCGTCGGCAGCGACGTCCATCTCGACCGAAGGCGTTTGCCCTGGGTTCAGCGCAACCACCTTCAGATACTGTCCGGTGATTACGGGGGCATCGATCAGCATGGTGAGAGAAACAGGGGCAAATTTGATCTCGTCACCCGACTGCGAGGCCACGGGCAGCGAAGTACCGAATTTCCATCCTGCCGGCAAGCGTAGGCTGGCATCGTAGATCAATTCGTCAGAGGTCCAGCCCTGGGGATAGAGCAGCACTGCATTCCAGTTGAGCACGGCCATCCGGTCGGTGGCGGTGGCCCCGCCCGTGTAAACGCCCTCCGAACCCGCGGGCGAGATGAAATCCAACGATGCCTCGACGCCGGAAGCGCCGGCAGGCACATCAAGATGGAACGTCCAGCCATCAAGCAGATCGCGGCGCCAGGGCAGAGTTTGCCCGTTGGCTGTGAACTTCAGTCCAGCTAGGTCCTCGATGGGACCCGTAGGCCCGTGTTCGCCGGGAATCCACTTGGGGTAGAAGAGAGTGAGCGCGCCTGGTTTAGCGGGAATCGACATCCGGGCGTGAAATATTTTGCGAGGCGTGTCGCTGGCATCTATAAAAAGGCTGATATGAGGAGCGGGGCTGCCGGCAGCAACCGGCGGCGAGGCAAAAACGACCGCCAGGAACATATGGCGAACAATCTGACTGCTGAAGATGCTCACGAAAGGGCTCCTTGAGCTGGATCGATACGTTTTAGGACAGATGAATATAACAGTCGCCGGCGGGCGGGGTCATCTTGGGTTGGCGTTGCAGTTCAGTCAAGTGCGAAGTGCCAAACGCCAGATGCTGATTTATCATTTCTGCGTGTCTCCACAACACCATCAGCGCGGCAGCTTCATCACCTTCGAAGGACTCGACGGCTGCGGCAAGAGCACCCAGATAGAAAAGCTGGCGGGCGTACTTCGCAAGCAGGGATTGTCCGTGGTGGTGACGCGTGAGCCAGGCGGAACCGCAACCGGAGAAAAAATTCGCCGCCTCCTGCTGGATACTGCAACCGCCAGTCTTTCTCCGCTGGCGGAACTGGCGATGATGTTCGCCTCGCGCGCCCAGCACCTGGCGGAAGTCATCCAGCCCGCCCTGGCGGAAGGAAGCATCGTGCTCTGCGACCGCTTTACTGATTCCACCGAAGCTTACCAGGGTGGTGGCCGCAAGCTGGGCAGCCAGCCGGTCCTGGTCCTGCATCGCGTCCTGTGCGGCGATTTGCAGCCTGAACTCACCATCCTCATGGATTCCGACGTGGCCGCCAGCGTAGGGCGCGCCCGCCGTCGCAACAAAGCACACGCCGCCGCGAATGGCCGCGGAAAAAACAACGAGAACCGCTTCGAACAGGAAAGCCGTGCTTTCTTCGGCCGCGTGCGCAGCGCCTATTTGGCAATCGCAGCGCGTGAAACGGAGCGCGTGGCGCTGGTGGATGCCCGCGGGACAGCAAACGAGACCCACGCAAAGATCGAAGAGATTGTCCGGCGAAGGTTGAAGCTGGCGGCGAAGACTGCATAGGCTAGCTTTGAGGTCTCAATCGAGCGCTTGGCAATAAGCATTGAGCCTTCGCATCGAGCCCCGCCTGATTCTGCTAAACTCAAGCGAAGCCTTAGACCGACCAAATACCAAAAAAGCTTATTTGGCTAAGTGCTTGCTTGGCTGAAAGCTAACCCTTTTATTTCATGAGCTTTAACGACTTCCACGGCAATTCCGACGTGGTCGATCGCCTGCGTGGCATGCTGGCGCGCAATCACTTTCCCCAGGCGGTGATTCTTGCCGGTGCCCCGGGTTCGGGCAAATATACGCTTGCCCTTATGCTGGCGAAGGCGATGAATTGCCTCTCGCCCACCCTTACGGGTGGATTGCCCGACTTTTGTGGCAAGTGCCACAACTGCGTCCGTATTGCCCAGTCCCAGGATCTCGATGCCCGCTTCGCCGAAGCGGTCGATGCCCACGAGAACCTGCGGGAGTCGGACAAGAAAGAAACTCGCCTGTTTGTCCAGACCCATCCCGACGTGCTGGTCATCCCGCCCGATCCGCCTCAGATGATGATCAAGGTGGACCAGGTGCGCCGCGTCATTGAGACCATCTATTACCGGCCGGGCGAGGCCCAAGAACGGGTTTACATCTTCACTCAATCCAGCTTTATGAAGGAGGCGGCTAACTCGCTGCTGAAGGTGCTGGAAGAGCCGCCCGATTTTGCGACGATTTTCCTGCTGACAGAGAATCCCGGCGAACTGTTGCCTACGATTCGCTCACGCTCCATGATCGTTACTCTGGCGGCTTTGCCTGCAGAAGAGATTGAGCGGGACTTGGCCGGGCGGCGTCCTGAGTGGACCGCCAAACAGCGGGCGCTGGCAGCTCGCCTATCGAACGGTGCGGTCGGGGCTGCTCGAAACTTCGACCTCAGCGGCTACACCGCTGCTCGCACCCAGGCCCTCACCGTCCTCAATTCCGCGCTGCGTGCGACCGATCACAGTGAGTTGTTCAAAGTGACTGAGACCTACCGCGCCGGAGCCGACGGACGCGACAAAATCGAAAAACTGCTGCGCACGTTTTACAGCCTGCTCCAAGACCTGACCTTCCTCAACTCGAATACGCCGGAACTGGTCCGTAATACGGATATCCAAGCCGAACTTGCGAAGTTGGCGGAATCAACAGACTTCGACTGGATCGTCTTGGCCGCCGACCGCCTCAACGACGTCGAACGAGGAATGCGCCGCAACCTGTTGCGTTCGTTGTCACTGGATGCGTTTGCGACCGCACTCGAAAGAGGGTGAGAATCGAGCGCTCCGCATTCAGTCCTGGGCCCGATCATCGCTGCGGAACTACAGGACACAAGGACTGAATGCGCCATGCGGAAAGCTGAATCCTTCGGTCTCAAGTCCTTGCGCCAGTACTGCTTGAGCATTGTCAGACCAGCCATCGCTGTGCTAGGTTAAAAGTAACTCACGCCTTCACTATCCACAATCACAGCAGCGCGTGTTGTGGCCCGCAAAAGCGTGCTAACGGGTGGCGACATGAAAGATGCTATCGATTCACTCCCAGCCGATCGCCCTGTAGAAGCAGAGGGCTTTGCCAACCGCAAGCTGATCCGCCCTTCGCTGAACCGCGCCGACCACAATCATTCTCCGGCGTCTACGGCAGAGCATAGAGAGCGGCACGAGCGTCCGGAGCGCAACGACCGCCACGGCAGCGGTGCCAGAAAAACCGCTCCCGCCGAGCAGACCAACGCTGAGAACTTCTATTACCAGAAGCAGATGCAGTCCAAAACCCCGATGGTGATCGTGCTCGGGGATGGCGAAGAAATCCGCGGCATGATCGAGTGGTACGACAAGAGCTGTATCAAGATTAACCGCAACGGCCAGACCAATCTGCTCATCTACAAGCCAGCCATCAAGTACATGTACAAAGAAGGCGAAAGGAAGTAGTGCCAGCGGTCGGGTGTTGGACCTGCGCCTGACCAGCAACTCCGAGCTGTCTCGGTCAATCTTCGGTCAGCCAGGCAAGGCCGAATTCCAGCCCGAGGGTTCCTGAGGTCGGCCGGACCTCCGATGTCCGCGCCTAGAGTTTCGGCAGCACAATTCCCTTCTGTGACTGGTACTTGCCCTTACGATCGGCGTAACTGACCTCGCACACT
>Ga0193719_10000727_pt1 | contig 12585 bp, 17 predicted proteins | sample U2a2metaG_FD_160103 | JGI IMG/M metagenome (GOLD analysis project Ga0193719, IMG submission 160103) | Soil microbial communities from a riparian zone of the East river system, Colorado, United States - U2a2 | ecosystem: Environmental > Terrestrial > Soil > Riparian zone | place: USA: East... | reverse complement strand
TGGCTCAAAAGAATGTCAGTACGTCTGTTCTTCCTCAAAAAGTATTGGGTCAGCCAGGTTACGGTGTCTGCACCTTATGACACGAAGATAGCCAAATATCAGAGCTCCCAAACTCCCTTCTTTCCTTACCGGGTTGGCCCTCGTCACGTTGAAGCTTTCTCCTTTCAAGGCAACAAAGGGCGCAAAGATCTGTCCCTGGCCGCCGCGTTGTCGTCTTCAATTGGATTAGGGCTTAGTGAGAAATTGGCCGTTAATTTCTAACACTGTTAGTAACATTTGAGGTCCGAATCTATTTGCTAACATAGTGTTACTAACGTTACTAACATATTTGTTACTAACATGTTAGAAATGTGATTTAATCATGTTAGTAACAGAAATTTATGTTAGAAAATGTTAGAAATCATCACCAGTTGTCGAAAGCTTCATCTATGGTGACTTTGTGGTTGCCGGTAACCGTTTCTGCACGAGCTGACGGCAATGGCTGATCAACTTGAACCATGGCTTCCTCCGAGATCATATCCATCACCAGTGGACCTTGCAGCACTGTATCCAAAAACATGCTCAAGATGCACATTAAGTGCACCCGCCTTGCTTCCCGTCAAGTCAACAAGTTCATCGTCGGGTTTGAAGCAAATCAACGATGCATAGTGAGAAGCATCTGGTACGGTAATAGGTTTCAATGGTAATTGATTTGGCAGATTTTCCAAAAGTAGCTGCAGTTTGTCGAGGGTTGGGCCCAAATCCCTCAGAATAATCGGACATTCCACGAGAATAACGAGATGAGATGTGAGAAAATTGTCTGCACTGGCTCCCCGTCATCCAATGGATATATCTCAATTTCTAACATTTCTAACATACACAAAAGTATGCTTCGGACCTGAGATGTTACTAACATGTTACTAACATGTTACTAACACGTTACTAACACGTATTTCTAACCTATGTTAGAAATTAGGCAATTTCTCACCAAACCCTAAATTGGATGTGGTGAAGAGGGTCTGTCCTACCCACTGGGTCATCTTCTTCGTTTCAACGTGGAGGGGAGGGTCTACTTTCCTGTCGTGTCTTTGTTTAGGTGTCTCGCACTATGAGTCCCGGGCCAGTGGGTCGAAATTAACGTACAGTCGGCATTGAATAACGGAGATGAAACGCGTTATCATGTTGCCCAGTTTGGCGGTCGTACTCGCGTAAGTGGAGTGCTCGGTGACAGTGTACCTGCAGGGATGCCTCCAATGGTGAAGTTGCTTCGTCTATTCCAACGTCTTCGGGTAGTCCATGGACAGATAGTCCGTCGTTTAGCTTTAATGGGTGAACTTGTGGAGGGTTCAATGCCTTTTCTCCCCAGACCAAGGCCGAGTAAATTGGTGGTGGGAGTACCGGCGATTATCCATCGCCTTTCGGCACTAAGAGTCTTCGCGAATGGAACGAGAGTGGTTGCAAGGTAATAACAAGGCGTTTCCATCGAATTTTCCAGAGAGGAGAAGCACCGGATACTTGACATGACAATTTGGAACCCTGTAGCCTGGAAATTCCAGGTGTGTAATTTGGTCAAGTCCTACAGACTTGACTCGGCTGTGAAGCCTGCAAACAGTATAGAAGTTTTTCGATGATCGCTTTTCCAACGTCGTGAAGTGAGGGGATCGTCGAAATGGGAGGAGAATTCCACTGATCTAAAACATCACGCAGCCATTCGTTCCCTGGACTTATTTCCGGATGAGTCGAAGGTTGGGGAGGTATCATTGAAAGCTCTTATGTCCGGAGGGTAAGAGGTTGTTTTAATCGATAACGAAAGACTTACCATCCTTGTATACCTGTGCAATGGGGGCGTCCTCGAAATAGGACGGAGCTGAGAGAATTTTCAGTTTGAAAATAAAATATAAATGCGTGGATGTAGACCTTCAGTTTTTGGCGTCTTATCCGACTTCCATTGATCTCCATAAAGGCAGCGACGGCGGAAGACCGGATGTCTTTGCAAGGGACGGCTTTTCTCATCATTTCCAATTTCCAATTTTTTCCACTCGCGTTCGTATCTCACCCAGGTATCACATCCCTTAGCTAGGTCTCCTATCTCACCAATAGTCGCAATTGGTGGTTCTTGGGCGTCGCTGAGGGAAAATACCCTGTAATAATATTTTTTTCTTTCATGGGTGAAAGACAGAGTAATAGTCGGTGGATAAGCTAAATAAAGGTTTTTTATCACCCACTGTGCCGAATCATAGTTATAAATACTTACTATTCATGTCTTCGAACTGCTGAAGCATATGAAGTTGATTAACTTTGTCATCAACGGTATCGAATTCGGCTGACATCGGGAGACTACTGCTGAAGCTTGAAGCGTCACAGCATTTATCCCAGGGAATTCGTGGGAAATCTCGGGGGTTTCCCACGGACTTGCCCATCCAACAGGTTACCTTCGATTAACTTGTTAGTTCAGCAAGAACAGCCTCTCGCACCACCTGCACTTGCTGCTGCGTCCATAAATTCGACGGAACCATGACCTCCTCAAACCACAAGGGAACTGTTTATCCCGACGTTTCCGTCTTCGATACCTTCTGGATGTCAGCGACAACTTCCGGACTTCAACCCACAACGACATGAACCACAGGAGGGTAGACTATCTCATATGCGCAGAGATTAGGCGCTTTATCAAGTGTTCCACCATCAGGCACTCGTCGGTGAAGGTGCATCCTCAGGAAAGTCCGAGAAGAGCCAGACGATGCAGGCCATCTCATACTTGCATTACCTCCTCCTTGCGCGGCCTGACCTCCACGTCGGGCAAGGCTTACCCATCTCAAAAAGGGGGATCATGTTCCTTTTCAGCATTGGGGGTCGTGGCATACGCCGCTTCTCCGTCGCTTGGACAGACCCCACTTTACAAGCTGATGTATGCTTTCGTTTATCGCCTTTATGACCCAGGTCATTTTGCGGATCCGTCATACGTGGGGGTGGTTCCCGATCTGCAGAAAAATCTGGTCACGTATACGATCCGTATCTCAGAAGGGGATCTAGTCTGTCCCGGTTTCTCCCACATATACGCCACCAATCCATTTGCATCTCGCACCCATGTCCTCTCGAATCCACTCTCAGATATCAAGGTTGACGGGAAAGTGCTCAAAGACCAGCTTTGCCCATATAACCGTCGATTCTACGAGTACGGCATCCTTTCCATGCACGTTCACAGTCCACAGAAGGTGCCTGGCGTGGCGGAAGCGGTCTGCCACGAATTGATTGAGATACCTGTGTCCCTTCGCGTATCCAGAGTCAAACACCGCATGGAACTGCAACAATTGGGGAGTTCGACCACCAGACCATGAGGGGGATGTTGGAAATTGTGTTTGACGTCCTGGAAGGTGAGGTTCTTTGATGTCTATTGACGGTACTGTAACATTCACATGTTTTCGGTGTTACAGTATTTGCGCGTCCATCGCCAAGTCCTTCACCGGGACATCAGCAAAGGTAAAGTACTATATATACCGGAAGAGGCAACCCCCCCACCGGAGGCTGGGTCTGATGGAGAAATTGGAAGTGCTGAGATCAAGGAGGTGCCCCTCTACTTCATCAAGTATCTCCTCGGCGAGAGGTGTGTAGAACTCAACTGGGATTAGTGACCACCGACGTGAGACGAGTTTCTCAGAAGACATCGGCTCTCCTCATTGACTTCGCCAATGCTAAACATCTTGCAAGCAAGCGAGGATCCAAGTTACCCCCGAACCGTCAGTCACCTCGTATCTTCGTATTCTATAGCCGCTCTTACTTACAATGTTACCAGGGAACGCCAGTCTTCATCGCGCGTGCTGTTCAACAAGGAAGTGCAGTGCCGCTTCCCCTAGGTGTCGGACGTGTACCTGCAGTACCACCTAGTCCTCATATCTATACACTCCGCCACCCAGATCGAGTCAAGAACTTCCCGTTCAAAGGCAGAATCTTGGTCGAAGAGGCCTCGCCGGATAGCATAAATCGCCAATGGGGGCACGAGCTTGACCACGATGCGGAGTTTACTGGCTTGTGCTTGCGCAACCTGTACAATCCCCAAAAGAACTTATCGGCATGCCTACCTGGTCAGTGTTAATGGGACAGGTCGAATCCCGTATTACTATGCTCGAAACCCTGGCTCTTGGGCGATCATTGACAAGCCTTACTCATTCGGTCTACCAAGCCCTGTCGCCCTTGCCCAGCAAACTTGCTGCAATTTTCATCATTGACCAACATTGGCTTGACAATTCCGAAACGCGAAATCACCCTGAATACGCCCCCGAGGTCTTTCAGCACTTGATCCTTCAATTCATACTGGACAATCGTGACGAGGAATTCATGACGCGAAAAGTCGAGCCCGATCCCCGAGAAGTCAAGCAGGTCGGCCAAAATCCCAACCTGCTGAGCACAGCAAGCTCGCGGAGGGACGAAAATAATAGAAAACGGCCATCCCCCTGACCTTCGACGCAACGTCAGAAGCGACCTCGTGTAGCTGCCGAGGTAGTTACAAAAGTAGGCTGATGTAGCTCTTTGCATTCCTGCCTGTTCTTACATATATATGTTCACCTGTTTTCAGGATGCCTTGGATGAAACAGATGGAGAAGAGGAAACCGAAGAAGAGAGTGACGACATCGATTGAGTTCTTTCTGTCTTTCCAGGTTCTTTGTATCATCACGTTCCCATTGACTACTCTAATACAATAATCACAGTCTGGAACACCGTAGCATTACAAAGAACAATAATATAGTAGTACCAGTAGCCACAGAATCGAGAATATGCTTTCAAAAGATCAATGTCAGCAAAAGAACAAATTTCTGAGACTTAAAACAATTCACCCCCCCATCCCTTGTCGGCCAATAGCAATTGGATATATTCATCGTCTATCGCATTCGCTACAAACACGCCCATATCGCTGTCCTTTATTTCCAAGAATTTGGATGTTTGCAGTTTGCAATGCTTCAAATGCCAGCTCTAGGTAGTGTTGCTGGCAAGTTGGTTAAGTCGAGTCGAGTTGGCGAACTCGTTTCAACTCGATTGAACGAGTTTTGCCGAGTTCAACTCGGTTCCTGAATGGCACATGACCATTGGTAGCCAATCATATTCTTGCATCTCATCAATTATCGGACCTTGTGTAGGTAAAATATATTACAATTATTATACTAGGGCCTCAGCTGGTACAGATGATGACTCGCGGGCATTCTGAAGGAGGCTGAAAAGTTAGGAGCCTTTTTCTTGTTACGATCACTTGATGAGGTCGCATTGGCCCTTCGTCTCTTGCGCGGTTGAGATCCGTTCGGGTTCTGAGTGTTTAGGACGAGTGCCGTAGCATCACCAAGAGGGAACGGAACTGAGTTTATCTGAGGCAATTGTGAAGGGCCCGATGCAGAATCAGGAGCGGCCTGGGCAGATATCAGTGTAAGAGCAGTTGGAAATGCTGGTGTCGACTGCGCCATGTATTGCGATGGATAATAGTGATGGAAACTGGGAGGAGCAGCATGGAGGGGTGGTGCTGGTGCTGGCCAACGAGAGGATTGGCAGTGACAGTAGTAGGGATGCACGCATTGGCACTCAGAGGGCCCTGGCGTGCTCATGGAAGAAAATCATAACCTCGCCGTCTCCTCTTTTTAACCACTTGCACCCTGTGTCGATCAAAAGCCTAGGCATGAAAAAACGTGCTAGTGCAAGGTCCGATATATCGAGCGTGAAATACGACTGAGCAAGGATCATGGGAGTGACATTGATAAGGCGCCAAACCGTAAACGATGAGCGGATTGCCTGATCTCCACGATAAACAAGGTCACGTGAATATATCCAACTCGCGAGTTGATGTCGAGTTGAACTCGACTCGACTTACTTGATCGAGTTGGCGAGCTTGGCAGGCAAGTCGAGTTCGCGACGAGTTCAACTCGACTTGCCAGCAACACTAGCTCTAGGGAAAGGCGAATAGTCGGCGAAACGAAAAACGCCTCCGAGAAACCAAGTCCAAAGAAGGGATGATCAAACGAAGACAAGTTGATCTAACCTGCCTTTTCGGGTGAGATCTCGCAATGTGCAGGTGGTGACTTCGAATCTGGACTTCGATAGAAGCTGGAATGGTCCCAGTGGGAAGGGGGGGCCGGGGTATCCCGCTGTTCGATGGGTGCTTGCCAGAATGACCTTGGAGTGTTGATATCACCCGGCAAACGAATGGACTGTCCAACGATGGCGAGTTCTTCCAAGTCTTAGTAGAAGAAGGGCTGCGGATGGACGGGCGCGCTTCGGTGGGTTCCGCGCCAAGTTCAGCAAGAATGGCTTCGTAGGTTTTTGAATTTGTGCTCCAGTAACAGTGTGTAGGGACCACCGCTGCATAGTATGAAACTAGTAGCAAGGTATTGGTCAATGTGAGTGTGGCAGGTGTTCAGAGGCAGGCATGTTGAGCTGTCGGTCGAGTTGGTTAATGAAGGATTGTTTTCCAGACCTTCAAGGCGTCGGCGACGAGGCTGGAAATTATGCTGGCAATCTGATCGTTCGTCTTGGCTACTGAAACTGAGATAGGAGTAGCGTTGACGTTCCGTGGAGGTTCCACGACCGAAGCTTGTCCTTGTGTATACGTCAACGATTCAACTGCGCTCCAGATCTCCCAACTTCTTTGTCAAGATTGCACCCTTCTTCGTCAGCGGGATTTGTTGGCCTGGGGGGTAAGAACGCACGAAACCAGGAGGAAGGAGCAAGACCTCTATTCGCAGTCGCACTGCAGCACCATCGCTGGAAACCTCGATAATGGCGCAGACGACTTGGGACGAAGTTCTGGGGAAGTTGTTGCCGACCACGCAACCGCGGGAAATCGCAGGGCACTCATTCAAGGTAGCTTTGACAATGCGGGGATCAAGACATTCACGGGAGCTCATCTACAGCTGATCAGGTTTTGATTTGATAATGGACTTCATCGTTCTCACCTAGATGTAATCCTCTTGACGAACTCCTCCAGCTACGGGTAACATAGCCCCGGTGCGCCATACGTCAACAACGAATGATGAATGGTAGCCTTTGGCCCGATAACGACCCCTGATGGCAAGTTCGCTCCTTGTTTCTTCGTCGTCATCGTCGAGTACATCGTGCAACCCAATTTCATCGTCCTTGAGATTGAAGCTTCCTCGGGGGACATAACCTCCTTCCCGTCGTCCATAGTCATCTTCAGTCCTCCCAAAAAGCTTTCACTCCGCGCTTCATGACCTCCTGCTCAGCGAAGGCTTCCTCCAACACCTGCACTCTCTCAAGATGAGATTCAGAACAGGTTGTGTGTTTCGAACCTGGGCCTGAAGATCTATTCCCTCGAATTGGCCCCCGATTCAGAAAGAAAGATAGTTAGGTCTGAAGGGAGTTATTGTAGACGGCTTCGAATTCCTTGTTATGTAGAGCGGACAAGGGAAGGGGCTGCAGGTCGAGCAAAGGTGTTGATTTCGGGAACTTTTTGGGAAGGATGAGGTGCTTAAATGAGATAGACAATCTTGTTTCGGCATGCAACCACCGATCAGAAATGACTGAAATATAGTAGTTGGGAGGGACTGGCTCAAACATAGGCACTGTGATCGTTACGTTGTGTTCGTCTTCGGTAGCGCTGCCGAAGGATAAAGGTGTCCGAGAACAGGATTATTTCACCATCAACATCCTCGACAAGGATCAGGAATGTCTTGGCCAATCCATGAATCTTCTCGTCCCATCGGAAGTCGGGAACAATAGAAAGATCAATTCGAAGAAGAGTTGAAGTTATTGGCTGGACTTGCGCTTGCAACCTGACAGAGCCAAGACAATCAGAAACCACGTAAGAGGAAAGAACATCACATACTGTAATTTTGTAATTGTGCACAAGACGATGCACAAGACGACCAGCATTGGGAATACCAATTAATTTTCCTATTTCGGGAGGAGTGAGGTCGAAATAGTGATACCAAGGCTGTTTAGATGATATCGATTGCGGGTCGCACTGCAGCCCATAATGACGTACGAATTGCTTCCCTTCTGCCTTCCTGACCACTTCCGTCAGCACACCCTTGAATTGACGAAGAGGAGTCATGGAGCTCCACCTATAGAAGAAGTTAATTCTTCAGTTGAAACGAAGAGAAGCAGACGTACATCCGCGTTTCAGCCATCTCACACATTTCGAGTGCCGGCCGGGACAGCCCATCCACGTTTCAAGCAGATCTCGAACATGGCATGAAGAATGCTAGGGGTAAAATCAGCCTAAATAGCGACTGACAGAGACAACAAACGAACCGTCCACTGGCAGCAGACTATTGAACGAAAACCATGTCTGCAATGAGCACGAATCCATCCAACTTAAGCTGGGAAATATACGCTCGCAATAATAAGTTTATCTTCGCCGCTGGTTCTTCCACACTTTCCTTAACAGGTATCGGCACCCGATCAAGTAATTTGGCCAACTCCAGCTTTTCTTCTTGCCGGACCTACGTATAGACTATTAGTATATTACTTACAGATCGGAGGCAGAACTAACCGGCAGCAGTTTGAACTCGTTTGAAGGGGCAAAGACTCGGAAAAGCTCCAGCGTAGAAATCGTTGGTCAAAGGCGCTGGTTGTACACTATCATCGAGTTGTGCGTCACGTAATAATATGAGGCAACAAGTTCGGTGTTGGTGAACCGCCCCGAAGACCTCTCGTACTTGATAAGTTGGCTTTTCTCCAGTAGAACAGCAGCAGAATGAATGATATCGGCGCGTTTTTGAACAAGACTGTCGTCATTCTGATAGTCCGCACCTACACCGTATAGTGCAGGAGATCTGAGCATGCGAACATATCTAGAAACTATCGTTAAGCCCCAATAACAGATAAAATAAAAAATAAAATACAGGTAGGTATATCCAAGCCATTGAACCGCTTCATCCCTATTCCTTACGCTACCCAGAACGATCTCTGCATTGAGATTATCGGCCAGCCTGGAGACAAACTGGGACTCGATCGGGAATTGCTGGTTCAACAAGCTCAGGTAGTACTGGAGCTCGGAGTGGTTCGTGATGATGACGCCCTCCCCAAAAGTGTCGTATTGCGGCCTTCCTGCACGACCAAGCATCTGGAGCATATCGTGTGAAGAAAGCTCAACCCAGCGGCCCTTTTCCGGGTTATAGATTTGTGTACGCTTGATAATGACTGCGTGGGCAGGCAGGTTGATACCCAGGCTAAAGTAGCAGTGCAAACAAGGACTTGAATAGCTCCATCGGTGAAAAGGGACTTAGCGAGTCCACGGTCCTCTCTTGACATCCTAGCATGGTGGATAGCAAATCCAAATAGCAGGAGATCTCGCAGGTTGGAATCCTTGACTTGTCCAGCTTCGTCCGCAAGAATTTCTCTAGTCGAACCTTCCGGTTTCACGAACTGCGCGATCGTCTGTTTCTCTACCGCCATATCCCGCAAAAACTTCGCCGTCTTCGCCGTCTCTTTCCTCGAGTGGACGAACACAAGTGTCTGGCTTGGTCCAGGACCTTCTCGTAGCAAACATCGTTCATAATCTGGTATCGTTTCATGGCCTTTTTCTCAGCTATGCCAATGAACTACTGCTGCAAACCACATGATCGATAGGAAGCGTCGAAGTAGAAGAGCTCTTTTGCTGGGTCTACACGGAGGAAGGCGGCAGCATCTTGATAATTGGGGAGTGTTGCAGACAGGCCCACCAATCTGACATACTCCGACATTTGTTCCATTCTCCGGATTGTCCTGGCGATTATAGCCTCGAGTACAGGTCCACGCTCATCGTGTAGTAAATGAATTTCATCGATAATGAGAAGTCGAACGAGATTAGTATAGCTCGTGTCGGTCTGCTTCCGGGTGATAACACCCCACTTCTCTGGGGTCGTAACGATGATTGAAGCTTGTGTAATTTGCTGCTTCGTCAATTGGGAATCGCCTGTCAGTTCGCCAGCTTCCATATCATAAGGCTTCAATCGTTTACTGAAGCTACCAACCATCTCTTGCACGAGGGCCTTCATAGGTGCGATATAAACGACTTTGAACAAAGCCAGGTCAATGGTCTTGGTGTCAGGATGAAAGTGCTTCGACATCTCGTTTAAGATAGCAAGCATAGCGACGTTAGTCTAAGCAAGCTATCGTCAGCCTAAACATTGGAGTAAATAGAGGGACACATGCCTTTCCAGCGCCAGTTGGAGCACAGAGCAAAATCGGGTCATCACGACCGAAAGCGACTGGATAGAGCTTGCTTTGAATGCGGTTCAGTTTCTCTATGCCTTCGAATGCCTTCCACGCCCACTCGGGAAGCTGGGATATCCGCACATGTTCGCTGTCTGCAAAGAGGCTGCTTTTTGGGTGCAGGGACATGGATTTCTTCATAACCTTTTCTTGACCGCTTAAAGGAACCCTCTGGAAGCTTGCATTTCTTATTCGACATAAGATGGCCGCCTTGAGAGAATGCCATGGATTCAAGGTCAATCGTACACTTGGGTTGAACGCCAGATCCAGGTACAATTGTGCCCGTCTTGGGAACATTTGCTCTCGCGGACTCATCCATATCCATGGCCACGGACTTCGACAATATTTGTCTATCGCCAGCCAACTCCCGCAATATCCAGCCCAAGCCCCTTTCTCTCATCCTAACCTCAATGTTCCCCTGCTCCTCAGCATCGCTACGCAGTATCAAAGAGATCCCCCATCGGCACCCAGAGCCAAGTGGTTCACACAGTGAAGCCATTCTTCGTCATCCTGGCTGCAGAGATCAAATTTAGACGGTAGCGGCTGACGGTCCTCAACTGCTCCCGGTCCATGATTCTCTCATGCGGAAAGCCATTCAGGTAGCTGACTTGCTCTATTGCCTACCTGCGGATCGTGGATTTGCTTTCCGAGACCCCGTACTGATTGATATGGAGGCGTTTCACGCTCCAGTCGACTTTGTCGATGCGGAGATGGGTTTTCGGACTGGCACTAACGTGCCCACGGGTTCCATTGCTCGACCTCGACAGCAGAGGCGAACTGGCACTCCTCCGAATCCATAGCTTTGACTTCCAAGGATGTTGGGTGGAGGTGTAATGTTTGTGACCTTTTTGGTAGTCAAGTCGTATTTCCATACAGCACCCGCAATGGACCTTTAGTCGTCGACAAGATTTCCCTGCAAGATAGAGTCATTCACGAGACGCCAGTTGAGGAAGGAAGTTAACTTTACATGTTGCGCCAGCATCTTCCGATACGAAGACGTTGTCTTGTCCAACACTGGCTACTCCCACGAAAATGCGACGAGTTGATGAGCCCTTGGTGCCAGCGGTCGAATCGAACGTCACCCATGCGATACCAGCGCGGTCACTGGTGTTCAGTAAACTCCTATTCTGGGGGAGAAATAATGAAGAGTCACCTGAAATGCCCCGAGGAGTCGCTCGGATCAAGAATATACGTACCTGAACTATACGTCAGACCATAATTTGTCGAACGGCATGGACGAGTTACCAACGCTTGTGAAAGACGTCACGTTGTTCCAAGAGGGCACGCAACTCTGCACTGGCCAAGCACCGGCCAAGTGCTTGAGCCAAGCTGAAGTGTCAGGAACTGATGTGATTTGCAACTGAGTAGTAGTACATACCGACAGGTTCTGTGAAGGTTCCTGGGATGATCGCTACCTACCAGTCGTAAATAAGGAAGGAATAGTCGCGATGATGAGGAGGCATACCTTGTCGATACCAAACGTGATCTCATTTCACAATGATGCCTTGATCAGACAAGGTGAAGGTCTTGCGACAAAATTAGCGGCATCATCGTTAATCTTACAGCTACAAGTGTAAAACATAAGAGGCGGTCATCGAAGAGAACTCATAGAAGAGTATCAATGACTTACCAACTGGAAGATCGAAGAGGCATTCGTGACTTACTACCCCTCAATTGAGCGAGGGCCGTCTTGATCGAGGGGCGAGAGGGGATGCGATAAATGTTCCATGTGTTGGAGCAACAGACACTGGATCCCTGACGGAACCAGGTGCATGGGTCTTGGGTCGCAGCGAGTGGAAGAGCTGTTCCCGGTAATACTCAGATGCCGAGAAATAACTTGAAGTGCTTGCACTCCTGTGTGGGCCATCGCCATCGTTCGATCCTCTGGATTGGGATGGTGAAGGTTATTATTATTGGAACCTTCTGTTTTCGAGTACATCTAGGATTGAAGTCGGGGCACGTTGTGAGAAACGCGAATACCAAGACAAGGGCCGAGAGTAGACGATGCATCGGAAGCAGGATTGGTGTTGCTGCCGCTGTTACTGTATGTAGCCAAAGCCGGGACAGCATCATAAAAAACCGTCGCTTTTCGTTAGCCTGTGATCGTTTGAGTTTGCCTCTTTGATGAATACAGTGTTTGTGGGTGTCGTCTAAATCATCAACGCCGCCCATGGGCCCATTTTGTTGGAGGAAAGGACCAGGTAACGGGGAAGATTGGTTCGTAGGAGAAGGCGGTAATGCAATCGGTTGATGTCGATTGTATGAATGGCGAACTCGGTGGCGTGTAGAGCGCGTTTCGAGCTCTGGGACGACTCAACATACATCTAGGATTTCAAACACATCTGTGGTCTGAAAACATCACAAAAAAAAGCACGTACCTTCACATATGGTGCTATTTTGTAAGCGTTTCGCTGA
>Ga0193719_10000726_pt1 | contig 12591 bp, 16 predicted proteins | sample U2a2metaG_FD_160103 | JGI IMG/M metagenome (GOLD analysis project Ga0193719, IMG submission 160103) | Soil microbial communities from a riparian zone of the East river system, Colorado, United States - U2a2 | ecosystem: Environmental > Terrestrial > Soil > Riparian zone | place: USA: East... | reverse complement strand
CGCGTGCGCCGCGCGCGCGACTTTGTCCGGAATCTTCACAGCATCGATCAGCCGATGGATCTCCGAGACAGCTCTCCCATGCGGTTGCGGCGGAATCTCGAAGTCCACTTTGACGCAGTGAACGTGGGAGCGCTGTACATCGGCGATGCGCACGTCGACGCCGGACAATCCCAGCGTCGATGGCAGGCGCTCGAGCCAGGCTTTATCGAGTCCCACATCCACGAGGGCGCCGAGGAACATGTCTCCGGCGATGCCGCTGGCGGGGTCGAGAACAGCGATTTTCATCATGCGAAATCTAATCCCGAGTGGACTTGTCTGGATTCAATCTGGTTGCTAGGTTCCCCGGCTTCGGAAACCTCAACGACTTCAACCAGACAATGTTAATCAGAACGACAATCGCAATTTCTGCTCTTCTGCTTCGAGCGGCGACAGCGCAGGCGCAGCAGGGTTACGAGTTCGAAGTTTACGGAACGGGCATCCCGGCGAGAGGCGCCGGAGAACTGGAACTTCACACGAACTTCGTTCCTTCCGGGTCTCAGTTCGTCGACGATGATGAAGGCCGTGCCACTCACCGTGCATTTCGCTCGAGCCTGGAGTTGAGCACGGGCCTCGCCAGCTGGCTCGAAGCAGCGTTCTACGCCGTGAGCTATTCGAGAAATGGCGCGGGTGTTCAATACGTTGGAAACCGCGCGCGTTTCACCGCCGTCGCTCCGGGACGCTGGAATCTGCCATTCGACGTCGGCCTGTCACAGGAGGTGGGATACGCGCGTCCCGGCTTCGCCGAGAACCGCTGGGGCTACGAAGTCACACCCATTCTCGGCAAGGAGATGGGGAGTGTCTCTGTGCTCCTGAATCCTGCGTTCGAGCGCGGGTTAGGTAGCGGCGAGCACGAGTGGGAATTCGAGCCCCGGGCGCGATTTGGCTACACACTAGGCGACGACGAGGCAGTCGGTCTCGAGTATTACTCGGTTCTCGGGTCAGTCTCCGGCTTCGACGCGAGAAATCATCAGCGTCATCAGCTGTTTGCTACTGGCACGACTGACCTTTCGGAAGGCATGGAAGCGGCGCTCGGAATAGGCCGCGGCCTCACCAGAAATTCTGATCGCTGGGTTATCACGACCCGGCTCGAGCTGAAATTCTGAATCCAGACATGCGTCCGGCACGTTGACGCGCAACGAAGCTATGTCTGCAAGGAATCGAACTTGCACCCGCGCCCGGCATGCCTGCACAACGCTACGATATTGCAGTGATCGGCGGCGGCCCCGCCGGACTCTGCTCCGCGCTCTGGCTCGCCCGCTATCTCCACAAAGTCGTCGTCATCGACTCTGGTGATCCACGAAACTGGGAGACGCGCGGCATCAACGGCTATCTCGGTCACCAGGGCATCCGCTCGCCCGAGCTGCGCGAGCTAGGTCACGCCGAGTGCGTCGACTACGGTGTCGAGTTCGTGAGCGGCGTCGTCGATACGGCAATAAATGAAACGGGTGAGCTGTTCGCCATCTGCCTTCGCGACGGAACGACGATCGAAGCCTACAGAGTTCTGCTAGCCATCGGCATCAAGGATTTCTGGCCCGACATTCCCGGGCTCGAGCGCTGCTATGGCGAGACGGTCCACGTGTGCCCCGACTGCGACGGTTACGAGACTCGGGACAAGAAGACCGTCGTCATCGGCATAGGGCGTAAGGCCGTGGGGATGGCGCTCGCGCTCGCGACGTGGACACGGCAGATCGTCATCTGCACCAACGGCGAGAAGCCGGACATGAGCCAGGCTCTGCTCGACAAGCTCAAGGCGCTGAACATCCCCGTCCTGGAGGCGCCGATCCAGTGTGTTCTGTCGAAGAACCGTGAAATCGCTGGAATCGAACTGGAAGGAGCGATGTCTCTCGACTGCGAGCGCCTCTACTTCGCGATCGGCCAGTACCCCGCCGACGACCTCGGTGCGCAGCTCGGATGCAAGCGCGACGAGATGGGCCGCCTCGTCATCGACGACCGAAATCACACCTCGGTGAAGAACGTCTACGCGGCGGGCGATATTGCGCCTGGTCCCCAGCTGGCGATCGCCGCGGCGGCGAGCGGGGCGGTTGCCGCCATCGCCATTCATGCATCGCTGCTCCCCGAAGGCAGGAAGCTTCCGGAACCGTAGCCAGCGCCCCGTAACTGCCTGACGCTGAGCTGCTACCAGCGCAGCGTCAGTGCCTGCGCTTTGTGTTTTCTAATGATCTGCAGGTCGACCGAGCGATCGGTTTCATCCGCGTTTCTGATCGCGCGTACGAGATCGATCGGACTCTCGATCCTGATGCTGTCCGCCCTGACGACGACATCTCCGCCTCGTAGTCCGGCCGCCCTCGCCGGCGAGCCCTCGATCACGCTAGTGATGAACACGCCTTCGGGTTTTACGCCGAGCGCGTCACAAAGATCTTGGTTCAGCGCCGTGAACTCGGCGCCCGCGAAGGGATAGGTCCCGCCTCCGTATCCCAACGCCGGAGGTAGAAGCGCGGGAAGTGGTTCAGGCACGGGCATTCGACGGATCATTCCGACCCGTTGAATCGGCGGACGGGCGATCGCTCCGCTTTGTATCTGCATGATCTCCGGCACCGTGAGACTGACGACCAGGTTCGAGTCCCAGTTCTCGGGACGCCTGCCGAGCGTTCCCCTGATGACGCGCGTCGCATCGTTGCGGCGGATTCTAAGAACGAAGGGCGCGCCCACCCTGAGCCACTTGCTGAGCTCGACGGAGCCGCCGCGCATGTCATGCGAATTGAACGACAACAGCACATCCCCGGGGCGGACTCCTGCCTTCGCTGCCGGCGAGCTGGAATCAACGCCGGTGACCACAGGATATGAGTCGAAGAACGCGTCGCCATGCTCGTTGATCATCGCCTGGTCCGAGATCCTCACTCCGAACCAGCCCGTCGGCTGCTCGCTCGCCGCTGGCGTTCGCTGCGCCTGAACTCCGAGAGGCAGAATGAGAAATCCAATCAGCGCCAACGTGAACCGCGACGCATTTCCCGAGGTCGACAACTTCAAGGTGACGGTCACCTTAGAATCCCCTCAATCCCACCGGACGCGCGACGAGCTGCTGTTGCGTGGCCACGCGCGCGCCCATTGTCGCCAGGTAATATTGGTTGATCACCGGATCGTGCGGCGCCGTCTGCAGCGCGCTCACCGTTGCATTCTCGATCTTGTCGAGCGCTTCTGCTCGCTTCGAGTACATCGCCAGGCTGTCCCTGCTCCCCGTCGACGCATTGTTGACGGCGAGAAATTCTGACGCCCGCTGATAGTCGTCGACTGCACGATTGAGTGCGGCCGACGCATCATCCACGGACGCGAAGTTCGCATCGGCTGCCGGCGTCGATTTGCTCGCTGTCGCCGGAACCGCACTTGGCAGCGCTATCGTCGCCCGGCCAATCGCAATTCCTCCAACGAGGAGCAGCACCGCCGCGGCTGACCGCAGCCACGGTTGGCTGGACGCCCACCATCGCGACGACTGTGATTCGCGAATCAAACCTTCCTCTCGCGCCCGCGCGGCGATCGTTCGCCACTCGTTGAGCGGCGCCTGCTCGCGCAAGCGTTCCTCGGCGATGATCCGGTCTAGTTGCTCTTCAGACAGGTGCGACATGTGCTTTCCCCTTTACTGCGACGGTTGGTGATTCATCCACTAAATGCGCGAGCAGCTTCCGCAGCTTGGCGCGCGCCTTGAACAGTTGCGATTTCGATCCGCCCGACGTGATTCCGAGCTCCTCTCCGATCTCGCCGTGCGTGAACCCTTCGATGTCGTGAAGCACGAACACGGCCCTGGCCCCTGGCGACAGCTTGGTCATGGCTTGCTCGATAGACTCCGCCACGAATGTCCGGTCGGTGTCCGTCTCGGTCATCGCGGAATCGTCCTCGATGTCCACTTCCAGCTTCGCGATGCGCCTGATTTTGCGTAGTGCATTCAGAGTGCGGTTCACCGCGATCCGGTGGGCCCATGTTCCGAACTGTGAGTCGCCCCGGTAGCTGGGAAGTGCCCTGAATATCTGCATCCAGACCTCCTGCGAGATGTCGGCGGCCAGCTCGGCATCGTCACAAAGCCTGCGAACGACCGCGTCGATGTGCGGCGAATGCTGCGACCAAAGCCGCTGCATCGCCCTCTCGTCGCCGTCTATCGCGCGCTTGAGGTCGAGCTGATCGAATGGCATCTCGGACTCTTGCTTAGTCACTCCACATCTACCTATAGTTTCCCGAAAATCCGGTGACTTTCCCTCTGCGCAATCGTTTGCAACGGTACGCCTCGCCATTCCGCGGAGCAGCAGGTCCAACCCGGGTTGGAACTTCGGTCTTCGCGGACCAGTATAAATAACAGTAGTTAAAGGAGTTAGCGTTGCTTAGAGTCATTCTCACCGCCCTGACGATGACACGAGCGGGCGATGGCCTGCCCGTCAAGTCACCGACTGAGGTCGGCATGTCCAGCACCCGTCTCAACGCGATCGAGCGCGTCGTTGAGCGCGGAATCAAGGCTGGAGGCTACCCCGGTGCCTCTGTCATCGTCGGCAGAAAGGGCGCGGCGGTGTTCGAGAAGGGATTCGGCAAGCTCTCCTGGAGCGAGAACAGCACCCTGGTCGATGCCGAGCGCACGATCTACGACGTGGCGTCCCTCAGCAAGGTCGTCGGTACCACTACGGCGATCATGATTCTTTTCGACGAAAAGAAGATCGGGCTCGATGACCCGGTCGTTAATTACATCCCCACATTCGGCGGCGGCGACAAGGACAAGGTCACCATTCGTCAGCTCCTCACGCACACCTCCGGGCTCCCGGCGGGCAGAGATATCTGGCGGATCGCCCAGACGCCGCTCGAAGCGCGTGCCCTGGTCCTGAGCACCCCCCTCGAGGGCCGTCCCGGCGCCCAATACATCTACTCCGATCTGGGTGCCGATGTTCTGGGACTCCTGGTCGAAGTCGTCTCCGGCGAGCCGCTGGACAAGTACCTGACAAGACGCGTGTTCGAGCCCCTTGGGATGAACGAGACGATGTACCGTCCCGCCGACTCGCTGCGCTATCGCATCGCTCCCACCGAAGTCACTCCGCCGCGCGGTTATCCGCTGAGAGGCGAGGTCCACGACGAAAACGCCTACGCCCTGGGTGGTGTGGCGGGACATGCAGGTCTATTCAGTACCGCTGCCGACCTCGCGGTGTTCGCGCAGATGATGCTGAATGGCGGCGAGTACAACGGCGTCCAGATAATCAGCAAGCCGACTGTAGATCTCTTCACATCGCGTTCGTTCGGTCACCGCGCGCTAGGCTGGGATACGGCTGAGGGAGACTACGGATCGGGCCGGTACCTGGGACCGACCGCCTACGGTCACACCGGTTTCACTGGTACCTCGATGTGGATCGATCCCGAGCGCGAGATGTTCGTGATCCTTCTCACCAACCGTGTGCACGCGGCGCGTGCTCTCAGACCGGCGAAGGTCATTTCTGATGTCCGCGCCGATCTATCGGATGCGGCTGTACTCTCCGTCCTCGACGGGCCGAAGCTCGTTTCCGGATCGAGAGCCTTCCGCGCCGACCGCGAAGCCGGCTGGAATCCGCCGCCACGGCGTGCGTCGAGACGCCGCCACGGCTCATCCCGGCACCACACGATCGCCAGCGCGACGTCGAGAAGCCGCGCAAGCGCCGCGAAGAAGAGCTCCTCGGGCAAGAAGGCGCCGGCCAAGAAGAGCTCCAAAAAGAGCCACTAGTTTCGATACTGTGGATAGGCAGAGGGCGCCCAAAAGGCGTCCTCTCTTGTTTCAGTGGGTGCGAGCTAGTGATTATTCGGTAGCCAACGCGGAATCTGTAATGAGCGACGAATCAACAACTACCCCGACTCCGACTGAAGCGCCTGCCACTAGCGGGGTGGTGTCCGAGGACCAGGTGAAGCTCGCGCTCCGCCGCGTCAAGGATCCGGATCTCCAGCTCAACATCATCGACCTGGGCCTGGTTTACGGCATCGCGGTCGATGGCACGACGGTCAAGGTCGACATGACCCTTACCTCCCCCGCGTGTCCGTCAGGTCCCGAGCTGATGACCAACGCCGAGAATGAAATCAAGTCGCTGCCGGGCGTCGAGAAGGTGGAAGTGAATCTCGTCTGGATGCCCTTCTGGACGCCCGAGAAGATGGAGCCGCGAGTGAGGGCGTACCTCGGGTTCTAGTGACAGGGCGAATCACCCGGTAAGATTGAGCGGGTGCGCCTTAATTTCAGAGCTGTAGCTCTCGCGCCGCTCGTGTTCGTCGCCGCCTGCGCGACGAATCCCCAGCCCAATAAGAAGGTTGCTTCTGCCAGGCGGTCGGCCGCGGACAGCATTGGCTGCCTCGACACCTTGCATGCGACTGATTCCGTCTCGATGATCGTCAAGATGAGCGTTGCATCTCGGGATCCCAAGGTCGCGTTGCCGCATGACTTCGAGGATTTGTTCGTCGAGGAGTTCCGCTCGCGCTTCAGGGTTCCGTCAAAATTGCCATTGAGCGTCGTGATGGGCTCACAGCCGTGCGACTCACTGGGCTCACGATGCGTTGGAGGCGTCCTTAGCGTGGGGGCGGTGGCGTACGCCACTGTGCACAACGATGGCAAGCTGTCGGACATAGCGATGGTCGATGTCGCGCTGACGCCGCGTCTCGCCGACAGCGTGAAATCCGCGCTGCAATCGATGTCGCGCGCGGAGCTGGTGCCACCCATTGGGGATGTCGATCCGATTCCCCTCATGGTCCAGGTCGTTCAGGAGGAGGAACCGGACACCGTTCCGAAGGTTCGACAGGTGTTTCAGGCGAAGGTGCCAAAGTACGACTGGCCGTTCAGCTACGCCTCGATGCCCGCGTCAGGCGTAGATGCGAAGTATCCCTTCAACGCACGCCTGGCGGGCGTCGAGGACAGCGTGACGCTGGCGTTCACCGTCGACGCCGATGGCGCGATTGCGGCCGAATCGATCGAGCTCGTGAGCGCCAACTATCGGGACTTCGTGGCGTCGGTGCTCGACGCGCTCGGTCGGACGCGCTATCACCCGGCACATTTGGGCGACTGCGCCGTGGCGACGCGAATGAGGCAGCGATTCCTGTTCAAGGTGCCGGAATGAGTGCGGACCAGTTACGCCGGCTGCAGCGCTCGAACGAATCCTTCCCCCATCTCCTCTATCTGCCAACGGCGTAGCTCGGGAACGGCAGCAAGATCGTCAATTGTCTTCGCGCCGCTCCGCGCCACGTTTTCCAGTCTCTCCCGCGAGCACAACACCCCCGGATCCAACTCCAGCCTCGTCGCCGCTGCATCGCGCACTGCCTTGAGACGATTAACCTTCTCGTCGAAATCGCGATCCTTGTTCCAGCGCTGACCTTTCGGGAATTTCGGCAGTTCCGCCTCGGGAGCTTCCATCCCACGTCGAATCGCCGAAATGATGTCGGCCCCGGCGCGCTCGATCATTCCCTTCGGCATTCCCTTGATCGTGCCCAACTCAGTCGCGTTCTTCGGTGCGCGGCGCGCAATCTCGAACAAGGCTTCGTTGCCCATCACCCGGAACGTCGCGCGATCGAGCTGCGCCGCAACAGTGTCGCGCCAGTTTGCGACCTCACGGAGTACGGCGAGCTCCCGACGGGAGAGATCGCGCGCGCCTTTGAGGCGGAGAAATCCTTCCATGCTCTCCTCGGCTTCCCAGCGCGTTCCCTCGAGGCGGGCGAACTCCTCCTCCGCCCAGTGCAGACGGCCGCGACGCTCGAGTTGCTCCTTTATCCGATCCTTGAGTTGCAGCAGATACCGGGTGTCCTGCGCGGCGTACTGCAGCATGTCCGGCGTGAGCGGACGCATCGACCAATCCGCGCGCTGGTGCTTCTTGTCCAGCTTCACATCGAAGTATTGATCGAGTAGCGCCGCGAGCCCAAACGACTTGATTCCCAGCAGCTGCGACGCGATCCGCGTGTCGAAGATATTGGTGACGTGCCAGCCGTAGTCCTGGTGTAGCAGCCGCAGGTCGTAGTCGGCGTCGTGGAAGACGACTTCTACGGCCTTGCTCTGGAGCAGCTGGCCCAGTCTGGCGGGCGATCCGATCGGCAGCGGATCGATGATCGCGCTGTGCTCGCGCGTCGAGATCTGGAGCAGATAGATGCGATCGAGAAAGCGATGGAAGCTCGCCCCTTCAGTATCGAGGGCGAGCTCCTTCACATCGGATATTTCGGAGAGGAAGCGGTCTACCTCGGGTATCCTGTCCAGGTAGAGGGCGCCGTCCGTATTGGCAGGAGGCATCACCCAAATCTAGTGCTTTAATGGTCACTCGCTCCTCTGGCGTTAACTTTCGGCGCGGTCCACTCATTCTGCGATCCCATGACTGAAAACCTGAAAGTTCACATCTATCCAAGCGATTGCGACTCGGTGGGGCACGTCAATCACGCCCACATGCTGACGCTGCTGGAGCGGGCGCGGTGGTCGGCGCTCGAACGCCACATGTCGTACGACGAGTACATGAAATCGAGCTTGTGGGCAGTCGTTCGAAAGGTCGAGGCGTCTTATCAGGCACAGACATTCCCGGGCGATGACCTCAGCATCAGGACGGGACTCACGTCCGTCGGAAACACCAGCTTCATCGTGCGGCAGGAGGTACGGAATCAGCGTGATGCTGTCGTCTGCGATGCGTCGATCGTGTATGTAACCGTGTCGCATGAAGGAAAGCCGATCCCGGTTCCCGATCAGTGGCGGACGCTCTTCGCCCCATGGGAAGAGGAAAAACCCCGTTGAACAATCCGGGGCGGTGGCCCAAGAGCGCAGGCATCCCGGACGAGGGGAAAGTCAGTTGAGCAATCCGGGGCGAGGGCCCGATAGCGTCAGCGCAACGGAGCAGTCGATTCCGGCTCAGATCGGCGCCGTACTATTCCGCCATCGTGCCTGGCTGCCACTTCTCTTTCTCGGAATTCCCCTGGTCATGCCGGGATCCACTTCTCCGTTTCGCTGGGAAGTTGGAATCGCGCTCATCGTGATCGGGGAAGCAATCCGCCTGGCAGGTGTCGCGGCGGCGGGCACGGTGACGCGCCGCCGCTCGCGCAACGTGCAGCGGCTGGTCACGTACGGAATCTTCGCGTGGGCGAGAAACCCGCTCTACATCGGAAATTTTCTGATCTGGCTGGGGTTCGTCACCATCTCTGGCGTGCTCTGGTTCCTGCCGATTGCGGTGCTGCTCTTCGCGGTCGAGTACGAGCTGATCGTTCGCTACGAGGAAGGGGTGCTCGAATCGATCTTTGGCCGCGAGTATCTAGACTACAAGAGCGAAACGCCGCGCTGGATTCCCCGCCCGCCGAAAGGTCCGCAGCCCGAGGGAGAGTACCATTGGGGCGAGGCGTTCAAGAGCGAGATCAGCACTTTTCTACAGTACGCGGTGCTGCTGCTCGCGTTCTGGATCAAAAGCCAGATTGTCGAAGGGTCCGGTGGTGTCTGGGCGAAAGGCTTTATTAAAACCTTTTAGTTCAACTGCAACTGCGAGAGGGTTTAGTCCTTTGAGCGGCACTCGACGCAAACCGGCCGTTCACTCGAGAATCTCGCCCGAATCTTCTCGACAAACGACCCGTATAAATGCTCATCGCATAGCGATCTTTTGCACGTCGTGCACACGCCCCCTTTCCCCACTCTGAAAAACGCCTTGCACTTGTCGCACTGCCAGCTGAACGCGGACTGGCGGAAGAACGGCGGCACTTACACAATCGCCAGAGTCTGAGAGCCGCTCCACGACGTGCCGGGCTTGAGCTCCACCGGGGAGCCGATCTGCGCCGCCTCCACGCACACCATCCTCATGTAGTCTTCCGTGTCCAGCCCGATGAAGCCCGTCACCTTTTCGGCCCACGGATTCCAGACGACGGCATCCTTGAATCCCGCCGAGCGGATCTCGATCCGGCGCTCATTCCCGCGATCTTCCACTTCCACCTTCTTCGGGGCCTTGAGGTAGACGCGATCGGTCTCGTCCGAGATTACCAGCTTCTTCGCCTCGTCCTTCGTCTCGTTTCCGCCCTGTGTCTTGTCGAGGTACCATTTGCCGGTGAAGCCGCGTATCGCCGTTTCACGGATGTCGGCCACCGCGAGGTAGGTATGGAGCGCGGTGGTGAAACTGAACAGCTCGTCGCCGGTGTTGAACGCATCGAGCTTCACCTGGAGCGACTTTTCGTCGAGCGTGACCGTCAGCTCGGTGCGGAAATGATACGGCCACAGCTCGCGCGTGCGGTGATCGTCCGTCAGCACGAGCTTGACAGAGGATGGCTCGTCCGACGAGTCGGCGTTCTCCACCAGCTGCCATTCTGATTTCCTCGCGAAGCCGTGCTGCGGCAACGGGCCGATGTTCGCGAACTGTGGCCACACAACCGGAATCCCGCCGCGAATCGGATCTCCCGGGGCGAACGTCGCCGTCTTCCCCATGAACAGCACTTCCCTGCCGCCCGCGGGAATCCACGAGGTCACGTGCGCGCCATTGAGGTACACATCCGCCGAGCTGCCGGAGGGATGCGAGAGCAGCACGGTGGACATTCCGTTCTTGCCGGGAACGATGGGAGGAGTCATGGGATCAGATATTGAGGGCCGAACACTGGATTCCGCCAGTCGCTCGGATGGAGATAGCTACCGGTTGGGCCGTCCCGGAGGGTTGGGACTCTTGAACACTTCGCGGTTGATCTGGACGAACTCCTTGAGATTCGCGGGCACGTCCTCTTCAGGAAAAATTGCGGTGACAGGGCACTCGGGCTCGCACGCGCCGCAATCGATGCACTCGTCGGGATGGATGTAGAGCTGATCGGGTCCTTCATAGATGCAGTCGACCGGACACACGTCGACACACGCGCGGTCCTTCGTATTCTTGCAGGCTTCAGTTATGACGTAGGGCATGTCGTTCCCGATAGTGCCGCGGCGCCAGCATAGTAAGCCGCACCGAAGATGATTCCTTGCCGAAAAATAGACCGGGCCGATTGAATAGCAACCGCGTTTCTCATCACTTGATGGTCCCCACCACCACGCCAAGCAGGAAGAGGGCGAGTATCAAGAGAAAAACAGTCGCGACCCGCCGCCGGGTTCTCCGTACCGCCGTCCAAACTTCTTCATCGAGGTAGTAAGTTCCCGGCGCCGCCTCGCGAATAACGGCGCGATCGCGGAGCCGCTTGAGCCCCAGCGATTCTCCGAGCCCGATCGCGGTGTATGACTGTGCTGATTCGCGCGATGTAGCGCCGGCGGCGCGGAAATCATCCACGACCTCCTTCTCCCGCCTTATCAGTATCGCGGCAACTGCTGCGCCCATGTCAGCGGCTCCTTTGATGATTCATCGCAAAACTACCGGCGCCAGGGCGGAATGTCGCCCCGCTTCTTGTCGAGATCGGAGTTTTCACGAAAGAGCGTTGCAGTCCGTCCGATCACTTGCACGACGGCCGAATTGGTCGCCGTCGCCAGCGAGTTCGCCATCTCCTTCGGCTTCACCTCGTCCTTGTTCCCCAGTTTCACTTTCACCAGCTCGCGGGTGCGCAGCGCGTCGTCGAGAGCGCCGACGAGAGATGGCGTGAGTCCGTGCTGTCCGACGTGCACGGTCGGCGTGAGATGGTGTGCTTCGGAGCGAAGCTCCGCCCGCTCCTTGCCCGTCAATTCCTCATCCTGCCCGGCTTCGTGATGAAGCTTCGCACATCGATCGGCGTCCCATTCCAGTAGTTGGCGTCACTCCGCATCACCTGAAAGTGCAGGTGCGGGGTGTTGGGCGGCGCATTGCCCGTCGTTCCGACGAACCCGATCACATCGCCCTCCTGAACCTCGAGCCCTTCCTTCGTGTTCGGCGCGTAACCCATGAGGTGCGCATAGTACTGCACGTAGCGCCCGCTCGCATCGGCGATATAAATCGTAATTCCACCCGCGCCATTATTTGCCAGCTTGATGATCCGGCCCGGCGCGGCCGCCAGCACCGGGGTCCCGCGCATCGCGAGAATGTCGGTTGCCATATGGATGCGGCCGCCGCTTCGAGCCTCGTGGTACGTATCCCTCAGCTCCGATGGCGAGACCCCTTCCACCGGAACCATCAGCGGATGCGCGCGGAAGTAAGCCGAATCGGATGACAGCATCGGTCGCATGTCGAGCCTCACCGGCGCATCGCCGCCAGGACCCCCGACGACAGGCGGCACCTTTTTGGGACCCGCATTGCCCGGTGCGCGAATATTGACGCAAGTCGTTGCGCCTACCACCGCGCAGAAGAGCGTCGCGCACACGCGTGAGACGCGCGCCACGCTGGCGCACCGCTCACAGAACCGCTCGAGCTCAGCTCGCCGAAACACCGGCTAGCGGTTGCTCTTGCGCCTTTACCACGTCACCCGGCAATCCCTGCTCCGCGGCTTCTCGCTCCTCCAGCTCGCGAGCCATCTGCGCGATGCCCTCCTCGATCGTTCTCGAATGGTGCATCGAGCAGAACTTCGGCCCGCACATCCCGCAGAACTCGGCGCTTTTGAAGTACTCGGCGGGAAGCGTCTCGTCGTGATACTCCTGCGCCCGCTCCGGATCCAGGCTCAGGCGGAATTGCTCCTTCCAGTCGAACGCGTACCGCGCGCGTGATAGCGCGTCGTCACGATCGCGCGAACCCTTCC
>Ga0193719_10000724_pt1 | contig 12624 bp, 12 predicted proteins | sample U2a2metaG_FD_160103 | JGI IMG/M metagenome (GOLD analysis project Ga0193719, IMG submission 160103) | Soil microbial communities from a riparian zone of the East river system, Colorado, United States - U2a2 | ecosystem: Environmental > Terrestrial > Soil > Riparian zone | place: USA: East... | reverse complement strand
CGCACCGATTTCTTCGCGAATCGGCCGCAAAATATAGTAACCGGCAAGGACGACGAAGTTGAAAACGAAGGCAAGCCAAAGCGCGCGGAGCTCGTCCGGCTTAGCATCCACGATTTTCCTGAAGAGTTTTTTCATCAGTCCACGATGGTAGGGCGCGACCGCCGGGCGCGCCGGACGGCTCTATCCGTCCCTACCCTTTGCTTCTCTTCCAAGCAGCAAGCACTTCCGCTTCGCGTTCGGGTGTCAGACCGGCCCGCAATTTCGATTGTCGTTCTTGCGGCAATGATTTGAACCACGAGAGCGTGTCACGCGCTGTTTCGGCAAGCGGGCGAAACGTCAAGCCTTTCGCGAGGGCGCGATCGATCTTCGTTCGCGCAAGTCCGAGCTCGTCACCGGCCCAGACGGGCATGTCCGACCACGCTTCAACCTTTTGCTGTTGGAGAAACTCAGCGGGTAACCAGGTGAATGTGGCGCTCGAATGGAGCGCATCTTTGATTTCGGGGAGCATCTGACCGATTTCGAGCGGCTTGGCGGGACCGGTTGCGTTGTAAATTCCAGTCTCGCGATTTTCCGCCATGCGGATTGTCCATTCGGCCAGGTCTCGTGCATCGATGAACTGCACCGGATCGCTTGGTTTGCCCGGGGCCAACACTTCGCCACCTCGATCGATGCGCACCGGCCAATACGTGAAGCGATCGGTCTCGTCCCGCGGTCCGACTATGAGGCCCGGGCGGATGATTAACGTTTTCCCGGGAAACCATTTCTCGGCTTCCTTTTCCGACAACGCTTTGAGCGGGCCGTAAGTTTTGTAACCTGATGCCTTCACTGCTTCGATCGTCTCTTTGTACGGGTCGAGGCCGTCGTATTTTGCAAGCGGCGCCGTTTCATCCACGCCCTGGCCCGTGTCGGCGTAAACCGAGATTGTCGAGATAAACACGTAACGCTCGACATGGCCTTTCAGAATTTGTGCTGCATCACGGACCCAGCCTGGAAGCGTGGTGGGATTATCGATCGCCACATCCCACTGCCGATTTTTCAACGCGTCGAGCTGACCGTTGCGATCACCGATCAATTGCTCGACTTCTTTTGGTAACTCTCCAGGATGCGTTTTGCCGCGGTTAAAAGTGGTAACCTTATGGCCGCGGCTCAGAGCGTATCGAACCTGATATGGCCCGGTGAACCCGGTGCCGCCAAGAATGAGAATGCGCAGAGGCTTCACGGATTTCCCTGCGAGAGCCGTTGTCGACCTTGTGCTTACCGCAAAAGCAGTTCCGGCGGCGATTTTGATAAAACAGCGGCGTTTCATAGGTTTGTCATGTCGAGCGGAGTCGAGACGTCTCTAATTATTCATAAGGCAACAGCGAGAGATTCCTCCACTTCGGTCGGAAAAACAAAAGGATATGACAAGACGCGAAGCTGCACGGCTGATTGGCGCAACGGCGGGTGGCTTGCTTTTGCCGATTGAGCCCGCCCACGCGCAGGCGAAAGCCGAATCATCGCCGATGCTGACGCGTGTGATTCCTTCAACCGGCGAAAAGCTGCCGGTGATTGGCCTGGGAACCTGGCAGGCGTTCGATGTCGACCTTACAGCGGACAACCGAAGACGGCTTGGGGACGTTCTTTCGCTTTTTGTAAAGCTTGGCGGACGCGTAATCGATACGTCGCCGATGTATGGTCGTGCTGAAGAGGTGATTGGAGAGTTGACGACTGTGCTCGGCATCCAGGACAAATTGTTTCTCGCCACTAAAGTTTGGACACGCGGCAAGGAGAACGGAATCAAATCGATGGAACGTTCGATGGCGCTTCTGCGTGCAAAACGAATCGACCTGATGCAGATCCACAATCTCGTCGACGTTCCGACGCAGCTGGCGACATTGCGTGAATGGAAGGCGCAGGGGCGCATTCGTTACCTGGGGATCACGCATTACGAAGCGAGCGCTTTCGCTGACGTGGAGAAAATCGTACGAAGCGAGAAGCTCGATTTTGTGCAGATCAACTATTCACTCATGGAACGCGAAGCCGAGGAGCGCCTTTTGCCGCTTGCGCAGGAACGCGGCGTTGCTGTTATCGTCAATCGGCCGTTTGGCGGTGGCGATCTCTTCAGTCGAACGCGCTCAAAGCCATTGCCTGATTGGGCCCCGGAATTTGATTGTCAATCCTGGGCGCAATTCTTCCTCAAATGGATCGTGGCCAATTCCGCTGTCACTTGTGCCATTCCCGCGACCGACAAACCGCGTCACCTCGCGGATAACATGAGTGGTGGAATCGGACGGCTGCCTGAGACAAAAACGCGCCAACGAATGGTTGAATTAGTCTCGTCGCTGTAGAGGTGACCGATCAAAAATCGCCTGGGGGATCGCGTTTTTTGCAGACCTGTGCGCATTGGCCAATTGTCAACCGAAAAAATTTACGTTTTCTGAAAAAAAACAGTTGCACGGCCAGTCGATTTCATCGATAGGACGCGCGCTTTATGCAAAAAATAACCCCCTGTCTTATTCTGGTCCTGTGTTGCGCGGTATTTTGCCCACGTCCAGCGGCGGCGCTGAATTTTTCGGCGCCGAAACCGAAATTTGGTTACACGGACGGTTCCGGTAAAAAGCAGTCGATTGAGATTGTCGACAAATATTATCCGAAGAAGCTCGTGCAGCCGTTCGGCAATGATTCAAAGATCGATCCGAAGCTGCGCCGGGCTGCGACCATTGCAGAAGAACGCGCTCGCGCACACTCTCTTTCGAAGTGCTGGCACTACGTGAAAGAAGCTCTTGTCGCTGCTGGCGTGGTGAAGTCGCGTCCCCAAACGACCCTGGCAAAGCAAGCTGGGCAGGAGCTGGTGAAGGATTATGGCTTCAAGAAGCTTCCGGTGACCGACCCTTACCAAGCGCCTGTCGGCGCGGTGCTGGTCTACGGCGCCAAACGTGCCGCTGGTCATGTCGAGATCCGCACAGAGAACGGTTTCGTCAGCGACTTTCGATCGAAGACGCCGTCCCGCCGACCGCTGTTAGGCATTTTCGCAAAGAGTTAGGTCGCTCATTCGAGCGGTCCCGAGCACCTCGAAGGAATCAATTCCAGCTGGCAATTTGTCCAGTTGCGCAAGATTCTTTGTCGATGGTTCAGTCGGTCCGAATCGCCATGTGGTCGGGCCCGCGAAATATCTCGACGGCCATGATGCGCGCGTGGGGTAATCGGGCTGATACTCTTGTCATCGACGAGCCGTTTTACGCTTTTTACTTAAGCGAAACTGGCAAAGAGCATCCTGGCGCGGATGAAGTGATTGCTTCTGGCGAGACCGATTGGCGAAAAGTTATCGCACAACTGACCGGTCCAATCCCGAACGGCAAACGGATTTTTTTCCAGAAACAAATGGCGCATCATCTCGCGCCGGAAGTGGATCGCGAATGGCTCGGCGCAGTTACGAATTGCTTTCTTATTCGCGATCCGCGGGAGGTGATCGCTTCATACATCAAAAAGCGAGAGGACCCAGCGCTGCCGGACCTGGGCTTTATACAGCAAGCGGAGATATTTGAATTCGTGCGCACTCGCACGAAGTCGGTCCCACCCGTTGTCGATGCAAAAGATGTGCTGGAAAATCCCGAACGGATGTTGCGCCTGCTTTGTGAAGCAGTCGGCGTTGAGTTTAGCGACTCAATGCTCTCCTGGTCGCCGGGATTGCGTGAGACCGACGGCGCCTGGGCCAGGCATTGGTACGGTGAAGTGGCAAAAACAACATCGTTTCAACCGTCTCGCCCGAGCGACGCCGAAGTGCCCAGGCATTTACAGGAGATTCATGATCGCTGCCGTGAGTGTTATGACCGCTTGTATGAATACAAATTGCGCTGAAGAATCTGCGTTGTCGGCGTAATCCGCGGTTAAAACAATGCTTCAGAAATTCGATGAGCGAAATCGTAACCTGATCGTTAATATAAACGGTCAGCTTGTGCATCGCGATAAGGCTGCGATCAGCCCGTTTGATTCCGCCGTGCAAGGTGGCGACGCGGTGTGGGAAGGATTGCGGCTGTACAATGGCCGGATTTTCAAACTCCACGAGCATCTCGATCGGCTGGAACGTTCGGCGCGGGCTTTGTCATTTGCTGAAATTCCGCCGCGCGAAAAAATTATTGAGGAGATCAAACGCACACTCGCGGCAAACAAGATGAGTGACGGCGTGCATATTCGGCTGACGCTCACCCGCGGTGTGAAGATCACATCCGGAATGGATCCGCGTCTCAATCAGAGCGGGCCGACATTGATCGTGCTCGCGGAGCACAAGGCGCCGGTTTACGCGAAGACGGGGGTGACTTTGATTACCAGCAAGACCCGGCGCCCGCCACCCGAGGTTCTGGATGCGCGAATTCATCACGCGAATCTGCTCAATTCGATTCTGGCCAAGATCGAAGCAAACAACGCGGGCGCGGACGATGCTTTGATGCTCGATACGCACGGTTTTGTCGCGGAGACAAACGCCACGCACGTCTTCATCGTACGCAACTCCGATAAATCGCGAGCAAACGGCGATCTTGCGACCAGTCGCGTCGTGGCGTGCCCAGAGGGAATTACGCGGGCGACGGTGATGGAAATTTGTGCCGCGGAAAAAATTCGCTGCGTCGAGACGGATCTGTCAGTCGTCGATGTTTATGGTGCCAATGAAATGTTTTGTACAGGCACAATGGGCGAGCTGGCCGCCGTCACCAAGCTCGACAATCGCCAAATTGGCGATGGCCAGGTCGGCCCGATAACAAAACGCCTCAGCGAGCTTTACGCCAAACGAACTGTCACTGAAGGGGTCCAGGTTGTGGACGCGTAGTCGCGAAGTTCTGAACGCGATGCGAAGACGCATCGCACTCCCAAGGCACTTCGTGCGAAATTCAATCAGACGCGTTCTCGGTTTCGCGGCCGCTTTGGGAGTGCGCACGAGTCCTCGCGTCGCTTTGGCACGTGGGAACGCCTATTGTTCCCAGGCTTTCTTTTTAAATGAAACTCGCCCTGAGCCTTCCTCGAATGCTTCAAAATGTTCCGGGTTCTGCTGGTAGTATTTCTGGTGGTACGCCTCAGCTTGATAAAATTTCATCGCCGGCAAAAGTTCGGTCACGATTGGCTTATTGAATTTTCCAGAGCGTGCGAGTTTCTCTTTTGAAGTCTCTGCGATTTTTTTCTCGTCGTCGTTGCCATAAAAAATGGCGGCGCGATAACTCGGCCCGATATCAGTGAACTGTCCGTCCGATTGAGTCGGATCGATTTGCCGCCAGTAAATGTCGAGCAACTGATCGTAGGAGATTGTCGTCGGATCGTAAGCGATTTGGATCGATTCGCGGTAACCGGTTTTTTCGGACGAAACAATTTCGTAAGTGGGGTTCGGTTCCGTCCCGCCGCAATAACCCACCACGGTCTTGATAACGCCTTTTGCCTTATCGAATGCCGGTTGAATGCACCAGAAACAGCCACCGGCAAAAACGGCGGTTCTTGTTTCAGCAGGAGAAGGATTTTGCCCTTGGCTGCTTAGGATAGTGCCCCCAGCAATCGCCGCGTAGCTGAGCAGGAGAATAAGTGTTCGTTTCATATTTTCGATGTTAGACAGCTTCTCAATTGGCCCGTTGTGAATAACTCAGCCTATTTTTTGCTTGCCATCAGCAGCGCATCCGTCATAAACGGGTTCAACGTTACTTCAATGCAGGCCAGACAAAATGATCAAAACGGCCACGGTTCTTTCGGCATTGTCTCCCTGTTGATTCGAATTCCTGGATTCGTCGATTCACTTTCTCCTCAGCGTGCCTGCGGATGAGGGTAGCTTAGCTCACCGCAGGCACGTCCCCTCTAGAAGCCGTCTCATGAATGTTGTAGCCGCCTCGCTGCGTCGAGGCGCTTCGGCGAGGTTGCTGCCTGCGGACACGGCGACGCAGCGCCGTGGCTACAGCAGCGCATATTATGAAATGGCTTGTAGGCTCATTGAGCTCGATTCACTAATCGATCGTCTCGATCTCGAGAAGATCTTCGAACGCAACGCACCATTGCACGTCGATCTAGGATGTGGCGACGGCTCATTTCTTTGCGCGCTGGCGCAGGGCATGCAGGACAAAAATTTTCTTGGTATCGAACGGTTGCTCAATCGAGTGCGCACATCGGCACGTAAGGCCGCCAAACTGGATAATGTGCGGCTGTTGCGAGTGGAAAGTTCGTATGCTGTGCGTTATCTGTTGCCGGCTGAATCGGTGGAAAGATTCTATCTGTTGTTTCCAGATCCATGGCCAAAACGCCGCCATCATCGACGCCGGATTGTGACTCCGGATTTCCTTGGCTCGACTCATGCCGCGCTCCAGAAAGATGGGAGCATTTACATTGCTACAGATGATGTTGATTACTTTGGGATAATCAAAGAGGTCGCCGAATCAGATCCCGGTTTTGCAATCGGTGAGGGTGATTTCAATTTACCGCCGAGCCGATTTGGGCTCATTTTCCGGCAGAAAGGCGCGCCCATTCACTGGCTGGAACTGCGAAAGATTTCGCCTGTGAAATAGCTTTGCGCTTCCCAACTGTCTTGACGAAACCGCAGTATTACTGCGCCCGTCTCATCCTGGCGGAAGAGTTTAATGCCCCGTTTTTGCAAATTCTCCATCCATTCGTCGCTGACTCGCTCGTAACTTGGGAAGTCGCGCGAGGTGGCAATGACCAGACGCGGCCGCACGGCGTCGAGAAAAGGGTCAGAGCCGGACTCTCCGGAATGATTCTGACCTTTAACGATGATATCACTGCGGAGATCTAAACGATGTGCCAGTAATTGTTCTTCGGTTTTGACACCGCTGTCCGACATGAACAAGATCGAGGTCGCGGGCGGCACAAGCAGTCGAACGACATACGCCTGATCATCAGCGATTGGCGAGCTAAAGTTTCGTGGCGGGAACAGGACGCGGGCAGTGACATTGCGCGACAGACGGAAACTGTCTCCTGCAGTTAGATTGTCCGGTTCAATTTGGTGTTCTCGAAACAAACGTTGCAATCTTTTGTGAACCGCTGAGTGGTCTGGTGTTGGATTGTCCATGAGGCGGATTCGAGGAAAATCGTCCAGCAATAGCGCTGTGCCACCCAGGTGATTTGCGTCGCCGTGAGTAAGCAGTACGCCGGAAAGCCGGTTCACGCCGGCCCAGTGCAGATACTCACGGATTACTCGCTGGTAAGTCCGTTCACTCCCGCAGTCGAACAACCAGTTTGCGCTTCCCGTTTGTAAGTGAACAGCCGCGCCGGCGTCGACATCCAGAACCGTAATCTCTGCAACGAGCTTTTCGGGCCAATGCGGATGTTCGACGTAAAAATGGCCGCCGGGAACATGCGCGAGGAATTGCACGATTCCCATAACCAGCCGGACCAAAAGCCAGTTGGCGTTATTGAAAATCACCGCAAGCCCGGGCAGAAGCGGCGTCGAAAGAAGGGACAGAAGTGCGATCGCGAGAATGAAAAAAGCAATCGGCACCACGATCAAATTCGCCACCAGAGAAATCGGTGTGACGATGTAGAAATACCAAAGCACCAACGGCAACGAACCGAGCCATGCCGCGAGGGAAACACCGGTTCCGCGGCAGAGCCATTCGAAGCCAGCGTGCAACCAGCGTCGCGGACCGCGCAACAGGCTTCGTGGCAGAAAAGGATCGGGAGCGGTCCAGCGCTGCAAAAGTCCAGCAAATGGATCGGCAAACAATATGATGGCCCCCACGACTGCGAAGGAGAGTTGAAAGCCTGTCGAAAAAAGCTCGTTCGTGTTCCAGCAAAGGAGAAAGAACGCCGCAGCAGCAAGACTGTTAAGGACGAAAACCTTGCGCTCGAAAAATAAGCCGCCAAACAAAATCGAGCTCATGACCGCCGCCCTTATACTCGACACGTGGAGTCCGGTGACTGCGGCGTAGAAGAGCAGCAGAGGTATGATAAGTGCGGCCGCCCATTTGCGTGAGAGTCGCGCGACCATTGCGAGCATCCACAACAGCGCGGCAACAATTCCAACGTGCAGACCCGCGACCGCGAAAAGGTGAAGTGTGCCGGTTTGCTGAAACGGTTCCTCGATGTCTTCCGGTGTTTGATGCCGGAGGCCAAGCACAATCCCGCTGAGAAAATTCTGCACCTCAGGTGCATTCTCCAGTCCTCTGCAAAGCGCGTTTTGCATCCATTCGCGCGACTTTTGTGCCAGCCGTAGAATGTAATTACCGCCGCCGTGCCGAATCAGTGCGCCGTCCTCCGGATAGCGAACAAAGAGCATCCGACGAACGTCGTGACGCGCCAGATACGCACGCATATCAAATTCGCCGGGATTTCGCGGCGGCGGGATGATTTCCGCGATTCCAAAAAGCTTCAATTCATCGCCAAATTCCGGAGTGCCTTTCCAGCGGACTTGCCAGACGGCGCCGGTGGATTGTTTCTGACCTTCGAATTCAATTGACCTGAGCTTCAGCAGAAATGTCGCAAACCCGCTGGGCGCAATCTTTGGCTCAGTAACCACGCACCCGATTGCCGTGACGACTCGCGGCCGGCTGCCAAGTTCGTCAGCAAGTTGCTGGCCTTCCGTGTCGCTTGTCTCAAGGTTGTGCAGGAGGAAAAAGCCAAATCCAACGATGACGTAAGTCGCGAGCAGTATCGGTCGATACGCGACGATCACGATGCAGGCTGCCAGGGTGATCGTCACCACAATCAAAGCGCCGCCAGGCAAGGGAAAAACGTCCGCGATGATAATTCCTATTGCAGCCATGAGCGACAAACCAACAAATGGCTGACGCGGCGCATTCAGGAATTTCATCCATCGGCTTTTCGCTTATCCTGCCTTGGCAAGGCAAGCCGCAAACGCGCGAGCGGCGATCGCTTTAATGTTAAATGGGAAAAAAACGCCCAACGTCCAACACCGAACGCTCAACTACCTGAATTGGAATTTGAAAACCTGCTAGGAGGATCTTGGGCCTGGTACGAGGAGCACAGGACGAGTGCTGCGTTTCAACACGCCTTTAGTAGCGCTTCCTACGAGCAAGTTATACATCGCACTGTGCCCATGCGTACCCATTATGATCAGATCGGCATTAAGTTCATTGCCCTGCTTCAAAATTTCTTCGGCCACTGTGCCATCTGGTTCATGTAAACTGACCTTGATACCGTCCCGAGCTATCTCTTCTTGCCACTTGGCGAGCTTCGACGTCTGACCTTCGTCCTCTGGGATTGTTTTTGACATTGGTTCAAAGCCTGGAACTGGCACCCCTGCCATTGGTGCAAGCTCAGGCATCCCCGCCAGGCCGTAGCCGAGTGTGCCCGGTGTTGCAGCCGCAGCAAGTTCCTTTACGTGAACCAAATGGATCTCTGCACTGAGAGCCTTAGCGAGTTGTCGGGCCAGATCGATAACCGGCGGTGTTACATCGGAAAAATCGATTGGAACGAGAATGCATTTCATGCTTGCGCCATCGATCTTAACTGGCGCATCGCCCTATCTCAAGATCGTGACGCAAGCATTCCCGCTTGCAAGGCGCTTCCAAGGAGCGGCGGTCTCCAGTCCGCCGCTGGGGCGATCTGCTGCCTTGGATGCACGCAGGGCACGATTGCCTGCGTCACTGGCGCGCCGTAATTTCCGTAGTGCAGGATCTTTTCGGGGATGACCAAGATATCGAAGTTGAGCGCACCGATAGCGCGCCGCTTGCCACGCGCGTGCGCCCGCGCTCGCTCGATGAACTCGTCGGTCAGGAGCACATTCTGGCGCCGGGCAAACTGTTGCGCCGTGCCATTGAAGCCGATCGTTTGCCTTCGGTGATTTTCTCCGGGCCACCCGGCAGCGGTAAGACCACACTGGCCCGGATCATTGCAGAAATGACGCACGCAAAATTCGTCCGCATCAGCGGCGTGGAAAGCAATGTCGCCGAGATGCGCCGTGTCATTGCTGCCGCCACGAATCGTCTGCGCACGTCCGGGCGAAAGACGATCCTCTTTGTTGATGAGATTCATCATTTCAACAAGGCGCAACAAGACATTCTCTTGCCGGACGTCGAGGCAGGGACTCTCCGGCTCATCGGGGCGACCACCTACAATCCGTTCTTTTATGTGAACAGCGCGCTCGTGTCGCGGTCACAGGTTTTTCGACTTGAGCCGCTCACAGTCGAGCAACTCGAGCGTTTAATCGATCGCGCCTTATCCGAGAAAGAGCGGGGACTTGGAAATTACAACGTGAAAATGGACAAGAACGCGCGTCAGCATCTCGCGAAGCTTAGCGACGGCGACGCGCGCAAATGTTTAAATGCGCTGGAGATCGGGGTTCTCACTACGCCTCCGACAGGAAATAATGGCGCAATTCATTTCACGCTTCATGTCGCCGAAGAAAGCATTCAGCAAAAAGCGGTCGTTTATGATCGGGCTGGCGATGCGCACTACGACACGATCAGTGCGTTTATTAAAAGCATGCGCGATTCCGATGAGAAAGGCGCGATGTACTGGCTCGCAAAAATGCTGCATGCTGGCGAAGATTTCCGGTTCATCGCACGGCGCATCGTCATTTTCGCAAGCGAAGACATTGGCCTCGCCGATCCGGAAGCGCTGCAACTTGCGATCGCGACGCAGCAAGCGGTGGAATTTGTCGGCATGCCCGAAGCTCGAATTCCTCTGGCACATGCCACGGCTTACATGTGCCGCGCCGCGAAAAGTCGCGAAGCGTACGATGAACTGAATGCGGCGGCCGAGAAGGTCGAAATGGAACAAACCAGGCAGGTCCCGGAGAATCTCAAAAATAAACATTTCCCGGTGAATCCGGACAGCTAGGGCGGACCAGCAGAAAGAATTGCCCACTAGACACACGAAGGAACACCAATCTCAGAGGCAATTGTTCCGCTCCGAGCCTTTTTGGTTCTTCGTGTATTTTGCGTGTTTCGTGGGCAACGAGCAAAAGTACAACCTTCGTTTTGTTCGCTGTCTTCTGTAGAAGTCCTTCGGCATGCATCAACCAGGGGAGGAGATTGGAGTTGGCGGACCGGTGTCGCGTTTTCTACGACTGATTCGTTTTTCACACACAATTTTCGCGCTGCCGTTTGCCCTGGGCGCGCTCGTGGTGGCTGCGGACGGGTGGCCCTCGTTGCGAGTTTTGGTTCTGGTTGTGGTCTGCATGGTGTTCGCACGCACCGCAGCAATGCTTTTCAACCGACTGGTTGACTGGTCGCTCGACCAGCGCAATCCGCGCACTGCCTCGCGTCATCTGCTTATCTCCAAGTCAGGAGCAATCGTATTGCTTGCGCTCAGTTCTAGCGGCTTTTTCCTGGCAGCGGCCGCAATCAATCGATTGACTCTGATTCTTGCGCCAGTTGCGTTGGCGCTGATTTTTTTCTACTCTCTCACAAAACGATTCACTAGCGCAACGCACTTCTTTCTTGGTCTTGCCCTGGCTATTGCGCCGGTCGGCGCATGGATTGCACAAACCGGTCGGATCCACCTTGCGCCTGTTGTGCTTGCGGCCGGCGTAATTTGCTGGGTCGCCGGATTCGATCTCATTTATGCCACTCAGGATTACGATTTCGATCGGCGCGAAGGCATTCGGTCGCTCGTTGTGAAACTCGGAATCGCACGCAGTCTTCGCCTGGCGCAGTTATTGCATCTTTTGACATTTGCGTCGCTCATCGTTTTCGGCTTGGTGGCGCAGCTTGGCGCGTTTTATTACTGGTCGATGCCGCTGATCGCGGTAGCTCTTTTTTACGAACATAAAACCGAAAAGCTCGATCTCATCGGGATCAATCGCGCTTTTTTTCAAAGCAACGCATTCGTCAGCGCGGTTTTTCTTGTTGCAGTTTGCGTGGACCGGTTGCGCTAGGTAGGGGCGATTGACCTCAATCGCCCGCGGGCGGTTCGGGTGAACCGCCCTACTACATTGCGTTTAACATTGCCACGCGTCGCTGGTGTCGGCCGCCGTCGAAAGCTGTTTCCAGCCAGATCCGCACAATTTCGAGCGCGAGATCTTCCGGAATCAGGCGCTCGCCCATGGAAAGTACGTTGGCGTCATTGTGTTGTCGTGAAAGACGCGCCGACTCTTCACTCCAGCAAAGTGCGCAACGCACGCCGCGAACCTTATTCGCCACCATGGCTTCGCCGTTCCCCGAGCCGCCGAACACGATGCCCCGCTCGCACTCGCCGCTCGCGACCGCTTCTGCAGCTGGGCGTATGAAGAGCGGATAGTCCACCGGATCTTCACTGAATGTGCCGAAGTCTTTTACTTCATGGCCGAGCGAAGCGAGCAGTTCTTTTACCTTTTCTTTGTAACGGAAACCGGCGTGATCCGAGCCAAGCGAAATCTTCATTCAACCATTTACTATAACTGCCGCTTTCTTGTCTAGGAAGCAGCTGGCGAAAATCAAGGTGCGGCGGCTTCCTAGTCGCCGAGGCGACCACAACTCGGCTTTGAGGTCGTCGTCAAACCGGTCATACCATATTTAAGGTTTCTTTAGAGGAGGTTGAGGAGAATAAATATCTACCTGACCGTGCTTCAACTGTTCTTGCAGAGATTCGGAAAAATTCCTGATTTCATTATCCAGGGTATACAGGTAATCCAATAATCCACCTGCCTTACTAAAATCTTCAGGCATAGGTTTCTTATCTCGAAAAGCATTTTTTGCCGCAATCAATTTGTCGTCGACGTAG
>Ga0193719_10000723_pt1 | contig 12626 bp, 4 predicted proteins | sample U2a2metaG_FD_160103 | JGI IMG/M metagenome (GOLD analysis project Ga0193719, IMG submission 160103) | Soil microbial communities from a riparian zone of the East river system, Colorado, United States - U2a2 | ecosystem: Environmental > Terrestrial > Soil > Riparian zone | place: USA: East River... | reverse complement strand
GGCCTGGGCGTTAATGATTGGTGCAACAGAAATTGCGCTGGCAATCAAGCTGCGCCGGGAAATCAAAGGCGAATGGTTTCTCATTCTTATGGGCCTGGCCTCAATCGTCTTCGCGGCTCTCCTCTTGTGGAATCCGCTGGCAGGCGCGGCGGCGCTGATCTGGATTATGGCGTGGTACGCAGTGATATTTGGTGTACTGGCGATCATTTTCGGGTTCCGCTTGCGCAGTTTGCCGACATTTGCTGCACCCTAATCAACGGAACGCCTTTGCTTATTTTTTGCTCTTGCTGGCGAGCCGGCGAGCTCACCGGCTGCGCTGTTTTGTAGCTCTCATTCAAGGAATTTCCTCGCCATCGCGCTTTTTTCCCGCGACGAAAGCTGGCGGCAACGGTTTGTTGAAGAAAATGCGTCCTGGTGCGATTGATGAGGCGATTACTCTACGGCGCTGGAACATGACCATTCCGATCTTACGCGTCGAACTCGCGACGGCGAGGAAGCGCCGGCCTTTCTAATCATCCACTCTTATGAAGAAAGCTCCCCTTGCTAAAAAGACGCGACCGCGAAAGGTCCTGCGGACTAACGGAAGTGAATTCGATACCACGCAATTGCTTGCAGTGTTAATGGCGTTCAAGCGCGGTGACTTTGCCGCGCGGCTGCCTGATGATTGGACCGGTGTAGCCGGGAAGATCGCGGACACGTTCAACGATGTGATCAGAACCAATCAGCGCATGACGCAGGAGTTGGAACGCATCGTGCGTGTAGTTGGCAGGGAAGGCCGAATCACGCAACGCGCATCGTTGCGCGACGTCTCAGAGTCTTGGGGGGATGCCATCGGATGCATCAATGTTTTGATCGAGGATCTGCTTCGGCCTACGAGTGAAATGGCGCGCGTCATCGGTGCGGTTGCGAAGGGGAATCTATCTGAAACGATGGCTACTGAGATCGAAGGACAGCCGCTCAAAGGAGAATTTTTGCGTACGGCCAAGACGGTCAACGCAATGGTGGAGCAGCTTGGCGCTTTTTCTTCAGAAGTGACCCGCGTGGCCCGCGAAGTAGGCACAGAAGGAAAGCTTGGCGGTCAGGCAAAAGTTAAAGGCGTCGCAGGCACCTGGAAAGATTTGACCGATAACGTGAATCTGATGGCGTCGAATCTTACTTCACAGGTCCGCAACATCGCGGCAGTCACAACGGCGGTGGCGAATGGTTATCTTGCAAAGAAAATCACTGTCGATGTCCGCGGCGAATTTCTGGAATTGAAGGATACCATCAACAAGATGGTGGATCAGCTCCGTTCGTTCGCGTCGGAAGTGACGCGCGTCGCCCGCGAAGTGGGCACAGAAGGAAAGCTCGGCGGTCAGGCAAAGGTCGAAGGGGTCTCTGGGACTTGGAAAGGTTTAACCGACTCCGTGAACTCGATGGCTTCCAATCTCACGTCGCAAGTTCGCAACATCGCGGCGGTGACAACCGCTGTGGCCAACGGCGATCTCTCAAAACAAATCACAGTCAGAGTCAAAGGCGAAATTTTGGAACTGAAGAACACCATCAACACGATGGTGGACCAGCTTTCATCATTTGCGTCGGAAGTTACGCGCGTCGCGCGTGAGGTCGGCACCGACGGAAAGCTTGGCGGCCAGGCCGATGTCAAAGGTGTCGCCGGCACATGGAAAGATTTGACGGACAAGGTCAATCTTATGGCGTCGAATCTCACAGTGCAGCTGCGGGATGTCTCCAAGGTATCGACCGCGATTGCCAGCGGCGACTTGACCCAAAAAATCACCGTCGATGTGCGGGGCGAGATTCTGCAGATCAAAAACGTCATCAATACCATGGTGGATCAGCTTTCCTCCTTCGCATCTGAAGTGACCCGCGTGGCGCGTGAGGTGGGTACGGAAGGCGAACTCGGCGGTCAGGCCGCTGTCAAGGGCGTCGCCGGCACGTGGAAAGATCTGACCGACTCAGTGAACTCGATGGCCTCCAACCTCACGGCACAGGTTCGCAACATTGCAGGCGTCACAACCGCTGTCGCCAAGGGTGATTTGTCCAAGAAAATCACTGTGGACGTGCGCGGCGAAATTCTCGAGCTCAAGGACACAATCAATACCATGGTGGATCAGCTCCGCTCGTTCGCCGCGGAGGTGACGCGTGTGGCACGCGAGGTTGGCACGGAAGGCAAACTCGGCGGTCAGGCGCAGGTGCCCGGGGTTGCCGGGACGTGGAAAGATTTAACCGACTCGGTCAATTTCATGGCGTCCAACCTCACCGCACAGGTCCGCAACATTGCCGCCGTGACGACAGCAGTTGCCACTGGCGATCTGACCAAGAAAATCACGGTGGATGTCAAAGGCGAAATTCTCGAGTTAAAGAACACCATCAACACCATGGTGGGTCAGCTTTCATCGTTCGCGGCAGAAGTGACACGTGTGGCACGCGAGGTTGGCACGGAAGGCAAACTCGGCGGCCAGGCCAATGTGCGCGGTGTGGCCGGCACGTGGAAAGATCTGACCGATTCTGTGAACTCAATGGCGTTCAATCTTACCGCGCAGGTCCGCAACATTGCGGCTGTGACCACTGCGGTCGCCATGGGCGACTTGTCGAAGAAAATCACCGTCGATGTCAAAGGCGAGATTCTTGAACTGAAGGACACGATCAACACGATGGTGGATCAACTCCGCTCGTTCGGGTCGGAAGTCACTCGTGTGGCGCGCGAAGTTGGCTCAGAAGGTAGGCTGGGCGGACAAGCTGATGTGCGTGGTCTGGCAGGCGTATGGAAAGACCTCGGCGACAACGTCAATTCCATGGCGTCCAATCTCACGACCCAAGTGCGCAACATCGCTGCTGTGACCACTGCCGTTGCCACAGGCGATCTGACCAAGAAGATCACCGTCGATGTTAAAGGCGAGATTCTCGAATTGAAGAACACGGTCAATACGATGGTGGACCAGCTGTCGTCGTTTGCCGATGAAGTCACGCGCGTGGCGCGCGAAGTCGGCATGGAAGGAAAGCTCGGTGGCCAGGCGGTGGTGGAGGGCGTTTCGGGAACGTGGAAAGATCTTACCGATAACGTCAACGTCATGGCGTCCAACCTGACCGATCAAGTACGTGGTATTGCGAAAGTGGTTACCGCAGTCGCCAAGGGTGATTTGAAACGCAAACTTTTCCTTGAAGCAAAGGGCGAAATTGCGGAGCTCGCCGACACGATCAACAACATGATCGATACGCTCGCGACGTTCGCCGACCAGGTGACTACCGTGGCGGGCGAGGTGGGCGTGGAAGGCAAACTCGGCGGCCAGGCGAGCGTGCCCGGCGCCGCAGGCACATGGCGGGATTTGACCGATAACGTCAATCGGCTGGCCGCAAACTTGACCACACAGCTTCGTGCCATTGTTGATGTGGCAACAGCGGTCACTAAGGGTGACCTGACACGTTCAATTCAGGTCGAAGCGCAAGGCGAGGTTGCGTTCGTCAAAGACAACATCAACGAAATGATCCGCAATTTGAGGGACACCACGTTGCGCAATGAAGAGCAAGACTGGCTCAAGACTAACCTTACGAAATTCACCCGGATGCTGCAGGGACAACGCGACTTTCTGACGGTTGGCAAACTGATTCTGTCCGAGCTTGCGCCGCTGGTTTCGGCCCAGCAAGGCGCTTTCTACATGATGGATCGTTCCAACGGGGAATCGGAACTAACACTGCTGGCAAGCTATGCCTATGGAGGAGGCAATGGCGCAAAGAACCGCTTCAAAATGGGCGAGAGCCTTGTAGGACAAGCGGCATTGGAAAAACGCCGCATCTTACTGACCGATGTTCCGAACAACTACGCCAAAGTGAGTTCCGGCTTGGGCGAATTTCATCCGACCAACATCGTGGTTCTGCCGATTCTCTTTGAAGGCGAAGTAAAAGCGGTCATGGAACTTTCGTCACTTGAGCGATTCAGCCCGGCGCACCAGGCGTTCCTGGATCAATTAACCGAGAGCATCGGCATTGTGCTCAATACGATCGAAGCAAGTACGCGAACGGAAAACCTGCTCAAACAATCCCAATCGCTCGCTGCGGAATTGCAAAAGACAAATGTGGAACTGGAAGACAAGGCACGCTCGAATCTGGCGAAAGATCAATTTCTCGCAATGCTGAGCCACGAACTACGCACCCCGCTGACGCCGGTGCTCGCCTCTGCTCTCGCTCTGGAGAGCGAGCCGGGGCTGCCGAAGGAGATTCATGAATCGCTGCAAATGATCCGGCGCAACGTCGAACTGGAAGCGCGGTTGATCGATGATTTGCTTGATCTGACGCGCATCGATCGCGGCAAGGTGCAGCTGAATTTTGAAGTCGTTGATGCGCACACGCTGTTGCAAAACGCCTTGGAGATCTGTCAGGCGGAAATCGATCGTAAGCAGCTGTCGCGTTCCCTTAATCTCGGCGCACAAAAGGTGCATATGCGAGCTGATCCAGCGCGACTACAGCAGATCTTTTGGAACCTGATTAACAACGCGGTGAAGTTTACGCCGCGCAACGGGCAAATCATCATTACCACGAGCAATGATTCCAGCGGACGACTGCGGGTTGAGATCGCTGATACAGGCCTGGGAATTGAGTCTGGATCACTACCGAAAATTTTTGATGCTTTTGAACAAGGTGGGCGGACACAGTTGGGCGGACTCGGTCTTGGCTTGGCCATCAGCAAGGCGCTTGTGGAAGCTCACAAGGGAACGATTACCGCGCAAAGCGCCGGCCGAAACAAAGGTGCAACGTTCACGTTAGTTTTTCCAACGTGCGAAAAAGCAGCGGCTCAAATCGCGCCGGCGGTTTCTCCCAGGAAACCGGAACACCAACCCATGCGGATTCTGCTTGTCGAAGATCACGAAGACACAAACCGCTCGCTTACGAATTTGCTCCGACGGCGCGGCTATCATGTGCAATCAGCGCTGAGCTTTCAATCCGCCGTCAATCTAAGCGCAAAAGAGCAATTTGACGTGCTCATCAGCGATCTGGCATTGCCCGATGGCAATGGAATCCATCTGATGCAGAAGCTCGCCTCGAAACCGCACCTCGCGATCGCTCTCACCGGTTTCGGGATGGAGGACGATATCCGTAAAAGCCACGAGGCAGGATTCCAGCATCACTTGGTAAAGCCGATTGACTTGAATAAGCTTGACTCCCTGATTCAGGAGGGTGCAGCAGCATTGCCGACCAAATCGCTAAATCATTAGATTGGGTTATCTTCGGGTTCGCTCGCGCGCCCGTAGCTCAATTGGACAGAGCGTTGGCCTCCGGAGCCAAAGGCTGTGGGTTCGACCCCCGCCGGGCGCATTTTCGAGGAAGTGAGAAGTGGCAACGCGGCGAAGAAACGAAATCCCAGTTGGAAGCCACTCTGCTTCCTAACACTTCACTCAAAAAGTAGCCAATTGCGATTGCACTTTTTTGAGTGCTTTCATTTGCGCCGCGAGCGCGGCGTTTTGCTCTTTCGCCAGCGTTTTCGCTGCGGTGGCCGCACCTGAAAAAGCTTCTTTTAGTTCGGGCGAACGGCGGAGAAACCCTTTCGCTTCCTTGGTCTTCAACCAGCTTTGCACGCGATCAGTTTCTTCGGCGGAGTTCGCGACGCGCTCTTTCAAAGTGGCCTGCAATCTCGACACCGCCTCTTCGGCCTGGCGCAGCAGCGCTTCCGTGAGACCGCGCGACGGAGTGAATGATTCGTCGGCTGCGAGTGCGAATTCGTCGGGAACCACGATCGGAGTTCCCTCTTTCAAATCGCGGATCTCCTTGAGTTGTGGATTCAAGCGGAGCAGGGCCGCTTCCATTTCAGCATTGGTCGTTTTTTTTGTTTTTTTCGACGGCTCGGCGAGCAAGCGTTTTGCGAGCGTCTTAACGGTTTTTTCTCCTTTTAGTTCTGCGATGTTCATAATGCCTCCTCCAGGTTGCGTTTCAGGTTTTCGTTAGGTTCCGATTACGTTAAGTGGCTTCCAGGGTACATCGAGTGCCGCGTTGTTAATCATGATCGGTCCGCCCACGATGTTGCCGAGTACGGTCAGGGCCTTAGCGTTTCCGAGTTTCACGTCGAGCGCCCTGGCGTTTGGGCCGCACTCGATGCGATTGTCCGCCGCGATCAGCGCCTCGGCAGTGACTTCAACCACCGCTTCTACTTTTTCACTCGCGCACGCGCATTGATTGTCGCTGAAACGGCAAGTGCCGGTGATGAAGATCTCGCTCAATGGTCCGCTGCCGTACCCGTGACAGGTATTGTTCACCACACCGGCCCGCACCGGCGCGGCAGCGCTCGCCGCCAGACTGCTGATCGCATTCACATGACCGGCCCCGCTCAGATCGGTAAAACTCGCAGCTTGGAACCTGCCCGCCGGCTTGCTCCCAAAGCCCAAAATGCAAATCGCTTCCCATGGTGAGTTGTCATCGTTAGGCGTAACTTGACGGCGAATCAGATTGGCTGCGACATCGACATGCCCAAGCGGAGCGACGATCAACACGCCAGCCGCAAGATTATTAAAGTCAGTCGGCGGGGCAATGTTGGTGATCGTGTTGTCGCTTACCCTGAGATCGAGGCTGAGGTCTGCGCGGATGCCGGCGATCACCGTTGCGAGCACGGCATTGTGCCCGACACCGCTAATGGCGTTTTCAGATACAGCGCCGGCGAAGACCTGCCGCAAATGAATGGCGGACAACTGGACTCTCGTTGTCGTCTGGGCTGTTCCGTTTGCGATGTTGATCAACTCGTTAGCCAGGACGCTCATGCTGCCGGCTGCACTTCCCGGAAGCATGATCACGCCGTTTCCGCTGATCGCGTTCAAGACGTTGTGCTCGATTTTCGCAGAGACAAGAAGCGTCTCGATGACGATTCCGTTTCCTCGCAAACCCTGAAGACGGTTGCCGCTTACGACCACCGGAGTCAGCGCGAGTTGAAGTAAGCCGCTGACGAGGTGAATTCCATTTTGCGCGTCATCTCCAAGGTTGGCGACACGGTTATCGGCGATCCGAACTCCACCAGTGCCGACAACGATGCCATCACCTTCCTTTGGGGTGACAGTGTTCCCTGTGATCTCCAGTTCCGGAAACGCGAAACCGGTTACCGAGATGCCGGCGAGGCCGGTGCCGAAGATGAAGTTGCGCGCGAGAACAGTGTCGCTGGTGTAGTAGATCGACCCGCCAAGCTCAATCCCGCTGCGGGTGCATTGCAACAGATTGCGTTCGCAGTAGAGGCTTCCGAGCAGGAGCGTGCCTTTCTCGTCCGATTTCAATGCAAATCTCACCCCTGATTGCGCTTGGAAAAAGTTGTCCCTGATTTTGGTTAAGAGCAGAAAACCCGGTTCCAGCAGGAGCCCGACAGCGGGTCCATTGCCTTCGCCCGGCGGAGCAATAATGACGCGTTCAATCGTCGTGCCGACGGAATTGCCCAGGCGAATCGCGGGCCCGCTTGTCGTACCCGCAATGGTGTGAATCGTAAAGTAATCGAGCGTGCACCATTGCGCTTGCCTGATGATGAACGCAGCATTCGCCCGCGGGGCGATAATCACTGTTGCTGCACCCTGTCCGCGGACACGCACCGCGAACGCACCGTTCATCTGCACTGGCTGGTCCGCCAGATTGAAAATACCCGGGCCCAGACAAATGGTCCCGCCTGTTGTCAGCAGCTGACTCACCGCCTGGTGGATCGTGAACGTTCCCTGGTTGTGTTGGTCGGCCGAAACGCAAATGGTGCAATCGCAGCTTTCCCCTTCCCCACCAAAGGATGGCGGCCAGAAGGTTCGGCAATCGATCACGATGTCCGGCAGCGTAATCACCGCGAGCCTGCAATAGTGATGATGCACCCCGCGCGGTGGAGCCTCGTTCAGTTCCTCGATTGACGCGTCTGCGGTGCGCGCGACGAAAATCCAGTAATCTCCCGGGCGAAACGCGCCGCCGTCCGGCTCGGTCGTGAAAGTGATTTGCACGCCGTCCTCCAAAATGAAGGGCGTGCCGGAGGCAGGCACCTCAATCACTGCTGGTCCGCCCGGGTCCTGGTCCCAGCGCTTGATCCGCGTGTGACGCGCCGGGTCGGTCAGGTTTTGTCCATCCACCGGAAAAAGCCCTGCGGTCAGCGCAGACTTCAGCGTGATCGTGCGGCTGGAATCATTCACCGAATCGATCTGGCGCACCTCGCCCGGCTCCAGGGAAAACTCGCGCCAGTCGTCCGTAATCTCTACCCAATCGCCCGGGCTAAAGCGCCGCACCGAGTCCCAGACTGCGCGATCAACGGTCAGCGTGATGTCGTTCTCGATCTCGCTTACACCGCTCGCGAGAGAAGCATTGTCGCGCGACCATTTGAATGTTGCATCACCAATCGCGCCGCCGTCATGAATCTCGACTCGGTAGGTCCGATTCTCGAGCCCGCGATAACCGCCACTCGGTGGAATGAGGCAGGGGTCTGCCGGAGTGGCAACACCCACTGCCTTGGTCGTTAGGCGGCCAGCCGACGGCTGAATGATATCGAGCCAACCGTTTAATTCCTCGTCCGGCGTCGCGCAGTTCGCACCATCGCCGACGTTGGGCAACACGCGCACTTGCCAGGAGGTCTGGAGACGCGACGTGGTATCCACACCGACTGCGTTCTCGACCAGATTCGGGTCTTCCACATAAGTGACTTCGCGCTCCCAGACGTCGAGATAGACAAGATGAGGCCCGCCTGCTTCCGGGACCGGCTCGGGATTTTCATAATATGGCTGCTTCTCGTACGGCAGCGGATCGACTCCGCGGGACTCGGCCAGGATCGGATCGAACTCCAGATTCCCATCGCCATGGTTTTCTACCTGCAAACCATGCACGTAGATTCGGCCGCGACCGATCGTCAGGCTTCCCCCGCTCAGTTGAATTTCGAATCCGGTAGGAGTTTCCAGCGGCACGACGCAGCGCCCGATGATATCGATCGTTTCCGAGCGCCAGCGGCGGTCGAGAATCTCGTTCCATTCATTCCAATCCGCATCCAATTGGACGCGGCCTTGTTGCATTAGCACGCTGCTAAAGTCGTTAGCGGGATCAAAACGTTGGCGGCTGATATCTGAGCTCATAGGATTTATCGTTCGTTAGGTTTCATAAAAAACGCCGGCTTCGAGACCGAAGCGGAGATATTCGCGAAGCCGCGCGCGGATATTGCTTTCGCGTTGCGGCTGAAAAAGGTCGTGAAATACGCCCATCTCCGCTTCGTCGTCGGCGCCGGAGCGAATTTGCTCCGGAACCGAGAGGCGGAGCTGGCAATAACCGGGATCGGTGTAGCGGAGTGAAGTAAATGCGGGCACAACCGTAGCGACGACTGCGGCTCGTATTGCCTGACGCTCGGCGTTACTGATTGTATTCGTCCCCGACTTTGCGAGCGCAGCTTTGATACGTTCTGAGATCTCCAGATCCGGCTGGCAGCGATAACGCCTCGGGACACGCGCTTCGAGCGGCAGCGACGAAAAACGCACACAACCAGTTTGCCGGCGCTCCGAACGGACCGGTGCGGTGCCGTCTTCGGTGCGCGAAATGAAGATGCTGTTGGAGGCGAGCTTCAACAGTTCGGTGTGCATCGTACCGATGATGGTGCTGTTCACGACCGAAACTGTCCCGCCCGTACCGGCACCATCGAGATCGGAATACGCCACGGCCGTGTCGCTGTTCGCATCCACAATGCTGTGCCGGATCAAAACAATTGCGTTAGGCGGTGCGTGAATCGCACCGACAACGCAGTGATCGATGTCAATTTCGATTGGGGTTTCGGTGTGCTCGATCAGCAGCGACGGCGTTCCCGGTGAATCAGGCGTTCCGTTGATGCCTAACGACAATCCAGGAACGAGCGTACAATGCAGCAGGCGAACTTTGCGCAAGGTATCGCCGAGGGCGCTCAAAACTCGAATCGGTCCTCCGGCGATCAAAAGTCCATTCAAAGTTACTTCCGCGTTGGCGCCGCCGGTGACATCAAGTGGGCCCGACACGATCAGCGTGGGGCGATGTTCGTTCGCCGCGCGGAATTCCAGTCGCACCCCGGGATCGAGCGCGATGCTCGGCGTTTCGTCGAACCGTCCGCTGTCGCTTAATTCGACCACGCCGCCGGCGGCGCGGGCGTCCAGAGCTGGTTGGATCGGTCCGGGCAAAGCAACCGTCTCGACCGGCCCGAGCGCGGCATCAAAAGTCGGTGTGCGCTCGTATTCGCCTCCGCCTATCGCGGCGCTGAATCCATAATGAAACATCACGCGTGGCGGCTCCGCCTGTGCATCGCGAAACGAAATTCGCCCCAGCACCGGATCGATCGCGACCAGTGCGTTCGGCGGCGTGTGGGCCCAAGTGGTGCCGGAAGCGTCCGCGTCGGAAAGATTGCAAGCGCTGACGTCACCGACGTCGAACTCTTCGATGAACATGCTTAACTCCGCGCCGTAGTAGTCGGCAAGCGATGCGTCGAGCACACGGCGGCTGATCGGTTCCGGCACGTTGAGCGGCTCCGCGAGGTGAGTGATGGACTTCTCCGTCTGCGGGCGGTTGAACAATGGGGTGTTTACGCCTAACGGATGGAAAAGGAAGCGGTGATCGTCCACTCGCGCTGCGGGCGAACCATGTAATCGCCAGGCATTCAGTCGCCACAGAAAAATCCCAATGTTTGGGATATTGTATTTTCCTTCGCCGCGTTCGATGTGCCGAACATCGACGGTATGCGCGGTCGTTTCGAAAGCGGTGCCGAGTCGCTCAAGTGGCTCCCATTGACGCAAATCAGGCGCGTAGAAATTCGTCAGGCGAATGTGATTCATGAACTCCGTCCACCCGAGCAGTTGGAAGAATTCGACCGCGCGCGCGTTCCAGCCCGTGACATCGCGCGCAAGCTGCTCGAGTACAGAAGCGGTGCCTTTGCGCCGGCGATAACCGATCGTGTTCGCCACCTCCGCGCGCGGTGTGAGTTGGTCAGGCCCGATTGGATGCAGCGAGCGATAACCGATCAGGTCGCCGATGTACGGGAGGACCCATGGCGCGCAGGTTTCGATGAATTGATTGTCGTAAAGTTGCTCGAGATCTTCCTCGACAATTCCGACCTGCCGTGTGATGAGCGCGAGTAATTCGCGCAGTGGCTCACCCTCTTCTGTGTCGCGAATACGATGAACTGCCGGCAGCAGGTTGTAGAGTTTGTCCGGGTCGTAGCTCATGGCATCACATCCAAGTCGATCGGCGCCGGATCAAGAGTCAACAGTTCCGCTGCGCCCAACGAGGCCGGGTCGCCACCGTGAGGCAATTCCGCCTCGAGGCGGTTGTTCAATTTTACCGTCGCACCTGTGCGGTAAAGGCTGTCAACATCCACCGCGACGACTCCAGAGACCGCTTGCACGAGCGCGATCACTTCGCTCAGGTTAACTGGTTGCCCGAATTGTCGTTTCGCGAAGGAAAACGTGTCGCGCAGCGTATCGCTCGCCGACGCCAGAACCTTTTCCACTTCGTAATCCGGGTCGACTTTGATTTTGCCGGCCATTCTAAAGAGGGCTTTTTGATACGACACGGCTCGCATGGGCACGAAGGGATCACCCGCAGCGTGAATCGCCGTGATGAGATCCGCTATCAACGAACTCGAAACCGCGGCACCGAGTGGAGCGGCGAGGCTGAGAAAAACTCCGCGCGTACGTCCATCCCATGTCCAGGTCGCCAACGCTTTCGCGATTCCTGCATAGCTGCGACTGAAATTCTCATAGTCTTCGAGCGAGACTACACGCTCGAGAGTGAGCACTGTGAGCGGCGCGTTTTGTTGGGCGTTAGCAAATGTGTCCGGCTCATCGGCGCCCTCCGCGGCGAGCGAATTGAGAGCTGATTTCAATCCTGGCGGACGGGTTAGCAGGCTGGTGAGCTGACCTGCCCTAACGAGTCCATCCAACCCGCTGCCGCGCCGGTAGGTCGCTTTCACGTTTTGCGCGCCGGACGGCAAACGCGCGCCACGCACGCCATCGTCAAAGTGCACCGTAATGGTGCCGTCGTCCGCCATCTCGGTGGTGAAAATGCGATCGCGCGGCCCGCGCTTGAACAAGGTCGGGACTTCGTGCCAGAGCAAATCGTTCACGCGAATCTGGAGCGACGATTCCATGCCGCCCGGCGCCGTCGAGCGCGTGTACGTAAGCGCGGGCGTTTGTTTCAGCCTGAAGGTTTGATTCGGCTTCGAGCCATCCCCGCTGCCCAGAATTTCAGTAGCCGTTTCGCCATGCGTAGCGTCGCTCACATTCGCCGCGATCGTGACCGTGGCGCGATCGAACAGATGTGTCAGAGGTGGGCCTTCCAAAGTCAGAACGGTCGGCTCGCCGCTGCATTCCTGAACCACTGCCAATTCAGTGATGGTCGCGTCTTTTTCTCCCGCTGTGGTCAAAATCAAATTGCCACGATCAGTCGTGACTGTGCCTTCGAAGCCTTCGTCGGTACGCAGGGTGAACTTTGCTGAATTGCCAGGCAGCAGGGTCGGCCGTGTCGTTAATGTGAGAGAATCATCCTTTCCGATCGTCACGGTCTGCGAGCCATCAGCCGAAGTCAGTTTGAGCGAAGTACCCGTGATGCAAGCGCGAAGCAGTTTACCAGTGATAAGCACCTTCCGACCCGGCTCGAGCGCCGGAATGAGGCGATCCAGCTGGACTACCGATCCTTCA
>Ga0193719_10000721_pt1 | contig 12627 bp, 8 predicted proteins | sample U2a2metaG_FD_160103 | JGI IMG/M metagenome (GOLD analysis project Ga0193719, IMG submission 160103) | Soil microbial communities from a riparian zone of the East river system, Colorado, United States - U2a2 | ecosystem: Environmental > Terrestrial > Soil > Riparian zone | place: USA: East River... | reverse complement strand
CACAGTTGGAAATGATGACGTCAACCGATGCATCGGGCAGCGGAATCTGCTCGATCTCTCCCTTCAGGAACTCGACGTTCTCCGCGCCCGCTCGGCGCTTGTTCTCGTTGGCGAGCGCCAACATCTCGTCAGTCATGTCGAGCCCGTAAGCCTTGCCAGTCGGACCGACGCGCTTGGCCGACAGAAGCACATCGATGCCGCCGCCGGATCCGAGGTCGAGAACGGTCTCACCCTCCTTCAGTGCGGCGAGCGCGGTTGGATTTCCGCAGCCGAGTGATGCGAGCACCGCTTCAACGGGGATGCCGGCCTTCTGCTTCTCATCGTAGAGATCGGAAGTGATTGGGTCCCACGCTTCTGTCGTTGCTCCACAGCAGGCGCTTGATCCGCAACATGGTGCGGCGGTGGTGCCTTCGCTGACGCGGAGCGCGGCCTGGCCGTACTTCTCTTTTACGGTGGATTTGAGAGTTGAATCAGGTGCTGTCACATGACCTCCAACAATATTTGTTGATGCGTAGGTGAAAAAAAAATCAGGCGCAGCACGATTCGGAGCGGCTAAGAGCGTGCGGTTTCAGGCCTGAGACCAGGGTCTCGGCTTCTTCGAACGCCTCGGGATCCAGCTCGTAGTAAACCCAGCGTCCGTCCTTCCGGTCCCGGACGATTCCTTCAGCACGCGCAGATGGAACGACAACCGCGACTGAGCGGCGTCAAGCGTGTCGGTCAGCTCGCAGACGCACCGCTCGCCTTTGCGGAGCAGCTCGATGATCTCGAGTCTGGTCTCGTCGGAGAGGGCGTGGAAGAGCTCGATCGCACGCTCGGTCCTGGAATGGGTTGCCACGGCCATAGTTTTAATATATCAACAAAAGTTGTTGCGTCAACAGGCGACTGCACGTGAAGACTACCGGCAAGGTGCCGTGGGCGTGACCGCTCGTGGCTACGGGCCAGCTCCGAGCCTGATTATGATCAGCTCGCAGCCCCGAGCTGGCCCGCCGATCGCCCTCGGCCGGTAGTCATCAGTGTTAGTTAATCAGGGGTTGACGTCCACCCCTCGTGGGCGAAGCGCGACCCCGAGAGCGGTGAGAGCAAACGCTAGCGCTACGATCGAGATGTATAGGGAGGCACGGGAGACCTTGATCGGGCGCAGCGTAGTGTCAGTGATGAGCGTCGACGATACTGGAGTCTTCGAAGCAGTGTCGGGACTGATCCACTGCACTATCTCCCCACCGGCGTAGGTCTGGTACGTCGGCCAGGTGAGCGAAGTGCTGTCTTTCGGATTCACCGCGACGAAAGGGAATTCGACGAACCGCTCTTTCGGTAGGACTCCAGTCCATACCGCGCCGGTGATGCGCTGGGCGGAATCCGTCAGCACCTGGAGCTTCCAGCCCAGAACATCTCCAAACGAGACAACGCGCAAGCCGTTTGGAAAGTGCAGCTCGACCCTGAGAGTTGGAACGTCGCGCTCGTTCGGAACCCTAAGGACGTATTTCTCGTACGCGCCCGGAGTCGACGTCTTTGGGAAGACCACCGCGTGCGCCAGCGCGATGGACGGCACAATCAGCACGGCAAGAAAAATGAACGTCCGCACCATTCGCTGCTTTGAGGCAAAGCTCTTCGACGATCTGGTCATTGGGGAATTCCTGTTGCTGCGGATGCCGCGGACTGCGGAATCGGTGGAGTCGGCTCGTATGCAAGGAAGCCGCCGATGAGGATTATCATCGTCAAGACCGCGACTTCTACTCTCACGGAGCGGGACAGTTTCTTTGGTCCGTCCGTCGCGTCCAGTCTGGGAAGCAAACCAAATCGGTTGTATGCACCGAGTCCGACGAGGATCGCGAGCCCTGTCATCTTGGCAAGCACGAGGCGTCCGTAGGGCGAGCCAGTCAGATCAGCCGGAGTGTTGAGAAAGAAAAACGTCTGCAACAGACCCGAGAGACCAATCACAATGACCGAGACGAGTGCGACGGAAGAGACGCGGCTGGCTTCGATTCGGCAGGCGGGTTCGTCACAACGGGATAGCCACGTCAGCCACACCAAGCCGCCGATCCATAACGAGCCTGCGACCAGGTGCAGCATCTTGGCGGGAATCGTCCAGTAAGGATCGATGGCCGCCGGATGCCCAATTGCGCCACTCACGAGCAGACATGCGCCACCCAGAATGAGCGCGGGTGTAGTGCGACGCGCGAGAGCTATCGCCCAGAGCGTAAGAAGCGCGAGTATCGTTCGAAGAAGCTCGACGCGCCCGATCGTCGAATCCAGCATCGATCCGATGAAGTCGCTACTTAGGCTACCAGTCGGCGAAACGTGATCGAGCCACGCGATCATGTGCGCGATCAGCAAGATCGCACCGATCGTGATTGCACGCACGATCACCTTTGGGGGAGCGAGGTTGCGGCGCTCGCGCGAAGTCACTACAAAAAAAAGTACTCCGAGCCCTGTCATCATCGCGCCGAGTCCGAGTCCGCGGAACAACGCAGCAAGGACGGGAACTTGTTTATCCTCAGCCGCCGCTACTGACGAAGGAACAGCGCCAGAGTCGGCCGCCGTCGAATCGTGCGAAAGCTTCGTCGGCGGCGTGAACGGCGGCGACGTAACTGCACCGGAGCGCGTAGTGTCACTCACTCCTTCAATTGAGAAGCCGAAGCTTCCGCCGACGGGATGGCCGTCGGCGGACAGAACACGCCAGGAAACCTTGTAGGTCCCGCCTGCCAGTTGACCTGGAATGCGACCGACAAGTGTGTGTACATCGTGCGGATCGTTGGCAACCTGAAGCTGGGTGCCGCTCCCACCGGGACGGATGAGCGTGATCTGGCTCAGCTCCGGGACGATCTGCTCGCTGAAGACGAGGCGAATCGTCTCGGGCGGCTTCGCGAGATGACTGTTCGCCGCTGGTGTCGAGCGGAGAAGGCTCGCGTGCAGCAACACCATGGTGGCGGCGTGCGCGACTGCTGCGCACACCGCGAGACTGAGAGCAATCGCCGCCGCTCTGAGCAAGCCGCGATGATCGAGCGACATGCGAGCGATCAAGGAGTCCAGCGCAGGCCCGCGTAGAACGATCGGCCGTCGGCGGGTTCGTAGTACTGGCCCGCGGCATTGTCGACCTGCACGGATTGCGAGAAGCGGCGGTTAGCCAGGTTCTGACCAGCCGCGAACAACGTCATTCCGTATGGTGTTGCCCAGTCGGCGCGAAGCGACACGTTGGTCCATCCATCATTCCTGACCGTGTTCTGGCTGTCGAGAAAATAGGACTGTGGAATCCACTCCACAGTCGGAGCGAGTGTGAAACCTGAAGGATGCGTGTACTTGATCTCCGTCGACAATACCTGGCGCGGAGCGCCCGGGATGTCGTTGCCCTTGTAGTTGGGATCTTCGACAAATGTATAGTGCGCCAGGGTGTATGACGTGCGCAGCGACAAATGGTCCGCGACGTCACCGCGCACGAACACCGCGCCCGGCAGCTGATAGCTCAATCCTGCTTCGAGCCCGGTATGTCGTGTCTTCGGCGCGTTGCGATAGGTCGGAACAGTAAACGGCGCACCCGGGAAGGGCTGCACATTGATGTTCAATATCTCGTTTCTGAGCTCGATGTCGTATGTCGAGAAGTCCCAGCTCAATCCGATCTGCTTGCCGCGCGCGCCAAGCTCATATTGCCAGGCACTCTGGCCGGCAAGCGGAATGTAGCCCGGAACGGTCAGGCTGTTCAGCTCGAGAAGGAGCGGCGGCTCGTAGCTGCGACTCGCGTTTCCAAAAATCTGGGCGACACCGGAGCGAACCGAGTAGATGAATCCGACTTTGGGACTCACCGGATTGTACGTGCGCTTGTCCGACTGGTCTCCGTCCGAGAGGAAGAAATCCTTTGTCTCCCGACTGGCACGGTCTGCCCGTATTCCAACCACCGCGGAAAGCTGTGATGTGAGGGAAAGCACATCCTCGGCGTAGAGGGCGAAGTTCTTGGCATGATCGTGCTGGTTTTTTGTCAACGCACCGTGCTCGCCCATATTGTTCACGTACTGTTGGTTGAGCAATGACTCGTACGCCGGCTGGAATCCCAGCGTGAGCCTGTTGTTCAGCGCTCCCAGATCCCCGGTGTTCTCATAGCGAACCTCGGCCCCGTAATCGTGACTGATCTGCGAGATCACCTGAAAGATCGGGTGATCGATATCCCGATACTGCATGTAGGGGCTGATCTCGAGGCGCTGATTCGGCGAAAGCTGCGTGCGGAGCTGAAGGCCAATATGATGGAGGTCGTAATCCCGCCCCCAGCGATTCGTGACGTTGCCGGGATCAGCCGCCTGTGGATTGCTCTCGAATGTGGAGCGTGTAAGTGATCCCGGGAGCTCCTCCTTCACGTGCGCGAAGAAGTAGAACGCCCGAGCATCGGTGTTGTCGGAGAGGCGATAGCCCGCGTGCAGATTGACTCTGTCCCGCTGCTGCGCCGACCACTGGCGGTACCCATCGAGCGAGGTGCGGCCATAACTCGCGTAATAGTCGGAGGCGCCACGCGTTCCTCCGGATTCCAGCTGTGTCTTGTAGAAGCCGAAGCTGCCACCTTCTCCGAAGAGCGATACCGGACTCGAGCTGTAGCCCGTTTTGGTGTCGAGATTGATTGCTCCACCCATCGTCGAGCCGCCGTAGCGAAGCGCATTTCCGCCTTTGTAAACCTCGATCGCCTCCGTCGTCAGCATTTCGAGTGATTCGAAATCGGTAAATCCATCGGCGTTGCGATATGGCATTCCGTTCACGAGGAGATTCACTCCGCGCGCGTGGAAGTTGTCGCGCAATCCAGAGCCGCGAATCGAGATCTGACTCTCGTCAGCCGCGCCGAACCGGGGCTGGATATAGACCCCCGGAACGAACTGCAGCACGTCCTTGAGATTCGCCTGACGGGTGGAACGAATCTGCGGAGCGTCGATCATCGCCACCGCCCCCGGAATTTTCGCCAGCTGCTCCCGTGTCTCCGCAAGGTCGGTTTTGGTTCCGATAACGGTTACACCGGCAAGCGTGGCGATCTTGTCGGCGAGCCTGATGGTGATCTGTGTTGCCGCGTCCGTGGCCACGACAACGGAGTCGGCCGACTCCATGTATCCTGACCGGCGCACGTGAAGGATATGATTTCCCGCCGCGACGCCGCCGATCCGGAAATTTCCTTCCGCGTCGGTCTGTGCCGCGGGGGCGGAGTCATCGATCGAGATGAACGCGCCGACGATTGGTGAGTTGGCGACCGTGGTGACTTTCCCGGTTATCTCGCCAACTGTCTGGCCCGCGAGATCAGGGCTGATGATTGCGATTCCAATCGCAATCATCGCGAAACAAGGCGCTGAGCGCCGTAAAGACGAACGAATTGACATGCTTCCTCTCGAGTCCGAGTGGCGTCACGCGGCGGCGGAATTCGCCACCATCAGGGCGCCGTGATGAGCTGTTGTCGGAGCTCGCGCGAGCGGTCAGTCAGCTACGCGCGAGAGGAAGCGCCTGGAGGGCCGTTCGAGAAGGGAAGGAGGAAGTGTGGCGAAACCAGAGAAGGCGACGCGTAGCTGAAAACTGCCCTCGGGCTTTCCACCTGAAGCGAAGCCAGCTGAGTCGTGGCAGCCGGGGGTCCGACCGGGGTCTTTCCTGCGCTGCAATCGCCGAGACAGCTGCACTGCTTTGACGGGCCATCTGTGCCCTGGTCATGATGAGAATGACCAGCCATCGCATGTAGGGAGGCGGCTCCGCCATGTGCAGCATGCGACGACGCGACAGGCGCGCCAGCACCGTGGATCGGGACATCGATGGCGAGTCCGCCGTGCATGACGCACGTATGTAGCTGCATCGGCGCCGCCAGACATATGGCGAGCCAGATGGAGAGGATGCCCGCGAGACCGCGGAAGAATCGATTGCGACGCACGCGTCGAATATAAAGACCGGACGAGCTCAGGATAGAGCGGTCGGAGTAGCGCGAGCGATGCGACCGAGGGCGGCGACAAGCGTCAACTCGGTTTCGGGCACCCACTCGACGAGCCAACGCACGGTTTTCTGAAACCATTCCCGGTCGACGCTTCCACGCGCCACGGCTCTCGCGCGCTCGAGCTTGAGCTCTTCCTCAAGCTTTCGGAGGTACGGACCGGCCGCCTCTCCACCGACCGCCAGCATTCCGGCCCTGATGCACTTCCGCGCCTGGGTGATCGCAGCATCGAATGCGGATTCGAGCTCAACAGTAGCCAACGCCCTTCTCCGATATCGAATTGTGGAAACGGCTGTGTAAGTAAGTGACTACTTGCATTTACGGCTGATCAGTTATAGTTTCCGGCCCCATGAACCACAGAGATGCAATCCTCGCCGCTGCCGCCGGAGTCTTCGCGAAGCATGGCTTCCGCGGCTCTACCACTCGTCGCATCGCGGATGCAGCCGGCGTAAACGAGATCACGCTTTTCCGCCAATTCGGATCAAAGCAAGCGCTGATAAACGAAGCAATGCGACACCTGACGCAATCTGCGGTTTTCGCGCTCCTGCCGGATACCCCCGTGGATCCGGAGCGCGAGCTAACGGATTGGAGCGAATCATTTATTCAGCATTTGAGACTTCAGAGCTCGATCATCCGTAAGACGATGGGTGAAATCGAAGAACGACCCGACATGTGCGAATTCGCCACCGATGTGCCAAGACGCGCGTCGAACGATCTCTGTCACTATCTCACCGCCCTCAAGCGGCAGGGAATGGCTACTGAGGAATTCGAGCCAAAGACCGCGGCGGCGATGCTCATGGGATCGATCTTCGCCGACGCCATGGGACGCGATATGATGCCCGACGTCTTCCCGCAGCCCGAGACAATAGCGGCGCACAAGTACACCCAGCTGCTCCTCCAGGCATTGGGTGTCGAAAATGGGTCGCGTAAAGCGACGAGTAAGCAGACCAAACGATCGAAACAACTTTCAGCCTGAACAGTGTCTTCTAAAAAAGCCCAACGCCGCGCCCACAGGCTCGGCAGATTCCTATCCCTTATAGCCGCAAGTCTATTGATTCCGGCGATCGCCCTGGCGCAGGGGACTCCCACCCTGCCAACGGTTCATACGACCGGGACACCACGCGCGCTCTCGCTCGACGAAGCCGTACGCATCGCTGAATCGCAGAGCGAGGCGGTCCGCATCGCACGCGCCGGAGTCCAGCGAGCCGAAGGCCAGCAATACCAGGCGCGCAGCCAGAGGCTGCCGCAGCTAACTGGATCCGCCGCTTACACTCGCACCCTGGCGTCGCAGTTCTCTGTTGCGGGTGGCTCAACGGTGGTCGATACGACCAAGCCGGCGCCGCCCCCCGGTCCGTGCGATCAATATCTCCTCGACGCCTCGGCCACCACGGCCGATCGGCTGGCAGGACTCGAAAACGCAAATCGCTGCGCCCTCGGCGGGAATCCCTTCGCCTCGTTCGGCGACCTCGGCTTCGGAGCAAAGAATCAGTACAACCTGGGCCTCGCCTTCTCACAGAGCCTGTTCGCCGGTGGGCGCATTTCCGCGCAGAACGCTGTGGCAAACGCAGGGCGTCGCTCGGCCGACATCGAGCTGACCGCGCAACGCGCGCAGCTTCGCCTCGACGTTACGCAGGCATATTTCGATGCGGCGCTCGCCGACAGGCTGGTCGCGCTGGCGGAGTCGTCCGCCGTTCAGACCGACAACGTGCTGAAGCAGACGCGGCTGGCCCGCACCGTTGGCAACGTTTCGGAGTTCGACTTGCTGCGCGCCCAGGTCACGAGCGCGAATCAGCGACCGATCGTGATCCAGCGCCAGAGCGATCGGGAAGTCGCGTACCTGAGGCTGAAGCAGCTTCTGAATATTCCGCTCGAGGCTCCAGTGAGTCTCACGACTGTTGTCGATGATTCCGCAGCGACCAATGCCGCTCTCGTGAACATTGGCGTCACCAGCGACACGGCGGCAATCGACCGGGCAACGGTCAGGCAGGCGGCCGAGGCGATCGATGCACAGCGGGGACTTCTGAGAGTCGCGCAAGCCCAAAGATTTCCCACGCTCTCCCTGACGTCGGCGTATGGCAAGGTCGCGTTCCCGCAGACCGGGCTTCCGCAGTCGGGAAGTTTCCGGACCAACTGGACGATCGGCGTCGCATCGTCGGTTCCGCTTTTCACCGGTGGCCGCATCAAGGGCGATCAACTAGTGGCGGAAGCCAACGTACGTGAGGCGCAGGCCCGATACGATCAGGTCCGCGAATTCGCCGCGCTCGACTCCCGGGTAACGATCAACAATCTTCTCCAGGCTCGCGCGGCGTGGGAGGCGAGTCAGGGCACAGCCGAGCAGGCAGCGCGTGCCTACGCGATCGCGGAAGTTCGTTATAAGAATGGTATCTCGACGCAGATCGAATTGAACGACTCCAGAATTCTGCTCGAGCAGGCGGTCACGAATCGCGCGTTGTCAGCGAGGAATCTGCAGGTCGCGCGCGTGAAGCTGGCGCTACTGCCCGATCTTCCCTTGCAGAGCACCGGAACGACTCAGGCTCAGAGCCAGTCGGCAGCAACGCAACAAACGCAGTCGCAGCAGAGCACTCAGTCTACACAAGCCGTGCAGACGCAGCAAACGACCGGCATTCCACCACAGTAAGAACTCAGAAGAGAGTCATATATGAAGCTAGATCGGAGTATTTCGAGAAAGAGCGCGGCAGTTCTGCTTGGTCTTTCTGCCCTGACCGCCTTCAACGCGTGCAGCAAAGGCGATAATGCCTCCGCGGCGGAAACGGCAAAAGCGGAAACCATGGTAGTGGGGCCGGAGAACATCACCGTTGCCGCTAATGGATCCATCATGACCGGGCCTTCCATCTCCGGAACCCTCGAGCCTGACCGTGAAGCCGTTCTTCGCGCACAAGTCTCGGGCAGCGTTCTCCAGACATACGCGGATCAAGGTCAGGCAGTGAATGCCGGCACCGTGCTCGCGCGCATCGATGCGTCGGGAATCCAGGACGCTTACACCTCGGCGCGCGCCGGGCTCGTCTCCGCGCGCAACGCGGCTGATGTCGCGGCGAAAGATCTCGCTCGAAATGAGAAGCTCCTGGCCGCGGGCGCGATTGCCGAACGGGATATAGACCAGTCGCGTCGGGCATCGATCGCCGCGCAAGCGGCTCTCGAAGATGCGAACTCCAGACTGGCGACCGCCGAAAAGGCGTACCGCAGCACTACCGTCACGGCGCCTTTTAGCGGAGTCGTAAGCGAGCGTCCCGTTTCGGCGGGCGATGTCGTCCAGCCCGGGACGGCTCTGTTCACCGTCGTCGATCCATCGAGCATGAGGCTCGAAGCATCGGTACCGGCTGAGCAGCTCGCATCGATCCGTATCGGGGTCACCGTCGATTTTACCGTCAGCGGCTATCCAGGTCGCCAATTCGTGGGTCGTATCACCCGCATCAATCCAACCGCGGATCCGACGACCCGCCAGGTGCGCATCTACGTCTCGATTCCTAACGAAGGTCGCGCGCTCGTCGGTGGACTGTTCGCGAACGGGCGGATGTCCACCGCAACAAAGATGGGGCTGGTCGTTCCGCAGTCCGCGGTCGATGTGCGGGGATCGATTCCATCTGTAATGCGGGTGAAGCAGGGAAAGGCGGAAAAGGTTCAGGTACAGATCGGCCTGACTGACAAGACTTCGGAGACGATCGAGGTGTTGTCGGGCCTGCAACCGGGCGACACTCTTCTTCTTGGCGCGGCCCTGGGAATAACTCCGGGAACCCTCGTTCGGATCTCGGCACCGACGGGAAGTCCGGCAGCGAATAGCGGTCGGGGGAACTGATTTTATGATCATTTCAGATTTTGCGATCAAGCGTCCGATGATCACCGTCGTCACGATGGTGGCGCTGGTCGTATTCGGATTGTTCGCGCTCTGGCGCCTGCAGACCGACGAGTTCCCTGACATTCAGCAGCCGGTCGTGCTCACGTTCATTCCTTATCCGGGCGCATCGCCGGAAGGCGTTGAGCGCGAGATCCTGAAGCCGGTCGAGGACGCGATCAAGGGAATCTCCGGCGTCGACAAGATCTACGGCACCGCCGGCGACGGATACGCTCAGATCATCACGCTATTTCTGTTCGAGAAGGATCCTCAGGTGGGCACGCAGGACATTCGTGATGCCATCTCCGGAATCCGCGCCGACCTTCCGGTCGAGATGAAAGAGCCGGTGCTACAACGATTCGACCCTTCGGACCAGCCGATCGTGTCGATGACGATCGCTTCGCCGATGTTGACTCCGGCACAGCTCACACGACTCGCGGATCCTGACATAACGAGCAAGCTGAGAGGAATTCCTGGCATCGCCCAGGTGCAGCTGGTGGGTGGTGTGAAGCGCGAAATGACGATCCAGCTGCGGCCCCAGTCGCTTCAGGCGGCCGGCATCAGTGTCGGTCAGGTCGTACAGGCGCTGGAGGCGCAGAACCTTGCCGCACCGGTTGGGCGTCTCAACGGAAACATGGACGAGCGTACGATTCGTCTGCAGGGGCGTCTGGAGGGGCCGCAGGATTTTATGAACCTGGTAGTCGCCGAGCGAAACGGTCAGATCGTGCGATTGGGTCAGGTCGCCGATGCGATTGACGGCACGCAGGAACAGCGCTCGCTCGCACTCTACAACGGCGCCGAGGCAGTCGGCATCAACATCGTAAAAGCGAAAGGCTATAGCACGACCGATGTGAGCGCGAACGTTCGCAAAAAGGTGGCGGAGATCCAGAAGACCCTCCCACCTGGTGTGAAGATCGACGTCGTCAAGGATTCCGGTGTTCGCGTCCAGGATTCTGTCCGCAACGTGGAAGAAGCGCTTCTCATTGGAGCGCTGCTGACGGTGCTCGTAGTGTTCGTATTCCTGAACTCGTGGAGATCTACCGTCATCACCGGATTGGCACTGCCGGTCTCGGTGCTGGCGTCTTTTATCGCCGTATGGGCTTTCGGATTCACGCTCAATACGATGTCGCTGCTCGGACTCTCGCTCGCGATCGGTATTCTGATCGACGACGCGATCGTAGTACGCGAGAACATCGTCCGACATATCGAGATGGGAAAGGATCACATGACCGCGTCGCACGAGGGCACCGACGAGATCGGTCTCGCCGTCGCGGCGACGACGTTCTCCATCGTGGCCGTGTTCGTACCGGTTGGCTTCATGTACGGCGTTGCCGGCCAGTGGTTCAAGCCGTTCGCTCTTACGATCGCGTCTTCAGTGCTCGTGTCGTTGTTCGTGTCCTTTTCGCTCGACCCAATGCTTTCGGCCTACTGGGCTGATCCGCAGGTCGAGGCCGGAGAGCGCCGCAACCCAATCGCGCATGCGCTGGAGAAATTCAACAAATGGTTCAACCGGATGGCGATCCGCTACAAAGGACTGATTGCGTGGGCGCTCGATCACAGGGTCGCAGTGGTGCTTCTCGCCCTGGCGTCCTTCGTCATCGCTATCGCACTTCCTGCCGTCGGGCTCGTGGGTGCGAGCTTCTTCGGGACCGAGGATCAGTCGGAGGTCAACATCGCTATCGAGACTCCGCCGGGGTCGAATCTCGCGTACACGAGGATCAAGGCTGAAGAGGCGGCTCGGATGGCACGCACGCACAAGGAAGTCCGCTTCACCTTTACGACGCTCGGCGGAAACACGGGCGACGTGAACGTCGGGAACATCTACGTGCGACTTGTACCCAAAGCTGATCGCAGCATCGGTGCTGAGGATTTCGGCCGCCAGCTACGCCAGGAAGTCGGGCACATCGGTGGCGCGACGATGTCCGTGTTCACGAATGACTTTCAGGGGGCGCAGAAGCAGATTCAGATCGAAATGCGCGGTGGCAGTTCGCAGCAACTGGCGACGACCGCTGAAGCAATCGCCGAGCAGGTGAAACAGGTAAAGGGCGCGGTGGACGTCGGGTTGTCGACCAAGGGTCAGAAGCCGGAGCTAAACGTCGAGCTGAATCGCGGACTGGCCGGTACGCTTGGAGTCACCGTGGGGCAGGTGGCTCAGGCGTTGCGTCCGGCATTCGCCGGAATCAAAGCCGGAGACTGGGTGGATCCGAGCGACGAGACTCGTGAGGTAAACGTGCGCCTCGCTCCCGAATCCAGAATGCGCGCCGTGGATCTGGAACAGCTTCCCCTCGTGGTGACTGGGCCAGATGGTCAACCGAGAACGTTGCCGCTGGGCCAGATCGCGACAGTTACGCAGGGACTGGGTCCGGCGCAGATCACCCATCTAAATGGTGATCTCGTCGTCACCGTTCAGGCGAACACGTCCAATCGTCCGCTGACCGAAGTGATGAAGGACATCAACGCGCGGATTGCGAAGATCACCTTCCCGCCCGGTGTGCACATGACGCAGGGCGGTGAAGTCGACAGCCAGAACGAAGTGTTCGGGCGCATCTTCTCGGCGCTCGGAATCGCGGTGATGCTGATGTACCTCATTCTCGTGATGCAGTTCGGCTCGTTCCTCGAGCCGCTGGCGATCATGATCTCCCTGCCACTGTCGCTGATCGGCGTCATGTTGGCGCTAATGATCACCGGCACGACGATCAACATCATGAGCCTGATCGGAGTGATCCTGTTGATGGGCATCGTCGCCAAGAACGCGATTCTGCTCATTGATTTCGCGAAGTGGGCGCGCGAGAAGGATGGAATGCCGAGGCGCGAAGCGCTGATTCAGGCGGGAGCGATTCGT
>Ga0193719_10000720_pt1 | contig 12649 bp, 8 predicted proteins | sample U2a2metaG_FD_160103 | JGI IMG/M metagenome (GOLD analysis project Ga0193719, IMG submission 160103) | Soil microbial communities from a riparian zone of the East river system, Colorado, United States - U2a2 | ecosystem: Environmental > Terrestrial > Soil > Riparian zone | place: USA: East River... | reverse complement strand
CCGTTTGCATATGAAGGTTCTGTCCCATCTTCCGCAATAACCATTCGACTGGCGACAGATCGCACCAAAGCGATGTTGGCAAAAACTGGGCGCGGGAGGGCCGATACATAAAGTATCCCCAGCCTGAAGATAAGAGTCTGCGTGTGTCCTGACACTCCTGTGCCGCCGCCATCTGCTTGGCGACCTTGTCCGGCGAGAGAAGGTCGTCGGCATCCAGCCACTGAATGTAATCGCCCTGGCAAAGCTCCAAGGCTCTATTTCTCGCTGCGGAAGCGCCTCGGTTTTCCTGAGTGACGATGGAGACCGTCTGGGAAGCAAACTGCCGTGCCACTCGAAGCGTTTGATCGGTGGAACCGTCATCAACGACGACGATCTCTTTCCTCGGCCACGTCTGGGCGAGCGCGGACCGGATTGTGTCACCGATCCACGACTCAGCGTTGTAAGCAGGAATTAGAATTGAAACGAGAGATCTCATCAGAGGTCAGAAGGCAGAGGGCACAGGGCAGAGGACCGAGGTCAGAAGTCAGCGGGAAGAGGACAAGAGTTTCGAATAAACAGCCGTGGTCATCGCGGCGACTGTGCTCCAGGAATATCGCTCGTTCGCGTACTCCTTGATTTGAGACCGCCGAGTTTCAAGATTGTGGAATAATTCGCTCTTGAAATACTGGTCGATCTTGCTGGCCAGATCGGATGAATCCTGCGGCTTGAACACAAAACCGGTTTGACCTTCAATGATTTCCTCTTTCAACGTTCCCACATCTGACGCGATGGCAGGCAACCCAAAACTATAGCCCAGGAAAAGCACACCGCTCTGAAACACGTGTAGGTATGGCAGAATCAACACGTCGGCGGCTTTGAAATACAATTCAGTTTCCTCATCCGGGATATATTCGATCTTCTGGATGACGCGATCCCCGATGCTGCTGCTTGCAATGGTGCGCCGAATCTGGTTCCAATAGCCGCCTGGACCCTTGGGATTTCCAGCAATAAGCAGCCGATAACTGCGGTCTTTCGTTGACAGCTTACCAAAGGCGGCGATCAAATACTCGAGCCCTTTGTAAGGTGCGATGTTTCCAAAAAAGAGCAGCGCTTTTTCGCTGCTGGTAATGCCCAGTTGTCGTTTCGCGTCTGCACTCGAAAGACTTGTATTCGGAACCGTGTTATTAATTCCAAACGGGACAACACACACTTTGCTCTCTGCAATACAAAAGTCGGATACGAGTTCACTTTTCATTCTTTGGGTGTGAACGAAAATGTGATGGCACAAATTGTACTGAATTCTAAGCGAAAGGCGGTTCAAGAATGAATCGTTCAAATCGCGTTTACCAGCATTCACATTGTGGACGGTGAACGTGATTTTCTTTCCGAGCATTCTGTAATAAAGCATCAAGAGCGTGCGATCAAAGAACTGGAACTTGTTATTCCACAAGATGTGGAACAGTTTCGGCCTTGCAGTCGCCGCATAGCGAATAAGCCTTACGTAGTAGCTCAAGACTCTTAGCGCCTTCGCCATTCGACTTGCTTCCGGGCGTTGATCTCCTCGCAAGTTAAAAAACTTCACCCGCGGGTTGCCGAGCAGTTCTGGCACGCTCAAATCGTCGCTGCCGATAAAATCAACGTGTACTCCTACTGAGGTCAGTGCGGCTGCCATGCCGAGCGCGTAAGGCTTATCTCCACCGCCCGTCAGAAGCGCCAAATGCGCGATCGCAGGACCCGCCGCGGCGGGCAAGCTTTGGACGGAGTCCGATCTCTGATCTCTGACCTCCACGGGTCGCCGTAGGCTCGGCGCAGGCGGCTGTTCTGTGAGCTGTGTCATTTAACCGCTGCGCGGATCGCGGTTGGCGCGCTAGCCTCGAGTTGGGCCATTACTGCGCTCAAGACTTCTTGTACACTTATCGCAGTTGTTGCGCGCTCATCGTATGCCCGTTTGTAGAAGAACTCTTCAAGAAGCGGCGAAACGATCTTTGTCTGCACTCCATAATCGTAAATTTCCCATGGGCTCGTGCAGGTGAAAAGTGTGACGCAGTGCGTTCTTGTACCCAGAGCAAGATGCATCGGCAGACTGTCACCGCTGACTAGGCACCGATGATTCTGCACATCTGAAAGATGCTCAAGCAGTGATGGTCTCTTCGGCAACACATTTACGATTAGCTCTTGATTTTCGAGTGCTTCTTGCAAATCACGATAATACGCCCATTCCTTCATCGGCCAGATCGGCCCAGCATCAGCTGCTATGGCAACATCGCCTGACAACTCGGTTTCGATCGGTTCCGGCAGCAAATATGTCTCACCGGCAAAGCGAAAGCCAAGACCGTCAAAGATCAGCTCCTGATATGTCTGCCGGTTGAGCAGTTTTAGTCCATCAGCCTCCTGCCGGCCATAGGAACTGATCAGACTGAGATCAAACCAGCACTTCGAGTTGTCGGTGTAACGCAAGCGCTTGGACGAATCGGCGTAAGCGCCGAATATTTCGGCCGGCCTGACACTCTTCAGGAAACGGGCAACCTCGAGACTGTCTTCCAGGTTTATGGCTAGGTCGTAAGGAATATCTAAGGCTCGCGCGCGCGCTTCCCAGGAGAAATGACGCAGATTATCCGCCAGGCCGTCCAAGAACACACCGTTCTTCGCCGCCGTGATCCATGTGACCGAACCGCTCAATCGGCGCAAAAGCGGTGTCGTGCGGACAACGTCTCCGGTAGCGCCAAGTTTGACGATCAAGACGTTCATAGACGATACATGCAGGTATGTGCGCTCAGGCGCGGATACATCAAATGACTGCGACGCACACGGCCGCTGTTACACTTGCCCGATCAATCTCCGCCAGTCCAGCCGAGTATCGCCAACCGTCATGATTGCGGGGTTCTTCAGACCCGGTTTACCGTAACGTAAGGTTTCGCCGTCCAACGAGTAAACGCCTCCGCCTGCGGCTTCAACAATGCTCTGCGCCGCTGCCGTGTCCCATTCCATGGTCGGCAAATCGCGCAGATAAATATCGGCTTTCCCTTCTGCCACCAGGCAAAACTTAAGTGAGCTTCCCATCGACTGAAGCTGAGGGTGCGTCAGACGCGCTAACATTGCGCTGACTAAAGGTCCTGCGTGATCTTTACTTGCGACAACAGATAATTCCGAAGAATCGGCGCGCCGAGTCGAAATCGGAGTTGGCCGCTCACCATCAACCTGCCGCCAGGATCCGAAATTTCGACCACCATAATAGGTAAGATTGAGTGCCGGTGCGCGGACAACGCCCAACACCGGTAATCCGGCCTCCATGAGAGCAACATTGACCGTAAATTCGTTTGTACCTTTAAGAAACTCCTTAGTCCCATCCAACGGATCCACCAACCAGAATATCCTCCCACCTTCGATGGAGCCGTTGATTGCTTCCTGCGACTCCTCCGAAATCACAGTAGCCTCGGGCATTAGCGATTGGAGAGAGTTCACTAAAAAGTCATGAGACGCCTGGTCTGCCGCCGTCAAGGGCGACGCGTCCGTTTTCCAGGTCACCGCCGCCCCATTCCGATAGAAGCACATAATCTTCTCACTCGCTTGCCGCGCCAGCTCACAAACTACCAAATTTAATCTAGCTAGTCGGTCCATTGAATTTCCGATTCGGATGGCTCTGAGCAGCTGAACTAGATTCATACCCTCATTTGACGACGACTGAGCGAGTAATTGGAAGGGCAAAGGTATCCAATCCCATTCGCGTACAACGTAGGTCTCGGAAAAGGAGCCTTGCCACGGCTTCAATGTTCGCCCGGCTGTTACGGCCGTCCGTAACGCTAGCTGGGCGTTGATCGTTTTAGTGTCACGCCGCGGGGAAGATCTCGAAAGAGAAGTCGTTCGACAGCGCCAAGCGTCAGTACTGCATCGATCTCTCGCAGGTAATTGTTGTGACCGGTCGCGTGACCCGCAGCCATATGCTCGAGAAAACGGGAGTCCCACAACGAACTATGGCGGACTTGCGCATCTTTGAGAATCCCATCTACATAAGCCGCCAACTCCCGTTGAAACCAGAGTCGGTAGGGCAAATATTTGTGCAGCCCGGCAATTCCCAAGGCTGAACTTATTTGTGTCAATAAGGAATCGAACCTCGATAGACCGTGCGGCAATCCCTCGCTGCGAAGATAGTCGAGCTTACGAACAGTCTTGGAGAAAATGCGTCTTGACGCCACGGCTAACCGGTTAGCTTCGCCCATTTCTCCCGTATCGGTCGGAACTTTGCTCAGCGACGGGTTGTTTGCCTTTACCAGCGATAAAGTGCAATCACTCGACATTCGAACAGTCTCTGGCGCTTGATAAGCAAGAGCAACGATTTCATTGTCCAAATAGGGAGTGCGGAAGCTGGTCTGAGAACGGCTGGGCGCTACGATTCCAAAACGCTGCTCAGGAGCTTCGTGGAATGCTGCAAAAGTTATCGGATGCTCACCATTATGCGACCACCGACAGCGACAAAAGGTTACGCTGTCCGCTAAGTCAGCATTAAATAACGCCGGTGCAAGATAGAGCGGCTTAAACATGGACACTCCTCTCAGAATTTCCCCACCGAAATTACCTGTCAGGCGCACCGGAGATAAGGCGCGAGCTTGATTATTCAAGTAAATTTCGTGGGCTCCCAGGCTTCCAAGGGTACCGTCAGTTACGTAAACCGTCCGATCGACGTGTGCTGCGAAGTCTGAGAAAAAATTCGGGCCTATACGCAGAATTTGGTGTTCTAAACCGCATACCTCTGCCAGCCTTGCCGCCAGCAGAGCATCCAGAGTGTCTCGCTTGTCTCCTGAGAAAGTATAGCAAACCGGCTTTTCTCCCGCCTTCGGCAGGCAGGCCATAATCATCCGCGAATCCTGACCCCCCGTTAAAGAAATACCAATTCTCGACTCCGACTCAAAATAGCGAGGTAGAATTCGTTGGAATGTTTCTTTAAATTTGGCCACGAAGGCCTCGCCTGAAAGGATGGGTTGAGACTCCCAGGTTTCTGGGGAAAAATATTTTTGCTTGTGACACTTTCCGTTTTCAAAGCAGCACACCGATGCTCCGGGAAGCAACTCAACGCCTCGAAATAAAGTCCGCTGCCCCAACGTGCAACCAAAGGCCAAAAACTGAGCGACGCCTTCTCGATCAAATGCTCTAAGCTCTGGCAGAACTCGAAGCAGCGCTTTGGCCTCGCTGGCGAAGAAGACGGCCTCCTCCGTCTCATGCCAGTAGAGCCGCTCCACTCCGTAGCGATCATTAAACAAAAATGCCTTGCCTTGTCGCTTGTCGATTAGAAGGCCGCTAAACAAACCATTTAGTTTTTCAAAGAAACGATCGCCTTCTTCCTCATAGAGATGCACCAGCCAACTGCCGGCTGCCTGCCTAAGGTCATGTCCTTTTTGCCTGAGGCCGGTGCGCGTTTCGGCATCCGCGAAGCACTCGCCTGAGAAGAGAAGCGCAACATCTCTTCGCTCATTCAAGAAAGGTTGCCCGGCGCCGAAGGAATTCTCGTGAGCCACCCACCCCGCGTAAATCCCCATTTCGGGCACGGAGTACATGCCCGACTCGTAGAAAGACTCGTGTTCCATGGAACTCGCCATGGATTTCACAAGACTCTCACATTCTCCGGACGGTCTCTCGCTGACTATTCCAACGATGCCTGGCATGAGATCAGAAGTCGGACGTCAGACGTCGGAAGTCAGAAGGATGTACTAAAGATAAACACTGCATATATCGAATCGAATTTTTTGGGATCCCATGCACGTGACATAAGAGCGACTACTCGTCAAAAAGGTGGGCTAACAATTCTGTGGACGGAGCGTCTTCGGGGGCGGAAGGTCTGGCTTAGGACCCCGCCGCAAGACCCAATGCAGGACTCGAGTAACGGTCTGCGCCTTCGCATCCCAAGTTAGGCGTTCCTGCACATAAGCTATTCCTTGCCGCCGTAACTGCTCGAGCCGGTCCCGATTGTGGGCCAGTTCCGTCAGAATCTTTTCCATCTGCGCCACGACATCAATCTCATTCGTCAGAGGCACCTTGTACCCTACCTTTGGATGAACGATATCTCCAGGGCCGCCGAAGTCCGCGACAACGGGTACGGCGCCAGTGGCGAGCGCTTCGAAAACTACGCCTGCACCGTTGTCGCGAATGGATGGAAACAGCATCACGTCAGCGGATCGCAAGCGCCTGAGGACTTCCGCATGGCTGACCCACCCGCGGAAAGAAACAGCCTTCTCGATCCCAAGGGATCTCATGAGGTGCTCAAGGCGGTTCCGCTCCGGTCCGTCACCGACCACGGTAAAGCGGGCCAAATCGCCTCGCAAAAGCGAGGCGGCCGCGCGCAGTGCGAGATCACAAGCCTTCCGGGGAACCAAGCCGCCAACGAAAATCAGCTCAAGTTTGGCGCCAGGCTCCGAACTGCGCGAGTCACCGGAACACAGCGAGCGAGCGATGCCGGGCTCCGGGACGAAAAACAGTTTCTCGGAATACGTGGCAAACTCGGCATACGTTTGGGATGAGGCGGCTATGATCGCTGCCGCGTGACGATAGGTAGAGCGAGCGAAAGGCAGATATCGATACAGATTCCGAAGGTTGGAGACCGATTCCTTTTGGTTGTCGAGCTGGGGAAAACCGGGAGGCCAGGGCAAACCACCATTTAGCGGCCCTATCACGAAGGGTATAGGCCCCTTGCGCAGGAAGAAAGCGAAAGGACTCGGCAAGACCGGTGTCATCGGCATGATGCGCAGAACGACATCGAACTCGCCCGCAACGATGCGGCGCCGCAACTGTCGCCAGGCGTGCCATTCAAAGGCAAGAGAAAACGGATAGCCGAAAGCCGTCAACACCTGAGTGTCATAGTTGTATTTGAAGATCCTGCGCAAACTCCAGGCAAAGATGCGCTCGAGCAATGGCATCCGGACCACCTCGATGGTGCGAAACGGTGCTTTTGCGCGGCGCACAGGGTCCTCACTGGGCGATCCAACGACCAAAGCGACGTCATGGAGTTGGGCAAGCGCTGCCGCATGAGAGTAAGTGACATAAGGCATGCTGACTTCCTCCGGATTACAGCCAGGCGCTAATACCAAAATGCTTAATCGGCTCATGATCAGTCCTATGGTTCTAGAGAATCTCGCCTAGCGTGCGAGGTGCCCACATTTGCGTAATACCTTATGTGCACAAGCAATGGGACGCCCAGGTTAATTATTCCAACTATACCAGGCATAATGGTTAAGAGTCGATAGTTGAGTGTTGAGAGTCAGGACGTCTCCGCCATCTGCCATCTGATCATGCGTCTCTGTCCTCTGTCCTCTAACATACTTAAAGCCTGGAGCCGGCGGGAGGAATCGAACACTCCATCTACTGATTACGATTCAGTCGCTCTTACATTGAGCTACACCGGCGAATTTCTTGTGTTGTAACGTGACGTTTCTAGAGATTCTTTTATAATACCAGGCTCTACAACTTAAAGCCACGTGAAGAATGGGCTCTGGAAGCAACCCGCTAAAACCTCTGTACAGCCGCAACCGCACAAACAGTTCGCCTTTCAGAGTCAGCGGAATGTAATATCTCGGAAAGTTAACCTGCTGAAAACCGTTCCGACGTTTGAATTCAACAAGCGAGCTCCGACGCTTGTTGCCATAGATGAATTTTCCGTAGATCAGATGCGAGATCCCCTTTTTCTCGCAGACCTCTGCAGCCTTTGCGATCAGTGCGTTTGTTGGTCGTTTGTCATAATGCTCGTCCATCGAGATGATATGAAAGAGCGTCGCGACATGGTCAACATAGACCATTTTCACGAAGCCTATAAGTTCCTCACCCCAGTACGCGCCGATAAACGTACTTCGATCCAGGTACGTCGCGAGCCCTTGTCTTACCCTATCAACATCTTCCCCGTGGTGCCAGAAGAGTCTTCCGTCTCGTACCCGTATACGATTATAAATTCTGTGGACGCCGTTTACGAGATCATCATCAAACGGTACAATCTTCACGACCACACCGCGCCTGGCGGCGCGCCTCACATTCTTCCGCGACTCTTGAGGCAGATTTTCCCACCAGTCCTTAAAGCAAGCCGTCGGTATTGCAGCCCAATTGTCCCATTCCCAGTGATAATCATACTTTGGCGTGATCTCAGGTGGCCTTTGCGCAAACGTAAAGACATCGGCTTTTAGTTCACTTTCTCTCACCTTGGTAATGAATGACTCGGGGTGTTCTACCGTCAAGCCTTCCACCACGGCTTCATCCTTGATTTCTGCTCTCCTGATCCAGTTGCCCGTTACCACAACGGTCCGTCCACAGATCTCAGCTGACGGGACATAAAGCGTCTTGCCGGCGATGCGAATCTCTTCCCGTTTAGCCTTCGCGCAGGTACTCATTGCATTTTGCCTAAGATGCCAAGCGAACCGCGTGCATTCCTTGCGGTGCGGCAGACATTAGCCACTCTCGATGCGACCAAGTCCCACGCAACCATTGCTCGAGCATCACTAGGCTAAACAGAAGCTTGTGGTTATCTTGTCTTCCTGACCGATGGTCGTTCAGAAGCTTTCGGACCGGCTCGGGTTTCAGCAAGTCAAACATCAGAGAGCTTTCGTCCTGGAGCAGTTCCGAAAGCTCGCCCTGCGCCGAGGAACGTAACCATCCGTCCACCACATTGGCCGCGAAGCCGCGTTTCTTACGTTTGAGGATGCGCGACGGCAAGTAACTCTGACAGACCCGCCGGTGAATCCACTTGCGGGTTCCGCGGCGGATTTTGAAGCTTGCGCCCAGCCGCTGGACATACTCTACCACAGTCCGATCCAGGTAGGGCACGCGGACTTCGAGGCTGTGTGCCATGGAAAGCTTATCCGCGTACATGAGCAGTTCATCCGGAAGCGAGGAGCGGATTTCAAGAAGCTGGAATCCACCGAGCTCGTCGGTGTGCTCCATTTGCGGAGCCAGCGCACGCCAGTAATCAACCAGTTCATGACCTTGTTCTTCAGGAAGTAGATCCTCACGAAAAAGTCCATCTATGGTTGTTCCTGGTGCGAGAGAAAAAACATGCTGATAGCGCATCAGCCGGTTCTCCAGTCCGAGTGAATGAGCGCCGCGTTTCAAAGTTTCGTTGCGAGGCAACCCATGGACAACGAAGCCGACAGCGGAGCGGATAGCGGTTGGCAACCGGCGCCACAAGTTTCCATAACGAACACCTAAATGCCGTTTGTAGCCGCCAAACAATTCGTCCGGCCCCTGACCGATCAAGGCTACCTTGACATCGTGTCGCGCGCGTTGCGAGACGAAATACATCGGGACGATGGAAGAAGTCGCAATTGGCTCTTCCAGACATTCCACGATCTTTGGAAGCGATCGTTCGAATTCGTCCCGGTCAAGCCTGACCGGCACGTGTTGCCCGCCTAGAAGGGAGGCCGTTTCCGCTGCGTCCGCCAGCTCGTCGTCTTCGAAGGTCTCTCCGTACCCTATGGTGTAGGCAGGCCAAGGGCCGCCTTGTTCGTTCATTAGCGCCAGGAGCAAGCCTGAGTCGAGGCCGCCGCTGAGAAGTATTCCCACGGGAACGTCGCTCAGCAGATGTCGTCGAACCGCACCCCGATACAATTCCAGAAGTTCATGTCTGGCCTCTTCATCTTCCTTCGGACTTGAAAAAGGAATCGGTGTGTAATCGTACCAACGTTCTTCCCGGTATTGGCCATCTTCAACAATCAGCATAGTGCCCGGCTCCAGTTTGCGGATGCCATCAAAAATGGTTAAAGGAGAAGGCGTGTAACGAAAGCGAAGGAAGAGATTGAGCGCGACGGGATCAACGGATGGTTTGGAGTTTTCCGCCGCGGAGATCGGGCGGATTTCCGACCCGAATGTCAGCTGGCCGTTTGCGATCCGGTAATAAATCAGTTTGATGCCCATAGCATCCCGGGCCAGAATCAGCCGTTCTTTCTGCACATCCCAAACGGCCAGACCAAACATGCCGTTGAGGCGATTAAGAACTCCGGTGCCCCATTCTTTGTAGCCGTGAATAATCACTTCGGTATCCGAGCGTGTCCGGAAAGAGTGGCCGCATTGCTCAAGCTCGGCCCGCAGCTCTTTGAAATTGTAGATCTCACCGTTAAAAATCACCCAGACTGTTTCCTCGGCATTGGACATCGGCTGATGGCCTCCGGCTAGATCGATGATGGAAAGACGCCGGAAACCGAGTCCCATTGGACCGGAAATAAAATAACCCTCGTCGTCGGGGCCGCGGTGGACCATCGTTTGGGTCATGCGCCGAATCGTTGCCGATTCCACCGGCTCGTTCCGAACAAAATTAAACTGACCGCAGATGCCGCACATTCTTTTACAGAGGTTGAGAGTTGAGAGTTGAGAGTTGATCGACCGACACACTCGTCAGTCGACTCTCGTCCCTCGACGCTTCATGCCTTTCACGCAAATAAAAAGAGAGGCTGCGAAACATCTGCGCTTGCCCCCAGCGATGCATCGGAACATTGTCCCAACCCAAGTGCAGCCGGCGCGACCGGAATGAACCATCCGATTTAACCCAGTCTCTCAAGATTCCTCCAACGACCGTTTCCAGCGTCGCCTCCAACTGCGGAAATCTGTCACGAAGCAGCAGGCACAAATTGATGCACTCAGCGCAATCATAAAGCTCTCGTTTGTACACTGTCAGGCGCGGGGCCTTGGAAAAGGGTTTTGGGAGTCCGTCCTCGGCAAAGAGATTGTTCACGTAATAGGCAACGCCTCTCGAAAGCGTTTCCAGACAGGCCTCGTTTCCGGTCAGCGCGTGGATCTTGGCCAGAGCCTTCATGACGAAACAGGTGTGGAAGTGGTCAACAAAGTCACGCACTCCATCTACCGCGTAATACCAGGAACCGTCCCGGTTCTGATTTTCCAAAACGAAATTCAAATTCCGCTCGGCAACTCTCCAGTAGTCGTCATTGGAGAAAACGCGGGAAGCACTCGTTAGGAGAAAGGCACGGTAAGCAGCGGCGTTGACGACCCCGCCCTCACCGAAAGGAGAGTAGGAACAACTACTGGCAGCTTCCGACGTTCTGAAATCCTTAATATCAAAACGCGCGTGGCGCGCAATTGATTCCAGTATCTCTTTCCACTCTCCGCGAGGATGTAACTCGCAAGCTTGGAGGAAAGCCTCATACACATAAGGCGTAGTGGTAATCAAAGGCGTTTGCCGTTTGGCTACACCGCCGCGCCAAACCCAATTAAAAGGATAGCCCCAGCAGTACTCTTTGAATTGACGGCAGCGCGATTTTTCGAGCTCGGTTAGAAAATGGACCGTGTTTTCCAGGTGCGAGAAATCTCCGGTCGCCTCGTACAGGAAAGCAAAGCCCATCGCGTAATGGGCGTCAGCGATCGGAAAACGAGTGGGATGATGGAACAGCCTCCGTGCCCCGGGGAGGAATGCTTCACAAAAAATCATGGGCGCGACCGCCACCGTCCCTACAAGCCGGTGCCGGTAATAAAGCGATTTGGCCCGCCCACCCAGCGGCCCGGCGAAGAAGCTCTGCTGATCCCAAGAGGTCTCGCCGTAAGCGTCGAGCCATTTACGGAAGTTACCCAACACCCTTGCTACGTGATCCGAGGTGTACATTTACTCAAGCGGCTAGAATTCAGAGATTAGAGTCCGAGGGATAGCTAAGGCCGATGAACCTGAGAGATGAGCAGTGAGCAGGCAGCCAAGCTTTAACTCTGCAACGCTCAACCGTTCAACATGAGCCAGCCAGCCAAAACCTCGCTGGTGTAATATAATTGTCACGCATTTCACAGAGGTGACGCCTCAGCATTGTCTTAAACCTATAGGGTAGATTATCTCCATTACACCCATCTCCTGCGAGTTCATGAAATTTTATGCCGATCATCTGACTCTCGCCAGAGCTCAACTCGATTTCAAAATTGATGTGGCCATTCACAACATTCCAGGGTATCGGACCAGATACGCCGCAGATTTCTCGAATGGCTGACGGCTCACACTCCCGCCTTTTAATTAAGAAACGCTTTGGCTGCTCAGAGCGATTCTCAATGCGTAGCTCCGTTCCGTACATCTCAATTTCCACCTCGCCCGACGACAGCTTCCTTTGACGGGAACTTCGTCTCACTACATCTCCGAGGCTGCGCCAGGTCAGGCGACATTTTAGAGCATTCAGCCGGTCAATAAAATCCACGAGACGCCTGCAGTGATCGCTGCAATAATCGTGATGAATTATGATTATAACCGGCTTACCCAACAGGGCGTCAAAGGCAAAGTTCTCGACACCCTCCCACGGATACCTCCGCGTAAAAATCGGAAAGTTACTGTAGCGCATAATGGCGATGTCCCACACATCTGAAATAGTGATCACACACCGATGAGGGCCGGCACAAACCACGTCATTATTCACCGCGGCGATTAAATCCGTGTGCTTTAGCGCACTCATGGCAGCTTCCGAAAAAATACCTTGAGGAAATACCATAACTCGATCATGGCGGATTCCGGTAATAGATTCATGACGGTTCATACGCTCGAGTGCTTGTTGGGCCTTCCAGTAAAGGCGCTGCCGGTCAAGGCTACCGAACTCCGCCCGGGTATGGTCACATCCATGAACTGAAACTGAGTAATTTTGAGGATTTTCTCTGAGCAGTCGAACAACTTTTGGAGTGCTTCTTCGCCAGTTCCATGGGATGAATGCGATGTTGGTACTAAAGT
>Ga0193719_10000719_pt1 | contig 12656 bp, 9 predicted proteins | sample U2a2metaG_FD_160103 | JGI IMG/M metagenome (GOLD analysis project Ga0193719, IMG submission 160103) | Soil microbial communities from a riparian zone of the East river system, Colorado, United States - U2a2 | ecosystem: Environmental > Terrestrial > Soil > Riparian zone | place: USA: East River... | reverse complement strand
TCGGCGGCGCAAACATCTTCCCTGCTCAGCACCACCCCCACGCCCCCGGGGGCTGAGTTGGGGGACAGTGGAATCGCTGATCTGCGGCTCGCTCAGCGCTATCTTGGGGGCAGTATGGGGGTTCGGGATTCGTCAGAAGCTGCGAAGCTGTTATGGAAAGCGGTGCGCCAGCAGAACACGACCGCAGCCATTTTGTTGTCGCAGCTGTACCAGCGGGGTGATGGCGTGCCCAAGAGCTGCGATCAGGCACGGCTTTTGCTGATAGCAGCCACCAAGCGCGGCGCCCCTCAGGCGGCTGAGCAGCTGCGCGAGCTGGAATCGCGGGGCTGTCGTTAGAACGTCGGCCATAAGACTGGCAAAAAAAAGACCCCGAGAGCGGCGGGGTCTTTTGCTTTTAGTTTCCATGGTGTTTACCGCTGAAAAAGATTGCGGCCATTTCCATTGTGGTCAAGACTCAGAATGCTGTGCTCCCAGCTTTCCAGCACCTCAGGCGTGCGCCGCGACTTCCTGTCTGCGCGCTTCGTACCAGAGGGCCAGTTCGACGCGGTTCCAGAGTCCGAGTTTGTCGTAGATGATTCGCAAGTAATTTTTGACGACGTGTTCGGTGGTTCCGATGGCGTCGGCGACTTCTCGGTTTTTGAGTCCTTGTGCGACGAGTTCGATGACGAGTTGTTCTCGTTTGCTAGGTACGCGGTTTCCGTAACGCTGTTCTCCGAACATAATTGCCTCCGATAAAGAATAGTTGCCAGTTTGACTCGCTTGATACCGCCAGTAATCGCAAAACGTAAGAAAAGGCGGTTAAAGTGCGCCTTCACCGTGCGTCTGGCCATCTTGAGCTGTCGGGCAATTTCCGAATTGTCGCAACCCTGAAGCAACAGTTCCGCAATTTGCTGCTCGCGCGGACCTAGCCGAATAGAGTTCTCCTTCATTCCGACTTCCCCCTGGTAGTTGGTTCGGGCCCGGGTCGGGCGGTTATCTGGATAGAAGTAACTCGTGCGCGGACGCACCTACCGACATCCGAAGCACTGACTACTCCAACTTTGTGGTTTTCTCCCGAAATCCATAGCATGCGCACTGCCAAGCTGCTCGCGGATTTCCACTTTCGCTCGAAAAGGTGAGGACTTTTTTCAATGGTTGGTCGCCGCGATTCGCAATGAACAAATGGTTTGTTTTCTCTGACATAATAGCTGCAACCGAAATTGCCTCATGAAGTGGGCACGGCCATCGGCGAGACGAAGTCAACACTCCGCCGCGAGGTGAGCCGGGTAGCGGGGCGTTTTCCCCTGTGTAAGACGCAAATTTCTAAGATAATCGCCCGTGGAGCTAACTTTTCGGCATGGTTCGCCTCGGCGGAGAAGAAAACTAAGTTCTTTATCTACAAGGGTAAGCGGAGCGCTGCGAGAAATTTTTCCCCAGTCTACGGGCAGAACTGGAACTAATTACACTTTTTACCCTATGGCATGATGCTAACCTCTAGTCACCTTCGGCGATAACGTCGGTGTTAACCCTTCGACCCCGGGCCGTTACCGACCTCTAAAGCCTCTCATCCGGAGATTTGGTTCCGTGGGTGCGAGAAGGGCAGCAAGATTCGATTTTTTGCCGGTCTCGGCGGCTACGAGCACGCGAGTTTGTTTTAAACTGAACCGGTTCTCCCCTTATGAAATTGTCGATTGTCATGCCGGTTTACAACGAACGCCGGACCCTACGGCAGGTCATCGAACGTGTGCTTGCGGTTCCGCTCGAGACGGAGCTGGTCTGCGTCGATGATGGCTCACGCGACGGCTCCCGGGAAATTCTGGGTGAGCTGCAAAACCGCCATTCCAATTTGCGCGTCTTTCTGCAACCGAAAAATATGGGAAAGGGCGCAGCTGTTCGCCGCGGCATACAGGAGGCAACGGGAGACTTTGTCGTGATTCAGGATGCTGACCTCGAATATGACCCCGCGGACTATCCCCTACTGCTCGATCCGCTGATCCAAGGGAAGGCGGACGCGGTCTTCGGGTCGCGTTTTCTGGGCAGTCGGCCGCACCGGGTCCTTTACTTCTGGCATTCGGTCGGAAACCGCATGCTCACTTTGCTCTCGAACTGCCTCACCAACATCAACCTGAGCGACATGGAGACCTGCTACAAAATGTTCCGTCGCGAAATTCTTCAGGCGATTCCCATCAAGGAGAACCGCTTTGGCTTTGAGCCCGAGATCACGGTCAAGCTAGCTAAGCGTCGCCTGCGGATTTACGAGGTCGGTATCAGCTACTCGGGCCGCACCTACGAAGAAGGCAAGAAAATCGGATGGAGGGACGGGTTTCGCGCCCTGTGGTGCCTGCTGAAGTACTCGATCACGGAGCCCGCGGTCGCTCGCCAGACGTCGGCGACTGAGGAGCCAACCTTAGAAAAAGTGCAACCGAAACAGCCTTCCCACATCCACTAGTGCAGGATTTGCACGCCTGCCTTGACGTCACACAGATACTGACGCAAGATTCTCACCAATTTTCAGGAGGCCACAGGGCTTGACCACTTCGAGCAGTCACCTTACCCCACCACACGGTGGAGAACTAGTCGACCTCATCACCCAACCGGAAGCTGCCCAGGAGCTAAAAACCCACTCCCGCGAGTGGCCTTCATGGGACCTCAGCGCCCGGCAGCTTTGCGATCTTGAGTTGCTGGCAAGCGGCGGCTTTTCACCGCTGCGCGGATTCATGACGCGCGCCGATTACGAAGGCGTCTGCCACAACATGCGCCTGGCCAGCGGGCTTCTCTGGCCCATGCCCATCACACTGGACGTGACCGAAGACTTCGCCCGGCCCCTGCAACCAGGCAGCAGCAAGATCGCGTTGCGCGATCCTGAGGGGGTCATGCTGGCCGTGTTGCACGTCGAGGACGTCTGGCAGCCCGACCGCAAGGCCGAAGCCCAGGCCGTCTTCAACAGCACCAGCAAAGCTCATCCCGGTGCAGACTACGCCACAAACAAGGCCAACCCCTGGTACGTTGGCGGCCGCATCGCGGCTCTCCAGATGCCGTCGCATTACGACTTTCGTGCGCTGCGCCTGACCCCGGTTGAACTCCGCGCCGAATTCGCGCGCCTGGGCTGGCGTCGGATCGTTGCCTTCCAGACTCGCAACCCCATGCATCGCGCCCATCAGGAACTGAGCTTCCGCGCCGCCAAGCAGGTGGAAGCAAATCTTCTGATCCATCCCGTCGTGGGCATGACCAAGCCGGGTGACGTGGATTATTTCACCCGGGTGCGTTGCTATCAGTTGCTGACCTCCAAATACCCTCCGGGCACGGTGAAACTTTCCCTGCTGCCTCTGGCCATGCGCATGGGAGGGCCGCGCGAAGCGATTTGGCACGCCCTGATTCGCAAAAACCACGGTTGTACCCACTTCATCGTCGGCCGCGATCATGCTGGCCCAGGCATCGACACGGACGGCAAACCTTTCTATGGCCCCTATGAGGCCCAGGAAGTTTTCAAGAAGCATCAGGCGGCTATCGGTGTCACCATGGTGCCCTTCAACATGATGGTTTATCTGGAAGATGAAGATAAGTACTATCCCGACGACGAGGTACCCAAGGGGGCTCGCGTGCTGAACATTTCCGGTACGGAGCTGCGCCAACGGCTGAATGAAGGCCGCGATATTCCCAGTTGGTTTACCTATCCGGAAGTGGTGCAGGAGTTGAGGCGCAGTTATCCGCCACGCCACAAGCAAGGTGTAACGATCTTCTTTACCGGGCTCTCCGGTTCGGGAAAATCGACCATCGCCAACGTCTTGATGACCAAGTTTCTGGAGATGGGCGGGCGTCCAGTCACGCTGTTGGACGGAGACCTGGTGCGCAAACACCTCTCGTCCGAGCTGGGCTTCTCAAAAGAGCATCGCGACATCAACATCCGCCGCATCGGCTACGTGGCTTCGGAAATCACCAAGAATGGCGGCATCGCTGTTTGCGCCCCCATCGCGCCCTACGATGCAACCCGCAAGCATGTACGCGGCCTGATCGAACCGCTGGGTGGGTTCATCCTGGTACATCTCTCCACACCTCTGATGGATTGCGAACAGCGCGACCGCAAGGGTCTCTACGCTAAGGCGCGGGCCGGCGTTCTGAAAGAGTTCACCGGAATTTCAGATCCCTACGAGGAACCCAAGGACGCCGAGGTCGTCATCAACACGGCGGAGTTAACTCCGGAGGAGGCCGCCCAGGAGATCATTCTGCACCTGGAGCGGGAAGGCTTCGTCGGCGCCATTGGGGAGCCAGCGTAGTGCGTCGCGAAGACAGTCCACGGACCACGCCGGAACAGCCGCTCTCGGGGTCCCCGAGCCCGGCCACCCCAATCGCTCAAGGCTAAGGAATGATAGAAACCATCAATGACCAATCACGCTGACCCCGAAACTCTCGAAAGAATCGAGTCGGCGCTGGATGCGGCCCGCCAGGTTTTCACCGGTTTTACTCTTGGCGCAATCGAAGCCGAATACAAAGCTGGCCACGATCCGGTTACCGAAGCCGACAAGGCGGTCGACGCCGTGCTGCGCCAGGAATTACTTCGCGAAGGCGAAGGCTGGCTTTCCGAAGAAAGCGTGGACGACCTGTCACGCCTTGAGAAAAAGCGCGTCTGGGTCGTGGACCCGCTTGATGGTACGCGAGAATTTGTTGCCGGCATTCCCGAGTTCTGCATTTCGGTTGGCCTGGTAGAAGGTGGAATTCCGGTAGCAGGAGGCATCTGTAATCCCGCGACCCACGAGATTTTTCTGGGCTCTCTGGCTTCGGGCGTGACCTACAACGGAAAGCCGGCCCGCGCCAGCCGGCGCACCAGTCTTGAGGGCGCTCTCGTTCTTGCCAGCCGGAGCGAGAGCAAGCGTGGGGACTGGGAGCGGTTTCAGAAAAACACGCTTAACATCCGTCCCCTCGGGTCTGTCGCCTACAAACTTGCCCTGGTCGCCGCTGGCCTGGCGGACGCCACCTTCACACTCACGCCAAAACATGAATGGGACATCGCCGCCGGTGCGGCGTTGGTGGCCAGCGCCGGCGGCTTCGTCAGCACTCTGCAGAATTCTGCTGTGCGGTGTAACCACAAGTCGCCCCTGCTCTCCGGTCTTCTGGCCTGCGGTCCTGCTTTGCGCGATCAACTGCTGGCCTTGGTAAATCAGCACCTGGCGGCGAATTCTGGCCGGGCATAGCCTGGGGTTCATCGCATCGCGCACCCGAGAGTCCTGGCCCGAGGAGCACTCGACGACCTAAAATCATGGTCTGCCGACAATTCAGACAGCCAACTCCCTCGAGCCACCTGCTGCTTCACGGTTCCGCAAAGCGCCGGAAGAAGCTGTCCGCCTTCCACTGCGGCCGCTGCGCATCGTCTGCGACTTTGATCATCAGCTGCCGGATGATCTCTTCATACTTTCCGGCCGCCACCAGGTCAACCGGCTGATCGAGATCGTCCGAAGGCGCATGATAGCGCCGCGTCAGCCAGTCCTTGTAGATCTGCTTCTGCTCCGGGGTGGTGGGGGCAATATCCATGGCCAGCGCGGGAATGCCGTGGCGAATGAAATTGTACTGGTCACTCCGTACAAAGACGTTCCTTAAGGGCTGCGGATCAGGCTGGACGGAGACTCCAGCGGCCTCCGCCACCTGCCGTGCCGCATCGCCCAGATCCGATTCCGCCAACCCCAAAACCGTGAGCATCTTGAGCGGCACCAGGGGCAAGAACATGTCAATGTTGATGTCGGCCACCATGGATTTCGACTCCACCGTCGGATGCGCCGCAAAGTATTTCGACCCGAGTAACCCTTTTTCTTCCCCCGTGACAAATACGAACAGGAGCGAACGTTTCAGGTTCTCGGGATGCTTTTTGAGAAAAGTCGCCACGTCGAGCAGCACGCCGGTGCCAGCAGCGTTGTCCATCGCCCCGTTGTAAATGCGGTCACCGTCGATCGGTTCGCCGATGCCCACGTGATCAATGTGCGCCGACAGGACCACGTATTCATTCTTTAATTGCGGATCGCTTCCCGGCAACGCGGCCACAAGATTTGCCGACTCTACCGCCTTGGTTTTTACCTTGGCTTTGGTGGTGATGACGGCGGTTAATGGAAAATGCGGCAACGGCTGGCGATCTTTCGCCAGATCCGCAAGTTCCTGGAAGGTGTGGCCCGACCCATCGAACAATTTGTCCGCGTGTGCCGGGTTAAAAGTAAGCGCCAGCTTCTCCTTCTGGGTTTCGTCAAATTCCGGGCCGGCCAGACCCATGCTGGGGTGCAGTCGATTCAATGCGATGCGGGACCAGGGCACATCCATGGAGGCGGGATTCGGGATGGTGATGATGCCGACCGCTCCCGCCTGCTGGAAGGGCTTCCAGCGCTCCGCCGCGGTTTGATGATGCGAAGCCAGCGCCGAGCCGATCTGTTCTGGAGACCCGGTGATCAGAACCGCGACTTTGCCCTTGAGATCAAGCCCGGTAAGATCGTCGAAGTTGCTTTCGGGAATGCTCAGGCCGTAACCGACGAACACCAATGGAGCTTCCACTGCGGGAGCCAGGTCGACGCGGGTGCTGAAGATCACATCCTCGCCCAAGCTCAGCGGCTCAGCCTTGCCTTTACGAACCAGAGCGGCGCTCGACTCTTTTTCCCGCAGTTGCCGCGCCTCGAATTTCACCGGCTGATAAAAGCCCTTGACCCCGGCCGGCTGAAGTCCCGCGGCCTGCAATTGACGGACCGCGTAGGCTTCCGCCCTTCGGAGACCGGGGCTTCCGGTATCACGACCTTCCATGTTGTCGGCCGCGAGCACTTTTACATGGTCCCACCACGTTTTCCCGTCGAAGGACGGCTGATTTTCCTGCTGCGCGAGTGCGGGAACTAGAAAGATAGCTATCAATATCAATAACCAAGACTTTCTCCGCATCATTCCTCCTGTAACGATTTGCTACGCCAAAGCAGCGAATCGCTGCCTGACAGCTGATCTTTTTCTGTGCTTGGCGGCGCGACTGGGAGGTCGTGCCCTCCCCCGGTTCATCCGGATCGGCATTTTTCCGCCCCCCGCCTAAACATATCCCAATCCGGCCAATCGGTCGTGAACGATTCTTTCCGATTCTCCGTCTGAGCCCCCACCCGACGCTTTTTTTTTCCTCCCCGCCACAAGCGAACGCCCTTGCATCGCGTTCGGGATTTCGTATCCTGCCAGGTCCAACAAAGTAGGAGCAATGTCCAGCAGGCGCGCTCCTTCATATTCGCCGTTTAACGGACAATTGGGAGCGGTGAGAATAAACATCCCATGCTGCGCATGGTTGCAGCCATCTCGGCCGGTATCGTTTTCCTGGACGTGGAGCTTTGGATGACCGACCGCGCCGATCGACCGCCAATAAAGCTCACCCACATGGACGATCAGATCCGGAGCCACATTGCGCACATCGCGATAGATTTCCTTAGGCTTGAAGACCAGTGATTTCAAGGGCTGACCCTCTTCCCCTGGCAGCCCTTCCAGACGGGCTTTCATTTCGTTCTGAAAGGACTCGTACTGCGCCCCGGGGACCACACCCTGCAGTTCCCGGCCCTGCAGGTTGAAGAACACACGAGCGGAATAGCCGCTTTCGCTCCACACCTTGGTTTTGCTCCAGTTTACGTTCAGTTTTTCAAATGCTGTCAAGCTGTTCGGATATTCGTTCAGCACCAGAAGACCTTCGCGAATCAGCCATTCATTGATGGCAAACCCTCCATCCAGCCGTTGCGCGCCATGGTCGGAAACGACTAGCACCAGAGTGTCGTTGTCCAAGAGTTCGAGAACGCTGCCAATCTGCTCGTCGAGCCAGCGGTAGTATTCCGGAATCGCATCCCGATAAGGATTGCCGGCCTCAAACTCGACGTGCTTCGGATCAAAATAGTTCCAGAAGCCGTGGTGCATGCGGTCAAGCCCCATATCTACGAAATGAAAGTAGTCCCACTCCTGCTGGCCGAGGAGCCAGCGCACAACCTGCCACTGCTTGCGGCTCATGTTGAAGATTTCTTCCTTGAGCCGCTCTTTCTTATCCGTGCGGAAGTGCTTTACGTCCACGGGATATTCGCCGACCAATTCCGTAATTCTGGCTTTGAGTGCAGGGGGATAGGTAAAGTCGCTCTTGACCGGATCCGGCGTAAGAAGGCAGCCAATGCTGATGCCATTCACTCGCCGCGGAGGATAATTCGGCGGGACGCCGACGATGATTGCCTTCTTCCCTGCCCCAGCCAAATGGTCCCAGATCGCCAGTGCCTTGATGGCATCCGAGGTCACAAACTCCAGCTTGTCGTAGGAATGGTCAGAACGGTTGCGGAACCCGTAGACGCCGAGCGAACCTGGATCCTGGCTAGTGCTCATGCACATCCAGGCCGGAACCGTGCTCGACGGAATCACGCTCTCCAGCCGGCCGTACACACCCAAATCCATCAGGCGGCGCAGGTTCACCAGCCGTTCGTCGCCGAAGATTACTTCCGGCGCGGCGCAATCCAGTCCGAGCACGCAGATTTTCATTTCGTCAGAGTGGTTTTCAGAGTAACGACGCACCTTCCATGGATTCCGGCACGGCAACGCCGAGGTAGTGCAAGATGGTCGGCGCCAGGTCGATAATTCGCGCCTGATCCTGCCTCTGATGGGGCTGCGGCGCGCGATTCATGAACAGAATGCCTGGGACCGATTCCGGGTCCACGATGTGGTCTCCACTCCATCGGCGCATGTTGTCTTCGAGCATGCAGTGCGAAAAGCCGCCCACCGCAGACTGCCAGGAAACGCGAAATCCACGATGAAAATTAACCAGCAGATCGGGCGAATTCGCCACAAACGCACCCGAGTATAACTCTTCCCGCCGCGACACGCTGCGGATCACAGGCCGCTGCGTCTGGAGGTCGGGAAAGTCAGCCAGGCCAGTCTGGATTGCACGACGCACCCGTTCGGCTTCCGTTCCCTCCTCCAGAATGCCGCCACTCTCCCGGCGTTCGAAGTTCAGGTAAATGCCTCCCAAGCCCACCGCATAGGCATAGGTTTTCGACCAATCCACCCCGGCAAACCCCTCTCCCGGGGTGACGCCGGGCTTGCAGCCGTCTTTGAGCGCAAGCAATTGGTTTTTCCACAACCAGGTATTGGTATCGAAGGCGCGGCGAAAAGTTCCGAAGCCGTGATCGGACAGCACGATCAACAGTGTCGTCTCGTCAACTTTTTCGAGCACAGGGCTGAGCAGCGCATCACAGCGGCGATAGTGTTCTTCGATCCGGGTGGCCAGCTCGGGAGAAAGATCCGGCTCGAAACCGGGATGTTCACGGTCGCGGAACCGCCACAGCATGTGCTGCACCCGATCGGGCGTATCGAACAGCATAAAAAACAGGCCTTCGCTGAAACGGTCAAGTTCAAACCGCATCGTGCGCTCACGCTCACCCAGCACCAGGTCGCAATGCTGAAGATAAGCAGATTCGTCCAGCCGTCCGTTGTTCAACCCGTTGTGATCTTCCGCCATGCCGAGGGTGGAAAACGGACCGATCTTGTCCGACAACTCTTTTGCATAATCCGGGGGCGCGGAAACGGGAAACATGGGCGCCGCCGGATCGAAGTTCACCGCAGACACGTAGAATTCCAGATGCGGCTCAATCTGGCGCACATAGAACCGTGCGATTCCAGTTATCGATTGCAGCAGGGAGAACTTGAACTTGAACCGTACCCATTCGCTCCAGCCTTTTTCCGGAACTTCGATCCTCGAAGGCGAGCCCCCGGTGTGAATCACCAGTTTGCCTGCCGCTTGGTCCACCTGCACGCGCACCTCGCAAAACGTGTCCACCGCCGGCGACGTCCTCGGGTTACGAGGGCCGACGACACGGGTAGTCAGTTCTGACCCGGTTCCCGAATCAAGAAAGACCAGCTGCTCGCCGTCCTCAGCCGCCACCGTCCGGTCCTGGGTGTAGAACGTGCCCTTGCTCTGGCTGCCGCGCAGGTCGGGAACGCCCACCCCGGCCAGCATTCTCCCCAGCAGTTCCTCAGGAGGAAAGGTACAGGGACAGCGCAAAATCGTGCTGGGAATGCCTGCCTTCGACAGCGGCTGCCACAGCGGCACGCCCTGTCGCCGGTTTACCACGCGGGCTTGCGCCAGCATGCTCTTCGGCCGCTCAAACCGGGTCAAGGCCACATCGGGCAGGTAGGTCACAGGATCGCGGCTGATGAAGTCAAAAATTCCGTGGCCCCCGGGATTGGTTCCCGTCACAAATGACGACCAAGCAACCGGAGTTTGGGCTGGATAGGTCGTTTTCAGGCGAGTATAGCTGCCGCTCCCTCGAATTTTTGCGAGATGGGGGAGTTCTCCGCGTCCGAGCATCGCTTCTACAATGCTGGGCTCGAGCCCGTCCAATCCGATGACGATGACTTTTCTGCGCAAGGAGCGGACCCGAGAATACAGATTTTTTTTTGGAGCGTCTTTTGAGGTTTTCGGGGTGGCGGGCGCGTCGGAGCGGCGGAACATTCGTACCATCTTGAAGAAAATTCCCACCACCTTGTTCCAGAAAAGCAGCAAGAGGCCCAGCACGCTGGCCAGCCCGGAGGTCACCGTCATTACCTGGTCGGGGCCACCATAAAGTGCCAGCAGTTCAAATCTCATGGACGCTCCTCTGATTTCCCTAGGTTCGGGCCGTTTTGTTTCAGGCCGAACTCTCATGATTTTAGCACCGTTGACCTCCGAGCCACCGCAAATCAGGCCAGCTGCCTTTGCCAGCCAGGTTCGGGATGGGCTCCAATTTTTACGGCCCCATCCCCTCCGTGTGGCACACTGTGTTCAGGAAGGGGCGCGGAGCGATGCACAGCGGAACCATGACCGTTTGGGAGTTAACCGTCCTGCTGTGGATCGGATCCGCCATCGCCGGTCTCCTTGGTTCGCTTACTGGGCTGGGCGGGGGCGTGGTCCTGGTTCCGCTGCTGACGCTGTTCTTCAACGTAGACATACGCTATGCCATCGGAGCTTCGCTGGTTTCGGTCATCGCCACGTCTTCGGGTGCGGCAGCCGCCTACGTGAAAGAGGGGATCTCCAATATCCGCATCGGAATGTTTCTTGAAATCGCGACCACGTTGGGCGCCCTTCTGGGAGCGTTCCTGGCCGCCAGGGTCCCAACTTCCGCCATTGCCATCATCTTCGGCGCAGTCCTGCTGTATTCCGCGTATCTGTCGGCAAGAGTACGGGTCAAATTGCAAAGCGATGAGATACCCGACCCTCTGGCCACGCGGCTGCGGCTGAACGGCAGCTTCCCCACTCCTGACGGCATTCGACACTATTTCGTTCGCCGCGTGCCCGCCGGATTCAGCCTCATGTTCGGCGCGGGTGCCCTTTCCGGGCTGCTCGGCATCGGTTCGGGAGCGGTGAAAGTGCTGGCCCTGGACCAGGCGATGCGAATTCCCTTCAAAGTTTCGACTACGACCAGCAACTTCATGATTGGAGTGACAGCGGCAGCCAGCGCCGGGGTCTATCTCAGCCGGGGTTACATCGATCCCGGACTTTCCATGCCAGTAATGTTAGGAGTTGTGGCCGGATCGCTCGCAGGCACACGCATTCTGGTGCAAGCCGAGACCAAGCGGCTACGGCTGGTTTTCAGCATTGTCATACTGTTGCTGGGAGCACAGATGATCTACAACGGCGCGGCTGGGAAAATATGAAAATGCCTGACCTGCCAGTCTGGACTGACCGCCAGGTCGAGGATCTTGTCGGAAACCTGCTGCGCGCGGGTGTGTCTCTCGCCACCGTGATCGTGTTCTGCGGGGCAGTGGTTTACCTCGCCAGGCACGGCGGAGAGCCTGCCGACTATCGCGTATTCCACGGAGAGCCGAACCCGCTTCGCACCATCCCCGGCGTCTTGCGGGAAGCGTTGGCGTTGCAAGGGCGGGGCATCATCCAGCTTGGGCTGCTCTGGCTGATCGCGACTCCGGTGGCCCGAGTGGTGCTATCCATCGTGGGGTTTGCGGCCGAGCGTGACCGGATGTATGTGGGCTTTGCCAGCATCGTGCTGGTGATTTTGCTCTATAGCCTTTTCGGATCGACTTAGCTGCCGGCGGAACTAGGGCAACTCAGAACGAAAGAAGTGGCGCCGCTCAAAAAGGCTCATCGGCAGCTCAAAGACCTTGGTCTCGCCGACGGCGAACGAAAATTGCTTGCCGCATTCTGGCGCAGGACAGGTAGTACTGATCTTGTCCTTGTTTATTTCCCGGCTTACTTCGCGTTCGACTACGACCCAGGTTCCACACTTGGGACAAGTTACGCACGAGCTCACGATGTGATCAGGCATGCCACTTCAGTGTAAATGATTCCGCAACCAGGAAAGCCCCGATGAGCCATTCAGCCGGCTGGCCGCTTTGCCGACTGCAGTTCCCATAAAATCTGGCGCAGAATGCCGAGCCAGGCCTCAGCATCCCGGGCCGACAGCTGGAGGCGGCGGACCATGCGGCGTACCCTTTCCTCGGTGGCGGGAGCCCGGTCGGGGCTCATATAAGTGCTGGCACCCAGCACCTGCAACAGCGTCGCAGTAATGAGTTCCACCTCGCCTGAGGTTGCCAGCGCCTGTTTCTCGGCTGTGCCGGCCGCTCTGGCATTGCGAACCAATTCGTAGAGGCACACGGCCACCGCCTGCCCCAGGTTCATCGAGATGTGCTGATCGCTGGTGGGTATGCGAAGCAGCCAGTGGCAA
>Ga0193719_10000718_pt1 | contig 12657 bp, 12 predicted proteins | sample U2a2metaG_FD_160103 | JGI IMG/M metagenome (GOLD analysis project Ga0193719, IMG submission 160103) | Soil microbial communities from a riparian zone of the East river system, Colorado, United States - U2a2 | ecosystem: Environmental > Terrestrial > Soil > Riparian zone | place: USA: East... | reverse complement strand
AGGAGGATCGAGATAACGCCCGGTGAATGCCCCGTCCGCGCTGATGCCCAAGATATTTTTGCCCCATCCTTGCTGCACCATAAGATAGCCGTCTGCCGTCTCAAAACTGCCGCCCGAGGAGACGAACTTGCCATGAAGGCCCTGCCGCGCGTCCCGGGCAGTGGAGATCTCAACTACGCCGCCAAGTTTTCTTCCATATTCGGCGGGGAAATTCGCCGTAAGAATGGTCATCGACTGAGCATCATCGGCTTCGATCTCGGGCGCAAACGAGGGTGATCGGTTGTCTGTCAGCGGCACTCCATCCACGACGTACTGAATCTGGTATTCCGAGCCCCGCGGATGAAGCACGCCGTTTGACTCGAGCAGCCAGCCCGGCTGTGAGCTGACCAGGTCAATGAGGGAACGGCCCGGTAGGGCAGTGCTTCGGTGGTCCAGCACATCAACGCCCACCCGGTTGATGGTCCCGGTGCGATGTGGATCGACGAGTGTGTCAGAATCCCTGACGTCCACAGCGGTCCGGGCGGGCGCCACGGAAAGTTGAATCTGTACCTCGGCCGGAACCGCTGACCGGATTTCAACCACTGTTATGGACGCCGCGAAACCAGGACACCTAACCTCGAGCCGGTAGACGCCAAAGGGAAGGTTTCTGGCCACCAGACGCCCCCCAACGTCGGTAGCATAAGTTTGGCGAAATTGGTTTGCCTCGGAGAGCAGATCGACCGAAGTCTGCAGCCCCAGCCCGGTGGGGTCCACGACCTTCAAGCGCAGCCCGCCCGAGTTGCTTTGCCCAAACATCTGGGCTGCGAATATCAAGAAAAACAGGCACCTCTTCATTCTCTGACCTTGATCAAATGCCTAATAATCTTCACTATGTCAGATCAAAACCACGATCTGGTTTAGCAACCTCACCCCGTCAGGTCGTCGTCGACTGGGAGATGGAATGCTGCTTTCGCCGAAAAGGCGCGTGGCAGAATCTCGTGGCTATTCTACATTCGGGGACAGCCGCGAGGGTGCAATTCCATCAGCATGACGGGCAAGGAATCGGGCCAGAGCCTTGAACGGGGAATTTCCCAGTTCCTGTTGTAAAAAGGGATCAAAGCGGATATTTTAAGACGTCGTTCTTCAGCGCTCGCAGTTTCATCAGAGCACTTTCAATCTCTTGCCGTTCCAGTTGGCCGCCGGAGTCGTGCGTCAAGAAGTCGCGGCAATTCAGGAGCACGGCCTCCGCAATCTCCACTCGCTTGAATTGCATCTTCCGGTCTGTTTCTCGCAAAACTGCTTCGTATTCGCCGTGCCATCGCGGAAAACGCAGGGCCGGGCTGGGGGAAGGTGTTTCCTTGGACGGCATGGTCCATCTCCCGATAGCGGGCTCACTCGCCGCCTACCAACACCGACAAGTGCACAGTATGGTATGAACCAAACCCCACGGCGTCTGTCCGCTGACGTACGCATCACTCCCTGCGCGTCTCCATCTAGGACAACCATCTGATCCCCCCGCCTCTCCCCGCCTCTAGGCCACGTTGATTTGACCGGCGCGAAGCACTAGAATTACGAAGTTTCGAGTCGCCTGGCTGAGTCTGAATTCGAGCCAGCCCAGGCAACTCTGCTGAAATGTTTCGGGGGACTATGAACCTACCACTCAAGCGTCTATCTTTGCTGGTTGTGGTTTTAGCCTGCAGTCTTCTTGCCGTGGTCTCATCTTCCGCCGCAGCGGAGGACCCGGCAGGCGCAACCGTTTACAAAGCAAAATGTCTGACCTGCCATGCGAAAGACGGAAGCGGCAATACGCCGGTGGGAAAGAGTCTGCAGTCGGCGGACTTACGCTCGCCGGAAGTTCAGAAGAAATCGGACGCTGAACTTACGGAATCCGTTTCCGAAGGTAAGGGCAACATGCCTGCCTTCAAGACCCTGCTCAGCGAAGATGAAATCCACTCGGTTCTGGGCTACGTCCGCACTCTGGCGCCGAAGAGTGATTCGGCCCCCAAGAAGAAATCGGGTAACTGATTTCCGGTCTGGCGTGATTGCCGGAGGCGCGCCTCACACCAGATCTTCGGCGCGAACCGGCAGGCTCCGGATTCTCTTACCTGTGGCCGCAAAGATCGCATTACACACCGCCGGCGCCACCGGAGGCACTCCCGGCTCACCGCAACCCGTGGGCGATTCTTCGCTCGGAACAATGTGTACCTCTACGTGTGGCATTTCGTTCATGCGCCATAAGTCATAGTCACTGAAATTGCTTTGCTGAACTCGTCCGCGGTCGATGGTGATCCCGCCTTTGAGCGCGGCCGTAAGCCCATAAACGATTGCGCCTTGCATCTGCGCTTCGACGGTAGCCGGATTGATGACGCGTCCGCAATCCACCGCGCAGACCACGCGATGCACCTGCACCGTGCCCTCCCTGGCGACTGAGATTTCCACGACCTCGGCAACGTAGGTGTCAAAGGCCTTCACTACAGCGATTCCGCGGAACCTTCCTGCAGCGAGCGGCTTGCCCCAATCCGCTTTGGCCGCCGCCAGTTCGAGCACTCCTAGGTGGCGGGGCGCTGTGGCCAGCAGTTTGCGCCGGAACTGGTAAGGGTCCTTTCCCGAGGCCGCGGCGATTTCATCCACAAAACTCTCGCTGAAAAATCCGTTCTGCGAAGCACCGACCGAACGCCAGAATCCCACTGGAATCCCCGGTTCCGTCAATTGGTAGTCAACCAGGAGATTGGGAATGGCATAGGCAATGTCTGAAACGCCTTCCACGCTGGATTCATCCACGCCATTCTTCAGTGCCCCGGGTCCGAAAAACCGGGTCATGATCGAGGGTGACGCGATCCGGGCGTTCCAGGCAACCGGCCAGCCTTCAGCATCCAGTCCCGCGCTGAACCGGCAATACGAAGCGGGGCGATACATATCGTGCTGCACATCATCTTCTCGCGAAAAAGTAACCTGGACGGGGGCGCCGACCGCCTTGGAGGACTCGACGGCTTCGATCACAAAATCCTGTTCGGCCCGGCGCCCGAAACCTCCGCCGAGATAGGTCGTGTGAATGTGGACCTGCTCGGGTTTCAACCCGGTGATCTTTGCAGCCGTATTCTGGTTAACCGTTTGGAACTGCGTCGGCACCCAGACGTCACAGCTGCCGGCACCAACGTCCGCCGTACAGTTCATTGGCTCCATGGTCACGTGCGCCTGGTAGGGCGCCTCGTAAACCGCATCAATTTTCCGGTCGGCGGTGCCCATGGCCGCAGGGACATCTCCATCTTTGCGCGCCACCGCGCCGGGTTTCTCGGCACGCTCGGCGAAGAGCTTGCGAATGCCCGCGCTGGTCAGGCTGCCATTCGGGCCTTCGTCCCACTTGATGTCGAGCGCGCGGCGGCCTTCCATCGCGTTCCACGTATTATCGGCGATGACCGCCACCCCGGTCGAGATCTGGATCACGCTCTTCACGCCGGGCATCCCTTTTGCCTTGGAGGCGTCAAAGCTCGCAACCTTTCCACCAAACACGGGACACCGCGCCACGACCGCGTGCAGCATGCCCGGCCGCCGGACATCAAGGCCAAACTCCGCGCGGCCGTTCGTCTTAATCGGCGTATCGAGTCGCTTCGTGGCTTTGCCGACCAGCTTGTAGGTTTTTGGATCCTTGAGAGGCACATCGGCTGGCACCGGCAGCTTGGCGGCTGCGTCGGCCAGACTGCCATAACTGGCCCGCGCTTTTGTGACGGTGTTGATTACCGCCCCATTCTCGACTCGGCAGGCAGTCTTATCCACGCCCCATTTTTGCGCGGCGGCCGCGATCAACATCTCCCTGGCGGATGCCCCGGCCTGTGACATGGGCTTCCACGAGGCACGGATGCTCATGCTTCCGCCAGTACCTTGCATGCCAAAGATGGTGTTGAAATAAGCCTTGTCGGCCGGCGCGAATTCCCATCGAATCTTCTTCCAATCGCATTCCAGTTCTTCGGCCGCAAGCATGGAAAGGGAAGTGATGATACCTTGTCCCATCTCGGATTTGTCGATGACGATGGTCACGCTTTCGTCGCTCGGGATTCGGATCCACGCGTTCAATGCCGATGCACCCGGGGCGACGGGAGCAAGCTCGGCGACCGCCCTCGATCCAGGTAAATAGAACCCAATCACCAGGCCAACGGCTCCGGCGGCACCGCTCTTAAGGAAATCTCGTCGATCCAGTTTCGGCACGGCGATGGTCATTCCACACCTCCGGCAGTAATTTCCATCGCAAGACCGTTGGACGCAACCTTGGCGCCCTCATCCACCGGATTTCTTCTGCCTGTTGGCTTCGAGAAGACCTTCACACCTGGACCGTCCCGTAACTTCGTCGCCTCGTGAATGGCTTGGCGAATCCGCAGGTAGGTGCCGCAGCGGCACAGATTCCCACTCATGCCTTCGTCAATCTCAGCATCGCTCGGGCGTGGAGTTTTGGCTAGCAGCGCTGCCGCGGCCATGATCTGTCCCGACTGGCAGTACCCGCATTGTGGCACGTCTACTTCGATCCATGCCCGCTGCACCGGATGACTGTGTTCCGTAGAAAGGCCCTCGATCGTCGTTACCTTTTTCCCTGCCACGGCCGAGATGGGCGTGATACAGGACCGCGTCGCTTCACCGTTGATGTGAACCGTGCAGGCGCCGCACATGGCAATGCCGCAGCCGAACTTGGTTCCGGTCAGATTCAGCGTGTCGCGCAATACCCAGAGCAGCGGCATTGCAGGGCTGACCTCAACTGTTTGGGATTTGCCGTTCAGGATAAAGCTGACCGCCATAGCCACCTCCAGGGACGCACAGGTCATGCGACGCGAAAAAGTTTAGCACCAAAGCCTGCCTTCCGGCGGCAGCGGCGTCACTTGACCTGAAAGTTTCGTGGATCCAGTGACATATTTTCTACTACCTCCTTCGCGGTGATATCCCATTCATAGACCGTTGTTTTTCCGTCCTGTAATTCCTGGGTGAAATGAATGTTGTAATGAGAGGGGAGAGTGATCCCATCGGTAGTATTAAAATCGCTGAAACGCTCTTCCAATGTGTAGCGAATCTCTTGCTGCTTGGAGCTTCGAGTCGGGTCCCCCCCGGGCAGACCAGAGGCCGTAGTCAAGCCGACTTGATCGCTACTACTGGGTACAGAGGTGCCCAACCCCGTTGCCAGAGTGATCGAGTACACGGTCTCGACGTGGTGATAAGTCTCGGGATCGAAGTAAAGGTGGATGTCCATTTCGTTGCTCTTCTTTGGCTGGTAATGTAGATCCAGTAGTTGCCGTCCATCCACCTTCTTGAGTCCCCCTGAACTGAGGTGAGGATGGTTGCGGTCTAGGTTTGACAATGCCCAAGCCGTAGAAAGAGCTCCTCCCAGCAGTCCTTCTTGCAAGATCACAGGTTGGCTCATCACAAATTCGCCGAAGGTGGTGCGTCGATGCTCTGCGGTGGTAACCGCAATATACGATTTGTCCCCATCCGAGATAAATTGTTCGCCCTTATAGTCGTTAGGAAACTTCATCATGATGTTGAGCTTTCTTTCTTCTGACACCACGGCCGCTTTTCCTTCCAATTGGCCGCCACCTCCAACCAGCATTTTGAACCGTGCGATGCCTTGGATAACTCTCGACTTGTTGGCCCCGCGCACCGCTGCTGTGCCTAGGGATTCGAGATGGTGGGCGATGAGGTCTTCCGGCTTGAGATCGGCAGCATGAACCGGGAGCGCCTGGGATAAAAACAAGGCCAGAAAACAAAATCCTGATTTTGTGCTTAACCGCATCGGGATCTCCTCAGCCGGCCAGTTCTATCCGCTGGCGCAAACCGATTAAGTATACGCAGCCGGCCAGACCGGTGAAAGAGGGTGCTGGCTCGCAAAGCAGTTCCTCGCTCGGCAGCGACTGTAATAAAGTATTGCCACGGTGAACAGTTAACATCGTGCGGAAAACGCCAGGTTAGGAGGCCCCATGAAGTGCGCTCGGATCGGTGCTCTGCTCTGGTTGGCACTCCCCTTGTTGGCGATCGCGCAGGATTCGACAAAAATTATCGCCATGGAGAATCTCTGGAATCGGGCTGAATTGGATAACGATGCGCAAGCCGTGCATCTCCTGCTGGCGGACGATTTCGTCATGACCGTCGCCGAAGGCACTCTCTACAACAAGGCCCAGATTGTTGCGTCCGTGGCCGACAAGTCTTACCGCCCGGAGGTTCTGCAGTCCAGCAACCTAGTGGTTCATTCCTACGGCAACACCGCGATCGTGACCGGAGCCTACTACGAAAAAGGAGTGGACAAAGGCAAGCCCTGGGAGCGTCGAGGACGCTTCACCGACACTTGGATGAACCTGGGTGGAAGATGGCAATGCATCGCCAGCCACTTCAGCGTCAAGCCCAGGTAAATCGCCGCTGGGGCAGTATGGAGATGCAACCATGACCAAGCTCGCCAACTACTGGATCGACAAACTGGGCCTTATTGCTCACCCCGAAGGGGGGTACTATCGCGAGACCTATCGCTCGGGGCTAGCCATCGCCAGAGAGGCGCTCCCCCCGCAGTACACCGGCCCGAGGCTGGTTTCGACCGCAATCTATTTCTTGCTGGAGGGGAAGAACTTTTCCGCCTTCCATCGTCTGCGGTCGGATGAGCTATGGCATTTTTATGCCGGGGGTTCGTTTGTCGTTCATGTGATCGACGAAGAAGGACGTTATTCGGAAATTTCGGTCGGCAGCGATCCCGACGCGGGCGAGCGATTGCAGGCAGTGGTCAAGGCAGGCTGCTGGTTTGCGTCGCGTACCCGAAACCCCGAGTCGTTCGCACTGGCCGGTTGCACGGTGGCGCCAGGCTTCGATTTCGAGGACTTCGAGCTAGGGAAACGATCTGAACTCACAAGGCTCTACCCCCAACATCGGGAGTTAATCAAAGAGCTGACCCGATCGTGATGCTGCTGACAGCACTGTGGTTTCGGGGCCGGCGGCGGATTCGTGGCGACGCCGCGAAACAGATTGACCGCTTCGAGATCAACGAAGCCTTCGGAGCGCAGGTTCTGGCTATGCGAGCGAGAGCTCGGGGTGGACCTAAATTCAATGGTGGCGCTATTGCGATTGGCCATCTGTTGGGAGCCATCGGAGTGCGTCTCGGCGTCAACACTAGCCAGCGAAACTAAGGCGATCTGTAACCGGAAAATACGGGCTTGCATCTGCCTGCATCGGTGGAGGCCAGGGAAATTGGATTGTTGGTCGAGAATGCCTAAGCCAGCTCGAGCGCGAAAGCGTAAGGGTGCGGGGCCAAAAGGTAGTCTTTAAGGGGTGGAAACTAGGCGGGCCAGATCCCCAAAGCAGTCCGGCACAATATCTGCTGCCGCGTTTCTTCGCTTAACGGCAGCGCCAAGAAGTCATCAAGGTTGCTCTTGATTTCCCGAACCCCGGGACTCGGCCAGTCGGTGCCGAACAATGTCTTATCGGCGATCTTTTCCAGGCGCGGAAAGTATCTCAACAATGTCTTCGGTGGTATACCGCTGATATCCAGAAACACATTGGAATGCCGTCGCAACAGAAAGAATGCCGTCTCCATCCACAGAGGCCGCCCGCCGTGCGCCATAAGGATCTTCAGTTTGGGGAAATCCACCGCTACGTCGTCGAGGTAAATCGGATCCCCGTACCTGTTGCGGGCGTGGGGGAAAATCGACGTTCCGGTGTGAAACATCACGGGCACACCGTTGGCCTCTGCCGCCCGGTAAATAATCTCCAGTTCCTTCACTCCATGCAGATAGTCGTTGGGAAACAGCAATTGATGAGGTGGATGGATCTTAATCATGCGGATCTTCAGCCGCAGGATCTGTTCCACATCGGCCATCACGTTCGGCGAATGTCGCGGATGAAGCCCGCCGCAGGAGAGAAGCCGCCGAGGATCCGTGCGGACGTAGTCCGCCACCCACTGATTCACTTCGGCGCTGAGGCCGATGACTTCGGGCGCGACATAGTTGATCAACACGGCTCGGCCGACACCGCATGCGTCGAGATATTTAAGAAACGCCTTAGGCGAACGGCAGAATTCGATGACTCGATCGAAATCGGCTGCCTTGTTTTTTATGAGCTCAAATGCCTCAGCCTTGAGCATCTCCATCGGCTGGATGTGAATGTGGCAGTCGGTGATCAGATCGTTGGCCATATCGAACGCACATTATAATTTGCCAGCTTCGCGGGGCAATCGGCTGGTTTTCTTTGGATGCTCGGGTTGAGGATGCATTGCCCCCCCGAACTCCCCGGCTAAGAGCGTATGAGTTTAAAATCCGTCAAGGATGCCGCAAGGGCAATCTGTATACCTCGACGAACTACCGAACACCTCAACCTTGAAAGGTGAAGATGGAGCTGCGCCAGCGTTACCTGCTCAAGCTGGCGAGTCGTGAACAGGTACCCCGATACTGAGTGTCATACTCCGGCATGGGCTGACACGGTCGAGGGCCCCCACACCTCTCTCGCTGTCTCTGCCACCAACCGCAGCTTGGCTTCCTGATCTGCGAGAGTCACCAGGTTTCCCTCCATGGTCGACGCGAACCCGCATTGCGGGCTGAGGGCCAGCCTCTCCAGGGCAACGAAAGTGGCCGCGGAAGCAATGCGACGCTTCAACTCGTCCTTGCTTTCGAGCGCAGGCTTTTTCGAACTAACGAGCCCGAGAACCACGGTTCTATCTTCCGGAACCTGACGCAGTGGTTCAAAGCCACCGGAACGATCGTCGTCGTACTCCAGCAGGAAACGCTGAAATCGAGTCTTGCGAAAAATCCTGCTGATCGGACTGTAGTCGCCCTCGGCGTAGAACTTGCTCTGGTTATTTCCGCGGCACAAGTGCAGGCCGAATACGATGCCGGGATGCTCGCCCATCACCGCATTGTCCATCTCGATGGATAGGTCAAGTAGTCGGTCTGGATCGTTGCCGCGCTGACGGTATCCCTCCCGTAGTTGGGGATCGAGCAGGGCAGTGTATTGGGGTGAATCAATTTGTATATAAGTGCAACCCAGCCGGATCAACTCCCCAACCTCATCGCGCAAAATATCCACAAGATCAGCCAGATAGTCGTCAATTTTAGGGTAGGCGCCCTTCGATTTGTCCCTGTCGTAGTAGGCCGCAGCCTGTTGCGCGCTGATCAGCGTGCTTTTGGCCGGAGTATCGGTGCGAGCCCGCAAGTAAGTGAACTCCTCCGCACATAGCGGACGCTTTCGTCGAAGGCGGGAAACCACCACGGGCCGGGACAGAACCAGCTTCTCCCCCTGTTCGTTATGAAACGGAATGGCCCACCCACCCAGCTTGTCAAAACCTTCCACTGCGTCGATCAGATGGCCATAGAAGGCGTATCGCCGCATTTCGCCATCGGTGATCACCTCCACGCCCGCGCGAGTCTGCAATGCCACCGCCTCGTCAACCGCGTAGTCTTCCGCTCGCTTGAAGTCCGCGTCGGGAAGCGCGCCTGCCTCGTGGCGTTCGCGAGCTTCTTTCAGGTACACAGGACGTAGCAGACTGCCAACCACATCGCTTCGATACACCTGGGCCTCCTTCACAGGAAATTCCGCAAGTGGGGCATCGCTGGAAACAGACATGGTCTAAGCTGGGTGCTCTCTGGTCTTCAACTTCTCAATCTCTTCGCTGGCAACGTGGAATCCGGTGTTGGCCACCGGAACGCCAGCATAGATCGCGGTCTGCAGAAGCACTTCTTTCAGATCGCAAAGCTCTAGTTCATGCGTCAAGCCAGTGCGCACGTGCAGCCCGAACTCCTCCCAGCGCCCCAGAGAAGCGGAGATTGCCAGCGTGAGCAGTCGCCGAGTGCGCCGGTTTAGGCCGGACCGGGTCCAGATTGTTCCCCAGGCGAAGCGCGTGATCAGATTCTGGAAATCGCGTGTGAAGTCGGTGACGCCGGCGAGGGACCGATCCACGTACGCGTCACCCAGTACCGCGCGGCGCACTGCGAAACCTTCCTCCAGGGGATCAACCCACGATTCCGCTTTTGGCAGCAGGAAGTCGAGCAGCGCGACCGTAAACGATCGCGGACGTTCCAGGTTCGAGAGGTGCGCAGCCACCAGGTGCAGAGCGCGAGCGCCAGGAATATTGTGGGCCAGTGTTTGACCGTGCCCTTCCCATGGAGTAGATGCGTCACGGTCACCTGCGATCACGAGGGTGGGAATGCGAATTTTTCCCACCCACTGCGTGGAATCGAAATCCCGGAGAGCGGCGCAGCAACTCGAATATCCGACAGGATCGGTCCCCAGTAACACTGACCTTACCGCATTTACATATACGGCACTCCGGGCCAGGTTCTCGGCAGAAAAGAAACGTTGCATTGCCATGTCGGCAATTCCCGCCATGCCCTTTTCCGACACCGTCTGCATGCGTGTTTCCCAGTTTGTCCGGGGTCCGAATTGCGGGGATGTATTGGCCAGTACCAGACTGCTCATCCGATCCGGAGCGTTGAGCGCCAGCCACTGTCCGATTGCCCCGCCCAGCGAAAGACCACAAAACGCAAACTTGTAAACATTGAGAGCATCCGCCAATCCCACTACATCGCGACCCAGGCGCTCGATCGAATAATCGCCTTTGGGCGCATCCGATGCGCCATGTCCGCGTGTGTCGTATCGCAGCACCTGAAAGTAGGGCATCAGACCTTCCATCTGCGGGCCCCACATGCCGTGGTCAGTGCCGATTGAGTGCGCCAGCACCAGTACGGGAGCGTCGGCCTTACCCTCGAGGCGATAGAACAATCGAATATTGTCAACGGTTACGAACGGCAAGGTGGTTTACTCCTTTTCGTCGTCATCAACTTCTGTAGAAAGCAGGCGTTTGCGGAATGCATCCGCGCTGCCGAGATATTCTTCGGGAGCTTCAATTTTCTGGAGGGTCTCGCGATCGAGGTGACGACTCACCTCCGGCATCTCGCCCAGCACTTCGCGGAGATGCCGGCGCTGCGTAACGCTCTGGCGGGTCGCCTGGTCGAGCAGCGTGTGGGCAACGTCGCGGCCAAGCTTTTCTCCTAGCAGCATCATGGCGCGCTCGGCAAAGATGACGCCCTTTGTGGCTTCTATGTTCGCTCGCATTCGCGCTCCATCCACCGAGAGGCCTTCCGCCACCTCCGCCATGGATGCCGCCGACACGCCCGTCGCTTGCATCAGCGCAGCCATGGTAGGCCACTCGGCCTGCCAGTTTCCCGTCGCACGCTCGTGTTCCTGTACCATCGCGGAAAGAAAACTCGCCACCAGACCCGGAACGCGATTTGCGGCTGCCAGGGCGGCCACGCATCCGCTCGGGTTGCGCTTGTGCGGCATGGTTGAAGAACCGCCGCGCCCTGGCCCGCTAGGCTCGGCCACCTCGCCCACTTCGTTTTGCATCAACAAGCTAATATCGCGGGCCATTTTTCCCAACGCCCCGGTAAGAACCCCACAGGCACAAGCCAACGCGGCCAGGCGGTCGCGGTGGGTATGCCAGGGAGCGTCCGGAAACCCCAGCCCAAGTTCCTTCGCCAGTTCCTGTCCCACGGTAATTCCTTGATCGCCGAGTGACGCCAGAGTTCCGGTGGCGCCGCCAAACTGCACCATCAAGGCTTCGCCAAACGCGCCCGACAGACACACCCGGCTGCGGCGAATCGAACCAAGCCAGCCCGCAGCTTTGAGTCCGAAGGGGATGGGTGGTGCAGCCTGCAGCAGGGTTCGGCCAAGCATCAGAGTGTTTGCGTGCTTTTTCGCAAGCCGGCGCAGCGCTCCCTCCACGCGGGTGAGATCGAATTCGAGAATTAGTTGCGCGCGCTTGAGGAGCAGGACGAGCGCCGTATCGGCAACGTCTTGACTGGTCGCGCCCCAGTGCACGAATCGCGCCGCAGCAGGGTCACTGGCACGCACCCGTTCAGTCAGTGCTTTTACCAAGGGGATCGGCAACGCTCCGGCGCGTAGCCCATCCTTTGCCAGCTGAGCGGGATCGAACGCCTCGGGTTTTGCGGCGGCAGTGACCGCGTCGGCCGCCGCCCGCGGCACCATACCAATATGCGCCTGCGCCCGGGCGAGTCCAACCTCGAAGTCCAGCATGGCTTGCAGAACAGACGTGTCCGAAAACAATTCGGCAAATGCGTCAGTGGTCGTCAGACTCTCGATCAGTCGTGCCGCCATGCACACCTCTCCCCGCGCCAGACCTTGCCGAGAGTAACACTCAACCGTTCAGTTTGGGAAAGTCAACGTAGCATCAGACGTCGAAGAATACAGTCTCACCCTCGCCCTGCAGCCTGAGATCGAATCGCCACCCGCCGGGACGGGCCGTATCGGGGTGCGCCATGAGAGTCTCCCGGCGGTCCAATGGCACCAACGCCAGGATCGGATCTTCCTGGTTCGCTGGATCGCCCTCGAAATAGATCCGCGTATAGAGTTGCTTGAGCATGCCGCGGCCGAATATAGCCAAGTTGAGATGGGGGGCCTGTGGAATGCTTTCCGGACCCGGCACCCGGCCCGGCTTGATGGTTTCGAATTCGCAATTTCCTTTCTCCCCAGTCCCCATCCGCCCGAAACCGAGAAAGCCCGGATCTACAGGCTTCTGTTGCTGGTCGTCCGGATGGTTGTACTTGCCGTCCGAATTCGCCTGCCATATTTCGATCATGGCGTCGGGGACCTCCTCGCCGTTGCCATCCAGTACTCGAACTGTGAGATGAACGCGCTCGCCCTTGGCCTGTG
>Ga0193719_10000717_pt1 | contig 12663 bp, 11 predicted proteins | sample U2a2metaG_FD_160103 | JGI IMG/M metagenome (GOLD analysis project Ga0193719, IMG submission 160103) | Soil microbial communities from a riparian zone of the East river system, Colorado, United States - U2a2 | ecosystem: Environmental > Terrestrial > Soil > Riparian zone | place: USA: East... | reverse complement strand
CGCTCCCGCTACCTCTTCCGGATCTCGCGGCTGATCCAGGAACGTGCACGCGAGCTGGCGGTCGTGGAAACGATGGATGGCGGCAAGCCCATCAAGGAGTCACGCGACGTCGACGTCCCGCTCAGCGCTGCTCACTTCTTCTACTACGCCGGCTGGGCGGACAAGCTCGAGTGGGCCTTTCCCAACCGGCGGCACAGGCCTCTTGGGGTGGCCGGGCAAGTCATCCCCTGGAACTTCCCCCTCTTGATGCTTTCATGGAAGATCGCTCCGGCTCTGGCCGCAGGCAACACAGTTGTGCTCAAGCCGGCGGAAACGACTCCGCTCTCTGCGCTGCTGTTCGCGGAAATCTGCCAGCAGGCGGAGCTCCCGCCGGGCGTTGTCAACATCATCACTGGCGCCGGCAAGACCGGCTCGCTCCTGGTTTCGCATCCAGGGGTCAAGAAGGTCGCGTTCACGGGATCGACCGAGGTTGGGAAGCTGATTCAGCGATCCCTCGCTGGCACAGGCAAGCGCCTCACCCTGGAGCTTGGCGGCAAGGCGGCTAACATCGTCTTCGAGGATGCCCCGCTCGACCAGGCTGTGGAGGGCATCGTCAACGGCATCTATTTCAACCAGGGCCACGTTTGCTGCGCCGGCAGCCGGCTCCTCGTCCAGGAATCGATCGCCAAGCCGCTGCTCGAGAAGTTGAAGCAGCGGGTTTCCACTCTGCGGCTGGGCGATCCCCTGGACAAGAACACCGACATCGGCGCCATCAACTCAAAAGCCCAGCTGGAAAAGATCCAGGGGCTGGTCGACTCCGGGGTTGAAGAGGGCGCCGAGCTGTTCCAGCCCGAGTGCAAGATCCCGGAGCGGGGCTACTGGTTCCCGCCGACGATCTTCACCAACGTCTCGCAGTCGTATCGGATCGCGCGCGAGGAGATCTTCGGGCCAGTCCTTTCGGTGCTCACCTTCCGCACCCCGGCGGAGGCGGTGGAGAAAGCCAACAACACGCCATACGGCCTGTCGGCCGGGGTCTGGACTGACAAGGGCTCGCGCATCCTATGGATGGCCGAGCGCATGCGCGCCGGCGTGGTCTGGGCAAACACCTTCAACCGCTTCGACCCGACCTCGCCGTTTGGCGGTTACAAAGAATCTGGGTACGGCCGCGAGGGCGGCGTGCACGGGTTGCTGCCTTACCTGGAGCTCAGCTGACATGCCTGCAAAAAACGGAAACGAGCGCATCGACGTCCGCAAGACCTACAAGCAGTATGTCGGCGGCGAGTTCGTACGCTCCGAATCAGGCCGGGCTTACAGGCCAGACGGCGCCATCAACGTGCCGAGGGGCTCGCGCAAGGACCTCCGCGACGCCGTGCGGGCGGCCCGAGGCGCTTTCGCAGGATGGGCTGGTCGTACCGCGATGAACCGCGGCCAGATCCTGTACCGGGCGGCTGAGATGCTGGACGGGCGCCGCACCCAGTTCATCGAGCTGCTGGGCGGCGGCAGGCAGGCTCGAATCGAGCTGGACGAGGCGGTCGACACCCTGGTCTGGTACGCCGGCTGGACTGACAAGGTGGGCCAGGTCACAGGCACCGTCAACCCGGTTGCCGGGCCTTACTTCAACTTCACGATTCCCGAGCCGACCGGCGTAGTTGGAATCGTGGCGCCGGAAACCCCCGCCCTTTCCGGGCTGGTGCGCCGGCTGGCGCCCGCGCTTTGCGGAGGCAATGTCGTCGTCGCCCTCGCGCCCGAGGCTCGCCCGCTGCCGGCGCTGACGCTCGCAGAAGTACTGGCCACAAGCGACTTTCCGTCAGGGGTCATCAATGTGTTGACCGGCCAGCGAAAAGAGCTGCTGCCTTGGCTCGCAGCGCATATGGACGTAAACGCAATAGATGTCGGGGGCTGCACTCCAGACGAGGTTGTGGAGATTGAGAAGGCTGCCGCTGACAACGTCAAGCGCGTGGTGAAGATGCCGTCCGGCGAGGTCAGCCCACATCTCATCACGGCCTTCATGGAAATGAAGACGATCTGGCACCCCATCGGGGTGTGACGGGGCTACTAAGCTTGGTCCATGCCTGAAGTCGCTACCAAGACGAAGCCGATTTCAGTGCGCGGCAACGCCAAGGCGATGATTTCGTCGGCTCGCATCGCACGGCGGGTGCAGGAGCTGGGCAAGCAGATCTCCGAGACCTATGCCGACATCGACACGCCGCTTGTGATGGTCGTCATCCTGAAGGGCGCCACGGTGTTCGCAGCCGACCTGCTCCGCAGCCTGAGCATTCCTGCCGAGCTCGAGTTCATGCGCGCCGCGAGCTACGGATCTGGCACCTCGCACGGGCGTCTTCGGCTGGCCCACATGGTCGAGGGGCCGCTCGTCGGCCGCCACGTCCTTCTCGTCGAGGACATCGTCGACTCGGGCCGCACGGTGAATGCGATCGCCGACCGCATACGTCGCCTCGGGCCTGCATCGCTTCGTCTTGCCGCACTCCTCGATCGCCCGGCCCGTCGCGAGGTCGAGGTGAAGATCGACTTCACCGGTTTCGTCATCCCAGACAAATTCGTGATCGGCTACGGTCTCGATTACGCGGGACTCTATCGAGAGCTGCCGGGCATCTACTCACTGACATAGGCGAACCTCTGGACTTTCGCGCCTGGCCGAAGGCTGAGCTTCACAGCCACCTGGACGGCGCTGTTAGACCCGCCACCGCCGAGGTGCTTGCACGAGAGCAGGGAGTCGACCTGCCACATCCGCTGCGGCTGGTAGCGCCTGACGACTGCCCATCACAGGCCGCCTATATCGCCTACTTCTCGGACGCCATCGCTGTGCTCCAGACCGCGGCCGCGCTTGAGCGGGTGTCTCTCGAGCTGGGCGTCGACTCCGCGGCCGAGAACATCGATTACCTGGAGGTGCGGTGGGCTCCTCGCCTGCACCTCCGCGGCGGGCTGACCGTGCCCGATGTGATCGAGGCAGTACTCGCCGGGCTCACTGCCGCTCCGCTTCGCGCGGTGGCCATCGTCTGCGCGATGAGACAGCACAGCGTCGAGGAGAACGTCGCTTTGGCGCGAGAGGCGGGGCACTTCGCCGGTCGAGGCGTGGTGGGCTTCGACCTTGCCGGCGACGAGGTGAGGTTCCCAGCCGCTCCCCAGCGGCCCGCCTTCGAAGCCGCACGCGCCTCAGGTTTGAGGCTCACCTGTCACGCCGGCGAGGCCGGTGAGCCGTCAAGCGTCGAAGAAGCCCTCGGCCTGGGGGTGGAGCGAATCGCCCACGGCGTCATCGGAGCTCGCGACCCACGGATCGTGGAGCGGGTCAGATCCGAGGGCCTGGTCCTGGACCTTTGCCCCACCGCCAACTGGAAGTGCAAGGCAGTGCCCAGCCTGGCGGAGCATCCTCTCCCGAGGCTGATCCGCGCGGGTGTGCGCTGCACGATCAGCACCGACTCGCGCACCGTTGCCGGCACCACACTCAGCCACGAGTTCGAGCTGGCCTCCGGGATGGGCCTCAGCGATGAGGAGCTTAGGGCGTGCAACGAGACCGCGTATGCGGCGAGATTCGGTTAGCCGGTACCGAACAGGCGGTCACCGAAGTCCCCCAGGCCAGGCACGATGAATGCTTTGTCGTTGAGACCCTCATCTAGCGCAGCCGTGTAGATCTTGACCTCAGGGTGACGCTCCTCGAGCACCTTCACGCCTTCCGGCGCTGCGACTATGCAGACCATGCGCGGGTCGCGGCCGCCGGCCTCCTTGATCAAGTCAAGAGCTTGAGCTGCCGAGCCACCGGTCGCCAGCATCGGATCCAAAAGCAGCGGCACCTTGCCCACCAGGTTTGGCAGCTTCTGGTAGTAGATGCGAGCTACCGCGGTCTGTTCGTCACGCTCCAGCCCGATATAGCCGACACTGACGCGAGGCAGCAGCTCCAACGCGGGCCCCAGGATTCCAAGGCCGGCGCGCAGAACTGGAATTGCGACCACCTCACTCTCGACCAGAGTCGCTGGAGCCTCTTTGAGCGGAGTCTGGACCGTCGCATGCCTGACAGGGAGATCGGCAGTGGCTTCGTAGAGCAACAGCGTGATCACCTTTCGGGCGAGCTCGCGGAACTCCTCCGGTTCGGTCAACCGGTCGCGAAGCCCGACGAGGCTGTCAGCCACCAGCGGGTGACTACTTACCTTGAGCGGCACGATCTTTTTCTATCAAGCGGCGGATTGCATCAACTGCGACCTTCAGCATGCGGTCCATGTATGACGGGTCCAGATGGTGGATCTCGCCTGCACCAACCTCGTCCACGCAGAGGTCAAGTGTGCCGGCCCGCAACCGGCGGATTCGAGCGACGATGAACAGCGTCGACGACTCCATCTCGTTGCCGAGGACACCCGCGCGGGACCACATCGCCAGCTCCTCCTTCAGCTCGGCGGAGCGCGGCATATGGTCGGGCACGAGATCTGAATAGAGGGCATCGACCGAGCGAATGACGCCGAGGTGGTGCGGAGCTCTGGCAGCCTGAGCCGCGGCCACCAACGCATTGACGACATCCAGGGATGCGATGGCGGGATATTCGAGCGGCACGTACCCATTGGGTGTTCCCTCTGTGCGCACGGACCCTTCGGCAATCACCAGGTCACCCATCTTTACCTCGGGTTGCGCGGCGCCGAACGTGCCAACACGCAGAAATGTGTGGACCCCAAGCTCGCTCAGCTCCTCGACGCCGATCGCCACTGACGGCCCGCCCATACCAGTGGACATAGTCGAGACCGGCACACCGGCCACCGTTCCTGTGAACGTGCGGTACTCACGGCTGAAAGCAACCTCGCGGGCGTCATCGAGGTACTTGGCGATCATCGGCGTGCGGCCCGGGTCGCCCGGAACCAAGACGTATTCACCTACCTCGCCCTTGGCGAGCCCGACGTGGTATTTCTTTCCGTCGCTTCCTGCCACTTGACGACGAAGTCTATCGGGCCTTTGTAACGCCGTCCCTATCGACCCTGGCGAGCACGTGTGGCGGCCGGGCAACCTCGTGCTCGCTCAGGCGCCATGCCTGCTGCAGCCGGGGCAACGCCTCGCTTACCAGCTTCTCGGAGCTGGCATGGACGACGGCAAGAGGTTCGCCTTCGCGGACGCGTGCGCCGACTGACGCCTGGATCACCAGGCCGGCCGCGTGGTCGACCTTGTCCTCTTTGCGCTTGCGCCCGGCGCCAAGCTCGAGGCAGGCCAGGCCCACAGCCAGCGCGTCGATCGACTCGACATAGCCATCGGCCCGCGCGGGCAGCGCCTGCTGAACGGGTGCCACAGGCAAGCCGTTTCGAAGACTCCCGCCTTGCGCGGCCAGCATCTTTATGAAGGTCGCTCGTCCTGCGCCTGACCGAAGGGCGCGTTCCGGATCTGCCGAGACCCCAGCCAGCGCGCACATCTCGCGCGCGACCTGCAGGGATACCTCCAGCAGCTCCTCGTCGGCCTCCCCGGCGAGAGCATCGAGGGCTTCATTGACCTCGAGCGCATTGCCGACCGAGCGTCCGAGGGGGTTGTCCATCGCCGTCACCAGGGCAACCGTCCGCCTCCCGGCGCCCTCCCCGAGCAGCACCATCTCGGTGGCCAACTTCTCGGCCGAGGCGACGTCGGGCATGAACGCGCCCCGTCCGAACTTGACGTCCAGCACTATCGCGTCTGCGCCGGCGGCGATTTTCTTGGACATCACGCTCGAGGCGATTAGTGACACCGACGGCACAGTGGCTGTGACGTCACGAAGCGCGTACAGGGCCTTGTCAGCAGGCACCATGCGCGGGGACTGGGCGGCAACGGCAATGCCTACCTCGCGCACCTGGCGGATGAAACGGTCGGGGTCAAGGTCGACAGTGAGACCGGGCACCGATTCCAGCTTGTCGAGCGTCCCGCCGGTGTGGGCAAGGGCGCGCCCGCTGAGCTTGGGCACCTTCACGCCGCAAGCAGCTGCCAGCGGCGGGCCGATCAGGGTGACTTTGTCGCCGACGCCGCCTGTCGAGTGCTTGTCGACCTTGATGCCTTCGATCTCGCTCAGGTCCAGCACCTCGCCGCTCGCGACCATCGCCCGTGTCAGCGCCAATGTTTCGGCACGAGTCATCCCTCGGATGCACACAGCCATCAGCCACGCTGCCATCTGGTAGTCGGCGACCTCGCCGCGTAGGTAGCCGGAGAGCAACGATTCGATCTCCTCCGGCGAGTGCTCGTTGCCGTCGCGCTTGCGGCCGATGATCTCGAGGGGGTTCATCGAGCCGCCAGTTCAGGACCGCTTCTTGTATGGCTTTCCGTCCGCAGCGGGTGCGACTGCGCGCCCGACCGCGCCGGCCACAACGATGATGGTCAGGATGTAAGGCAGCATGCCGAGGATCTGATATGGCAGATTCACACCCGAGATCTGCAGCCGCCCGCTAAGGGCATCCGCGCCGGCAAACAGGAGCGAGGCCAAGAACGCGCCGAGGGGCGTCCACTTACCGAAGATCATCGCCGCCAGTGCGATGAAGCCGCGGCCCCCTGTCATGTTGGGCAGGAAGTTTCCGATCTGCTGGAGGGTGAAGTAGGCGCCTCCCAAGCCGGCCAGCGCGCCGCTGAGGATAACGTTCATGTAGCGGACCGTGTAGACGTTGATGCCTGCCGTCTCCGCCGCGAGCGGGTGCTCACCACATGCTCGGGTGCGCAGGCCGAAGACGGTGCGGAAGAGCACGAACTGCACGATCGGAATCAGAACAAGGGCTGCGATGGTGATCACACCGACGAATGGCGAGTTGGGCAGGAAGTCCAGATGAAGGGCTGGCAAAACACCGGTCCCTGACAGCTCGGCATTCTGGATGTACGTCCTGTAGAACGAACCCGTGATGCCAATCGCCAGGATGTTGATGACTGTGCCACTGACGATCTGGTCGACAAGGAACTGGATCGAGAGCACAGCGTGCAGGGCAGCGATCAGCATCCCGGCGACGACTGCAACGACGACACCGAGCCACAGGTTGTGTGTGGCAACCGCGGCGGCATAGCCGGCGAATGCGCTAGTCAGCATGATCCCCTCGAGCGCGATGTTGACCACGCCCGAGCGCTCGCTCAGAACGCCGCCCATTGCGGCGAGCACAAGTGGCGTGGCCGCCACTAGCGTGGCGATGATGAACCCCGACAGGTCGAGGTGGGCCAGGAAGTCCGTCACGTCTCTGACGAGACCCCAGTGGTGTCGCGCTGGGTGATCTGAAGGCCCCCCGCAGGCACTTCGCGAAGACGGAAGATCCAGCGAACCATCACTGGCGCGGCCACGAACATGATCACGATGGCCTGCACTATCGAGATCAGGTCCGAGGAGACTTGAGTTTCCAGCTGCATGAAGGCGGCGCCGTTGCGCATCGCCCCGAACAGGAAAGCCGAGGGCAGGATGGCCCACGGGTTGCTGCGCGCGAGCAATGCGACCGCAATGGAATCAAAGCCATAGCCGACCGAGAATGAGGCCGGCATGTAGTGCGAGACGCCGAGGATCTCGTCGGCGCCGGCGAGCCCCGCCAGGGCCCCCGAGATGCCCATCGTAAGCACCAGCGTCCCCGCGACCGACATGCCGGCGGCCCGGGCGGCACCCTGGCTGAAGCCGACAGTGCGAATGCGGAAGCCGATAGTCGTGCGCTCGATCAGGAACCACACCAACGGAACGGCGATAAGGGCAAGGATCAACCCTAGGTGGAGACGCGTGCCGGGCCAAATCAGCGGCAGCTGGGCGAGCGGGTCGATGAATGGGGTTCGCGGCGCTGTCGAATGAGGGTCCGACATCGGGCCTTTGTTGATCAAGAAGTCGGTCAGCTGGAACGCGACGTAATTGAGCATGATGGTGGTGATCACCTCATGGGCCCCAAAGCGGGCCTTGAGGAATCCTGGAACAGCACCCCAGATAAAACCGCCCAGCATCCCAAACGCCATCGCCAGCGGGATGTGGATGATGCCGGGCACTCCCGGAAGGCTGTTGCCGGCGAGCACGCCGAAGATGGCGCCCAGATAAAACTGCCCCTCGGCGCCGATGTTGAACAGCCCGGCTCGAAATCCGAGTGCAACCGCCAGCCCCAAGAAGATGTAGGGCACCGTCGCGACCAGGGTCTCGGGGAATGCGCGTGGATTCGTGAACGCGCCCTCAAACAACGCGACAAAGGCGGCGAAAGGATCCGAACCGGTTGCGACGACGGCGATACCCGCCACCACGAAACCGAACGCAACCGAGATCACGGGGATCAGCACTGCCGAGATGAGACGGCGGCGCAGATCGCGGCTCATTTGCGGCTCAGGCGGCTCCTGCCATCAGCAGACCCACACGGTCCCGATCGGCTTCCTTCTGATCGAGCATTGCCACCACGCGTCCGCGATAAACCACCGCGAGGCGGTCGGCAAGTGAGAGCACCTCATCAAGCTCGGAGGACACGAGCAGCACGCCCATGCCGTTGTCTCTCTCCTCGACCAGGCGCCGGTGGATGAATTCGATCGACCCGACGTCCACGCCACGGGTGGGCTGGCTGGCCAGCAGGACTTTGGGCTGGGTCCCGATTTCCCTCGCGACGACCAGCTTCTGTTGATTGCCGCCAGAAAGGGATCCTGACGGCTGGTCCGGGCTCTCGGCGCGGATGTCGAAAGTCTTGATGAGCTTTAGCGCGTACTCGCGAACCGCGCTGAACGAGCGCACGATCCAGCTGGCGAACGGCTTCCTGTCGAACCGAGACAGGACGAGGTTGTCGGCGATCGGCAGCTCCAGCACGATGCCCATCCGCTGGCGATCGGCCGGGATGAACCCAAGACCGGCCTCCAGCGTGCTGTGAGTGCTGGCCTGGGTGATATCCCGACCGCCGAGAATGATGCTGCCTGAGCGCGGCGTACGCAGTCCGACTATCGCCTCCACCAGCTCGTTCTGGCCGTTGCCCTCGACGCCGGCAATGCCGAGGATCTCGCCCGCCCGCACTTCCAGGCTCATGTCGTTCACCGCGACCTGGTGGCGGTCGTCGTACACGGTGAGCCCTTTGACCTCTAACAGCACTGCCCCAGGCTTGGCCTCGCTCTTGTCAACCCGAAGCAGGACGCTTCGACCCACCATCAGGCGAGCCAGATCTGCAGGATTTGATTCCTTCGGGCTCGTTGTCGCCTCCACCTTCCCCCTTCGCATGACAGTGATCTGGTCTGCCACGTCCATCACCTCGCCAAGCTTGTGAGTTATGAAGATCACTGCCGCGCCATCCTTGACGAGGGTCCGCACGATGTCGAACAGGCCACGAGCCTCTTGGGGAGTCAGCACCGCGGTCGGCTCGTCAAGGATGAGCAGGCGCGCCCCCCTGTACAGGGCTTTCAGGATTTCCACGCGTTGCTGGAGGCCGACTGACAGGTCTTCGACTCGCGCGGCAGGATCGACCTCGAGACCGTACTTCTTCGACAGCTCAGCCACCTTCGCCTCGGCAGACCTGATGTCGACGATGCCGGGACCAGTAGCGATCTCGTTGCCGAGGATTACGTTTTCCGCGACAGACAGGGGCGGGATGAGCATGAAGTGCTGGTGGACCATCCCAATCCCCAGCTTGATCGCGTCTTGCGGAGAGCCGATGCTGACTGGGTTGCCGTCAAACACAATCTCGCCCGAGTCCGGCCGCGACAAGCCATATACGACGTTCATCAGCGTCGACTTGCCGGCGCCGTTTTCCCCGAGCAACGCGTGGACCTGACCCCACTCGACGGTCAGGTCCACGTTGTCGTTCGCCCGCAGGCTGCCGAAGGTCTTGACGACCCCCCGGAGCTCGAGCGCTTTGTTTGCTATCCGGTGTACCCCGTCTTCAAACTCCCATCGGCGAGTTTCTTCAACGCGTCGGTGACCATGGTCTTGACATCGGCAGGAACCTGCGAGTCGTAGTTGTGGAAAGGCGAGATCCCGACCCCGCCGTTGGTGGCGTCGAAGCTCAGCAGCCCACTCGTCGGCCACGTGTTCTTGACCATGTCGGTGATCGCTGTCTTGACCGAGAACGCGATGTGCTTCTCAGCGCTCGTCAGCAGGCACGTGTCGGCATCCGCATACGAGACGAACTGATCGACGTCGACTCCTACGCATAGCTTTTTGGCCTGCACTGCCGCGAGCAATGCACCGTTGCCGGTGTTGCCGCCCGCGCCGAACACGACGTCCGCGCCCTGGCCGAACATGGCAGTCGCCTGCTGCTTGCCCCAGTCGGGGTCGTTGAAGCTCTTGGCGCCACTGGGCGGCTGGTAGACGCCAAGCGTCTTGATCGACGGGTTGGCGTACTTGGCGCCGTTCTCATATCCGACGCGGTACTTGTGCACGGGCGGGATGTCAAGGCCGTACACGCCACCGATGGTGCCTGTCTTGGACATCTTGCCGGCGACGATGCCGGCCAGGAAGCCTGCCTGGTCCTCGCGGAACACCAGGCCCGTAAGGTTCGCCGGCGGCTTGTCGTACGCGTAGTCGACGATGGCGAACTTGACAGTCGGGTTGGCCTTGGCCACGGTCAAGGTGTCATCGCCGAGCAGGAAGCCGACGGTTACGACCATGTCGTACTTCTGGTCGATGAAGAGCTGCATGTTCTTCTGGTAGTCGGTGGGCTGGGTCGATTCGATGACCCTTGCCTTCACGCAAAGGCTCGCGTCAGCCTGGGCGTCCTGGACGCCTTTCCACGCGTTGGCGTTGAAGGACTTGTCCGAAAGCTTGCCCACGTCGGTGACGAGGCCAACGTTGTAGGTCTTGGTGCAAGTTGAGCCTGTGCCACCCGTGCCGCCACAGGCAAATCCGAACATGGCGGTCGCCAGAAGCGCCGCCAGGGCGCCGAAGCCCTTGATTGATCTCATCCGAGTACCTCCACAATCTCCAACGCGGTCAGGTGAGTAGCGCAACGCGAGTCTAAGCCAACCGGTGGGCCGAGGCTAGGAGCAATTTCAGTCGCCGGGCGGGCGCACGTCCAGCGAGTCGAGCAGGGTCACCAGCCCGGAGATGCTCTCCAGCCGGTGCCATCCAGTGGTCGGAAGCGATCCCTCGGGCACGTGCTCGTGGGCCCAGGTCACGTGGTAAGGGATGTGAACGGCCTGGGCGCCTAGGGCGACGACTGGCGCCACATCGGAACGGAGGGAGTTGCCAACCATTACGAACTCAGCCGGCTGAATGCGGCGCCGCCTCAGGAGCGACCCATACGAATCCACCGTCTTGTCGCTCAGGATCTCGACTCCTGTGAACAGCTCCCCAAGCCCCGAGCGGGCCAGCTTGCTCTCCTGGTCGAACAGGTCCCCTTTGGTGATCAGGAGCAGCGAATAACGCGCGCTCACGTCGAGCAGAGTTTCCTTGACGCTGTCGAGCAGCTCGGTGGGCTCTGTGAGCATGCGTTTTCCCCAACCGAGAATCACCTGCAGATCGGCGGCGGGGATCCGCGCCTCGGTCAGCTCGATCGCGGTCTCGAGCATTGACAGAGTGAAAGCCTTGACGCCGTAGCCGTACAGCTTGAGGTTGCGCATCTCCGTTTCGAACAAATGGCTGTCGACGTCCGCGTCAGGGACGTGCCCGCGTACGAGATCGCGGAGCGCCGCCTGGGTGAGATGAAACCGAGTTTCGTTGTGCCAGAGGGTGTCGTCGCCGTCGAACGCCACCACCCGTATTGGCATGTCAACCGATGATAGTCGGCATGGCCGAGGTCCTCGAACTGCCGACGGCAGCACACGAGCGCCGAGTGTTCCTGCCCAAAACTGCCTTAGCGGGGGTCGCCGCCTGCTTCCTGTTGATGGGCGCGCTTGCCGGAGCCTACGGCCCTTTGCTCGAGCACCTCTCACGACGCTTCGAGATCAGCCTCGCCGTCGCGGGGGCAGTATTCAGTGCTCACTTCGCTGGCGCGCTGATCGCCGTGGTCGTCTCCATGTGGGGGATGGAGCGGGCATCTGGACGGCTCTCGATCTGGGTGGCGTTAGGTTGTCTGGGAGTGGGCTGTGCGGGCGTCGCGGTCGCTCCCACATGGCCCACATTCCTCGGCGCCGTGTTCGTCATCGGCCTCGGCTTCGGCGGCCTCGACCTCGGCTTGAACCAGCTTGTCGCGCACAGCGAGGGCCCTCGCAGGTCGGCGGTGCTGAACGGCCTGAACGGCGCGTACGGCTTGGGCGCAGTCGCCGGCCCGATCCTGATCTCGCGACTTGGGCAAGCGCACCTCTCACCTCTCTACTTCGGCGCGGCGCTCCTTGCCGTAGCCCTCATCCCGGCGGTGGCCCGGATCAGAGGCCGGCTGCCCGTCGCACCGAGAATCTCGAACTACAGACCAGGCGCTTTGGTCGGAATCTTCATTGTCGGATTCGTCTTTTACGTCGGCCTCGAAACTGGCGTTGGCGGTTGGATGACCTCGCACCTCGAATCGGTCGGAAAGCATTCAGTGGAGGCAGCCACGCTCACCTCTGGTTTCTGGCTGGCGATGGCGATTGGCAGGCTCCTGGCAGTCCTGATCCCCGAAAGGATCCCCCCCTCGGCGGTTGTCATCGTTTGTTCTGCGGTCACGTCGATCGCCTTGCTCGTGGCCCTGAGCGGCAGCGCCGCACCAGTCGCCTACATAGTGGCCGGCCTGGCGATTGCGCCAATCTTTCCGACTGGCCTTGTCTGGCTCGCGAAGCTTAGGCCGGGCGACTCGCGCGCCACCTCATGGATGTTCCCCGCGACGATGGTGGGCGGCGGCATCATTCCTGCCGGGA